>JADMIO011409267.1_pt1 | contig 81752 bp, 64 predicted proteins | sample 8958161 | NCBI WGS metagenome assembly JADMIO01 (sample SAMN16585339, study PRJNA669376) | soil metagenome | isolation source: Crop rotation soil | place: USA: Cullars Rotation, Alabama | collected 2011
CGCGACAACTTGTCCACGTGGAATTCTAAGCTTAGGATCCCAATGTGCTGGAAAGCGATAACTGTTGCGGGTAATGGTGCTTGCGGTGGCTCATCTTCATCAGGTCAAGCAGTGTTTCTACCCTATGCCTGCGTTCTGTTGTACCCACTCCCGTATATAGTAATGGCAACTCTATATTCTCTGATACAGTAAGCTCGTTTACAAGGTTAAAATTCTGAAATACGAAGCCTATATTATTTTTGCGCAGGCTTGTGCGCTGTTTTTCGGTATAGCCGTCTATGCGCTCACCATCAAAATAATATTCACCGCTATCAGGCTTATCTATCATACCGAGTATATTGAGCAAGGTAGATTTACCGCAACCTGATGGCCCGGTAATAGCCACCAGCTCGCCTTTGGTTATAGACAGGGTTACATCGTACAATGCGGTGGTTTCCACATCGTCTGTTTTATAAATCTTCGACAGCGCTGTTGTCTGTATCATCTGCTAATCGTGGTTTAATATCAGTTGTTCTTTATCGTTAAAGTTGCGGTACGATGAAACTATGACCCGTTCGCCCTCGTCCAGCCCGCTCAATACTTCATATTGTTCATCATTCTGCCTGCCTAAGTGTATATTACGACGTACTGCTATTTGCCGCCCGGCATCTACTACATATATCCACGAGCCGCCAGTATATGAAAAGAATGCGCCTTTATCAATAATAAGGGTTTTGGTTGTTGCACCAAACTCAAGGCGTACAGGCAGGCTTTGCCCACGCTTGATGCCGGTAGGTTGTGTGCTGGTAAACACCATATCAACAAGAAAAGTGCCTTCTTTTACTTCGGGCAATATCTTGCTTACACGCAGCGTATAGTTTTTGCCTAAGTATTGCACTGTTGCCGCCTGCCCCGTAAATACCCTGCCTACATAATGCTCGTCCATATTCACCTGTATTTTATAATACTCCTGTGCATCTATCTGTCCTACTTTATCGCCCGTTTTTTTAAGCTCGCCTGTTTTTGCACCCAGGGCTGATAGCTGACCACCTATGGGTGCGGTAATGTAATATTGTCCCGGCATTTTGTGTATGGCATTCAGGTTACGGCTCATCCTGGCTATGCTTTCATTCAGTATGTTCATTTGCCGAACCATCGAAACAGAGTCTATCGTACTTTCCGCCTGTATAAATTGACGCTCACATTGGTGATACTCATACTCTTTCTGTGTTTCGCTATGTTCCATTTTCGATATGCCGCCTGTTTTGAGCAGCTCGTTATCCACATCCAGTTTCTTCTGTAACACATCCATCCTGTAATTTACTTCAGCCAGCCTTTTCTGCAATTCAATTTTGTTTTTATCTAATGTTGATTTAGCTATCTGCAGGTTGTTCATTATGTCGAGCATCTGTGTTTCGCGCATCATGTAATCCAGTTCCTGGCTGGCGTTATATAATCTTATCAACGTATCACCCTTATGTACATTTATGCCATCTTCCACATACACTTTTTCTACCACTCCGCCTTGTACCACATCCAAATAAATAGTTTCGCCGGGTGTTACTATGCCATCTACGGGTATATACTCCTGAAACTCGCCGAGGCTCACTTTACTATATGTTAGCCTTTCATCATGAATATTCAATGTAGATGCACTGCCAATAAATACAAAGCTATAACTGATAAGGGCTATTACACCCACTGCTATGGCAATGAACACTTTTATTTTAAAGCTGCTTTTCCTGTTTATTTTCCTGTCCAAAACAAAAAGTTGACGCAAGGGGTATATCCAATTCTATGCCAATCTTTTAAAATATTGACAATCAAACAATTAATACAATTTTTAGTATAAAATCAATGTTCACAAGAGTACATTTTTTGTTCGATACCGGACACTTTTTGCAAGTTTTCGTATTGTATCAACCAGCACCTACCTTTGAATTGTTCAATACGTTTTTGATGAAGGTTAAAGAAGGGAGCATACTGATTATTGATGATGATGCGGATGTGCTGTTTTCGGCAAGAATGTTGCTGAAGGATTATTTTAAAAAGGTACATACGGCCACCCATGTACACAATATAAATAGTGTGCTGGCTCATGATGATTATGATATTGTATTGCTGGACATGAATTATTCGGGCAGCGAAGTATCGGGCAAGGAGGGCATAAACTGCCTGCGCGAAATAATGAAGCTGGACGAACCACCTGTAGTGGTGCTAATGACTGCGTTTGGCAGTGTGGACCTTGCCATACAGGCTATGAAGGAGGGCGCAACAGATTTTGTAGTAAAGCCCTGGCAAAACGAGAAGCTGCTGGCCACACTATCATCGGCATATAAACTAAAAAGCACTACGGCACAGGTACACCAGTTGCAAACCACACAACGGCGGCTGAACGAGGACATAGATAAAAAGTTTGGCGAGTTTGTAGGCCAATCGGCAGCTATGCAGCGGCTGTACCATATTATTGACAAGGTAGCAAAAACAGATGCCAATGTATTGATAATGGGTGAGAATGGTACGGGCAAGGAGCTGGTGGCACGCTCGATACACAGGCAATCACTAAGGGCAAATAAGAGCCTGATCAGTGTTGACCTGGGCGCGATAAATGAAAACCTGTTTGAAAGCGAATTGTTTGGCCATGTAAAGGGCGCTTATACTGATGCACGGGAAGACCGGGCGGGGCGGCTGGAAATAGCATCGGGGAGCACACTGTTCCTCGATGAGATTGGCAATATACCGCTAACGCTGCAAGCTAAGTTGCTCACTGTATTGCAGAACAGGCAGGTAACGCGTCTGGGCTCGAACAAGGCCATACCGCTGGATATACGCCTGATATGCGCTACCAATACGCCTGTGTATGAAAAGGTAGCCAATGGCGAGTTTAGAGAAGATTTGCTGTACCGTATAAAGACAATAGAAATATACCTGCCACCACTACGGGAGCGCGAAGGGGATATAGAATTGCTATCGCAATATTTTTTAGAGGTATATGGCAGAAAGTACCGTAAGCCTACTATGAAGCTAAGCGCAGAAACGCTAAAGAAGCTGGAGCAATACTCGTGGCCGGGCAATGTGCGTGAGCTGCAACACGCTATGGAAAGGGCTGTGATTATGAGTGATGCGCGCATACTGAAACCAAATGATTTCTTTTTTGGCAATGCTACGCCTAAAGTGAACAATAAGGACATAATGAAGCTGGACAAACTAGAAGAAATAACCATTACCAAAGCATTAGACAAGCACCAGGGCAACATAAGCCGCGCTGCCAATGAGCTTGGCCTTAGCCGCGCTGCATTGTACCGCAAAATGGATAAATATGGCATTAAATAACTTTCGTACACACATATTGCTGCGCATACTGGTGCTATTGCTACTGGTAGCGGGCATGCTGTACGGGTTCTTTATAGCGCATTGGGTGGTAACGCCTGTGTTGCTGCTGGGCATTATTGCGGTGGCAATTGCAGAGCTTATATTTTATGCTGAAAAAACGAACAGGGAGTTTACCAGCTTCCTGCAATCTATAAAAAGCGCCGATTTCTCTAAGTACAACGCCATTGATGAACGGGGGCAGAGCTTTAGCCAATTTAAAATGGCGCTGAATGTTATTGTAGAGCAGTTTCAGCAGGCGCGGGTAGAAAAGGAGGCTAACTTTATTTTTATGGAGATGGTGGTAGAACACATCAATACCGCCATAATAGTGTTTGACAGTGCGGGGGAAATAAAGTTGATGAACCAGGCCGCCAAAACGCTGCTACAGCAACCCTACCTTAAAAACATAAACTCGCTAAGGCAGGTTAATGATAAATTATACACACACCTAACAGAGCGCAGCATACATAACCCTATACTTGAGGTAAATATAAAAGAAGCGCAACTAAAGCTATCGGCAAGGTCAACCGATTTTTCGCTGCAAGGTGTTGAGCATAGACTGGTATCTATACAAAATATTAAGCCGGAAATAGAGCATACAGAAATGGGAGCATGGGAACAATTGCTGCATGTGCTAACGCATGAGATCATGAATTCTATGACGCCATTATCATCGCTATCTGCTACTTTGAAAAATAAGGCTGATAGCTTGCTGCATGAGTTTGATGAAGAAACGGTAACCGACTTGTCGGAAGGGTTGAATGTGATTGCCCGGCGTAGCAATAGCCTTATTGATTTTGTGCACCACTACCGCAGCCTTACTACCCTACCCGCGCCCAATTTGCACATTATTAAAGTAAGCGATCTGCTGGATCGCATCGTAAGGTTGCAATATAATGAGTTGCACCGCAGGGGCATATCGCTACGGTTTATTATGGCGCAGGAAGCACTAACCATAAATGCAGATGCGGGTATGATAGAGCAGGTGCTGATAAACCTGATACACAATGCTGCCGATGCGCTGGATGGCCGCACTGAACCTTATATAGAAATAACCGCCAAAACGGCCAACAATAAAACCATAATACAGGTGGCGGATAATGGCGCTGGTATAGACAAGGATAATTTAGACCGCATATTTGTGCCCTTCTATACCACGAAAACCAATGGGTCGGGCATTGGCCTTAGCCTGTCGCGCCAGATAATGCGCCAGCATGGGGGAAGCATAAGTGTTAGTTCTACTTACGGGTATGGGGCGGTGTTTGCATTGGAGTTTTTATAGGGACCTCTCCCCGGCCCTCTCCGATGGAGAGGGAGGTAAGGAGTGGGTATAACGAGCGAGTGCAAATACAACCACATCTGTAATAACAAAAAAGCCCCACAAAAATGTGAGACCTTTTGCGGGCCATTATGACCCGGCTGTCCTTCGCATGAAGAGCAGCATGCTAAGAATGAGTATAAATCCATAACTATTGGTAAATTCCTTATTCAATCACTAGCTTATGTACAGCCGGCCTATTGTTACTACTATTTATACTTAACATATAAGTACCCTGCGGTATATGCAAGTCTAATTCTGCTTTAGTGGTATTGCCGGGTACAGTTTTGGTTAATACAACACGACCATATACATCATTTATAACAATAAGACGCGGCTCGCTTATCGCAGTCATTTCTATATATACCGTATTTGTAGCGGGGTTAGGATATATAAGCGATTCGCCGTCGTGCATTATTGTATTAACAACAGCCGCAGGCCAGCAATGCGAGGGCGAATCAATATAAACTGTATAAGAAACCGATGCGGAACAACCAGGAATTGTTGTGTGAACCGTATAAGCTACAACCACTGTACCCAGACTAAGTGGCATAACAACTCCAGGGCTTACTACATAGGCGAGCGACGTGCCACAAACACTCCATGTTCCACCGGGCACAGTACAGGCAACTGCAATCGTATCGCCCTGGCAAACATGGTTGGGTCCATATAAAGCGCCTGCATCGGGTTGCGCAATGGTAACCGGGTGCTGGGCTGATGCAATACCACAGGTATATTCTATATTGTACAACATAGTATCTATACCGCCGTAATGCCCCATAACTTTACTCCCTATGTTGCTTGCCTTGCTATTACTCAACACCCACACGCCACCGGGTGTTGTATTAGCGAGGACAATGGATGAACCAGCACATACGCTATCGTTGCCTGTAATTGTGCCCGCTATTGGCACTGTGTTAACTATCACCCTGGCAGCAGCGGTATCGGTACCTATTGCATAATAAATAACAGCGTTTCCTGTGGCCACACCTGTAACTACGCCAGAAGAGCTGCCAACAGTTGCTACACCCGGCATGGATGATACCCACACACCGCCCGCAACGGGAGTATTAAGGGTAGTAGCATCGCCGGTACAAACGTGTATTGTACCTGATATAGCCGATACCTTACGTACTGCATTGTCGTAAGAATCGGGTATATACATATTGCCAACAGCATCGAAGGCAACGCAACGAGGCCAATTCAATCCGGCGAATACTGGCGAACCGCCATCGCCCATAAAAATACCGCCTGGGGTGCTTTCGCCTGCGGCAAACCCATTACCTGCTATGGTTGTAATAATGCCAGCGGAATTTACTTTGCGCACTACGTTATTATATACATCAGCCAGAAATAAATTACCTAAAGGATCGGTAGTTATTTCCACTGTTTGCGATATTGTTGCCGCTGTTGCCGGGCCACCATCGCCGGTATAGCCGGTGGCGCCCAGAATACCCGCTATAGAGCTGATAATACCTGCTGCATTTACCTTGCGGATCACAGCATTAAGGCCATCAGCAATATATACGTTACCGCTGTGATCGGCAGCTACCGATATGGGCGATCGTAACTGTGCTGCCGTGGCGGGGCCACCATCGCCGCTAAACCCGCTAATGGTATTGCCTGCGAATGTAGTAATAATGCCGGCAGCATCTATCTTACGGATTACCTGGTTAAAAACATCGGCAACATATACATTGCCTGCATCGTCTATAGCAATGCTTGAAGGCTGGTTAAGCTGTGCCGCTGTGGCGGGGCCACCATCGCCACAATAGCCGGAAGTACCATTGCCTGCAAATGTGCTGATAACACCATATGCATCTACTTTACGTACTACGTTGCTATGCGCATCCACTATATACACATTTTGGCTGGCGTCAATAGCCAATGCCGATATATTGAATATATGGGCCGCAACAGCAGGGCCACCATCACCAGAGTAATCAAATTCGCCAGTCCCGGCAAAAGTGCTGATGATACCTGCCCTATTTACTCTGCGCACCCTGGCATAACCATTGTCGCCGTAATATATGTTGCCATTAACATCAACAGCAACACAGGATGGATGAGATATTTTTCCGGCAGTAGCAGGGCTGCCTTCGGTCATATATTCCGCCGGGCCGCGGCCAATAACCGTATTAATGATTTGTGCAGGGCAATGTATGCTTGCAAAAAGCAACGCAATTAAGAGAAGAGAATAATTCGGGTTTTTCATTTTGGGAGATTTTCATAAGTTAACAGATATATTAAATGACGTAGGTATAGTGTAAAATCTTGGGTAAGAAAAGGATATTTATAATCAACATAATCAAGTAGCTATAAAACGTTTTCATGGCCAATTTTTACTCATGTAAAAAGATGCTGTATAAGCAGTCCCTTAATTTTATACTACCACATAACGGAGCATACAAAATGTAAGCCCCTTGCAGGCCGGGCCAGAAGGGGCTCACAAAAGAAACGTTCTATAAATGCATGTAAATAGCGGCGAATAAAGACACTATTCCACCACCAGCTTATGTACGTTTGTTGCAGTGCTGCTATGTACACTTAGTGTATAGGTGCCGGGGGGCAGATGCAGGTTTACCTCTGCTTTGGTGGCATTAGGCTGTGCCGTTGCAGTTAGCATGGTGCGGCCCAGCATATCGCTTATAGTTATGTTACGCGCCTCGTTTATGGCTGCCATCTCCACATTTACGGTACCTGTGGCCGGGTTGGGATATATGCGTGTTTCGCCGGTATGCAATACGGTATTAGCTACGGCATCAGGCCCGCAACTCAGGTTGAAAACAACTGAAAAATTAAATGTTGCCAATGCCGAACAAGTGGGTATAGTAGTAAGCACCAGGTAATTTATATTGCCCGGGCCTATCGATTTTGCTTTAACTACTCCCGGCGCTATCATGATGGCATTAGCAGTGTCGAACGTTATCCAGATACCGCCTGGCGCGCTATCGGTAAAAGCAACAGTATCGCCTACGCATATGGAATGGGGGCCTACAACAGTACCTGCATCGGGCTGCGCAATTGTAATAACATGTTGGGCGGTAGCTGTACCGCAGGTATAGTTTATGCTGTAGCGCACGGTATCAAGCCCTGGCAGGTCCGCCGTAATTATACCGCCTATATTATGCGCATTGCCATTGCTCAGGCTCCATATACCGCCGGGGGCAGGGTCGGCCAGGGTGATTGACGTGCCGGCACACATACTATCGGGGGCGGTTATGGTACCTGCCGTAGGCGCTGCGTCCACATATACAGTAGTTCTGGCAGTATCGGTGCCTATTGAGTAGTATATAATGGCTGTGCCTGCGGCAATGCCAGTAACCAACCCCGATGAAGTACCAACATCGGCCACACCGGGCATGGAGGATGCCCATACACCACCGGCAACAGCGGCATTGAAGGTAGTAACATTACCGGTGCAAATGTGTGTTGTACCCGATATGCCTGATACTTTACGCACGGCATCGTTGTAATAATCGGATATATACATATTACCTATGGCATCGAGCGCTACATCGCCGGGCATATTCAATCCGGCAGCGGTTGCCTGGCCACCATCACCGGTAAAGCTGCCGCTTGCTGTACCGCCGCCTGCACCAAATCCGTTACCGGCTACGGTGCTAATTATTCCTGCGGCGTTTACCTTGCGGATAACATGGCTAAATTTTTCGGCAATAAATAAATTACCCATAACATCGGTATTTATACCTTCTACATACGATATTGATGCCGATGTTGCGGGGCCGCCATCGCCGGTATAGCCATCAACGCCTATACCTGCTACGGTGCTTATAATACCTGCGGCATTTACCTTACGGATAACATAATTGCCGGCATCTGCTATATATACGTTGCCGCTATGGTCGGTAGCTACTGCGGTTGGTAAATGTAGTTGCGCGGCTGTGGCCGGGCCGCCATCGCCGCTAAACCCGGCAATGTTATTGCCCGCAAAAGTGGAAATAACGCCTGTGGCATCTACTTTACGGATAACCTGGTTAGAACCATCGGCTATATATACATTCCCGGCACCGTCAACAGCTACGCTGGTTGGCAAGCTGAGTTGTGCTGCTGTAGCAGGGCCACCATCGCCGCTATAACCGGATATGCCGTTGCCTGCATATGTAGTGATTATACCTGAAGGATCTACCTTGCGCACTACCCTGCTATGCCCATCTGCTATATACACATTATGGCTGGCATCAACGGCTACGGACAATATTTCGAACAGGCTGGCTGCTGTAGCCGGGCCACCATCGCCTGTATAGCTAAAAACGCCATTGCCGGCAAAGGTATTAATGATACCGGCCCTGTTTACCCGGCGCACTCTTGCATAGCCATAGTCGCCATAATATATATTACCATCATCATCAACCGCAATACAGGAGGGATGGGATATGGTGCCGGAGGTTGCGGCACTGCCATCGGCCATAAAGCCGGGTGTGCCACGGCCTATAATGGTAGTTATTACCTGCCCCCGGCAATGTGTACCGGCAAGCAACAAAGCAATAAGGATGAAAGAGTAGATTACTTTCTTCATGTTAAAACGGGATAAATGGTAAGTAAAGAGTAATTAGCAATATTAAAGACGTAGTAAAACAAAGAAAATCTTGGGCCACAGATAAATATTTTTAATTTGAATTAATAAACACCATAGTATCTATAATATCAATGGGTTGCCTTTTAAAGCAACCCATTGATATTCACCCTCCTGGCACAGGATGTATTAAACCTGCTATTTTATTACCGATAATAACAGTGTTGTAATGCTCTTATTGGCATCAAGAGACACGGTATAAACCCCGACAGGCAAATCGGCTGTAGCAATTGCTACCTGTTGGCTTCCGGCATTCATTTTATTGATTATAGTGTTTATAACCCGGCCTATGGCATCAAGTACAACAACTTTCACACTGCCGGGTTCATCCAGGGTAAACGAAAGTGTTGTTTTATCATTTGTCGGATTGGGGGCAAGCGAGGGCTGCGTTAATGGCTTAACCGTGGCAGTTATTGATGACGCAGGTTTGAAACCCATACCACAAGTGGAGTACTTGTTATATAAATCAAGACTACCGTCCGGCCAGCAAACAACCATATCCTGAGCATAGCTACTACCTAAAGAATTACAGGTAGCGCTTACAGAACTCCTGCTGGCATAGTAAGTACCCAGTGGGCTTTTGTTTACCTGGTAATAATTTCCATTGGCAGGAATACCGGTGTACCAGTCGATGGTTTGGGTAATGATATCATCAGTACTATCAGGCGACCAATAAGATACCGTGTAGGCCGAACATGGGCCATTGGTGATTGCCGCAAAGTCGTCATTATACGAACCTGTGGAAATATTATAACCACCATAGCCCAGCAAATTACTATACACCCTGACACCGGGGAACGATGCCGCCGCTACGCACCATTGTGCAATATCCCCATTGCCGTTAATGTTATAGTCGTCAATTGCGTCTATCCTGAGGGATAACGGATTAGCTCCGGCATCGATTGATGTTACAGAAGAATAAGTGTTCTGGCTGATATTCCATTCCCTATACTGTACCGCAGTAGGCTCAATGTACACAAACAGTGCTATATCATCAACTGTACTGGTGCCAGAATTATATCTTTGAATAGCTGCAACATCGCAAGCAGGGCTTGCACTGCCTATTGAAGAGGAATAAGTGCCTGAAGATGGGCTATTAAGTGATGCATAGTAACCATACACATCCTGTGTTGGGCTTCCCTCCCGATAAGTAATGACAAATTTATCGCATAGCGGCAACCCTAAAAAGGTATTACCGTATTCGGCAATAACATCTATATGAGGGCAGTTACCCGCGGTTTTGCTTGTTGCTATATTTGTAGTGCTCACAAAATTTACTGCAAAAGAGGCTGTACCAGGCTGCACCACCTCATAAATTGCTAAAACAATATTTGAGGTCATTTTGGTTCTGTACACTACCCCAATTAAATAGTTGGTTGATGTGGTAGTATTGTTGCCAATTATTACATCCGGGTCCAGTGCATTTATACTCAGGCTTAAAGTAACAGGGGTATTAACACCATCATTTACCATTAGCTTTGCTACGCCGGTTGAAAGACTGGCATTACTAACTATTGCCGTTAGTAATGCGGAACCGCAACTACAATTAGGTGTATAATCTATTATAGCGCTATTGGGATCTATATGACCGGACAATAGAAAATTATCGGCAGTAGTAGCATATACATTAGGCTGAGCATACGATGATTGTACGGTGGCGGCCAAAAGACCAAACACCATAGACAGAAGCTTGATTTTTTTCATAGTTTTTATATTTTTTGCGTAAAATCCTACTCTGTTATAAGGTTTTCGGATTCCCCTTTTTATCCAATTCGAATTGAGATCATTCTGTAATGTTTATTACCGGCAGTTTGGGCCATAGCATTGCAACAGCTACATAAGTAGTCTATATCGTTATCGCCTTTTTCAAAAACTGTATGGTGTTAGCAATAATTACACGGCATAGGTAGCATGTACCATCAAGAGGGGTAAGGCCGTGAGCAAATGTGTAAATAAATAGTCTCAATCTTGTTGCAGATGGAGCAATGGCCTGTTTATTTCACCTATACAAACCTACTTTGTTGTGCATATATGAAATAGAGTATAAATACCTTTTTTGAAAAAGTATAAATGCATTTTTTTGAGGAGAAGCATTGCTTTCAGTAAAGCAGTGATATTAACTGATAAGCCCCATTTGTATGGCTTTTTTAACGAGACCAGCCGAGTTTTTGGCACCTAATTTAGATAGCAAACTGAGCCTGTAGTTGTCTATGGTTCTCTTACTTAAAAATATCTTATCGGCAATTTGCTGGCTGGTCATGTCGGCGGCAATACATTCCAGTATCTCTTTTTCGGTACGTGATAATACAGGCTGTTGTGCAAAGTCGCTTTTTATCTCCAGGCTTTCCATCACGATCTTTTCTTTCAATGATGGTTCAATGTACAGCTTGCCTGCGCATACAGCTCTTATAGCATCTATAAGTATATCCTCACTTGTTGTTTTCAACACGTAACCATCGGCTCCTTTCTTCAGCATGTTTTTTACATGGTACAAACTATCGGAGTTAGTGAGCGCCAGTATTTTAAGGGTGGGATATTTTGTTTTGATTATTGTGGCCAGCTCATCGCCCTGCTGCTCGGGCAGGTGGATATCGAGCAGCAAAATATCGGGCACGGTTACGGTAAGCGCCCTCAACAATTCTTTGCCATTGGTATAGCTCCCGGTTATTTCCATATCTGCACAATTGCTTAATAGATAACGCAGGCCGGTTACAACAATGGGATGATCGTCCACAACAATAATCTTAGTTTTCATAGTGCTTGTTTATTGTGTACTTTTCGGTAGTTAGTGCAGGTAGTGTAAGTATATCAAATTCAATATAAATGGTAGTGCCCTTCCCTATTTCGGACTTCACAGTGTATTTACCATTAAAGCTAAGCACACGCGTTTTTAAATTATGCAGTCCTATGCCATCTTTTGTATTATCCGTATCAAATCCTTTGCCATTATCCTCAGCAGTTATTGTAAGAAAGTGTTCATGAATCAATAACTGGATCATACACTGTGTGGCTTCGGCATGTTGCAATATATTTTTAATAAGCTCTTGTACTATGCGGTAAACATTCAGTTTAAACTCCTTCGATAAATTGTCGAAATTTCCATAACTCTGAAAATTTATTTTAATGTTCTCGCCTTTCTGTATGTTGTTGCAATATGCCTCTATGGCTACTGTAAGGTCTTGCTTCAGCAATATTTCGGGCGTAAGGTTGTGAGATGTAATACGTATCTCATCGGCTATTACATCGAGCAGACCAATAGCCTCTACATATTTGGGCGATTGTGCCAGTTGCTCTATATCGTACTTCAACGCCATAAAGCTCATTTTAGTGGCGGATAACATGCCGCCTACACCATCGTGCAGTTCCCTTGCAATACGGCTGCGCTCACTTTCTTCACCCTGTATAATGCCTTGCAACACACTGATGGTATTTTCCTGTTTAAGAGATTTTATGATCGCTTCCTGCTTCATACGGTTGTTGCGGTAATACATAAAGGAAAACAGGGCCAATATGCCGATGCCAGCCGAGATAAACCCTATCCATATGTTCTTGTGTATTATCTTATTTTTTTGCAAGGCAATAAGCAGTTCACTTTTGGCAATCTGCTTGTCTTTTTCAGCAGTATTGTATTTTAATTCCAACTGGCCGATGGCTGACGCCTTCTGGATGTTCATCAAGCTGTCATTCATACTCACCAGCGAGTCGGTAAACTCCAACGCCTTTTTATATTGTTGTGTAGCTTTATATACATTTACCAGTATCGCGAACCCGTCAGGAAGATTATCTATTACACCTGACTGCTGGCAATTTTGTACCCCAGACAGCAGCACTGTTTCTGCCTCTTTATATTTTTGCAGGTGAAACAATGCGTTTCCCAACACAAATTTTGCTGCCGTAAGTGATAATAGGGTGCTATTACTTACAGAGATTGCATTCTGCAAATAAGGTATGGCTTTTTTGTATTCTCCCTTTTCTACAAGCGCGGCACCCAGCCCTATTTCTGCTGATGCAATTATATTTAATCTAAAGCTTTTTTTTGCGGTATCTACCTGCCTGGCAAATTTCAGCGCTTCCATATCATATTTTATGGCGCTGTCCAGCTGGTGGTGTATCGTATAATAATCTCCCTTTGCTGTATAGGACTGGGCAATGTAATAAATAAACTCATAAGGAGTAAGTATCCCTTTTTTTACAATCTGCTCCGTTTTATTCAAATAATATAATTCCTTTTCTTCGTCTCCCATCCTTTCAAAAGTTACCGTAAGATTGGTATATACATTTATCACCATCTTAATATTATCATGATTGACCTCTTTAATTACTTTTAATGCACTGTAATATTCTCTGGCAGCCTGCACATAATTTCCCTGAGTGCTATTAGCTGTTCCCAAATGTTCGTGGCACGAAGCAATCAGGTTGCTATTTCCTAGTTTTTCTGCAAGTTCAAGCGCATGATTCAGGTGCTTCATACCCTCCGGTATATTTCCGGTATTTGCATAAATGCCGCCTAATCCGCCAAGCGATATAATGGCGCCCCGTAGGTAATTGCACGCTAAACATTGCCTGATGAGGTCGTTAAACTGTTGTATGGCGGTATTAGGATCTGCCTGGCTAAAGGCATGTCCCATTAAAGTATCAATTCTTGCGGTATCGGCGCCTTTGGCTGTAGCCCGTACATTCTGTGCAATACAATTGCTGATACTGATTGTGCACAATGCGCAAATAATGAAGACGTATATTTTGATGTTTTTTAGTACCATAGTTTTAAAATCTTTCAAAATAAACTTTGCACCTTCCCTACTATCACAAAATACACTGTTTAAGTGATGGGAATAATGTAGTTGTACGTTTTCAAAAAAGGGTAATTATACTCTTGTACAGAAGAATAACGTTTTTTATTCATTTTTCTGCGAAACTTATTTTTTGATCGCCGGCAACGAGGTTCCAGAGCAATGCCGGGAAATACTTATCTTTTCGATTATCGTTATAAACCATGCACTTACAATTGTTCTTTCTGCGTTCGCAATCAAACCAAGTGGCTTTAACATACTTTAACTTTCCTTAAAGAACCGCTATAATGTATTTGTGTAATTTTGGAACCCGTGATGAAACCGTTTATCAGGCTATTTCTATCGCTGTGCTTTTTATTGTTGAGTGGGTATGGATTTTCGTCCCCGCGGACAGGCCATTGTGTGCACAATATAGCAAGCATTGAAAGAAGCAGCACTGATACTAAAGCCCAGGCGCCTTTAACCATCAGGAAGCGTTACTGTATATTGGTGGACACTACTGATACCGATGATGATGACCAGGAAACGCTGAAAAAATACACCGCTTCGGGTACCTTATTCACTTCTTCTTTTAATGCCAACGCGCCTCCGTATGGCAACTATATCTCCAATAGTTGCTTCTCATTTAATAAACACCAGCAGGCGCTACATTTTTCAACTTCCCGGTATATCCTGTTTCGCGCCATCAGGATATGAGCCACTTGCAGGCAATAGTTTACTGCCTTATTTCCATTCCATTTATTGCCTTACTTTAATGGCATCCTGTTATAGGGTGTATTCATTATTTATCGCGGCTATAACGCCATTTCTGTAAAAAAGTTCGCTCATACAGGCTGCCTTGCTCTTTGTGCAAAGGGCTGGGAGCAATTAGCTATTAAGACAAAAATCATCCCGTTTAAAGAAATTATTATGAACAAAATGCTCATTGCCTTTGGTATGTGTGCGCTGTTATGCCATGCCAGTTGCCAATCAAAAAAAGAAGAAAAAGAAGCTGACGCAAAGCTTTTGGTTACCAGCCCGCTAAAAATGGATACGGCCATTGTAAATCAATATGTAGGGCAGGTACACGCCATACGCCATATTGATTTGCGGGCGCAGGAAAAAGGTTACCTGCAAAAAATATTTGTAGATGAAGGACAGTTTGTAAAAGAAGGACAAATACTGTTCCAGATAATGCCTACACTATATGAGGCGGAGTTTCAGAAAGCGCAGGCCGAGGTAAGGCTGACGGAAATAGAGTACCAGAATACCAAATCGCTGGCGGATAGAAATGTGGTATCGCCCAACGAACTGGCTATGGCTAAAGCCAAATTAGACAAGGCCAATGCTGAACTGACCCTCACCCGGGTGCACCTGCACTTTACAGAAATAAGGGCGCCCTTCAGCGGCATTATAGACCGCTTTCATGTAAGGCCGGGCAGCCTTGTAGAGGACGGCGACCTGCTGACTACCCTATCGGACAACAGCAAAATGTGGGTGTACTTTAATGTGCCCGAGGCCGAATATTTAGACTATAAGGCGCGTGTAAAAAACAAAGAGCCTATGAAGGTAAGCCTGCTTATGGCCAACCATCAATTGTTTGAATATCCCGGTGTTGTAGAAACCATTGAGGCTGATTTTAATAATGAAACGGGCAATATTCCTTTCAGGGCCACTTTTCCCAATCCCAATGGGTTGTTACGACATGGCGAAACGGGCAACATATTGGTAAATGCATCGCTGAAAGATGCGCTGATCATACCGCAAAAAGCCACTTTCGAGGTGCTGGACAAGAAGTATGTGTATGTGGTAGATAAAGACAACAAAGTAAAATCGAGAGAAATATCTATAGGTGCAGACATGGAAGACCTATATGTGGTAAACGGGGGAATTACGGAACATGAAAAAATATTGCTCGAGGGTTTGCGCAAGGTAAAGGACAACGACAAAATATCGTACAACTACGAAGCACCCAAAGCGGTGATCCATCAATTAAAGCTGCCAGCCGAATAATTCACGCACTAAAAAAAACATATAATGTTCAATAAATTTATTCAGCGGCCGGTACTGGCTATAGTACTGTCCCTGGTCATTATTTTCATGGGTGTACTGGCTATTGAAACTTTGCCGGTATCGCAATTCCCATCCATTGCCCCACCTATGGTGGTGGTAAATATAGCCTACCCCGGCGCCAGCGCCAATGTATTGGTAAACTCTGTGCTGGTGCAAATGGAAAAAGCCATTAACGGCACGCCGGGCATGAAGTACATGACATCGGACGCAACAAGTGCGGGCGAGGCCACGATACAGGTGGTGTTCGACCTGGGCACGGACCCTAACCAGGCAATGGTAAACGTAAAAACCCGCATAGAGCAGGTAACCAACCTGCTGCCGGAACTGGTGCAGCGTGAGGGGCTTGTGGTAAGCTACACATCGCCCAACATGCTGATGTATGTAAACCTGTATAGTACGGACACTAACACTGATGAAAAGTTTTTGTACAATTTTGCAGGGGTTAAGATCATTCCCGAATTAGCAAGGCTTAAGGGGGTAGGCAGCGCCAAAATATTAGGCAGCCGCCAGTATGCCATGCGTGTATGGCTGAAGCCCGACAGGATGCGCGCCTATAATGTAGCTACAGATGAGGTGATGGAGGCGCTGGCACAGCAAAGCGTAATAGGCTCGCCGGGGCGTATAGGCCAGGCATCGGGCAAGCGCTCGCAATCGCTGGAGTATGTGCTTACTTACCAGGGCCGCTATAATACGCCGGAGCAATATGGCGATGTGATAATACGTGCCAATGCAGATGGCGAAATGCTGCACCTTAAAGATGTGGCGGATATAGAGCTGGGCAGCGAGTTTTACGATATTTATTCCAATATGGATGGGCACCCCTCGGCCGCCATAACGCTAAAGCAAACATACGGCAGTAATGCCAGCGATGTAATTAAAGAGGTAAAGGAGAAGCTGGAGGAGATAAAGGAAAGCTCCTTTCCCGCAGGAATGGACTACCAGATAAGCTATGATGTATCGAGCTTTCTGGATGCCTCTATTGAAAAAGTACTGCATACGCTTGCAGAGGCGTTTTTACTGGTAGCGGCAGTGGTGTTCATCTTCCTGGGCGACTGGCGCTCTACGCTCATACCTACGCTGGCTGTGCCTGTGTCGCTTATAGGTGCTTTTATATTTATGCAGTTATTGGGGCTTACTATTAACCTGATCACTTTGTTTGCATTGGTGCTGGCTATAGGCATTGTGGTTGATAATGCGATTGTGGTGGTAGAGGCGGTGCATACCAAAATGGCAGAGGAGCACCTCTCTCCCTATAAAGCGGTTAAAAAAGTGCTACAGGAGATAAGCGGCGCTATTATAGCCATTACCCTGCTGATGACGGCGGTATTTGTACCTGTAGCATTTATGACGGGCCCGGTGGGCATATTTTACAGGCAGTTCTCTATTACCATGGCTACATCTATAGTAATATCGGGTGTGGTGGCGCTTACACTTACACCTGTGCTTTGCGCCATGATATTGAAAAACACGCACGGCCAGCCCCGCAAAAAGACATGGATGAACAGGGCACTTGACGGATTTAATAATTGGTTTGAACGGGTAACGGGAAGATATGCCGGATTACTGAAGCTGATAGTTAACCGCAGGGTGGTAACCTTTGGCCTGCTCATTGCTTTTTGTGCCGGCATATGGGTTACCTCTCAAACGCTGCCTTCGGGTTTTATTCCCAACGAGGACCAGGGTATGGTGTATGCCATCATTCAGGCCCCGCCGGGTTCAACGCTGGAACGTACTAACGATATAGCCCGCAAGCTGCAAAAGATTGCAGGCGAGGTAGAGGGCGTGCAATCGGTATCGGCCCTTGCGGGTTACGAGGTATTGACGGAAGGCCGCGGGTCGAACGCAGGTACATGCCTGATTAATCTAAAAAACTGGTCGGACCGTAAACACTCGGCAGTAGAAATAATTGAAGAACTGGAAGAAAAGGCCAAAGCAATACCGGGCGCTACTATCGAGTTCTTTCAGCCACCTGCTGTACCCGGTTATGGCGCTGCGGGCGGGTTCTCCCTGCGCTTACTGGACAAAACCAACAGCGGCGATTATACTGCTTTTGGCAAGGTGAATGACGATTTTATGGCTGAATTACACAAGCGTAAAGAGCTTACAGGGTTGTTTACCTTTTTTGCCGCCAACTACCCACAATATGAGCTGGAGATAGATAATAAGGCAGCCATGCAAAAAGGGGTATCAATTGGCAAGGCAATGAACAACTTATCTATACTTATAGGCAGCACATATGAGCAGGGCTTTATCAAGTTCGGTATGTTCTACAAAGTATATGTGCAGGCATCGCCTGAATACCGGCAGCTGCCAGAGGATGTATTGAAGTTATACATAAAAAACAATCGCGACGAAATGGTGCCTTATTCTGCTTTTATGAAGATCAGGAAAACGCAGGGTCTTAACGAGATAACGCGCTACAATATGTACACATCATCGGCCATAAATGGTGCACCGGCAGCGGGCTACAGCAGTGGCGAGGCTATTGCGGCCATACAGGAGGTAGCGAAGAATACACTGCCACGCGGCTATGGTATTGACTGGCTGGGACTATCGAAAGATGAGGTAGCAAGGGGCAACGAGGCTATTTATATATTCCTTATAGTGCTTGCCTTTGTTTACCTGGTACTTGCCGCGCAATACGAAAGCTTTATACTGCCGCTGGCGGTAATTCTTTCATTACCGGTAGGTGTGTTTGGCGCGTTGTTGCTGCTTAAGTTAATGGGCCTGTCGAACGACATTTATGCACAGGTGGGGCTGGTAATGCTGGTAGGCCTGTTGGGTAAAAATGCAGTGCTCATAGTGGAGTTTGCCGTGCAAAAACGCCAGCAGGGAGCCAGCATAATGGATGCCGCTATAGAGGGCGCACGCGTGCGTTTTCGCCCTATATTGATGACTTCTTTCGCCTTTATTGCCGGGTTGATACCATTGCTGTTTGCTACCGGGCCGGGCGCGATAGGTAACCGCACTATAGGTTCATCTTCGGCAGGCGGTATGCTGCTGGGAACCGTTTTCGGGGTTATAGTGGTACCCGGACTATACTATGTATTTGCCAGCCTGGCCGATGGCCGCCAGCTTATAAGGGATGAGGATGAAGTACCGCTTACGGAAGACTTTATGCAGAAAAAGAAGAAAAAGAAAAAAAGGTTCAAGCTTTTTAATACCACACACGAAAACTCACAAAACGAAAAAGATGAACACAATGCGTAGAAACATCATTTATAAATGCGTAACACTGGCCTGCATATGGTGGGGATATGCCGCTTGTAAACTGCCTGCTCTTACAGGCAGAACAGAAAATAAAACGCTACCCACGGGCTATACCAACAGCAACGACACCACTAATATAGCCACACTGAAATGGAGCAGCTATTTTACCGACCCATACCTTGCTGCCCTTATAGATACCGCGCTTGCAAACAACCAGGAATTAAACATAACCTTGCAGGAAATAGAAATAGCCCGGAACGAGGTAAGGATACGCAAGGGCGAATACCTGCCTTTTGTTGGGCTTAAGGGTGGCGCAGGCGTTGAAAAGTCGGGCAGGTACACCAGTATGGGGGCACTGGAGCGCAATATAGAAATTGCACCGGGCAGGGAAATGCCTGAACCCCTACCCGATTACTTACTGGCTGCAAGTGCAACATGGGAGGCGGATATATGGCACAAACTGCACAACGCAAAAAAATCGGCAGTTAACAGGTATCTATCCACAATAGAAGGGAAAAACTTTGTGGTAACCAACCTTGTGGCGGAGATTGCCAACTCGTATTATGAACTGCTGGCGCTGGATAACCAACTGGATATTGTAAAGAAGAACATAGACATACAAACCAATGCACTGGAAATAGTAAAGCTGCAAAAAGAGGCCGCAAAGGTTACGGAGCTTGCCGTGCGCAAGTTTGAGGCCGAGGTACTAAAAACGCGAAGCCTGCAATATGACATACAACAGCAGATAACCGAAACGGAAAACAAGATCAACTTTCTGCTGGGCAGGTATCCGCAGCATATTCAGCGTAATGATGCAACGTTCAATACCGCGATGCCGGGGCCTATACATGCAGGTATTCCGGCCCAACTGCTTGCTAACCGGCCTGATATTAAAAAGGCAGAGCTGGAACTGGCTGCGGCAAAGCTGGATATAAAGGTTGCCAAGGCCGCGTTTTACCCATCGCTGGGCATATCGGCATCGTTCGGGTACCAGGCATTCAATCCATCGTATTTAATAAAAACGCCGGAATCAATGATATATTCACTTGCGGGAGAGCTGGTAGCGCCGCTTGTAAACAGGAATGCCATAAAAGCTAAGTATTATATGGCCAATGCCCGGCAGGTGCAAGCTGTGTATAACTACGAGCGTACGCTGCTGAATGCCTATACCGAGGTAGCCAATCAGTTATCAAAGATCGGCAATCTCGAAAAAAGTTATGATCTTAAAACAAAGCAGGTGGCTGCTCTTACGGAATCCATCAATATTTCGAACGATCTTTTCAGATCGGCACGCGCCGATTATATGGAGGTACTGATGACGCAACGCGATGCGCTGGAATCGAAGTTTGAATTAATTGAAACCCGTAAACAGCAAATGAATGCAGTAGTGAATATTTATCAGGCGCTTGGCGGCGGCTGGAATTGATTGCGAGTGTGATATACTGCTAACAAGCAAAAGGGAAACGGTTATTTACTCGTTTCCCTTTTTGCTATAATAAAGTTAGTTTGCTCAATCTTGCTTCGGCTCCCTCCCCACATTTACTACAACTTTTATGTCCAAAAGTCATCATTGAGCAGCATACTTACTTAGTAGTAGGTATAATATCAACACTGTTAATCACTATTGGCTCAATCGGCACATCGGATGGATGTGTAGGGGCTGCGCCAATACTATTTACTACGTCTATACCGCTAACCACGTTACCAAATACAGTATGCTTGGTATCGAGAAAATTATTGTCGCGCAGATTAATGAAAAACTGGCTGCCATTTGTATTTCTCCCCGCATTGGCCATTGATATTGTGCCTGCGTTGTTAGCGTTCTGCTGGGTTATTTCATCGTCAAACTTGTAACCCGGTCCGCCTGTGCCCCATAAACGCCTATTATCGTCGTCCTTGGTTAAGGGGTCTCCGCTTTGTATCATAAAGTTGCTGATTATACGATGGAACTTTACACCATCATAAAATCCTTTTTGTGCAAGGCTAACAAAGTTTTGTACGGTATTGGGCGTTAATTCCTCAAAAAGACGGATAACGATATCGCCCATGTTGGTTTTTAAAACTGCTTCCATAATATGTATGTTTTGCTTCTGATTCTACTATACGAATATAGCTTTCTTTTTCACTTTTCCCATGCGGGTTTTTAAGTTGTTTGTCAGAAACAAGAAGTACTGTGCAATTTGGGTTTTACAGGGACAAAAGGAGCCTTTTATTATTTAGCGCAGTTTAATTGATTGATTTGCTATTTTTTTAAGAAACCAAGCATACCCTGAAAGCGCCTCCGGCTTACAGGCAGCGTAGTATTGTTAGATACAGTTACCTGGCTGCAATCGGTAGTGATATTTTTTATATGCTGGCAATTCAGGATATAAGAACGGTGTATCCTGTAAAACGTATTTACAGGCAATAATTCCTCATAATAGGATAAGGGGTAGCTGGATAGGGTTTCCCTCATTTCGCCATCTTTCAAAAAAACAAACTTTGAATAGCTGCCATGTGCCTCCACATAATATATATCCTTAAAGTTGAGCACTTCTATACCATCCAGATCGCGCAATGTAATGCTTTGTTCGCCGGTAGTATTACTAACCTGGTTGTATAAGCTGGTATAAGAGATATCCTGCCGCTGCATTAACGATTTATATTGCAGGCGGTCTTTTATTTTACCCACTGCATTTTTCAGGTCGTTAAGGCGCAGGGGTTTAAGTATATAATCAATAGCATTGAGTCTGAAGGCCTTTACCGCAAATTCATCGTAGGCTGTGGCAAAAACAATTTCGAAGGATATAGGTGATATACGCTCCAAAAACTCAAAGGCGTTCTCATCAGGCATTTCTATATCGAGAAAAACCACATCGGGATTGTATTTGTTAATAAGTATTTCTGCCTCCGCTGTAGAATTGGCAATACCCATAATATTTATTCCGGGGCCTGCATATGTTTTCAGCATCTTTTCCAGGTTGGTGCAGGCTTTGTTTTCATCGTCAACAATAATCGCGTTCATGGGTATGTATAAAAAATTGTTCTGAATATACAGTATTTATTTATTGTAAAAAAAGAAGGGCGCCTGTAAAAACAGGCGCCTGCTTCTCTCAAAAAAATCCTATCTCTTTAATGTAAACCTTATTGTCTGGCTTACATCATCATTCTTCACTCTTACTAAGTACAAGCCGTTTGCGTTTTCGTCTCCCAACATTATCTTCTTATCTATCTTACCATCGGTTACAGTTGCTTTATCGGTATATACCACTTTACCCAGCACATCGGTAATTTCAATGTACACATCTTTGCTGGTTGTGCCTATAGTTCCCTTCAATTCAAAATTGCCGGTGGTTGGGTTAGGTACAACAGTTATCTGTGTATTGCCCACCTGTACATCACGCACGCCTGGCTTAGGCGGCGGCATAGGGCAGTTAGGATCAACTATACAACTGGCGGGGTTTTTACAGCCCATATATACAGTGCTGACTGCTTTAATTAAATTAATATGCAGGCTGGTACATGGCAGCGATAACAATGAGCAAGATGGGGGTATCTGTGCATATAATGTACATGCATCAAGCATTATTGGCCCAGTTACCGTCATCGTCATAGGCATAGCGTAACAACCGGGTACCACCCACGATATATCCATCATATCAACAAGGAAGTTGATAGTTACAGGGTAAACAGAAGATTCGTAGTAAGGCACACACTCTCCGGTAGCCGGGTTAACGGTATCCTTGCAGGTAATAGCCGGTACGGGAATTAATAAGGCATTTACCGAAACGGTTGTAGGGCATCCCTGATTATAACCGGTTAAGGTATATGTGCCCGGCAAAGCTATATCGGTTAATGTGGGCGGCGAGGCTAAGGTTGAAATGCCCGGATATGAAGGAGATCCGGGGGGTAAACCCCAATCGTAATAAGGAGATGATGGCACACAGGTACCCGAAAGTACGATTGGCGCGCCGGGACATACCGGGGATGGACTTACCGATAATGTCATAGCCAATGGTGGTATTACCACGAGGGTCATAACAGAGCCGGAATACATATAGGTGCAGCAGCCTGTACCTGCACCTACCACCTGATATACAGTGGTAACAGTGGGGCATACTACAAGTGTACCAGTACCCGATGGACCAATAGGCACAACAGAATAGCTGCCAGAAGCGGGTACGGTGTTGACATATACTTCTGTTGTGCCGGGGGCTGCTGTGCATGTTAATGTATAGCAATAACCTGCACACACACTGGCTTTAGGCTGACCGGTAAAGCTACCTTTAGGCGCAACAACTTTTACTATATATCGCGCACCTATTGTAGTTGTGCAAGGATTAAGATATGCGCTGATGATGGTAAGGGTATAACTACCTACTGTGCCCGTTGATGAACCAGATAACGTAACAGGTCCATTTCCAAAACCATCCAATATTACGGAAGCTGTAATTACTGTACCAGCAGGATCTGTCCAGCTGTAAGTAATTTTAGAGCCTGGGGTGCCATGAAGTGTATAGGTGAGTGGCGAACCGGGGCATGCCGGGTTGCAACCGGTATATGTAACCGTGGGTGCAACAGGAGAGGGGTTAACCGTTACAATTATGTTCTTGTAACATGAAGGGCAGCCAGGGGAACCGGGCATTACATACCTAATCTCTGCAGTGCCCGGGATTAAGCCATATACAGAACCGGAACTCGCGCCCACAGTAGCTACCGAGGGGTTAAGACTTAACCATGAACCACCGGGTGTAGCATCGTACAGATTAATGGTGCTGTACTGGCAAAAGCGCAGCTTGTTGGGATAACCAACGGTAATAGGTGCAATAACCGGATTCATGGTTACCGGGTAAGTGGCAAACTGGCCGCAGCTGTTAGTGTAGGTTACCGTTGCTACACTTCCGGTAGGCCAGGGCAAGGGGGTATATACACCGCCCGGGGTAATGCTTGCAATCCACCAAGGGCCAGTGCTCCATGTGCCACCGGCGGGAGTACCTGTAAGTGAGGTTGTGGCGCCATTGCAAATTTTATTGCAGCCTGAAATAGATGGCATGGAGCAAACATAGCTGGTGCAACCCGGAGTTTCTTTTATAAGGTAAGGGCCTGTAGGTGTAATAACCCTGCCATAAACATTTAGTCCCGACCAATTGGTGGCCCATACCCAGGGGTGATTATAATTTACTACGGTAATGTTTAATGTATGGCAGCCACTACCTAATGTAGTATTATAAAACACAGTAGGATCGTAATTGGCATGATGATCGGCAGATGCTACCGGTGACTGTGAAAAGAATGGAGGGTTACCATCTATTGATATACTTTCGATATAGTTATCGCTGGCAAGATCTAACACAAGCCTGACAGGTACGGGCTTATCAGAACATAGACAAAATGTGCGCTGAAAGGTCATTTTATATTTATTAACCGGTCCTGCACCATCGGTGCTAAAGTAGTTAGCATTAAGAGCACTAATCCACCCTCCTTTTCCTAAAGGGGTGGCCACATAAGCACCTGCCAGTGGCATTATTACATCGGCCGCACCAGGTGGTATCACCCTTGAGAATGTCCCAGGCACACCAGCTATAAATGAGGGTGATTCATACGTAACCCGCCACTTAAGATCGGGTACGGTAATACCATTTGCCGTGGGTGCAGGTATGCCCATATCTGTTGCGGGGTTATAGCCGGTATTAATGGGTAGCGTGCCTGTTACGCAACAGGTTTGCGCATTTAATACATTGCTGATAAGCAATAGTATTGCCAATGCAAAGCCAAGCGGAGCTTTGCGGCAAGCCGCCAATAGGGCGGCCATAGTTTGTCTTTCTTTTTGCAGGATGTTGTTCATAAAGTGTTTTTTTGGGTGTTTATTTTTTGTTCCGATAGGTTACGGTACCGGGGTTATACTACTGAGGCATAAATGATGCAAAGCCTTGCCTGGAGCCCTTATAGGCATACATATTGTGTATGTATGGCAAACTACGTTGGGGTAAAAAGTGTACATGTTCATAAGGTATTTTCAGGCCATTTGGATATAATGCCTGCAATGTACCTGCTGCGCACATGGTGTTCCAAAACCGTTTTATGAGCGGTTGATTTTTTATATGAGTGGTAAAAAAAGTGGTAGTGCACTAAGACAATGACATGCTTATTGTAGCAATTGTCCATTGCTGTACGCCATTATCATCTTTAACATCTGCAAAGTGAAAAGAGATGTTTCTGCCTTGTATTATGCTTAGTTGCTGTACGCGGTTTTTCAGGTTTTCGAGGCCGAAGGAAGAATGTAACGATTTTTTTTCTTTAGCTTTTTCTATGCCTACGCCATTGTCTTTAACTTCTATATATAGTATGTTGGCGCGCTCATAAACACTGATGTGTATAAACCCTTTCACTCCTTTCGCTTTCAACGGCAGTATGCCATGTTTTATTGAGTTTTCAACCAGTGGCTGTATCAGTAATGGCGGCACCATAACTTCGGACAGGAAAAGGGTATCGGCAACTTCGATAGTATAATTAAGCTGGTCTTCAAATCTGAGTTTTTCCAGCAGAAGATAATTCTCAACGAGGTCCATTTCTTTTTGAAGGGTTATGGTTTCGTTGGCAATATTGTTCATATTCTGCCGTATAAGATCTGCAAATATGCCCAGGTATTCAGATGCATTCATCTGGTCGTTATTGTTCACCAGGCTCTGCACATTGTTCAGGGCATTAAAAATAAAGTGGGGGTTCATCAGTGCGTTCATCGCTTTATACTCCGATTTAATAAAGCGCACATAGTGCTGGTGTTCTTTTTCTTTTTTGTTAATGGTAGTACTGATATATTTTCTTACCGTGAGCCATGCAAGCGATATTACTGCACATACGGCAATAGTGATAAACCACCATGTAGCCCAGAACGGACGCAGGATGGACAAGGTAAACACTATAGGCTCACTGAAACCGCTCGAAATGGTTTTAGCCCTAACCTTAACAAGGTAAACGCCAAATGCAGGGTTGGCCAGATTTATATCGCCCTTTATATTTACCCAGTTATCTGTATTATTTTTCGATATTGAATACTGGTATATTACATTCTTACCACTAAACGACAGCGCAGAAAAAGAGATGGTGATATTGGCTGCCGCACTGAACGGGACTTCCATAAAATTGGTTATGTCATATGTTTTTTTTGACGTTTTTAGATTGGTAAAGTATAATGCGGGGGGCGTAGCCTTACCCAGCAACTCCTCTTTTTTTATTTGTGTTATAGCGCCATTTTTGAAGAAGTAACAATTGGCAACGCCTATACATACTGCCTCTGCCTGCTGTGGAATAAATAAATGCTCTATTGCCGAAAGCGAATATCGTAAAGAAGGAGCCGAAAAATCTATCGTCAACAAGTAATACAGCTCGTTAGTGGCTATTAATATGTGGTTTGTATCAAGCTTGTATAAACTGGACCATACGCACTCCTGCAAAATTGTGTCTATTCTTACTTTATTATTTATTTCTTCGCATACCAATAACTGGTTGGTATGTGTATAGCCTACAAGACACCTGCCATTAATAACAAAATTTTTAAGGGCTACGTTCTTAAACTGACTTTGTGCATGGGCAACATTATTAACTACTTTATAAACACTATCTATCGTAGAAAACCATAACGAGTTACCATTATCGGTGGTAATACCATATATTCTATCTAATCCGTTACCAAATATTGATTCATATTGCGCTGTATTGCTATGTAAAAATTTGTTCAGGTCTATTGCCTGCACACTAAATCCGGTATGCAGACATAATCTATTACCTATCCTGAACATTTTTTTATATGCGCTTCTTATAAATGGATGAGCACCCTTTCCACACACCAACGGCTCCGTCAATATATCAGGAGTAAAAATGTTGCTTTGTTTTGTAAAACAATAAAATGCATAATCCGTATCAATAAGAAATGATGCGTTAGCGCCCTTTGGCAATTTGTTGTTTATATCAGCAAGGAGCTTGTTTTGTCCTTTTTCCATAAGGTACACGCTATTCTTGTCTGTAATGTAAAATAGTTTTCCTTTTATCTCCGTAGCATACAGTATGCTGCCATTATAAGCATTACGATAGAAGCTTGAATTGGTAAAATATTTACTAAATACATACAAGCCATCGTTTAGTGTGCTTGCCCAATAGTTACCATTTAAATCCTGCGTAACGCAAGTGGCCTTGCTATTGGGAAGAATATGGATACTGTCGTTGATGAACAGACCGTTATTGGTTGCGTAAAAAAAATTGCCACCGACATCAGCATATATTTTATATATAAAGTTCCTACGTTGAAACCCTTCCGAAGGTTTACGCAACAATTTCAAGTCGTCAGTATAAACAGCGTTCTCAGAAATTAGATAATGTTGGTTCTGGCTAAAATGACGTGCTTCTAAAATAGTGTCAATCCCTGTCTTCGAATAAATACTTTCAATGGGTATAAACTTTGAGGGGTTCCTTATATCAACCAATTCTATTTGTCTGGAAGTGGTCAGGCTAAAGTGTACACTATCCTTTTTCTTTATATGCAAAATCCAATTAGTACTATAAGTACTGCGTTGCAGGTTTACCTCGTAATATTTGTTTTTGTAAATATAGCAAAGGTAGTTTGGAGCATATACAACAAACATAACCGTTCCATCATCCATTATCTCTATATTCTCTATGTGTGGATGTTTGTGCGGTAGCTTTAAGAAAGGGGTGTTCTGCGCATTATGAAAGGAGTCGTCTTTAAAATAACTCAGCTCTCCATTATATGATGCAAACCATAAACGTCCTTCTTTATCCTCCTGGCAAGAAAAGATCTCATTGTCTGCCAACCCGTTCAATGTAGTAAATTTCTCGAACCGGATGCCATTATATCTCGCAACTCCCTTGTCTGTACATATCCATAAAAACCCTTTTGAATCTCTGTAAACGTGGTAAATCACGTTGCTGGGCAAGCCATCTTCAACAGTAAAGTGCAGTAAGGAGAAGTCCTGTCCAAAAGCGTGAGTTGAACAGAAGAATAATAACAGGAATATTATGGATAGCAGTTTTACCCCTCGTATCATTGTATGGGCGCGAAGGGTTGAAATTACCTATTTTAATAACACAAAAAACCTCACATTTCTGCAAGGCTTTTGGGGCGAATACTTTGGGGCACCGAATATTATGAAAAAGCCGCCCACAATTGAGCGGCTTTCCATTGTTTACTCAACTGAACTTATCGTTGTAATGTAAACCTGAGCAATTCGTTTACCTCATCATTTGTTACTTTGATCAGGTATATGCCATTGGCCATGCTATCGCCAAGCCTGATGACATGATTTATATTGCCTTCTGTTGCATTAACAGCAGCGCTGTACACAAGCTGGCCCAGCACATCGTAAACTTCCAGCTGAATGGTACGATTTGTCTGCACGTCACCCTTCAGTGTAAATATACCTTTGTTCGGATTTGGGATTACATCGAGGTGCGATGCTGTACCTTGTGTTCCGGCATTGCCTGAGATAGTAGTGTGGGCGGCCTTGGGTGCGCCTATGTAGGCACAGCAATCGCCTGATGCCGCACCCGCAGTACACCTGCAGCGCCATTTGCAGCCCATATATTCTATGTTTTTTATACACAGCCTGCACGCATCCTGTGGAAGATCGGCAGCATGTACCACACCATTGCCCGAAGGATCTAAAACAAGTGAGCCGGTAAATATCAGGTTGCCATCGCAGTCGTAAACTTCATAATTCACATTTGCGCCTGCCGTGCCACTAAATATAAATGCATTGCACGTGCATGCAGGGTCGTGGCCCCAAAACACACATGCGGTAGCGCGGCCAATTATGTTCACTACGGCCGATGAGTAGCAATCGCTCATGGGCGGAGGCAGGATATAGTCAATAATAGTTGTACCGCCTGATAGCCCTGTAACATTGCCCATCGCATCAACGCTGGCTACTGCGGGATTACTGCTAATCCATGTTCCCCCGGCGGGAGGACCGGAAAATGTACCAGTCTGCCCTTCACAAATATCGGCAGGGCCTGTAAGTGGGGCTGGTGCAGGCCATACATTTATATTGCAGTAGGCATAGCCTGAGCAACCTGTATTAGGGTCAGTTACAGTATAGGTAAGCGTTGCGCCGCCGGCAGCAGTACCAGTTACCGTTACCCCGGCTGCGGAAGGTGACGACAATGTGATAACGGTACCTGATGGCGGTGAGCATGACCAGGAAACAATATAACCGGTAAGATAGGTGGGGTCTCCCAATACTGCTTTTGAATTACCCTCACATATATCTGAAGCGCATTTTTTCAGTATGGGAGTAGGTGATGGTATCACTGTCATAGCATAGGTAACATGGCAAGACCCTATTGAGTAGGTGATGGTAACCGTTCCGGGTGCAACACCTGTAACTATACCATCGGTACCGGAGGCTGCTATTGTAGCCACAAATATATTGCTGCTGGTCCATACACCACCCGGCACTGTTTCACCCAGCGTTGTAGTATTACCTACACAGGCGGTAGTAGGCCCAGTAATTGGCGCAGGCGATGGATTTACTGTTACTACGCGTGTTACATAGGCTGAGCAATTAGGGAAAGCAGTATTTGTTACCGTATAAGTAACTGTGGCAGTACCACCAGACACACCCGTAACAACCACACTGTTTAAGGTAGGAGACGACAGCGTAACTACCGTACCTGAAGGTGGCGTACATGACCATGAGCTTGTATATGTAGTTCCACCAGTAGTATATGCCCATATTAAAGAGGATTCACCTGCACAGAGCGCCGTTGATGGGAATGTCTCCATAACAGGAACCGGGCTGGGGTTTAAATCAACACCAGTATGTCCCTCGGCGCTACAACCCCAGGAATTGGTGACAGTAACATCATATATCAGGCTTATACCATCTGGTGTAGTAGGCGCAATTACAGATGATTGTGTTGTGGCGCCGGTGTTCCAGGAGTAAGTATGGCCGGGTGCTGAGTATGGCGGTGTAAACACCACACCAAGAGTGAATGGTACGCCCGAGCATGAAGTAAAGGGGTATGCAGGAGTCATAGTAAACTGCGGATTGGGGTAAACAGTAAATGTGCAGGAAGCCACATCTGAACCACAGGAATTTGAAACGGTATAAGAGGCCGTACATGTGTGCGGCACCATCATTGCCGGGTTCACGATCAGCCCGCCAAATGCATCAATACTCACATCGGTACCACCCCCCGTCAACGACCATGTGCCTGTACCAATATTGCCCGTAACGGTGCACATATACCATGTCGGGTCGGCTGCACAGAAATTAGGCGGGCATTGCACCTCCCCGGCTTCCGGCTCCGGGTCCACATCTACACCCACATATTGGGTAGTGCTGCACCCTGCCGGATTAGTGACCGTTACATTAAATACAAGGCTGATGCCACCTGGCGATGGGGCGGTAGATGTCATGGAATATGTTGTTACGCCATTACTCCAAAGGTAAGTATCGCCAGGGTTATTAGGTGTTACGCTAAGCGTATATACCGTACCGGGACAGATAAAGTTGGGGTATGTGTAATTAGGTGTAACAGAAAAAACCGGTGCAGCTATCACGGTCACTGTTTTTGTAGTAAACGTGGTGTTGCAATAGCCGCTATTAATAGCATAGGTGATTGTAACAGTACCACCGACAGTTCCCGCAGTAAGTACACCCGTAGAGGGGTTAATAGTTGCTCCGGGCGAACAGCTCCATGCACCGCCAGATGACGCTGTGGGGTTTGTATATGTATAACTATTGCCCGCACATATAGGGTCTGGGCCAATAATTGTACCCGCAGAAGCAGATGAGGTAGAGGACGTAGTAGGAAAGGAGATCGCATCAATACTGGCATCACCATCAAGGATATAGGCGTAAGTAATGCAAGTAGATTGACCGGGCTCAAGGTCTCCCAGGTTATAAATCAGCCCGATAGCATAATCATTATTAATTGTTGTTCCCGCGGCATACCACATACTGCCGAATGCAGGAGGAGTTGTTTGATTATATATATCTTCCAAAGTGAGCGCGGTGGATGCGGCTAAAGACCAGGACCTATATATAAAAGCCTTGGCGCGATCATCTTTTGTACCGAGTGCGAGGTATGCATTGCTATAACCGGTACCCGTAGAATTTACCAAAACCCTATGAGCTGCATCGTTTTGAAAAACTATGCTATTATACGTCTCGAAATGGTGGTAAACCTGGAAATCATTATCAGGGTCGCATGAACGTAAGTAATATAATTTTGTCAATGTGGTACTTCCGGTGTTCTGAAAAAACGTATTTACAACTATCCAATTTGCCCCCGGACTAACCGTAGTTGTCTGTGAGATGCTAAGCGTTCCGCTGGGAGTGCCGGGGCCGGCGGTACCCTGCCACCACGCCTGAGCAGTACCAAGGCAACCAACATTATTGCCAGAGAGCGAACTCAAAGCCGGGTTGCCGTTCCAGAAACTGGTACCGGAGCCATTCGTATAAAAGGCATCGCTTCTGGCGCCATTAACTTCTATGCTCCAGCCTTCATACGGAACACCGGGATAGGTATAGTCGCCAAAATAGGCAGGGGATCCGGTAGTCCACCCATCATGACCATAATCATATACTATTGCAAGGTTTGTTCCTATGCCGGGATGATAACCCGATGGTGCCGGGCCGGGGCCAAATGAACCGTTCATGGCCTGCCCTGCCTCCAGCCATCTGTTTTTCAAAAACGCATTGGGACCTACTAACTGGGCCTTGATATTTGAACAGGCACAGATGGCAACGACTACTAAAAAGATGATTTTTTTCAAACTAAAGTTCATAGTATTTTATTTTAATGATGATGAAGATTATCTGACTGTACTGTATATAATAGATGGGATGACTGGTAGTGACAATACTGTATAATTACCATGATCGTGTTTTTGTTTCCAATAGTTCCTGCGGGTTTAACTGATAGATTTTTAATGCGTAGCCGTTGAAAGCTGTATAAATTCATCCACATATCCGGGCAGTCTGGTTTTGCCCGTTTGCAGATTATTGCCCAGGGCTACTACATCATCATATATCCTGCTTTGATTTTTCTTTAGCTCGGTATAATACGGCTCATCGCTGGTGCCTTTTGCATCCCGCAAATGACGTTCAGTAGTTACTAACTCGGCCGAAAGTGTCGCGACAATTTTTTCATATACGGCAGCAGCTTCTTCCATCTTGCTTTTATCTACAAGGGTATTCATCTCTTTTGCGTTCATCTGTAACGAACTCATTGCAGAGGATATTTGCGCGGGCGGCTTCTGTTTTGCGGCTATATGTTTCGTTTGCGCATGCACTGGCATGGCAAGGGCTGCGGCTAAGCCGCACACCATCATTACCTTTTTCATTGGCTTGGTTTTTAAGTATTATAAAATGTATCGTCTTAAATAGCAATCAGTTTGGGTGACTAATTCTCTTTTCTGTGTGAGTAATCTCGTACCGTATCATTAAGGGGAGTTGACTACAGAAAGCGCCATGGCATGGTTTACGACATTGTAAAACATATTGTTCAGGCATATAGGGTTAATTAATTGGTGCGAACGATGCACATAAAATTATAGTTGCTTTCTGCACTTACGCTGACCAATATGACAAGCATCTGGTTTCATACAATGAATAGTGAGTTTGATACAACAAACAGCTTTTCTGAATGCAAAAAACAGGTGCTAAAGCCGTTCAAAACGTTCGATGTACTACCTGATTTATGGTGCCTGGGTTATCGGGGTTGTATGAGAAAGGAAAAGGAAATTATTTTTATCTGAGGAAGAATTATAAGCAGTGCACTACAATAAAAAGTACTAAATGCTGTTCAAGTATTGAAAGATTCTTTTGTCCCTATCTTTAAATAAAGAAGACTTTGAGCATTAAAAGAGGAACGGCAATATTAGTTATCCTATTCTCTGTGATGGTGCAGGCAGCCTTTGCCCAGTTTATATTAAATATGAATAATGGCCTGCCAACTAATCATGTGTACCGTACTGTAAAAGACCGCTATAATTATTTATGGATAGCAACTCCAAAAGGATTAGTGAAATACAATGGGTATAGCTGCAAAACCTTATTTAATGGTGATGTGTGGGACCTCTTTGAAGATAAAAAAGGAAGAATGTGGTTAAGCACATTCAGTAATGAAATTGGGTATATTTACCAGGATAAATATTACAAAACGGTTGTACTGGATAGTGAGCCTACATTTGCTCCCATCGTTTTTAACGATTACGATGATGGCGTATTTTTCTATTCTAATTACAGAAAGAGCAACAATTTATGTTTTGAACGAAATGATACGGTAAGGATCTATAACATTAAGAAGTATGCACAATTATTGCTGCCAGATAAAAACCTGCGGTCAGATTCCATACATGGGGATATCGTTGCCTCAAAAAGCGGTATCAGGTGCATTAAATTAGATGGCTATTACAAGCTTACTATATGCAATGGGCATCTTACTTTGAAATTTGTACATGAACTGGAAACGAATTTCTTTAACTACCGGAGTAATATAGTTGGTCAATTTTGGGATTATCATCTGCAATTCAATCTTCATGAAACAAAAATGATGTTTCTTGATTTAAAGGATTTTAAACAAAAAAACATCTTATTCTCGAACGACCCACAGGAATATATATATGTCGCACCCATTTACGATAGCACATTTTTCTGCGTCATTACTAATAAAAAAACATATGTAATAGATAAAAACCTCAACATACAAAGTAGTTATTCTCTCCGGCAGTTGTTGGGCTCAAAAGGTGCTATAAACGATTTTATCACTTTTTTTTATATAGATCATTTTTGGGGAAATTGGATTTCTCAGACCAATAAAGGAACACAGGCAAACATCTGCAAAAACTATTTTTCAAAACCATATACTTCTGAGCTATCTGATTTCAAATATCTTGGCGCATCTTTTGGGCGAAAATATTTATGGAATGAAATAAAAAAAGAATTACTGATAGAAAAGGGCGGCAATTATCAATCCAAACACCTCCCTTTACTGAGAAACCCACTACAGATAATACCAATAGACACTTCCAGATCTTTAGTGGTTAGCAATGATGCACTTTATACCTTATTTAGAACAAATGAGATAGACAGTTTTTTTAAGAAAAAGAGGATTGAGCTCATTATAAATAATGCTTCTTTGCATAAAGATATAGTTGGGAATAGAAGAGCGTGCGTTACTAAAGATGGCTCTATTTTTTTATTGTCACGTTCGCAAGGCCTGAACTATTTATGTACTAACGGGAATATAATAACTAATACAATAATAGACGAACGCCGCTTTGATAATCTGGAGTATGACTCCCTGCGAAATCTTTTATATGCATATGATGGTGAAACAATTCTGATATACTCACCAGTTACCAAAAGAAAAAGCGTAATAAATAAAACCGCTTTGTCTGCACTTGGCATTACTAAGGTTGACAAAATATTAGTTGACAATAAGCATGGCAATATTTTTATTAAAGACCTTAATAACCTTTTCCTGTTCAACCCAGATAAGGCAGTATTTAAAAGGCTGTTCCACAACATAGTGTTTAATAATGCCAGCATTGCTTTAGAAGGCAATAGATTTATAGCTGCCGGTAAATTTGGTGTGCTATTTGTAAATATAGATACTGCCGGAAAGCTATCTAAGCCTGTTGTTTATTACAATATTAAAAACAGCAGTTATTACTATGTAAATGACATACGGAGTTCTGGTGATAAACTGGTACTCAATACAAACAGCGGGCTATACGATATAATGATACCCGCACAAAATAGCAAGGAGCATACCTACGATAAAGTTTACAAATTTATTGCCATGTGCAATGGTAACCTTAAGAATATAAAAACCGGAGACACTTTGACAGTAACACATAAGTCGCCGTATTTGAAATTTGACGTTGTTAATCCTTCAGGAACCGGTATGCTTAAGTTCTCTTATTCCATGCCCAATATGAATGACCGGCTGAAAGAGCTAAATAGCGATGAACTGGCGCTTTCGTTTATAAAACCGGGAAAGTATTATAATTTATCAGTGCTGGCAATGGATGACGTATGGCGAAGTGCACCTTTAAATATAATAGTGTATTTACAGCCATTTTGGTGGGAAACGTCCTGGGGAAAAAACCTGCTTACAGTTGCAATTATTCTTTTGGCAGCATTAATAATACTTACCACTATAATATTGACGCGGCAGCATATCACGACAAAAAATGCCAAGAAAAACAGGCTGCTTGAACTTGAATTAAAATCGATTTACTCCCAAATAAATCCGCACTTCATTTTTAACACGCTTAACTCAGGGCTGCATTTTATTAAAAAACAGAAAATAGAAGAGGCCTATAATCACTTGTTCCGTTTTTCCAAACTTTTAAGGTCGTATCTTAAATCGGCAAGGCATAGGTACATTAATCTTGCTGACGAGATAACAAACCTGAAAGACTATATTGAGTTGCAGCAAACACGGTTTGGCAATATTTTTACCTATGAAATTAATCTACACAATATTGGCAATCCAAATGAAATAACTATACCATCGCTTCTTCTGCAACCTATTGTTGAAAATGCGATCAATCACGGATTATTACCGAATGAAAAAAAAGGGCACCTTATAATTGCATTTACAAACGCACCCAACGAGCTGATATGTAAAATTGAAGATAATGGTATTGGCTATAGCAGATCGAAGGATTTACAGAGTGATATTGAGAAAAAAGAATCGTACGGGAATGATCTTATAAAAGAGCTTGTTGCCATATTTAATGAGTATGAAAAAATAAGCATTCGCCTTGAATATATTGAGAAACAATTGCCGGAAACAGGCACAATAGTATTATTGTATATAAGCACGCACCATGGAAAAATTCAAATGCATAATAATTGATGATGAGCCCCAGGCTATAGAGATGTTAAGCGACCATCTGGCACTGCTATACAAAAATGTGGAGGTAATAGCTACCTGCGCTACATGGACTAATGCAATTGAAACATTACGCAGCCAGGAAGCAGACATTGTATTTCTTGACATCTCCCTGCAAAATAAAAACGGTATGGAGCTGTTAAGGCTTATGCCCGATCTGCATGCTGAAGTTGTTTTTGTTACAGCGTATTCAGATTATGCGCTCGATGCTTATAAACTAACAGCTTCAGGATATATATTAAAGCCAATAGACGAAACCGAACTTGTAAAAACCGTAGATAAGGCGTTGAAGAGAATAAAAGACAGACGCAACGCGAATAAAAATATTAATACCGAACACGTTGTAAACAAGATTGGTATCCCTAATAATAAGGCGATAGATTATGTAAATGCCCTGGACATTATCTATCTGTCGGCCGAAGGATCATATACTAGGGTTGTAACCATTGCACGAGATCTTGTTAGTTCTTATAACATTCAAAAGTTTAAGTCGGTATTGGATATGTATCCATTTTATCAGATACATAGGTCTTATATAGTGAATGTAAATCGCATATTGAGATACGAGAATAGTGGGATAGTAATAATGGAAAACAATATCCAGCTACCAGTTTCAAAAATTTTCCGCGAACAGTTCCTGAAGTTATTTAATGTTGTCAATCAGGGGGCAAAAAACGGATAATATTTTTTTATGTAAGCAGGTAGCCTGTTATTATCACACAGGCGAGAACAGAACAAAGAGGATAAGCAAAGGACTGAATGAAAAAGGGGCTAAACAGGGCACCGATACCATACACAGGGACGCAACCGAGTTAAAATCAAGGGAGCACTTTGTAAACCTGTATAAAACAGACAAGGATTACGTAAACGTAATCCTTGTTATCTGCGGACTGGACGGGACTAATTATTTTTAATATGTTTTTCGGCGTTTGAATGGGGAAATGTGTCCAGCAAGCGTTTTGTCGAATTTAGATAGGCATTCGTATTCAACCTTATTTAAAGGGAGACATACTAAACCGCCACCTTTCCGCCGGCTGAGGTTAGTTCCGCGGTTCGAATTCTCTTTCGACCTCGGAAAAAATTGAAACACCGTTTAGCATTGCCAAACGGTGTTTCAATTTCAATTAGTTGCTTAAGGCGTGTACAATCTTTTTCTCTTATGTTGTCGTTCTGCCCACATCATACCTAATCCTAAGCCAAGGAGAGCGAACCCCCAATCGTTGATATAGCCTCTTCCATTACACGAAGTACATTTTAGTTCACCCCTTCCTCCACAAGAGGTACATTGCGAATGTCTGTGCGAATGCCGTTCTCCATAACAACTTTTGCAGCTTGCTACGCTTCTTTTTATTGTATTGTTGCTCATTTTGTTGTTTTTTTTCGTGAATAACGAGGAGGTTTTTCAAAAAGTAGTTCGGGTGCATGCCATTCTTCAAATACAATTCCAATGCCTCGTGGTTTCGTATTAGAAATACGGTACAACCAAATTTTCTTATGCGTTTCTTCGTCGTGATAAGCACGTATTAGTTTAGCTCTTGCATCTGGTAGAGCTTTTGCATCACAATGCCATATGTTATCATATAGCCTCATAAGTTCTGAGTACCCATTTTTCTTAAGCTGTAGGATAATCCTGAGAAAGTCTGTCATAGTATCGCGATTTATGTGAGAAAAATCACGGAAAAGACCAAAAGCGAAAAACGTACATTCTATTGCATTAACACCATTAATATATATAGTATTAATGCTTAGCTACTATTCTTGGGGAATAAGTAGCGATGAAATGTGCGGATAAGCTGGCCGGCTTTCCGTGCGTGAGAGTGGGTTTCCCCACTCTTTTTTCATTCACGCAATACAAAGTAAGGGAGGATAAATGGATAGAAAAAAACGTATAAAATGACTATATGAGCGAGAAAAATATTTTTGGAAATGTCAGAATTTTATATTAATTTCTAAATAAATTGGAAAATACTGGCATAAAACATTGATAATCAATAAAACAAATTCCACACCTTTCATTGAATACTAAAAACAGCATGAAATAGCCATTTTGTTATTGATTTGTTAAAAAGATTTTTAGCTACTCACGCTCAAACATATTCAACAAATTCAAACTTCGTTTACCCTTTGAACTTAACAATGATGAGTAGGTAAAAACTCCTCGCCAAACTGTATAAGGTGCAATATAGTTATAGATACCTTTTCTACAGTGTTCTATCATTAATTTTTCAGTCCTCCGTCCAATCACTTTCTTGAATAAAGGTATTAGGGATAAAATCTTTAGGGGAACAATTAAATTCTTTTGCTAACCTGTTTAATTGATTGAGATTATATTTTGTTTCGCTCTTGGTGCTTTCTATCTGTCCAATAAAACCTGCGGAAACCCCTAATACACTGGCTATATAGCGCTGGGAAAATCCTTTTGCTATTCGCATTTCACGCACATTATCCGCTACAGCAATATCAAATTTGGTCTTTTTAGGATTATCCATACAGACCACGAAAAAGGAGAAATTTTATCTTTCAATGCTTAGTATAACTAAGCAAATTTCTTATCTTGCAAACTATATAATTTTTTCTTGCAAGTGTATAAAACAATAAATATGAAAAAGCAATTATTTCTTGGGGTTCTATTGCTGTTACTCACATCTACCGTAATAGCCCAAAAGCCTAACCATGATGGATATGAGGCAGCGGCCAGTGATAAGCCCTATATATGGGAAGCAAAGCCCGATGAAAGGACACAATTCCTTATCAAGATACTACCGCAAAACGATACGGTAAAGATTGGGCAACTACTACAGGCAGGTGTGAAACTGAACGTAAGGGCTACCGATGCATCAGACCAGCGATACTACAGGACTGTGTTAATGTATGCGATAAACCACTGTAACAAATACACCATTGGCTTTTTATTACGTCATGGCGCTGACCCTAATTTACGGGTATTAAGTAGATGGTATAAAAATGTATTCAATAGTGAACCTACTTATACATTCTCCATGTACCCGCTGGAAACTGCTGCGGAGAAAAAAAGCATGGACATTATAAAGCTCTTGGTACACTATGGCGCGGACATAAGCCGTTGCACTACAGGGCTACAAACTATCGCCAGCAATACCGGCAACATGGAGTTAATGCGCTATCTCAATAACAATACAGAAGTATCAGGAGTAGATGATAACGCCCTTGCTGTTATGACTGACTTTTCCTATGAACATAATGCGGGAAAGGTAACAGTAAAAATGATTGAGCAATTAATCAATGGAGGGGCAGACGTAAATGCCTATTCACGAAAAGGCAAGACAGCCCTTATCAACGTCATACAAAATGAACAGATAAAGGATAAGCTCACTTTAGCCAAGGCACTGCTGAAATATAAAGCAGACCCAAACAAGCCGGATAGAAAAGCCGATAACACAAAAGGAGTAATGAAATTCTACCCCACCTCACCACTCGTAGCAGCTATTAGAATGGGCAACCTTGAAATGGTAAAACTATTGGTTGAAAGTGGCGCAAACGTTAATCAGTCAGACGGCGATAATAGACCTTTACACTATGCAAATAGTGATGCCATAAAGGAGTATTTGATATTGCACGGAGCGAAATAATAGCACACATACATTATCACTATGAAACGATATCACATACTAGTGCAAGGTCTGTGTAACATAGCTCTAGCGGTCTTGTTGATAATAATTTGCTCATGTCATGCCGACACAACACAAACAACGAAATTTACATTATCACCGTCTGCATTAGGGGTAGAGTGTGGCAAAGAAATACTAACAAAATGCAGCGAGGGGAGTGGTAGTATAAACGCTGAATGCGGGTATGAAGTAATGAAAGAATATGCAGACTTGCAAAAGGTAAGGCGTTTTACCAAAGAACAGAAAGAAGAGTTTACTTCTGCGTTCCTTACCTACTCCAAAGCGCATAATTGGACGTGGTGAAAATGGCTACAAGCATTTATTGCTATGAAGTAAAAAAATAAACTGATAATAGGTAGTTTGATATTAGCATGATAATACTAAAAATTACTCTTGCAAAACACTTACGGATAAATACGCTGTAGATGCCAAGCATAAAAAGCAGCTTGTTGAGATAACCTCAGATAATATATTGGTTTAGGGAGTATAAAATATATGTTTCAATTCCCCGTGGGACCGATTGAATGATAGTAAAGGAGGTAAGTCAATAAGCATATATAAAAAGCTTGGTAACCGTGTTATCGAGCTTTTTTAATTCATAAAATATTTTGCTAAAAGTAAACAGCCACTTTATAATTTATGTAAAAAACAAGTGGCTGTATATGCTCGTTCACGATAGTCAAACTCTATTTTTGATTACCTCTTGAAACAGAACAAACGTTCTATAAAACGTGAACAAGTTTCATTGGATAGAGGTAATGGAAAATTTATTTTACTCCTTATCTCTTTCCTATGACTATAGTAAACGTCAATTTAGAGATATGTTGTTTTTGCCTCGACTTCCATAATGAATTTATGAAAGGGGTAACGCCTGATTATGTAAGGAAAATTGCAATAACGGAATGTCGATTGTGCGAAAAATGCATGTGCGATGATTGTCAAACAAGCTCCCAAAAAGCTTTACGCGGTGATCCATTGTTACTATACTGACTAACGATTTGCCAACATTGCATGGAGAGGCGAAGAACGACAACATTGCATATCGAATGTGAAAAAGCAACGAAAGAGGAGGAGCTAAAATTTAAAGCAGGTATCCGTAAAGTGATTTATATGCTAAACAAACAAACGCAATGTCATTAGTTATCAACACATACCCAGAGTACTTTGCTTACCTTCAATATAGAAGGCGTTCAGTGGCAATAACCGTAAAGGCAAATAAACTTGCTTTAAGTTACTTTTCATCATTGTATGGTCATATGGATACAAAAGACCTGACACCAATACATATGGCGAGGTTCTTTGAAATGCTAGCACAGAGAAAAAGGCTACAGAAGAATGCACAATGAGAGTATGACTACCTTAGTAAGTACTCAATATATAAGATAATGGTGAAGTTAAGGGCGTATATCAAATGGTTAGAAAGTGAACAGCTACTATGAGATTTAAAGCCAATTGATGTTCCTGTTGGTAATATCCCTCGTCCAATGCCAAAGCACATTGAAAAAGAAGACTTAAAAAAGATTTTCTTTTATCTTGATAAACGTGTGCATGAAGCCGAAAATGAGAGTAAAACAGAAAAATATAACGCTCACTTTTACCGTGCGCTCGTTCGATTTTTATATACTACAGGATTACGTAATACAGAATTGAGAACATTAAAACTACATGATATAAACCTCAATACCCTTGTTGGACAAGTGCTAGGAAAAGGTAATAGATATGCCGCAATAACTTTTAGTGAAATTGCAAAGGTTCATTTACTATCATATCTTGATATAAGAGGCAAAACATTTCCACAAATAACTTTTCAATACGTTTTTACGCCTTATACTGATAACAAAGACAGAATAATTAGTGAGCAATGATTAAATAAGTTAGCAAAGATGATTGGCGTAAAAGCAGGTGTAAAAAATAAGACTAATACGCATAGCTTTCGCCATTCGCTTGCGACACATTTAATGCAAGCTTGAAACTCCATAGTACAAGTCAGGGACAAATTAAGGCATAGTTCGATTTCGGTAACAAACGCCTATACATACAGTAGTCCTTTTGAACAAATGACAATGACAAAAAACATAGATACAATTCTATCAACAGATTTGTAAAGCAGTATTAAATGGGCAAAATTGTAAGCGATTATTATTTAACTCATAACCCTGCCGCCCATGCTGAAAGACTACCAGATAGAAGTATGCTTGAAAAATGCGAATAAGGATGTGTTTAGCAGGAGTTACAAAATAGCCTTACGAGATGAATTTGTAAATAACAACAATCCTAAATGACATTGTTTAGGTAGTCATGTCAGTAGCTTCATAACACAACTTAAACTTAATTCTTTACCTGTGTCAAAGCGTGAATTTGCCAAGTTTGAAATCTACACCATAGCATACGGAATAAATACAGGAACGGAAATTAATTGAAATAGACCCGCCTTGATTTATAAGACTAGCAAGGATGCTGGATGAGAAGATGTAATAGTTATACCTCTTACATCAGCGCAGCAACAAAAATTAGTAGATAAATATGATGTACTTGTCTTGAAGGACAAGGATAATAGGCTCTATCAACCATCCTATGCAAGGTTAAGGCAAATACGCTCTGTTTCTATCAGAAAGATAGGCGATTTGCTATGAAGGATAACAGATAAAACATTGATGGCAACAATAGATAGCCAAGTAAAAACTATGCTTGATTTGCAGTAGTTCCCCGCCCTGGGAGCTTATTGTAAAACCAAAACAAAAGACGGTAAAACAGTGCGCACTGGTACGGATAACCTTCGGCAAAGGAAACAAACGCTATAGATAATAAAGGCTATAGAAGGGAACTTCAAGGGGAAAGGGCTGTACACCGAATTAGCTCCTTGTTATGCAAGGAGCTTGTATATTGCTTATGCAATCAACTATTACTTTATTGCATAAGAGGTAGTGTTAATTTTTAGTATTTATACATTACCTGTTTCGCACGCGATTTAACTCATAGTTTATATTTTAATTTCGAGTTAATACAGCTTACTGACATGCAACATCATGTTTATAATATAGTTTGTTAATCCAATATAAAATGTTAACTTTAAAAGATATTTCACTATCTTTTGTAGAGTGCCTCCAAGCTGATTTGTTGTTGATTTTTTAGAGTATTTCCGCCTAACGGTTGTTAAATTATACCTGTACCATACATATAAGAAAAAATCCCCCGCGGCAAACGAGGGATTACATTGAACCAGTAAGCTCTTTATTTGTTAACATTTTTTTCAAAAACTCTCGAAAGTCATGGGAAAAAAAATACCAACAAGAGCCAAACAGGCTCAACTTCATGTACCGGAAAACCCGGATAATAAGTTGTATGATTATAAGCTTCGTAAATTCCGTCACGAGAAAACTTGGGACAGTATCACGAAAATTGTTAAGTATGTTGTTTTAGGAATATTACTATTTGTTTTAGTTTGTTTCGGAGGAATGACTAAGAAAGAAGCAAAAAAGATAATAAAATCAACCTTTGTTCGTAAATAGTCAACCATTAGATAGTCTGCTGCTTTTCTAGGTAGCAGACTATTTATAAGATTAGCAACCAGTAAATCAAGTTGAGATTAGCCGGGCAAATCACTGGCACGAAGTCGCATTTTATTTGATAAATGCGGAGTGCTAATTTGCAATGTTATATTCATTGTATATATTAAGCTACTTGGTATAAATGGCAACTGTAAAAGCTAATGCAATCTATAACAAAATATGGTAAGAAGTATTTAAAATCCAATTTTTATCTTTCATTATTTTTTAATACCTTTGTGCGTACATAATATTATTAATATAATATGTTGTTGTTACAAAATAACCCTCCATTACAATCAAGCCGGGCTTATTCTTTGCGCTAATTTTGATTGCAACAGAAGCATATCCTCACTTACTTTCCTATCCACAATCTTAGCGTAATGTTGAGTAATCTTGATACTCTTGTGCCCTAACATCTTACTCACGGTTTCTATGGGTACCCCATTAGAGAGAGTAACAGTAGTAGCGAATGTATGCCGTGCAATGTGAAAGGTAAGGTTCTTGGTGATACCGCACAAATCAGCTATCTCCTTCAAATACGCATTCATTTTTTGATTGCTTACCATTGGCAAAAGTTTCCCTTCATTCACACACTTAGGATTGTCTTTATACTTCTCTATAATGCCTTGCGCTTGAGGAAGCAATGGGATGCGCGAAGGGGTACCAGTCTTACGCCTAGTAGTCATTACCCATAGGCTATTATCAATTCCCTTCCCTATCCTATCAGATGTAAGCTGAAACACATCAACAAACGCAAGCCCTGTGTAACAGCTAAACAGGAATATATCCCGCACCTGACTAAGGCGGTCTATTGCAAACTTTTTATGTGCTATGGCTTGTATCTCACCCTCACTTAAAAACTGCCGTACAACTTCTTTCTTACAAGCTTTAAAGCCAAAGAATGGGTCTTTCTGTAGCCAGCCATTCTTAATACAGTAATTGACAATTTTGCGCACGTTACTAATGTATTTAAGTGTGGTATTATGGTTGCATTTACGTTCCGATTTCAAGTAAAATTCAAAATCATTCACAAACTCATAAGAGAGGCTTTTAATCTCAATATCTGACTGTTTATATTTCCACACGATAAAGGAGCGAGTATGCTCTAATGTGGTCATGTACTTTTGACAGGTTGCGGGTGATACTTCTTTGTTCTTTAATGCTTCTAATTGGTCGTTATGCTGCTGAAATAATACCAGTAACATTTTAGGTTTCTCACCTTGCCCCGTAAGCATATTCTTTAATGCTTCGGCACTGATAACACCATTACTTTCTAAGAGCTGTAAACGTGCCTCATGTACTTTCCTTTCCAATGCATCAAGAAACGCGTTTAAGGTTTTACTTTTTTCATTGGTACCCCTTGCCCGTTGTGCTTGATTGTTCCAGCGTTCAGGTTCACACTCTTGTTTTGTAGTGATTTCTTTGGGGGTGCCGTTGACGGTGATACGCATGTACACGGGCATTACGCCACTCACATAACCTTTGGGCTTTTTCACGTAAAATAGGATAGCAAAACTCTTCTCAATCATAACTACATTTTTAATGGTTTACAAAGTTGTTTATGTAGTTATTCGCAGACAAGATGTTTAGGAGCTAAACATGTTTATTATCAATGAGTTACATTGTTTCCAGTGAGTAAATTTTTTAAAAAAAGTGAACTCACTGGATACTCACTGAAAGAATGAGAGAATATGAATAAAGTGAAAGAGGGCTAAAAAGTAAAAAGCCCTAAAATCAATGATTTCAAGGCTTTTTGTTTCTTTTGATACTCTATCTTGCGGACTGGACGGGACTCGAACCCGCGACCTCCGCCGTGACAGGGCGGCATTCTAACCGACTGAACTACCAATCCTTTCAGTTGGGGTTGCAAAGATAAGCGCTAATTTTTGAAAACAACAAATGTTTTTCGCCTCTTTGTAATCTTTTTTTTGTATTTATATATCCTTCTTTTTATACAAACTGCATAGTAATACAACTACTATTTTAAAGGTTTATACAATAGCAATACAGTGTGCGCGTTCCTGTTATATATTTACCGTCTGCGTGCATAAAATTCAAAATAAAGTAGCTTATCTCGACGGCATCAGGGGCGTTGCGGCCTTTGTTGTTGTCATCCATCATTTTTTGCTGGCTTTTTTTACTGCCTATTATACTTTCGATGAACAGGCTTCACACCTCAACCAATGGGATGTTAATTTTGGCCGCAGCCTGTACAGTGTGCTGGCTAATGGCAACTATTGTGTTTGCGTGTTTTTTGTACTTAGCGGCTATGTGCTTAGCCGCAGGTATTTCAGCTCTCCCGCGGTTAACGAACTTGTGTCGGGTGCGCAACGCAGGTTTATACGTTTATACATACCGGTAGCGACTACGTTATGCATTGCGGCACTAATGATGGAAGCATCACTATTTTACAACCGGCCTGTTGCTATCATAGCGCATTCGGAATGGTGGTTTGGTGGGCAGTGGACTTTTACCAATATATGGGAAACATTTTACCAATGCTTTCTTTATCGTACCATGCTTATGGGCGAGAGTTGTTTTGATACCAGTTTGTGGACGATATCTATAGAGTTGTATGGGTCTATGCTTGTATTTGCGTTTCTTGCATTAACGCATAATACCCGTAACCGCAGGGCTATGATCATTGCGTGCATCCTGTGTTGCTACTACACCAATAATGCATATTATGCTGCCTTTTTCTTAGGCATAGGGCTTAATTATACTGAGGCTGTGGTTGATGGGTTAAGTAAAAAGCTAAAGCTTATTGCGCCGCCATTGCTTATGCTGGGAGGGCTAATGCTGGGCTCGTTCCCATCCACCAATAAGATCATACATACGTTTTATAGCCAAACGCCTGAGTTCTTTGTTATCAATTTCAACCCTAACTGGTACCATACGCTGGGTGCTTACATGCTGGTACTGGCTTTTGTGCTGTCTTACAATTCGCAGCGTTTTATCAGCACGCGCATTTTCCGGTTTATGGGGTATATTTCGTTTGCTATATATCTTTTGCATCCTTTAGTGCTGGGATCAGCATCAAGCTATGCCTTCCTGCATTTTTATACTCACTGCGGGTACACGGTTTCTGTGCTGTTGTCGTTTGTGGTGTTACTGGTTATACTGATACCGGCATCGTGGCTGATAACGCGGTATGTTGACAAGCCGGGCATACGGCTTGCAAAGTATTTATATGTGCGCTATGCGAAAAAGGAAGATGTGCCTGATCTCCCTCCCGCAAAATAAAGCATTCAGTTTACAGAATAGAATATATGTTTAGCAATTTGTTCTAAATACATGCTACTTTTGTACCTCCAAAAAATTACTATGCAGTTCCTTGATTTCGAAAAACCGCTTGAAGATTTATACCTCCAGATCATTAAACTCAAAGAAATGTCTGTAAAAAACAAAGTTGATGTGTCTAACAGCATCCGTGAACTGGAAACCTCAATTGAAAAAACAAGAGCACAGATTTATGATAATCTTACGCCCTGGCAGCGTGTGCAATTGAGCCGCCATCCGGAAAGGCCTTATACATTGTACTATATAGAAAAGATATTTACAGATTTCACGGAGCTATATGGCGACAGGCAGGTGAAGGATGATAAGGCTATGGTAGGTGGTATGGCGCTGCTTGATGGCATGCCTGTTATGGTTATGGGCCAGCAAAAAGGCCTGAATACAAAAATGCGCCAGTTACGCAACTTTGGTATGGCCAACCCTGAGGGATACCGCAAAGCATTGCGCCTTATGAAGATAGCCGAGAAATTCAACAGGCCAATAATAACCTTTATAGATACTCCGGGCGCTTTCCCCGGCCTGGAAGCTGAAGAGCGTGGCCAGGCTGAGGCTATAGCACGTAATCTTTTTGAAATGGTGAATATGAAGGTGCCGGTCATCTGCGTAATCATTGGGGAGGGTGCCTCGGGCGGTGCTTTGGGCATTGGTATTGGCGATAAGGTGGCTATGCTTGAAAATACATGGTACTCCGTTATTTCACCCGAATCGTGCTCTTCTATACTTTGGCGCAACTGGAACTTTAAAGAAACTGCTGCCGAGCAGTTAAAACTTACATCTGCCGACATGAGTAATTTTGGTCTTGTTGATGATGTGATACCTGAACCTTTGGGCGGCGCACAAACCGATCCGGAACAGATGGCTGCCACGCTTAAAGCCTATCTTCTGGCATCCGTTAAACAACTGATAACAGTTGATCCGGAGGTGCGTATAAACCAACGAATAGAGAAGTTTTCGGCCATGGGTTTTTATGATGAAATTGCATCGTAAAGCAACTACACAAGCATATTTTCCAGCATCCGTTAAACAACTGATAAGGGTTGTTATTAGTTGTAAATTGACCTGTTTATAGCCGTGATTTTTTTCGATGAAATTGCATCGTGAAACTATCCGTCAAAAAACGGATATTTGCAAATTCAAAAAATGAAGCAAATAATGAAATCAGAGATGCATTCATAATGGTTACACGTCTATACACGTATGGGCATAACGCATTAAAAAATATAACTTTAATCCATAGTTAATATTCAAATAATCATTAGCAATTGAAAATAAGTTACTTATAGTTAATCTATTTGAAGGTATTTTAAATTTATTAGTTGAAGAAAATTTATACTTTTTTTAAATACATATTTTAATCTGAATTTTTTTATTACTACATTTGTCAGTCTCCCTTAAGACAAATTATTTTTCAACTATTATTTAAAAATAATTGAGGTTAACTAAAAGATGGCTCATCAACAGCAACTTAAAGGAACCGGCGTTGCACTTATAACGCCATTCCAAAAAGACGGTAGTGTGGACTACCCGGCCCTGGAAAAATTAGTAACACATGTTATTAGGGGGGGGGTAGATTTTCTCGTCGCCTTGGGCACTACTGCAGAAACGGCAACCCTGACTGCTACCGAGAAGCAGGAGGTTTGGGCAGCGATACTGCGCTATGCCGATGGACAAGTGCCGGTAGTATGCGGCATCGGGGGTAACAACACCAGCGAGGTGGTTGCCCAACTAAAAGAAATGGACCTTCGCGGCGCAGAGGCCATATTAAGTGTAGCGCCCTACTATAGCAGGCCCACGCAGGAGGGGCTGTACCAGCACTTTAAAGCTGTGGCCGCTGCAACCAATAAACCTATTATATTATATAATGTGCCGGCACGCACGGGCAGTAATATACTACCGGCCACGGCAATACGCCTTGCCAAAGAATGTAATAACATTATAGGCATTAAAGAGGCCAGCGGCAATATTACCCAGTGCCTGGAGTTGTTGCAAAACAAGCCTGATAATTTCACTGTACTATCGGGTGATGATAATCTTGTATTGGCACAAATGGCTATTGGTATGGAAGGTATCATTTCGGTAGCGGCCAATTGCTTTACCAAAGAAATTACCGATATAGTAAACCTTGCTATAGTTGGTAAGTTTGATAAAGCGCGTAAGGTAATGTATAAAATACTACCGGGCATTGATTTACTGTTTACTGAAGGCAACCCTGCCGGCGTAAAAGCAGTACTGGCACAACTGGGCATGTGCGAAAATATACTGCGCCTGCCGCTTACAGCTGTAAGCGCTGAAACCGGCGAACGCATAACTGAGTTTCTGAAAGCGCATTAGTATATCCTGATTTTTTATGTAAAGGTGGCCGGTAAAGCCACCTTTTTTTGTATCGCAAAGCAGGCAATATTACTTTTCTATTACACTAACACATACGCTTTTTTTGGGCAGTATGATTATAAATCCATACCTTTGCAAAAAATTTAATAAAACGAATTAGTATGAGCACAACGACTCGATCTCAGATTGACTTTAAATTACCCTATAAGGTGAAGGATATCAGCCTTGCAGAGTGGGGACGCAAAGAAATAAGGCTGGCAGAAGCCGAAATGCCAGGACTTATGGCAATACGTGCAGAATATGGTGCACAACAACCACTTAAAGGCGCACGTATAGCTGGCTGCCTGCACATGACGATACAAACTGCTGTGCTTATTGAAACACTTGTGGCCCTGGGTGCTGAAGTACGTTGGAGCTCTTGTAATATATTTTCTACACAGGACCACGCTGCTGCTGCAATAGCTGCTGCTGGTATAGGTGTATTTGCATGGAAGGGTCAATCGCTGACTGAAGCTGACTGGTGTATTGAGCAAACTCTTTTCTTTGGTTCTGAAGACCGCCCATTGAACATGATACTGGATGATGGTGGCGACCTTACGAATATAGTACTGGACAACTACACTGAACTGGTACAGCACATAAAGGGCCTGAGCGAAGAAACTACAACAGGTGTACACCGCCTTTACGAAAGGATGGCTAAAGGCACATTGCCACTGCCAGCTATTAACGTAAACGACTCTGTTACAAAGTCTAAGTTCGATAACAAATATGGCTGCCAGGAAAGCCTGGTGGACGCTATACGCCGTGCTACTGATGTAATGATGGCGGGTAAAGTAGCAGTAGTAGGTGGTTACGGTGATGTGGGCAAAGGCTCTGCACTTTCTCTGCGTGGTGCTGGCGCCCGTGTAATTGTTACTGAAATAGACCCTATATGCGCCCTGCAGGCTGCTATGGACGGTTTTGAGGTAAAGAAAATGATGGATGCTGTTAAGGAAGCAGATATTATTGTTACTGCATCTGGCTGCCGCGACCTGATTACTGAAAAGCATTTCCGTGCTATGAAGGATAAGGCTATTGTTTGTAACATAGGCCACTTCGACATTGAAATAGATATGGCATGGATCAACAATAATTACGGCCATACTAAGGATGTGATCAAGCCACAGGTTGACTTGTATAACATAGATGGTAAAGAAGTAATAGTGCTGGCAGAAGGCCGCCTGGTAAACCTGGGCTGCGCTACAGGCCACCCAAGCTTTGTAATGAGCAACTCCTTCAGCAACCAGACACTTGCACAAATAGAATTGTGGCTGCACCACAGCAAGTACGAAAACAAAGTGTACGTTCTGCCTAAGCATCTTGATGAAAAGGTAGCACGCTTACACCTTGCCAAAGTAGGTGCAGAACTGGAAGAGCTTACCAATGAGCAGGCAGACTACCTGGGCATACCAAAAGACGGCCCATACAAATCAGAAATGTACCGCTACTAATCTGTACGGTAACTATATTATAGTTAAGAAGGCTCCTGTATGGGGCCTTCTTCTTTTATTACAAAGTCGTTTAGATAATTTATCAGCGCATTGGTAAAATGGCATCAGGCATACTTTTATAAAATCGGGTTGTTGGGTTAGCTATAAAAGTGTTAAAAAACAGGATGATATTACCCAGCCCATGTTACGCCAGCTATTGCTCGCAAACACAAGAAAACAAACTGTTACAAAACACATTCAGTGCATTATGCAAAAGAGAACATTGACATCTGATTGCATACCCCAATTTATGCATATAAACTAACTACGCTAAAACGCTGCACAGCCTGCCAGTATTGCTTTTTCGGACACCACAATACGCATTGTTTAGTACCTTCGCATTCCTAACGCTTCTTGTATTTAAAGCATACTTCCATAAAAAGGATGTCCTCATTTGACGGAAGTACCGCGCACATTTGCATACCTTATTTACCCCTACCCTACCCCTAAATTGTACACCATGCAAACTTTTAAACTTTGGTAAGTAAACACTATAGCGGCCTTGCAGAAAAAGTGGCCAGCTACAAGATAAGGGAGAATATTATACAGGCTCTCCCATTCTGGATAGCATCGCTTATTACGGGCCTGCTGGCCGTAGCTTACACAAAATTATTTAACCTGTCGGAGTTATTGCTGCACCAATGCATGTTGTGGAACAAGGCTATCATCTTTATACTTGCCCCGGTAAATTTTGTTATTGGCTGGTACCTTGTAAAGCGTTTTGCACCCAATGCGCGCGGCAGTGGCATACCGCAGGTAATGGCTACTATAGATATGCCTGCGAATTTGCACGACAAGGGTGTACCAAAATTGCTGGGGCTGCGCATCATTATCGTCAAAATAATATCAAGCATGATGATGGTGTTTGGCGGTGCGGCTGTAGGCCGCGAAGGGCCTACTATACAAATAGCTGGTTCGGTATTTTACCTGGTATATAAGCGCATACCTGCCACATGGTCTAAACTATCAAAAAAGAGTTATTACATAACTGGGGCTGCTGCGGGGCTTGCAGCTGCCTTCAACACGCCTTTGGGGGGCATTGTATTTGCTATAGAAGAGCTGGCACGCATACATGTAAGTTTCTTTCGCACGGCACTGTTCTCTGCAGTTATTATAGCCGGATTAACGGCGCAGGGCCTGCTGGGACCATACCTTTACCTGGGTTATCCTGATGTGCGCAACCAGGGCAATTTTGTATTTGTTGCGGTTATTGTGGCAGCTGCCATAACGGGCATACTTGGGGCTTTTATGGCCAAAGTAATATTAAAGTTGATGAGGTGGCGTAAACAATTCAGCTGGTGGCAGCAATTGCTCACGGTTATAACTATAGGCCTTATAATGGCATCGGTAGCGTATTTTATTGATGAGAATGTACTTGGATCTGGTAAGGAAATAATGAACAGGGTATTGTTTACTGCCGATAAAGGTGTATCGCCGCTCACTGTGCTGTTCCGTATTGTTGGGCCTATCATCTGTTTTAATACGGGTGCGGCTGGTGGTGTGTTTGCACCATCTCTTTCGGCAGGGGCAAGCGTGGGCGCCTGCCTGGCTACATTATTTCACCTATCGGCCAGCAATTGCAATATACTGGTACTGGCGGGCATGGTGGGTTTTCTTACGGGCATAACACGCACACCGTTTACATCGGCCATACTAGTGCTGGAAATGACGGACAGGCATGGTGTAGTGTTCCACTTAATGCTGGCGGCGCTAATAGCCAACATAACGGCGCTGGCGGTTGACAGGCAATCATTTTATGAATACCTGAAGCATGGTTATATTGATGATGCAGCCACTGATGGTAATAGTGCGGCACCCGCACATACATAGTGTAAAGATTTCTTACTCCTTTTTGTAAGTAAGGGCCTGTTGCCCCCTGCTTACAAATTTCCCCTGCGTTTCTTTTTTGTTATTTATAAATACTTAAATAATAAAAATGCATTGTGTAGCGTTTTATTATTTATATCCGGGCATAGAGGGGTGCCATTTTTCCAGCGCCCACTTTATGGCCTCAAAATTCACCTAAACCTATGATTAATGAAATACTGGAAATTTGTGTTTATCCTCCTGGCTGTTATCCCGGGTATATATGTTATAGCACTACTGGCATATTATGTACATGCAACAATAATATTGGGATACGCACCTTATTACAATCACCCCGACCCAAAAACACTGTCTATTTACACAAGCTATAGCCAAACAATATATGGCACTTTCCAGGCATCATTCTATTTATTGCCTGTATGGTGCCTTGTTAGTTTTATGTACTTAGGCAGGTATAAAAAGGAGAACGTAAATTATATTCTCCTTGGCTCTATAATATATTTAATGGCCTACCTGTTGTTTAAGTCGGAAATATTTGAATGGTTTCTTGATTAACTTTTTATCATTCCGGTTTTGTAACCACAAAGTGATACTCGCCCTGTGAAAAGTTATCAGGGCTGGCGGCAATATGCTTTTTCATTATTTTTGAATATAGCCTACCTGATATGCAGCACCGGTTTTACTATTTTTTCGCTGTATGCTTTATTGCAGTTGCCTGCCATTCTGCAAGCAGCCCGGTAAAGATTACCAATAAGCAGCGCAGCGCTATATACGATAGCATTACCGAAAACGGCCCTGCTGTAATGTGGCTGCAACAAGACACTATTGATGCTACGGTGGTTAACTCTTATTTTTGCGACCACGATATGTACAGAATGCCCGATGATGAAAAACATAAATGGGCCATTACCACGGCCTGTGCTTTACTGCGGCATTTAGGTAAGGGAAACGGGTTGAAAAAGGGCTGTTTCTATTTTATGGATTATGAGGAGGGAAAGGACGAAGATTTTGCCCATGCAATACCAATAGATATGAAGCTGGATAGCATGACCAAGGTACTTTTTTAAAGGAATGAAATAGTGACTGCCCGTTACTCTTTTTACATACATTAATAACGGGCAATCATTTTACCCTGATGCGGATTAGTGAACAAGAAAACGCTCAAGCCGCCATTCATAAATTTCGGGGGTCATTGAATAAAAGCCGCGGGTTTTTCTTACTACTCCTATGGCTTTGGTCCGCACCACGTCGTACTCACGGGTAGGGCCATAGGGTTGCGTAGCTGGCATATGCCATATTTGTCTGAATGTTGAGGTAATAAAATTACCTGCATTTACACTGGTGGTAGCATCTTTAAAGCCCATTTGCTCGGTCACTTCCACACTGTCGTACATAACAGCGGGATTGTAATAGTAGTAGGTGTAGAACACTTGCGAAAAATTGTCGTAAGCAAACATTATGTGCCCGGTATGGGTAACTATATAGCTAAGTGAATCGCGTAAAAAACTAGTAAGTTTATCGCCCACATTAAAGCCCGGCTCTACATACTTATGGTAGGTAATATTGTTAATAATGGTATCTTTCTCGACGTAGGCACTATCAAATCTGTTTTCTGCATGGGCTGCGCCATTGGCACTATCTAATGTATAGGCCTGATAAATCCAATAGTTGCCGGGCTTAAGGGCTGAATAGTTGTGTGACGGCATAACCACTACACTATCTATAACTGTAGGAGCAGGCTCGCTTTTTTGCTTTTTGCAGGAGAATAGAGAAAGGGCTGCGGAGGCCACAAATAAATAGATGATGTATCTGAACATAGCTGGCGTTTTTACAAAGAACGAACTATGTTTTATAAAATTGTTTGCACAATAATATTGCCGGGGTTGCGTTACGGCCGTTTTCAACTTTGATTTGCAGGATTAAGGAATAGGCGTTATGGCAATTTCACTTTGAGTAACAACCGGCAGTTAATCGCACCAGCTTTAACCGCTGTGGCGGCATCATCCTCTCTGCTTGTTTTATTGTTCCTCTACTAGGGTTAAGTTTGGTATAATATGCCCACATTCGATTGGGTGTATTACTTTACCCTCTTTTTTCCAATACTTCCATTGTAGTTCTCCGGGCGACGAATAAATGGGGAAGCAGGAAATGGTTAGCACAAAGTAATTGCTGGCAGTATCTTTCACTTTGTATTCGTTATAATCAATGGATATATCGGTTATGTTTATTGTATTAAATATCGCAAGACCTGTTTGGGAAGTAGATATTCTGTTTTTACAGTTGTTATTTACCCACACCGGAAAATCATACACATCTTCTGCTGTGGTTGAATCTTTGGCGGTAACTACTTTCACAACGCTTTTACCATTTATAGTATCCGCTTTTCTTTCTGTTACGCTTAATATGCGCCAGGGTATCTGATAGTTAAACAGCTTAAACGTATCTTTTACAAACCTCCAATTGCCTGTTGATTTAGTGGAACCTAATTTAGATGATTGTTTATAAACAAAAGTATAATCTTCAAAAAAGTCTATCCTGCAATGAAACCCATATTGTGCATACTGGTAAGCTACTAAAACATTTTTAGGCATTTGTGCCCATGTATGCCACGGCAGCAGGTTTAGCATAAGTGCTACAATGCTTAATACCTTTATTGCGCCCTTACTATATGCTTTGTATAAGTTAACACCGAACATGGTTTTGTGCTAAATTATCTAACCTCCTTAAATGGCTTATTTATAGTTACCATCTGCATCGGTTCTTGTAAAAAAAATATTATTGTTGGTTGGCCCGAAAGATTGATAGCCGGTAAGAATATTATCGCCGCTATTATTTACCAACAGGTTTGCGCCGTAAATAGAGCCAGTACCGGGAAAGTTCTTAGCAAGTAGCTGGTTGCCAGTTTGGTCTGTTTTTAATAGGAAGCATTTTGAGGAGGAAGAGGTTCCCCGGGTGCAGCTTCCTGTTATCAGGCAGTTGCCGTCTTTAAGTTTCATGCTCACGCCGCTGCTGAAGAAGCTATCTGTAGCAAAAGTTTTTTTCCATAGCGCATTGCCTGCATTGTCTGTTCTCAACAGTAGCACCTGTGCATCTTTGTTTCCACAAACCAGCAGGTCGCCATTAGGGCACTCGGCAGTGCAATAGCCCCACTCCCAATGCGAGATATTTACGGGGCCGCCGGTATTATCCCACAGTTTATTACCGTTTGCGTCTATCTTTAGCAAATATACTACCCTGCCATCGCCTGTAGGCTCATCGGTACCGGTAACTATATAATCGCCATTTTTTGTTTCCAATAGGTGGAACGGTGTTTGCTGCTCATGCCTGGCATACGATTTGGCCCATATCACATCTCCGCCATCGTTTACTTTTACCATGTAAATATCGTTGTAGGGCTCTGTTGTAAAACTATAGCTGGTACCGCAAAGCAGGTAGTTACCATCTTTGGTTTTTATAATCATATCGCCATAATCCTCACCACCGCCGCCGTATGTTTTCAGCCACATAAATTCGCCCTTGCTATTCAGCCTTAGCAGGCACACATCGGGTAACATGGATTGGGCATTGTAGGCGCTGCCGCAAATCATGTACCCATCATCGTTTGTTTGTACCAGCGAGTATATGCCAGACATGTAGCATGCAGCATCTATATTGTTGGGTATTTCTTTTTTCAACAGCTGGTTGCCTGATTGCGACAATTTAAGTAATAATATACTGCCTGCCGCTGTAGTGCCCACTATGGCAATGTTGCCATCGTTTGTAAATACGGTGGACAGATCGCTTACACCAATAGAGCCGGGGAAAAAGCTATAGGCTGGCGAATCGAGTACGGGTGTGGGGCTGTTATTTTTCTTACAGGAAAATATACAAAGGGATATGACACAAAGGAGTATTGGGTATTTCATCATTTACTTTTCGGATGTTTACTAATAAACTATGGTGTATAATAATAGTCGTACGCTTCAGCGGCAGCACTGAGGTGGTGGTATTGATAATAATCGATGGCGGCTGTAAAATGGTTGAAGTGCAGATTGTTGTTTATATTCCTGTAATAATCGTAATAATTAAAAACAAGTACGGAGTCGGAATTGATATTGCCACTGTAGGTAAGGGTATCGCTGCCTATTATGATAACGGAGGGAGAAAGTACAGTAATGGTCATATCCAAATCGGGCCTGGGATACGAGGTTTGAGAAGGAGGCATTACGAAAACGCTTGTATATATATGATGCCATGTTTTGGTACCGGCTATAAGGTTAAGGTAAACACCGTTGGCAAATATGTTTATAGTCTTTTTAATGATGTGCTCTGGTTCGTTGTTTATGGTCAGGGATACCTCGAACGGGTCATTGGTTGCAAAAGTATGGGAGGGTGCGGCATCTGTAGATGTGACTCCATCGCCAAAGTTCCATAAAAAGGTGTTGCCCGATGGAACGTTACTGGTAAAGGTTATGGGGTAGCCGGCAGTAGGGATACCGGAATACGTAAAGTCGAACGATGGCTCTATGGTAATGGTTTTAGTGATTTTTTGGGTTGTATCGTTATCGGGAACAAGGGTTACAGTATATGTTGCGGCACTGGCGTATGTGTGGTTGGGATTGGGATCGGTTGATTTGCTGCCATCGCCAAACGACCATACGCAGGTTTGTACATTGCTGTGAAAGGTAATAAGGTAACCTGCGCGAAGGGTGCCGGAATAGGAAAAATCGGGCGTAGGGTTATTGTGCTTTTTACATGACGGTAAAACAGCAAACAACATTGCCAGCGCAATGCACAGTGGGTATAGGGCAATATTTTTCATAAATATATTTATAAAAAGCTTGCAATTATTATGCCAAGATATGAAGTTATTCCTGATATCGTATGCATGCTGCAATAAGCACGCGGATATATAGTTTAAACCACATGGTTTGTTAGCGAGAAAAAAACGCGGTTATCGCTCACGGGCTTTTTAGGAATGCCTTGTTTAAAATTGTTACTGAGCAACAATTTGATGGAACTTTGATTGTGCTCGTGGGTGTATGCTTCGATAGTAGTTATTTTTATTGTGTTAAACCCAAAATCAATGGCTTTTACAAGGGCTTCCTGCATATAGCCCATTTTATGAAATGAGGGATCAAGGGTATAGCCTGTTTCTGCCTTACACTCATCTTTAGCGATATTCCAAAGGCATACTGTACCCATAAATTTATTGTTGCCCTTGCGGGTAAGCACCCATAGTATGGTTTTGCCAATGGCTATTTCGTTTTGCACCCTGCTGATGAATGCATGTGTATCTTGGATAGATGCATGCCTGAAGTCTTCAAGATATGTATTTACCGTATCATCATTACGATGCACAAAAATATCCGGGGCATCAGTTGCCTCCAGCTGCCTTAATATCAGTCGGTCTGTTGTTAGCGTGGGAAAGGGTATGAAATTGGTTTCTAACATTACACTGCAAGATATAGGATTTTGAGCTACACGAAAAAATGTAGCTAATACCAGCAGCAGTGCTTGTGCTAGGGCTTAATCATTCAGAGTTACTATGCCGGTTTTTAAGGCGTATATTACTAAACCAGTGCGCGATTTGAGGTTTAATTTCTGGAATAGCTGATCGCGATAGCCATCTATTGTACGGTGGCTTATCTTCATAATATCGGCAATCTCTTTATAGGTCATTTCTGAGCAGCACAGTTTCAGGAAGGTAATTTCATTGGGGTTTAAATGTACTGTGGTTACCTCGTTGGGCTTCGACATGATCTGGTGCAGTATTTTACCACTCACTAATTCGGAATGGTAAAAACCGTTTTTATGCAGCGACTCTATTGCTGTTCTCAGGGTGGCTGGCTGGGTATCTTTAAGTATGTAGCCTCCTGCCCCGGCGCGCAACATGCTGAGGATATGAAATTCGGAGTCGTACACAGATACGGCAAGTATTTTTATTGCGGGCCATGTTGCTTTTATTTTAGCTGCTGTATCAAATCCGTTCATCACGGGCATATTTATGTCCAGCAGGCATATATCGGGCAGCTGGTCCACATTCATTAATTTATTTACCAGTTCGCTACCATTGGTAACGCTGTACAGCACTTCCATGTTGTCAAAATCTTCTATTAGTTCTTCTACGCCCTTCCTGAATAAGTTATGGTCATCAGCAAGTGCCAGCTTTATTTTTTCATTCATTGGTGTCTATGTTTAGTATAATGATAGTGCCTTTATTTTTTTGGGACTGGACGTTGATGGAGCCCAGCATTTTAGCCCGCAGGTGCATGTTGTGCAACCCAAGGCCGGAGCCGTTTTCTATTTCCTTAGGGTCAAAGCCCTTACCATTATCTGCTACTTGTATTTTCAATATTTTCTCTTCGCCGGTTAAAGTTATGGCTATCTCCCCTGCTTCGCCGTGCTTTATGGAATTGCTGATTGCCTCCTGTACTATACGGAATGCCATAAGTTTCTTTTCATCATTTAAATCAGGGAGCGCGGCCGGGGCAATAAGGCTTACGTTAATATCTTTTACATCGCGTATATAGTTCAGTTCCTTTTCAATACTTTCTTTCAGGGAAAGCTTGGTTATGAGGCCGCCATTTAATACGTGGCTCAGGTTTCTTAGGTCTTTTAGCGCATTGCTTACAAGGTCGGTACTGGTGGTAAGGCCGGTTTTTATTGCCTCATCGTCTGTTTTTCCGGCTGTTTTATATAGTTTCAGTTTGGCAAGGCTCAGGGTTTGGGCTATGTTGTCGTGAATCTCTTCCGATACGTATTTAAATGCTTCTTCCTGCACTTCAAGCTTCACTTGCAGCAATTCGTTTTCATATTGATGTTTCAGCTTCAGCTGTTCTGTAATGTGGCGCACCTGGCGCTTCCTGTATTCGATAACGATAAGTATCAGGAAGAGAACAAATGCTGCCAGTGTGAGCGAGCCAATAATAAATATGATGAGCGCCTCACTGTGTTTCATTGCCTGCCATTTTTTTACCTGAGTAATACAGGGTAGCTGCTATGCCGGTGTACACTATTATTTCGATTACAGATTGAATATACATCAATGTAAGTATATGCTGCCAATGGTCGTACCAGAATATCTTAACAAAGGCCCAGAAAAATAGTGTGCTGCTCCAGTAAACAAGCAGTATAAATGCCATGCGGAAGTGAACAAACCGGAAAATGTTACCGGCCAGATCGTTCTTTAGTATATAATAAATAAAGTAGAGGGACATGGTTACAAAGCCAAAGCTCTCCAGCACAAGCATATTGGAGTTGAGGGTGCCTAATGGCTGCAAAAAAAGCAAATTGGCAATGCCCGCCGCAATCCACAACATACTGCTAATGGTGAGTATGCTGTTCATGCGGCGGGGTGCTATAGCATAAATAAAATAAGCTGAGATGAGGGATGCCTGTATTATGTTGTAAAAATGGTATATGGATAGCTTGATGAAGTATTTTTGATACATGCCTGCTACCGAGCAGCATAGTTCGCTTACGGACGTAATAACCAGCATGATGGTTATTATACGCAGGGAGGTTTCCATATACCTGTACCTTGCTATGCCTGCTATTGCAGACAATACAATGGACATATAGCACAACAGAATTACAGCATTTTGCATTCAGCAATTATTTAAATGGAACAATTTTACGGTATGGTACGGTATATGTGCCTTTATGTGCGCTGTCTTGCGACATGAGGCCGTTTACGGGGCATACAGGGCAGGGCCATGTATTATCCAACGCATATATGGCATTATTCGCAATTTTAGGCGGAGCAAATTCTATAAGCGTATCTCCTTTACTGATTTTCTCTTTACCTCCCTGGTACACAAGCGACAGCGTATCGCTGGTACTATTGAGTGCAATATAGAACACTACATAATCTTCGTGGTTCGAGTCCACCAGATATTTAATTGTAGATGCGGGTATTACAAATGCGCTGGAGTGGGCAAAGGACATCAACGCCTGATTTTGCCCTATGAAATTTCTCCACGCAAGTACTTTAGTATTGGCTGCCTGGAAATCTACAAAGAACGAGTCCACATTTTTTGTGAAGATATCATTTGTGTAGCCTTTGGATGACACTGTGGTTGTTTCTGTTTTCTCTGCCGTTTCGTTTTTGGGGTTGCATGACATAAATGTTACGCCTGCCAAAAGAATACATAATAGTTTTTTCATTTCAATTGTGTTTAGTTGCAACAAAAATATTTTAAATAACCGTAGAGGTGTTAGTGTTTACACATAAGATGCACCGTGTTTTCACGGTGGCTTATTTTATCCTGTTTTATATGCAGTGTTTTCCCGTACAGCGTATCGTGATAATACTGCCATCTGGCGGCCATTTCACGCTGTTTCCCACCTTGTATGCGCCTCATCTTTGTGGTGTCAATTAATTTTTTAACACCAAAAAAACAATTATTATGAACACGTATTCATTAGAAGGACAGATCCACTCACTGTCGCTGATCACCAATGCAGCTTTCGGGCTTGAATTTCCAAACTATGCAGCTTTGCAGGCGTACACCAGCAATGTTGTTAGTACAACATTAACGGATGACCAGGAAACACAAAACGGCAACAGCAACATTGGCCTAAACTACCTGGGCAGCGCTGCCGCCGGTACGGCATGGCAAATTGTATGGGGGCCGATAGTATTTAGCCACGACCAAACGGCATCGCCCATTGTGGCCGATAACACTTTGGCGCTTTATTACAATGCCAGCACAAACCAGTTTGTAGTAGGTATTGCCGGCACCAACTCTGTTTCTATGTACGGATGGGAAGTAGAGGATTTTGAAGTAAGCCAGACAGTAGCCTGGAATACAATAAACAAGAACAGCCCTGCACCCAACAATGCTATGATAGCACAGGGGTCGAGCATAGGTATAAACAACCTGCTTGGCATGACAGACACCAATGGCAACACGATGATAACAGCATTGAAAAACTTTTTAGGAAGCTCCGTTAAGCAGAACGCAAACTATCCTAACCCCGCAGTTGCTGTTGCGGGCCATAGCCTGGGTGGTGCGCTAACCCCACTTATGGCGGTGTACCTGTACGAAACAATGGCTACATGGAACACCGGAACTTACAAGGTAAAAACAATAACTGCCTACCCTACAGCAGGCCCTACAGCAGGCAATGCCAATTTTGCCAGCTATGTTGAAGGTCTTCCATCTGCATCGTTTGTATATATTTCCAAATACAACACGCTGGATGTTGTGCCACAGGCATGGCAACTGAGCTCGATGGTAACTATACCAACGCTGTATAACGGCAACAGTGATGTACAACCTACTACACCGCCTGAGTGTATAATAGGATCGCTGACACTGGGGGCTATAGCGTCGTCTATAAATACTACCGGGCTTATACCTAAATTCAATCTTTATACACAAATAACGCCGCATACCGCGATGACCGGCAGCTACCTGCCTGTAAGCCAGGTAGTGGCCAACGGAAGTGCCGAAGAACAGAAATTATATAAAGGCGCCAATAACATTGGGAATATAGTAACAATGTTAAGCCTGTATGTTTCTACCGATCAAATCGGGCAGTACAAATACTTCCTGCAAAACTTTATATTCTTCTTGCTTGAAGCCGCTTACCAGCATACTACTGCATACAATGCGCCTACTATGCTTAACATACAAGGTTTGGCTACCGAATTTTTGTATGTGAAGGGCACTATTCCCGGCCCATCGAATGCAGGTTTGGAAATGCACCACCTGGTAATAGAAAAAATGCTGGCCACACATCCTATGCTTAAAGGGGTTAAGGCACTTGCCAATGCAAATGTTACCGCTGAAGAACTTGCAGAAGCATAATTTTTAGTTGAGTTGTTTAAAAGATACAGGGTGCCTTTTATAGGGCACCCTGTATCTTTTTATGTACATAAATATTACAGCTTACCATCGGGCCATACGGGCGCGGATGTACCCCAAGATATATTAACGGAATCGCGGGTGGTAGTGGGCAGTGTAGCGGGTATTGGGTCCATGTAATGACCATCCAGCACAGTGCGGCCCATACTTTTAATTACCACTTGTCCATTTTTTAGTACATACACTATAGTATAGCCAAAAAACTGGTGCGCCGTATCTAGCTTGCTCTCGTAAGGGCTGCCGCCATTGCCCGCTATTACCTGGTACGATTTACCTGCATGGGGCTGTGTACGGTAATACTGGTGGCTGTGGGCCGACAGCATGGCTTCTGCTTTATTATGCTCCATTGCCGGCCATATTATATTGGTAACGGTGGTGTCCATCACATCGTCCACATCTTTTGCTTTAGCGTCCACATAGCTGGGTTTGTGGCCCAGCAGAAATATATGTTTGGTGGCGCTGCTGGCGCTGGCACGCTGTATATCGCTGGCTATCCACGATGCAGGGGCCTGGCCTATTTTATTATGCTTGTTGTAGGTATCGGTATTGAGCATAATGAAGTGGGTATTCTGGTAATCGAACGAATAGGTTTGCAGGTTATCCATACTATCTTTACCGGGCACGCGGTTTATTGTGCCGGTGGGCATAAAGGAGCCCATTTCGTTCATCCAGTAAGGTAAGGCCTTCCACGGCAACTCTTCTTTATCCTTACCTTTGCCCGATTTATATAGCGACTCATGATTACCGGGCACAGCTATAAGCTTTATGCCCGATTGGGCTATGGGCGAAAATTTAGGGTCGTTGTATTGCTTTACCCATTCTTTTAATTGCTTGCTTAGTTTCTTGGGGTCTTTTTCGAGGCCAAGTACAAGATCGCCCACAAAGAACAGGAAAACGGGTTTGGGGTTTAGCGCCGATATTTCGGTAAATGTTCTTTGCAGTTCGGGCACATTGGCGGTTGATTTGTTGGTGCCGGGGCTATCAACATCGGCCTTGGCTATACGGTTACAGCCCAGGAACACAAAGCTGAATAAAACATCATTGGGAGCAACAGTTATGCTATTAGCTGTATGGGCTGCCGCCCTTCCTTGCGCGTAAGCAGGGCCATAACTTAACACTGTAGTAAAAATGGTTGTTGCTATATATACAGCAATGGGTAGTTTCTTTATCATAAATATTAGTTTGCGTGGAATGCAAACAAAGTATAATTTTTATTTGAAAGAATGTAAGCAAAGAACAAAAGTTGTTTATAATTCAAATAATCATCCTTGAAACAACAACAGCCACCTTTTAGGGTGGCTGCTATTGGGAATTTATCATCTAACTATTGTTTTACGAACTTGAAACTTCGCGTGTTTTCGTCTTGCCGTATCTGGATGTAGTACATGCCGGGAATAAGTTTTGCGGTGGATATTTTTTGATCGGTTGTTATTGTACCCGATTGCTGTATGCGGCCAGTGATGTTGGTTATGGTGTATTGGGCATTGGCTATGCCGGTAACTTCCATATAGTCGGCCACGGGATTAGGGAAGATAATGGGGTCGAAGACCTGAGCTGTGGTGTTTATGTTAGCAGGTTTATGCACAAATATTTCGCCGCACATAAGGAAGCTCATCAGGTTTGATGGAATGGTGTCCATCGCTATGGCGGTATCGGTGCCGAATGGGGTATTCAATACATTTATTGTAACAACAGGTGTGGGTACGGTAACGAGGGTGGTTATGGTATCGTGCGGGCAGGTAGCTTTTGTGCCTGTTTGCGTGCCTACATTAATTACGCCAAAGTATATATCGTTATCGCTCCCTGCTGTTCTTTCGGCATTACCCGCCATGTACAGGTTTACGAGTGTGGAACCCAATACCGGGGCATAATCCATACTTTGCACCGATTCGTTCAGCGATAGTGTAAACTGCCTGGAACCGCCAACTGTGGCAGCGGTAAGGGAGTTGATGGCAGAGAGCCATATGTTTACACCGGGAGCACCTATAAGCCCGGTCTGGTCGTAATTATAGCTTTGGTTGTAGGGTGTATTGGTGGTAATTATCCTGTCATTGTTTACAGGGTATATCATGGAACCGTTGGAGTACTGCATGGTGGCTGTGCTATTGTTCACTATCCGGGTTATCGGGGTGTTACCGTTCATATCGCTCCTGAAAATGTATTGCCTGTCGGCTGCCCCGCCGAAAGCCTGCTGCATTATTCCGGTAATAAGCAGGTTATTGTTCCTGATAAATATTTTGTTAGGCCATTCTGAATTGACGGTAGTTGAGGTACCGCCGCCTACAACATTGTAGGTCATATCGTATTCTTTTATCCAGTTAATTGTGCCTGCTGCCACGCCGGGCGTATAGCTAACCAGTGCCATATCGTAAAAAGTGGTGGATGTAGTGTATGTGGGCCCGGTAAGGTAAACACTATTGCCATTGGCCACTACTGCGGTAAAATGGTCGCTCTGCGTGGCGCTCAGGGGTATTATCTCGTTGTACTGGTTTGCCAGCCCAGGGCTAAATACGCTAACAAATGCATCAACAGAAACCGGGGTATAGTTGTGGCCACCTACGGCAACTATGCTGCCATTTGCCAGCTCGGCCACGCCTGCAAATACATCGCCTGGAGCGGAGTAAATAGTATCGCGCACAAATGCGGCCGCTACCGGCAAACCCGTATTGGTAAAACGGTATATTGCTGCGTGGTTATTGGCATAAATAGTTCCCCTTGCGGCTGTGCCTACGGCTATTATATCGCCATTCTGGGCTATTATCATATCGAACAGTAAATCGTTGCCGGTGGAGCCCCATTGTTTTTGCCACATTATTGTGCCATCGGGATGTAAGCGCATCAGCAGGTTCTGTGCATTGATGATGTTGTGCGCGGCGTCCTGATCGTAAGTATAGCCTGCTATTACGCAGGAGTTATCGGGCAATACGTGTATTGCCCTAGCTACTTCGTTGCGGTTGAGGGAAGAGCCAATGTAAAAGTGCGACATCTGCGCACTTGCCTGCGCACATGTGAGCAATGTTGCGCATATGCCTAAAAGGCATTTCGTCCAAAGTACTCGCTTTTTCATGTAATGAATGATTTAGTTTAACTCCTACTCTGTTAACAGGTTTTCGGATTGGCCTGATCGTTAGTTAGGGGAAATGATAAACCCCGGTAACGCCCTTTGTGTGTGCGTATTACCGTAATAAATGTAAGATGGCGCAATGCCGTAAAAGGCGGAGGTGTAACGAAATGCAGGGAGTTTGCAACGAAGGGCGGGATGTGTGTAATGAGGGACCTCTCCCCGACCCTCTCCGAGGGAGAGGGAGGTGGGGTGTGAGCGGTTGAGGAAGGACTTCTTCCGATGCCTTTGAGGGAATTATGGGTGTGTGCTGTTGGTGAAAGATGGTGTTATTGTTTTTTCAGATCATCTACGTGGGTGATCTTGTAGAAGAGCTTAAGGAAATCGTCTTTGTAGTTGCGGGAAAGGGGAATGGTTTTACCATTCTTCATAATGATGTTGCCTATGCTCTCGTAACGTTTTATGTAGTTGGTGTTGATAATGTAGGAGCGGTGTACTTGTATAAATGCATGTTCCTCTACTATTTTTTTGTATTTGCTGATGTTGTAAGAACTTAACAGCTCGGCGGTATTGGTAATAAATTTCACATAGCGCCCTACGGCTTCAAGGTATATTATATCGGCAATGTCAATATAGTCAATGCCTTTGTGGTTGGGTATGCCTATTTTATGGGGTTGTGTTGTGGTTTTTTTTTGTTGGGCAAGGCGCTTGTAGTTAATGCGTTTAAGGGCGTTCTCCACACACAGGGCAAGGGCATCATCGGCAACGGGCTTTATAAGGTAGCCTGCGGGGGAGAACTCGAATGCGGGTATGGCATACTCTTCGTGGGCGGTTACAAATATAACTTCGGCTTCCAGGGCGGGTAGCAGGCGCAGCAGGGAGAGGCCGCTCTTTTCGGGCATCATAATGTCTATAAACAGTATATCGCAGCCTTCGGTGCGCAGGGCGTTCACAGCTTCATCCCACCGGGTATAGGTATGGGTAATGTGTATATGGCTGAATAGTTTTTTAAGGCGGGAGCTGAGTAGCCTTATAGCTGATGATTCATCGTCTATTATTATACAGTTATACTCGTTGGTCATTGGGTTGATTTTTAATGAGTAGTGTTACTATGGTGCCGGTTTGGGGCAGGGGTTTATCCGTATAGCTGATACTGATATTCATACGTTCGTATTTATTGAAGATGTTCACGAGGTCTTTAATCAATAAGTTGCCGTATGACTTCTTTTCTTTGGGGGCTGTTTCGAAGTTAATGATTTTAGATTGTTCGCGGCCTATGCCGTTATCTTCTATAACGCAAATAAGGTCGTTATTGGTTTGCATGAAGGATATATTGAGCAACCCGCCACTTTCTTTATGAAAAAGGCCGTGGGTAATTGCATTTTCTACTATGGGCTGCAACAGCAGGGAGGGTATGCGGGTATTGTGGGTATCAATATCCTGCTGCACGGTAATGGTGTAGTTAAATTTATTATCGAACCGGGTACGTTGCAGGTCTATATAGTTTTTAAGGTTGGTAATCTCATCGGCTACGGTAATTACTTTGCTCCGCGATGATTTTAGATAGGCGCGTAGCAGGCTTGAGAATTTTGAAATGTGGGTATATGCCTGTTCGGTCTTTTCTTCATCAATAAAGGCCAATGCTGTGCCAAGTGTATTGAATATAAAATGCGGGTTTATCTGCGCGTGTATGGCGCGCAGCTCCAGCTCCAGTTGCATGTTCCTTTTTTCGTTCTTCTTCAGCACGTTTCTTTTGGTAATGAATACTATTATGTAACCCAGTACGCCTGCGGCCAGTAGTACAGCCGCCCAAAGTATTTTCTTTCCGTAGGGGGTTTGCCACCAGTAGGGGGTTATAAAGAGTTCTATTTTTATTTCGTTGCTGCGCCATACATCATCAAAGGCTATAAGGTGCAGGGTGTAATGCAGACCGGGATTTAGCGTGGGCAGGTGCAGCTCGTTGGTGTTCAGCTCGTGCCAGCCGGTATCTGCCTCGTTGATGTAGCAAGTATATTTTACCTGCCCCCGGCCAAAGGGGTTTATAATGTCGAAGGCAAGTGTATTGTTCTTTTGGTCAATAGCCAATGTATCGCCTGTGTGTATGTTTATGGTACTGTCGTTATAGGTAAGGAGGAATTTGTAGCGTTGCAGTATGTTCTTGCTATTGTTGTTGTTTATCTGGGCATCGGTAGGTACGGTTACTGTATATACCTCATTATCGGTATTAAGAGTTACTGTATTATCGCTCACAGCAATGCCGGATATTTCGTGGTATAGTGTGTTTTTTATGTTGGCATAGAGCAATGGCTGCGATATACGCCCCTTACCTTCTATTTTACTGCACAGCAACCCAAAACGCCCGGCGGTAAAAAGCATATCGCCATACAGGTAAATTGTAGCATTATCCAATCGGTAGTTTGTGTATAATTCCTGGTAATGGCCATTGTAGTCTATAAGAAATAGTTTATTGTTGCTTTTTAAAAACACATTTCCGTATATGGTGTCCACCACTATTTTTTCTATGTTGTCGGTACGCAGGGCGCTGAGCAGGGATGTTGTGCTGTACTTCCTGTTGCCGTGTGTATCGAAAAGGGTTACTTTATTCTCGTTGTAGGCGCCCAATACCTGCCGTATGGGGTCGTAGAACATGCGGTTGTACCGGTCGCTATCCAGTACCTGTATATTCGCGGTATCGTGCGCAAAGCCAAGTTTGCATGTGCCTACTGCCAGTTCAACTACATACAGGTCTTTACCATTTACAACCAAGGCGTCCCGGCAACGGAAATAAGGATTCTTCGCCAGCTCTCCCGAACGCTTACCAGAGTTGTCATTAAAGTATTTTACGTTGGCAAATATGTAGGACACCTGCCAGGTGCGGTTATCTAACCAATAGGTGTTGTTACCGGCAACGAGTATGGATGTATCTTTTGAATAAGGCGCGAGTTTGGCAACATCGTTTAGCTGGTAATAGGTATGGGTACCTACAACCATATTGTTCTTAATACAGGCGATGCATTGCGTTTGTTTGTTCCACCAGCAGGAAATGTTGTTAGCTATGCTGCCTATGTACTTATAACCTTTCAGGTTCAAGGGCGATAGTTCTATATCTTTAGCTGCATTGCTTACGTAAAGACCGTTATCGGCCGTGGCAATAATGTTGCCCCAAAAGGCATCTTCGAACAGCAGGAGCGCATACCCGTTGTTACCTTCTTTTTCTTTTACCAGTTGCTGTGGCGTATAATGGACAACCGGCTCCATTTGTGCGTTAAACTTATAGATGCCTTTGTTGGTATAGATATACAGATAACTGCCTGCAATATTTGCCGTTATGCAATACTCACCTGCCTGAAAGGCACTTAACATGCGGGGGGTGCAACTATCTATGTTTAGCGTATAAATAGCTTCGCTAATAATAACGAGCTTGTTGCCAAACAGCATCCATATAGGATCTATATTGCGGAGCCCCGGAAAATGAAATGATTTGCATAGCTTTTTTACTTTAATGGGGGTATCAAACGGCGATATTTTTAAAATGTTGGAATCGGTTATGGCTATTATATTATTGCTGTCATCCAGAAGATTCAGGAGCAGGCTGCGGGAATCTACTTTATAGATATCGTTAGTATGACAATCGTATATAGTATCGTTAATTTCTTTGCATAGGGTAAGGCGACTATCATTATTGAAGGGCGGATTGAGGAATAGTATTCCCTGCGGGCCCTGCCGCATCTGCCGGGGATACATGCGCAGGAAGGTATCTTTTACAAATGCTTTTTTGTATTTGTCCTTATATAAGTAGCCCATGTCTTTCGATATGGTATGCAGCCACATTTTGCCATTCCTGTCTTCAAACACGCTCCAGATATCGTTATTAGGTAGGCCATCGGCAAGGTTAAACACTCTTGACTGATAGCCATTGTATTTGGCTATGCCATTATCGGTACATATCCACAGGTAGCCGTACCTGTCCACCGTTATCCAGTACACATGATTAGAGGGCAGGCCATTGTTGGTATTTATGTTGTACTGACACCCATACTGCCCTGCCGCAATTACAGGAAGAAAAATGAGCAGCACCATATATATACCGTACCCTTTCAAAGAAATAGCTTTTCAGGATAGAAAGTTAGGTGATTGTGGTGATGTGTGTGAATGTAGATTTTTTGGAGGATTTCGGAAACGGGAAGCTTCTGTATATATGGGGGGAGTGGACTTCGACGAGTTAGGAAAAAATGCTTTATATAATTATGAAGTAAGCTATAGCGATCATTATATTTGATCAAAATTGACAATCTTTATACTGAATCCGCTGTATATGAAAGTAAAATCCATAGAATTAGTCAACCTCAAAAGCCATGAGAATACATCCATAGAACTATCCCCGAATATCAATTTACTAACTGGAGCAAATAATTCTGGCAAATCAACAATTATTCGAGCTCTTCTTAATCTTCAATATCAGACCTTAAATACAAAAGATATTCGTACACTATCGCAATACGCTAAAACATTTGTATGCTTAACAGACGTTTCAGAAAGTGATAAACTCAATTTATTCTTCAAAGGCACAAATGAAGTAGAACGCGGCACGGATTTTACAGTTGCATGGGGGCTTTCAACCGGAAATAATGCAGAGGAAATTCTATTTTACAACTCGCAACATAAAGTAAAAAGGGTCAAAGACCACAGAATAGAATTTCAAGACATTTCGAAAGATAAAAAGACCCATTTTAATGACTTCATTCGCTTCCCAGACAATGAAAATCTTAACAATTTTATCTACCCCTTCCTTGCAAAAAGAAAGACCGACTATTATGATACTAACACAGGCAAAGATCAAACGTTTAAAGTTTCAGAAACATTACGATACTTAGCAGCCAAAATTATTAAGATTAATTCGAGTAAAAGTAGTGACAGATACAATAAGTTGTGTGAAGAAATTCTCGGGTTTCGAGTAGGGGTTATTCCAACAGATAACAATCAAAATGGTAATGAGCCCGGAATATACTCAATTAACTCATCAATGATTTCCATTCGTTCGATGGGAGAAGGCGTAGCGAATATTGTAGGATTTATAGTAATACTCCTTACTGAAAACAACAAGCTTTTTCTAATTGAGGAGCTTGAGAATGACATTCATCCAAAGGCATTGAAAATGCTTCTTGACTTGATCATTGAAAAAGCTGCGAACAATCAGTTTATCATTTCTACACATTCAAATATAGTCTTAAAATATCTCTGCGCTGTATCAAAAAGCAAATTGTTTTATTGTGAATGGAAACCCAAAATTAAAGTTCAAGGAAATGACGAGGATATTCCGACCTCTTTGGTACAAGAAATTGAAAATAAACCGGAAAAACGAGTAGATATTCTAAGGAAGTTAGGATACGAGTTTTTTGATTTTGAATTACATCAATCGTATTTAATTCTCGAAGAATCTTCCGCAGAAGCAATAATTCGTGATTTTTTAATTCCTAATTTTGTCCCCAATCTTTACGGAAAAATAAAAACAATTGCGGCAAAAGGTGTTGAGGATCTTGAAATTAGAGTTATTGATTTCAATAGGCTTTTTGTATTTATTCATTCCAGCCCTATATATTTTAAAAAAGCCTGGGTTATTGCGGATGGCGATGATGTCGGAATAAATTGTATCAAATCTTTACAAAATAGTTTTACAACATGGCACAAAAAACACTTTTTAAATTGGCATAAGAAAAATTTCGAAGAATATTATCCAGACGTTTTTACATCCCAAGTTCAACAAATCCTAGAAATGCCACATGGCAAAAAAAAGCAAACCGCAAAAAAAGAATTGCTAATTGAAGTTATGACCTGGGCGTTAAATAATAGGGAATTAGCTATAAAGGAATTTAAAAAATCTGCTTTAGAAGTAATAAACATTCTAAAGAGAATAAGTTCACAAATCCTAAAAACACAGCAATAATCTATCAATTTCTTAATAATAATTGATTTAATTTAGATGATATAAAAGTCAAATCGTCAAAACATCAAGTAAGAGCAACTCCTAAAAAAATTTACAATTAGTAAAATGTTTTTCACTAATCACCCTTCCCCTTTCTTCATATCCCTCATTAACCTAAAGGTGAGGAAACTCATAGCTATTACGGCAAATATGATAGTGGGCCAGAGCCAGTTGTTGTTGTTTGTGGGTTTGTTTGGCGTTGCTATGGGTTGTGGGTTTGGTTCCAGTCTGGCGTAGGTTAGCTCTTTTATATCGGCGGGTATGCTGTCACGAAAGTGGGCAAGATCGTAGTCGGGAGTAGTGGCGTGTGTGCTGCCTGTTAGTAGGTCGTATTGCTTGCCCGGCTCCAGCCAGGCTACTATGCATTGTTTTTCCTGGGCTGTGGTTACCTGTGTTACTTTAAGGGGTGGGTTGTCTTTATTGTCTATTACCACCAGCATTCTTTTGGCTTTTTGCGGGGGTATGCTTACTATGGCTTGTATGCCTGTGGTTATGGTAAAGCTTGCTACGGGGCTATTGTCCATATTTGGGTTTGTAGTGTCGGGCAATATGTATAGCCATGCATCACGCTTGTAGTACCTGGGGGCGTTTACATCAAGCGTTAAACGGGCTGTAAGGTAGGGCTGTGGGGTTGTGATGGCTATATATGATTTATGGTCGCTGCTGTCCTTTTGTTGCAGTGCAGGCGTAGGGTTTATATGGTATGCAGCGGGTACTCCTTTCTGTATGCTGGTGTAGGTACCTATCTGCACAATATTCAGCGGGTCAGCCTTGCCGTTGTCCACCTTCAACCTGTAATATTTATAGTTGCTCGTGGGAAAGGTTATGGTTTCGGTATAGGTGTTTTCGCGGCTGCTGTAGCTGCGGTGTAGTTGTACAGCATCGTCAATGGTGTACCATTTGTTGTTATCGTCGCTGCCACTTAGCGATGCTACCCTATCGGCAGCGGTATTGCGAATGGTAAGTGCGAGTGCGGTTATAGGTTGTTGCGGTGGACCCTCTGCCACTATGGTGGTGTATTTGCCGCTGGTGGTATTATCTGCCAGCCTGAACTGGTTAAATACATCCTCCCGGGTTACTGTGCTTTCTTTACGCAATATGTAGGGTACAAACTGGCCTGTTGCATTATCTTTTATACGCAGGTCGGAAAAATCGGCATTGCTGATTGCGGATAGCGGGGGCAGGATGGATATACGGTAAAAACCATTGGCGGTAATAGCGCCTAACGGGCTATGCCAGCCAAATTGCTGGGCCATTGTTGTGTAGCCCAGCAGTAGCAATAATGCCGTAAGTGCCGCTTTATTCCTCTTTGTGGTCATCAAAAATTATTTTCTTCAGTTTCTGGTACATAAATGATACTATGAGCAACAGCACGCCCAGCAGTATAAAGGCGAGTATCTTGCCGCCTTCGGATATGCCCGCAATATCGAAGATAAAGAGTTTAAGCAGCACTATTAAGAATAGTGTAAGGGATATGATGCGTAGCGTTTTTTCGCGGTGCTTCATGCCCAGCCACATAAGGGCAAAGGAGGATGCAGCCCATATTACGGTAAAGCCGGCTTTGCCAAACTGCCACACAAGGTAGCTGGTGTTGTTTTTGTTAAATGCCGCATATACATACAGGTTTGTGCCTTCTATGCTCAGTATTGTTATAATAACTATGGGGAACAATACCATCAGCACTTTCTTCTCTACCAGCATCGGTTCGCTATGCCTGCGCAGGCCTTGTATGGTAAGGCTTGTAAGTATAAGCATGAGCACGCTGCTTAGCCAGTGCATATACAGGTGTACTGCGGGATAGTGTGCTGAGAGCACTCCATTACGCAGATCAACCGCCAAGCCGCTGCTTGTTATGTATAGCAAAAAGCATATGGCTATGGGCGTCAGCTGCGCCTCTGTACGGGCTTTGAGCCTGCCTTTTTGCAGCAGTATAAGTATAGTGAGTGCAAATGCCTGGGTAATGAGCCTGTGATATACGTTAGGTATATCGTAAGATAATAGGGTGCGAAAGGTCAGGTTAACACCAAATATGCAGGTAAGGTATAGCAGTATTATGGCTGCTGTAAGACTAAAGGACGTCATATAGCTGTTGGGCAGGCCGCTGAGAAATTCTTCATCCCGGCTGCGGCGCACTAGGAGGTACCAGGTGGCAAAGGCTGCAATGGCGACTATATTGGTTACAATACCGGTAGCATTGTGAAAGATGAGCGCTATATATGTGTTCTCGTGGCCAGATTTGCCCCAATCCATCATAAGGCTGCACACGGCAAGTGCGCAGACTATAAGGGATGACACTTTGAACATGCGGATGCCCGAATATTGCGACAGCCAGTAAAGCAACACAAACTCTGCACACCAGAACATGGTAATGGCATGGCCATGCAGCTGTATGGGTATGGTAAGTGTAAGGAAGGAGAGGGTAAGCCCTATAAGCAGGAAGAGCAGGTTACGGTCGGCGCGGCCTTTTTTGTAAATAAAGTAGGCAAGGGCAAGGTATATAATGCCCATAGAAAGGGTAAACAGGCCACGGTAATCGCCATTGTGCCAGTTGGTAAGCATTTGCATACCCTCGCCATAATATGCACAGCTTATGGATAGGAGTATAACAAAATCGAAGGGTTTAAAATGCTCTTTGCGGCGCAGCTGGTACACCATGTTCATACCGAGGAAGATAAAAAAGAAGGCGGTAGCAAAGAGCAGGGCTATAGGGTGCTCGTATGGTTTGTTGCCATTGGTTACCTGCGTAAGCCAGCCCACAAAGATGACCTGTGTAAAGAATAAGGAGATAACGTTGAGCGCAGGCCAGCGCTTGAACCACGCAAGGGAGAGTATGCCAATATCGAGTATGATAAGGTAGGTAAAGAGCACCTGGTAGTTGCCATCGCCGGTACTGATGAGGAAGGGGGTAATAAAGCCGCCAAGGGTGGCTATTACGGCCAGCTCCAGCTTATCGTACAGTATAGACAGGGCTACTGCAAATGCGGTAATGATGACCATGATTACAAATGCGGCTACCTGGCTAAACAGGTGGTACTGATGGAATGCATAGGCTATGGTAAAGTAAAAGGTGGCAATACCACCGCCTGCCAGCACAGAGCTAAAAGATCGGTAACCTTTACGCAAGTAGTGGGCCAGCCCCACCAGTATGCTGCCACACAGCAGGCCAATGCAGGTACGGCCTACCTCGTTAATCCAGTTCTGATCAATAGCATATTTTACAAAAAAGGCTATACCCAGCACAAGTATGGCTATGCCTATTTTATTAATAAGGTTTTCGCCAATAAATTTTTCTAGGTCGGGATTGTTGCGTATCCATTTCTCCCAGGGGCTTTCAGGCTCGGGGAAGGGATAGCCCTTATGTGTTGGCGGTGCCGGGTTTGGTTTTGCTGCAATGGTTTCGCGTGGTGTTTCGGGTTGTGGTGATACCTCGCTGGCTGCTATAGGCTCCGGCTCTGCTTGTGGTGCAGGTACAGGTTCCTCTGGTTGCTCCTCTTTATGTGGTTCGGCTATTGGTATTGGCTGGGGTTGTGGCGCTGGTTCTTCCTGTGGGGTTGGTTGTACTTCCTGCACCACTATTGCCGGCATTACGGGTACTACTGGTTTATTCACCTCGGGCTCTTCCTTATAATGGGGCATTGGTCGTGGTTCTGCCACTCTTGCCCCGGGTTGTGTGTTTTTCTCTATGTTGTCTAACTGCTCCTTTAACGATTGCACATCTTTCCGCAGGTTCTTTTGCTCGGCAGCAAATTTGCGCATGGCATCTATTAATGCATCCATTTGCGGGTCGCTGGTATCGCTCCTTTTATTGCGATTAGCTGCCATTATAACAATGACGATGATCAAGCCAATTATATATACAACTTCCATTATTGGTTTTTATTAATTGTTGTGAGCAACTACCTGCCGGGTATCTAAGCTACATACATTTCGTGTATATTCTATAAGTAGATGCTTCTCTATGACTATTGGTTAAAATAGTACAGGTTTACGCCTTTTTTAACGGGCAGTATCTATTGGCTTTCTAAGCCAGCCAAGTACCCTGTTTCTCCGTATGCTCCACTTATCATTTACGTGGTCCAGAATAAAGGTATCGCGGGAATTGGCAAAAGGCCCCGGATTTTGCTGTATAATGCAAACGTTAGTATCTGTAGCCCATGCCACAATGGCCACATGCCCATAAGGGTTGCTATTATGCCCATCAAAAATCAGCAAATCTTCAGCAAGTGGTTTTGCTTTACTCTCATTTTTATACTGTACTAATCCTCTTGTGGTGTTAAAAGTGCTATCTGCAAGCATAGCATCATAAAAGTCTTTTGCATTACCATAAGCATCTGGCATATGATGATTAAAGCGCTGGTAGTAATAACGCTTCACGAACTCCACACATTGATATTTCATGCCTATATTATACCCATCGGGAGCAAGGTTACGCCCCCCGGTGTGGCCAACCATACCATTGTAATACACAATAACACCGTTGATGCTGTCTATGGGCTGGCCTAACTTATATTTAGCATTAGGATTAAAGTTGCTTTTGTTAATAAAGTATGCGCCCATGCCCACACAAATAAGCACAATGGCAAGAATAGATATGAGTTTATATGCGCGTTTCATAGCAAAACAAAATACCGTGTGTGCAAATATATTGTTACATAGCTATATACAAGATTTTTTGTACAATATCGTTTATAGTTCCGGCATAAACCGTTTATGCTTATTGATTGTTGCCCTGTTTACAAACGCAATAAATTATTGCTACAAAGTATGGTTACTGTTTGTTTTTGCGGACGCATCAATTAGCTTTGGGCCACACTAAAAATATACCTTTTTATGAAACATTTAAGCTTATTTGCCACAACGGCACTACTGTTGTGTGTATTATTGTTCACAGGCTGTAGCCCATCCGGCGGATCTTCGCCTGCATCCAGCTATTTCATGAAGGCTACCATTGGCAGCACTACCATGAATGGCACTTCGTGTATTGCTACTGTGGTTTCGTCAACGCTCGGCATAACGGGCAGTACAGTAACGGCAGGTGCTGGCGGGCCACCACAAATAAACCTTACTGTAAGTAACTGGAGCGGGGCTACAGGTACCTTTGCGCTTACTACTGTAGGTTCTGTTACCAACAACTTCGGGCAGTATATATCTGCGGCTGGCACTACTGCCAAAACATCTAACAGCGGTACCTTAACTATTACATCGGTATCGGCAACGGAGGTTAAGGGCACTTTTAACTTTACGTGTACTGATGGTACTGTAGTATCGGACGGATCTTTTGACGCTCAAAGAATGTAAGCACATTTATATATTATTTTGAAAGCCGCCGGTTATGGGCGGCTTTCGGCTTTATATTGACTATGTGCTCTTTTTGCTTTTTGTTTCAAGCAAGTCGGAAAAGACATACGCCCTTTGGTACATGTGGCAAACACTTGCACTACAGGTGCAAAACCCACGAAACTTTATTAATTTTCAAACGTTACACTTTAAAACATTATACTCATGCAATATGCCCATTGCCCCGCGTGCAACACACCAATAAAAAGCACTATACTATCGAACAATGCCATACTTAACAGTTCGGCCACTAACCTTATTAACCTGGCTAACAACGACAATAAAGAGGCTTATTGTACAAAATGTGGAAATAACCAACTCTGGCATGCAGATAATGCGGTAAAAGAGCTGATCAGGAAACAGCAGGGATATATTAATGAGCTGCTGGTTAATATGCCCATTGTTACCATAAATAATCCTCAAAACTGGGACTACCAGATATTTGGAATAGTAACTGCGCAATCTGCATTAGGAACAGGGTTGTTTTCGGAACTTGACCAATCTATTTCTGACATATTTGGTACGCAATCGAATTCGCTTAACTCCAAGCTACGCATTGGGGAACAATCCTGCTTTGCACAATTAAGGTATAAGACTATTGAAATGGGTGCAAATGCCGTTGTTGGCGCCGATATTGATTTTGCGGAATTAGGCGGTGCGAGGGGAATGGTTATGGTGTGCAGCTCGGGCACAGCAGTGTATGTTAAAAATATGGCAGAGGTTATGGGCAATGAAATTGAAACAATTATAAACGAAGCAGAGGCAAAGTATATGGAACTTAAAAAGATCATTGATATACGCGATGAATATGTGCAGCAAGCAACACAAGTGGCATAGACTTTAACGCCACCTAACTATGCCCGGTATGCACGAACAGGGTTAAGGAGATGCCCCTTAACCCTGTTCATGTAAAAGAGTTAGTTATTAATGCTGAATAGTTACTTGTTCCACAAGCTGTTGGCCATCTGCCGTTACAACGGCTGTGTATATTCCGGCGGGCAGGTCGCTGATATCGAGCCTGATAAGGGTTTTGTCTGTTTGCCCGGTTTTTACAACCTGGCCTTTTATATCAACAAGGTTTACGGAGATATTTTTAAATGTATGGTTGACGGTAGATGATATATTGAGCACAGAGGAACCGGGATTAGGATAAACATTAAGCCGATAACTTAATGGTAACTGGCCTACGGCAGTGGGATGCGGGGTGGAGCGCAGTATTACGCCGCCATCGCCGGATGCATAGCATTTGCCGTCAAAGCATTTTATCCTGAATAGTGTTTGTGTGGTGGGGCTGGTTACAATGGTCCAGGTTTCGCCACCATCGGTAGTTTTCAATATCTTTCCATAGCCGCCTACTGCAAAGCCGTTATTATTGTCTATAAACGATACTGAAAACAATGGCACAGTGGTGGGCGATGGTTTGGGTGTCCAGTTCATGCCGCCATTGGTGGTTTTAAATATCTGGCCTCCGGATGCTACCATAATGCCGTTGTTAACGTTCCAGAAGTACACTCCACCTATGCCGTCCTGCTCATGTATAACGCTCCAGTGTTTACCGGTATCGGTAGTTTTTAACAAGGATTTGCCGAGGAAGAAGTTATTAACAGCATATCCCGTCTGTACATCCAGAAAGGTAGCATAGTCAAGACCAATGGTATCGAGACAGGTGGCGGTATCGGTAGTTTGGGGTATCCAGTTATGGCCTCCATCATTAGTAAAGTAACAGTTACCGCTGCCAAATTGGGCGGGGCCATAGCCTGCCGCAAACCCACGCACATTATCGAGAAACACAATATCGGTAATACCTGCGGTAGTGGTATCGGCAAGGTAATAGTTCCAGTTGTGGCCCCCATCTACGGTATTAACAAGAAATGTTTTACTGCCATAGCCGCCGATAAAGGCGGTATCCTTATCTTTAAACGCAATGGTTTCGAACAGGAAGCCGGGGGACAGGGGCAGTACAGAATCCCACGTAACGCCGTTGTTGTAGCTCCTGAGCACATAACTTTGAAAGTCAGAAAACCGGTAGCCTACACCAAAAATGGCGGAATCTTTTACGGCTATATCATTAACTCTTATCTGGTTAGAAACGCCGGATGTAAGCTGTGTCCACTGAGCGTGAACGGATATGTGGCTGCAAAATAATGCAAGGATAAGGCATGCTATAGTGTAGTTTTTGACCATCGGGATTTTGTTTCCACTATAGACGAAAGGAGCTGTTTAAAGCTTGGCTTTGTGGCGGGGGATATTAGAGGGGATGTTTTAATTGATAAGCCGGGTATCTACTATATTTTACTTTTACTAAAACAAAGGGTAAGAACACGCTCTGCCAGCAGAGCCCAAAAGAAGCAATTAAATACAAGTGTACCAATAAATAACGAACTACCACCCCGTATAACCCAATCAAAGAAAAGGGAATGAAGCGGAAACCTTAGTATAGTAAATAGTTTAGGCAGGAGATTACGAATTACACCTTGCCCAAGCATACCTTCATCTTTTGCAAATTCCGCCATAAAGCTTACAAAAAGAAACAGCACAACTATTAACAGGCATATAATGAATAGCTTAAGGTTTATTTTTCTCATTTACCTACTATAGTTGCGCAATATAAAGGTAGATGCTATGGCGTTTGTTGTACCTGAATGAAGGTTAAAGATTGTTAAGGCTTTCAATATTCAAGAGGAATTAACCTATGATTAATTTGCTTCCACATATTTGTTTTGGCATCCAGTTTATAGGTATGCTCACCAAATTCGCCCACATTAGCATGAGTATGTGTTACAAGGGTTTTGCGAACCTTGTTTATGTGAACCGGAAAAAATTCTACTTTGTTTGTAAGATAATCGTCTAAGAAAAATTGCCCTACCTTATTTTGAATATAGAAGTTATATACGGGACCGCTATTACCACCGGAATCTTTCTTTAAAACGAGATCTTCTTTGCCATCAAAATTGAGATCGGCTATTATCACGTCTCCAAAATCATTGTCCACTTCCACTTTATTTGCATTTACTCCTGTTATATATGATCTGACATCGCCGCACTCTGTATAAACGGATGAAAATAAGTATGTACTACTAAAAGCAATTTTTTGAACTTCTTCTCCAGACTGTTTGTCAATAATAATTACTGCAATAGTAAAGGAATCCAGTTCGGGATGCCTCGCGAACCGGAGAATGTGGGTTTTAAAATTGTATTTTTTTGACAATCCGACATGCGTACATGTCTGACTAAAAACATTTTTCGCGAGAACAATAAACAGGAATAACAATGAAAACCGGAAGGAGTTACTAATAACACTCATTTACATTGCAATATACTTATCTTTTTTGCCAGCCGCCATAATAACAATATTATGTTTACAGCTTCACCACTTCCTTCCGCAATGCCTCCAAACATAAGCCTACACGGCTTTGCACATTAAATTTCTGGAACAGGGTTTCGCGGGTGTAGTCGGCGGTGCGTTCGGTCATGTTCATTTTGTGGGCAATTTCTTTGTAGGTCATGTCGCTACAGGTGTATTGCAGAAATTGCAACTCTTTTTCGTTAAGCGTTAGTTGCTCCTGTTCTTTTTCGGCTTTAAGCAGGCGGCGGTAATTTATGTTGCTTGCATCGCCGTTGTAGTAACCCTTGGTGGCTATCTCGTTAAGGGCGCGTTCAAACTCGTCGGGGTGAATGTCTTTAAGCAGGTAGGCGCAACAGCCCGCTTTTATCATTTTAATAATGGTCTTGTCATCGTCCTTCATTGACAGAGCTACTGTTTTTATAGCGGGGTAATGTTGCTGCAGCCATGTGGTAGTTTGTATGCCGTCCATTACAGGCATGTTCACATCTATAAGCATTATGTCGGGCAGGGTTTTGGCGGTGCTTATTTTCTTTTGCAGGTCGGCCCCGTCCAGGGCTTCCAGTATTACCCGGCAGTTAGGGTAGTTCTGTATCAGGAGGACGAGTGATTTCAGAAATAGCTGGTGATCGTCAACAATGCCTATAGTTATATTCATGCTTCGTGGTTTTGGATGGGTATGTGTATGGCAAGGGTGGTGCCTGTGCCGGAGGACTGCCATGCGGCACTACCGCCAAGGGCGCTGGCGCGGTGCTTTATGTTATTGATGCCTGCACCTTTTATAGCGGTGCTGCCGGTATCAAAACCAGTGCCATCATCAGCAATAGTAATGGCGAGGTGGGTGGGGGTTTGTTGCAGGGTTATGGTTATGCTGGCAGCTGCGGCATGTTTTATGGCGTTCTGTATGCCTTCCTGTATAATACGGAAAAGGAGTATCTGCTGCTCGGCCTTAAGGTGCAGCTTGTCTGTACAGGTAAGATGTATGGCAAGGTTGCGGGTTGTGTTGCGGGCTACTTCTTCTTTAAGGTTGTCTATAAGGTTAAATTGCTGCAGCCATTCGCTATCCAGCGTGCGGGACAGGGTGCGCAATTCGGTTATGGCTTTCGATAGTGTTTCGTAGGCTACGGTAAGGGTATCGGGTGTCTGGCTTATATTGCGCATAGTAATGCCCAGCAGCATTTTACTGCTGCTTAACAACTGGCCCACATTGTCGTGCAGCTCCTTGCCTAATACGGTAAGGGTTGACTCCTGTATCTCTATCTGCGATTGCATGAGTTGTTTTTCGAGCTCTTCCATTGCTTTTTGTTGCAGGTATAGTTTGTTTTGTTTTTGCCGGGCTATCATAAAAAATATCAGGCAGGCCAGCGCAAGGGCCACTATCAGAAAGCTTATGGCTATAATAAATTCTGACAGTACCGGGTACCTCGGTTGTGCGATGAGTAGGCAATAATGAAGGCGCTGCATAGCAATGTGTAGTATAAGCTGTTGGCTACGGCATCCAAGATATAAAAAACATCTCTGGCAATTATCTCCCTGAAGAATACCGGGGCTGATACGGTGGTTAGTTTTATAAAGAGGATGCTATGGTAAAGTATGCAGCCTGCACAGATAAAAAATACAGGATCTTTATAAATATCATAAAATTCCTCGGCCAGTATGCGGTACAGGTAATATACACTAAGGAGTATAATAACTATACTGTACAGACGTATAGCTTTCCAGCACAGTGGGATCCGAAGCTTGGAATTCACGTGACTTGAAGTCGCGGC
>JADMIO010845913.1_pt1 | contig 81744 bp, 70 predicted proteins | sample 8958161 | NCBI WGS metagenome assembly JADMIO01 (sample SAMN16585339, study PRJNA669376) | soil metagenome | isolation source: Crop rotation soil | place: USA: Cullars Rotation, Alabama | collected 2011
CGCGACAACTTGTCCACGTGGAATTCTAAGCTTAGGATCCCAATGTGCTGGAAAGGCGCCATCCGCCGATCAGGCCAGGCCGCAAGCCTGGTCCGGCGATCTGGTCGACGCCACTTGCAAAGCTTCCACTCCCACCGAGAAATGCGAAGTCAGCGAAAACACGAAAATGTTCGCGCTACAGACAGCCGACGGGAATCTCATGCGTTTCGACAACGAGAGCAATTCCAAGGTAATGGAAGCACTGAAGAACAGCGATAAGAAAGTCGGCGCCATCAAGGTCGCGGCCAATGGGACCGCTAAGGACGGGACCCTGACCATCGCGGCGCTGGAAATCCACTAGCAGGATTGAAAAGAAGGCCCGAAGCCGCTTGCTTGCGTGCACGGCTCATAACGGCCGGCGCTTCAAACAGCCTACAGAGCCCGCGACCGTAAGGAAGCGGTTTCGCCGCCGGTTTTCCGCACCCTGCTAGTCGCTGATTTCGATCGCGGGGCCGGTCTGCTGCGCGGCCTCGGCGGCTCGTGCGGCGGTATTCTTCGCCAACTCCAGAAACGCGGCGCCCTGCCCGCCGCCGAGGACCACCGGCTTGCCGGAATCTCCGCCGACGCGGACTAGCGGGTCCAGGGGCAACTCGCCGAGGAAGTGGACCTGCATCTCTTTCGCCGTGCGCTGCCCGCCGCCGTGGCTGAAGACGTCAATGCGCTCCTTGCAATGGGGGCATTCGAGGTAGCTCATGTTTTCGACGATCCCCAGAATCGGCACCTTCACCTGGTGAAACATGTGGATCGCTTTGCGCGCGTCTTCCAGCGACACGTCCGACGGTGTGGTTACCACGATCGCTCCGGTAATCGGCGCGGTCTGAATGAGGGACAACTGCACATCGCCCGTGCCCGGCGGCAGATCGATCACCAGGAAATCGAGATCGCCCCAATCGACGCCGCGCAGGAATTGTTGAATCACGCTGTGCAGCATCGGGCCGCGCCAAACCAGCGGCTTGTCGCCGGGATTGAGAAAGCCCATCGACATGAGCTTCACGCCGAACTGATCGAGCGGCTGGATGCGGTCTCCGTACGCCATCGGCGTGCGGTTCACTCCCATCATCAGCGGGACGTTCGGACCGTAGACATCGGCGTCCATCAAGCCGGACTTGTACCCGAGCGAAGCAAGTCCGACTGCTAAGTTCACTGCCACCGTCGTCTTACCGACGCCACCCTTTCCAGAGCCGACAGCGATGAGATTCTTCACACCTGGAATGGGCATCTTGGGCATTTGGCCCGGCTGATTGGGGGTCATCAGTTCTATCGTAGCAGGGCGATAAAAAAATCAGTCCGCCGTCGCCCGTTTTCGGGTGAGCGTATCCCGCGCCACGCCTTCGAGTTGCACCCGGGTCAACGACCACTCGCTTTCGGTGACCTTCGAAGGTTTGTGGGGCGGGGTGAAATAAGCCGGCAGAAAGTCGAGCAATTCCCTGGCGGCCTTCTGTCCGACGGTCAATTGTGCCCGCGTCGGGATGGGAATCTTCTGCAAATTAGACGACACCGCCACCAGTACCTGCAACACCTGCTGTTCATCTCCGAAACTATTCCGAACACCCGATTGCACCAGCGCCGAAGCGCTGTTCAATACCTCGGCTGGAAGGCCTATGGCGTTGTACACGAGAGTGTAGTAATAGAGGCGGTCGTTCGGCGATGCGCTCTTCGGGAAGGCCTTCGACCATTCGTTGAGATCGGCCAGGGCTTTCTTGAAATTCGGCGATGCGGGATTGATGTCCTTTAATACCTGGCGGTGAAACTCCATTTCCTCCGGTAGGGCGGCGATTTGTTTCTTCACCGGGTCACTCTTCGATGCCGGTGGAGTGGCCGGCTGGGGACGGGAAGGCTCGGGCCGGCTTGCGGGTGCCGCTGGCGCCGCCGCCGGCGGGTTCTGCGGTGGACGCGCGGGTTCGGGACGGCGGCCGGTCTCGGGCGGTGGAACCGGTCTGCGATCGGGAACGGTCGGCGCCGGCGTTGCGCTGGTGGCGGCCGGCGGTAGCTGTGGAGGGTGCGGCGGCTCGGGACCCCGGCCAGGCATCGGAGTTGGCAACGGCCTCTGGATCGGACGGCTGGCAGGCGGTGGGACCGGGGTAATCGCAGATCCCGAGGAGGCGGGTGTTGTCGTGGTCTGACCGCCGGAGTTACCAGTGGCTTGACCGCCGTTTCTGCCGCCGCCGCCGGGCTGGCGGGAATAGTCGGGATGGATCGGACCGTTGACGATCACCGGCACCGGTACTTCAATGATGGGGACCGCTACCGCCGGCACCGGATAGACGCCGTCCGGCAGGCTGCCGCCGCCACCCCCACCGATATCCGCGATCGGCGGTGTCGAGGCCGCCGCGGGAGGATAGTCGGTCGCGCTCGGCATCGGCGGGCAAGGCAGCGCATCGCCGAAAGTCACTCCCGGTACCGAGGGCATGACGCGCGTGCGGCCTACGTTCAAGGTGGGACGGATCGCGTCCAGGCGCGCCGTCAGGAATGCCGGCGAGGGCAGCGCGGGAACGAAGATCGCGGTCTTCATCTGTTCGGCCGTGGGTGCCGGGAAACCCGCCCCGTCGATCGTCCGGCTTTCGGCTTTCAGGCCGGCATACGTTACCAGTCTGCTGCTGTATGCTTGCGGCAGTACGGCGCCGGGGGCTGGGGCATCCCAATGTTCGCCGGGGGCCAAGGGCCCCCATGCGGTGAAACCATCGCCGCGCAGCCAATAGACCTCGCCGGGATGAAAGACGGTCGTGGCCGACGGCTGCCAGACCCAGCCCAGCTTCTCTTTCCGGCTCCACCGGCCGTTATGGTAAGGCAGCCACCCCCAGGGGTCGTCGCTCACCCAGGTGAATCCGAGGGTGTCGAGATAGCGCCAGCGGCCGTTCCGGAACGGAACCCAGTCCTGTTCGACGTCCGGCTTCCACACGGTTCCGAGATCTTCCGTGGAAATCCACTGTCCGGCGGAGTCGAGGTCGGTGAGCCCGAAGAGCGCGGAGACATACGCGCCGGACTTTGGAGTGGCTTCCAGCTTGTCCCGTTCCTCGCTCCACCGGTCGAGAGGTTCGGCCACGACTTCGGGGAAGAGGGCGAAGCGGGACGCGTTCGCCGGTTCCACCCGGATACTCTTGCCTTCGCGAACGTCCAACTCGGCGGATTGCGAGGAGAAGCGGACATGGCCTTCCATTACCGCGACCTGGCTCCAGGCGGCGGTCGCGGTCTGGCGGATTCTCGACCCCTCGAGGACGATCGCCTCGGCCCCCGGCATGGTCACCATGAGGACGTCCTTGCCGCGAGGTTCGCCGGTGAAATACGCCGTGCCGTGGTCGAGCGAAAGCACGGTGATGCGCTGGCCGGTGGAAAGGCGGGTGTAGTCGGAGATCTCGCCTTGGGAATTCGGCCCGAGGCGCCAGGCAGCGCCGTCGTCCAGTTCGATCTCCACGCGCGCGTCCGTTCCGGTGCGCAGCCAGGCCGATTCACCGAGGGGCAGGTTTCGTTCGGCCGCCATCCACGGATCGGCCGCGGTCAATTGAACTTCGACTTTGCCTTGAAACTCGCCCAGGCGGGCGATGCGGGAAGGGCCGGCTGACAGCACGGCAGGGAGCAGGAGCAGCGTCAGAACTCGCACAACAACCTCCGGGGCGGACGAATTCCAGTAAAAGCTAAATGGATGACGCTGGAGAGACATGTTCCGTTGCCTGTAAAATCGGGGCATGACGGACCAGGCGCTTCTCGAACACATCACCGCCCTTCCTCATTCTCGCGGAACTTTCAAACAGCTGGTGCGCGAACTGGGGATGAAAGGGGCGCAGCGGGAAGAACTGGAAGCCGCGCTGACGCGGCTGGCGGCTCGCGGAGACCTGCTGGAACTGCGCTCCAGCCACTTCGTCGTCACGGCTCGCAGCAAGGAATATGCAGTCGGGCGGCTGAATATGCATCGCGATGGTTACGGATTTTTAATTTCCGAGCGGCCCCTCGAGGGCATTTCCGGCGATGTGTTCATCCCTCCCGATTCGGCCGCGAGGGCGATGCACGGCGACCGGGTGGTGGTGCGGATTGCGCGGATCGAAGCCGATGGCCGCGCGGATGGCGAGATCGTCAAAATCCTGAAACGAGGTCATCCGACCGTCGTGGGGGAATTCCGGATCGGACGCCGCGGCCAATATGTGGTCCCGCAGGATGACCGGATTCAGCAGTGGATCACGATTCCGGAAGGGATGGAAATTCCCCCCGAAGGCCCGGCGCTCGACCGGATCGGAATCACACCTCCGAAGGTAAGTTCGGTAGCGGAGCTGGACGGCATGGTGGTTAACGTCGAACTCCTGGATTTCGAGGAGAACGTCGGCCGGGTGGTCGAAATCCTGGGACATCCGGACGATTTTGGCGTGGACGTCGAAATCGTCATCCGGAAGCACCATTTGCCCCACCAGTTTCCGCCCGAAGTGCTCGAGCAGGCGCGCGGGGTGCCTTCGGGGGTCGGCGCCGCCGAGTTGGAGGGCCGGCGCGATTTCCGGTCGATGGATATCGTCACGATCGATGGCGAGACCGCGCGGGACTTCGACGATGCTGTGTGGGTGGACCGGCTGGCGAACGGCAATTACGCCCTGCAGGTGCATATCGCCGATGTCAGCCACTACGTCCGCCCGGGGACGCCGATCGATCGGGAAGCGCTGCTGCGCGGCACCAGCGTGTATTTCCCCGATCGCGCTGTGCCGATGCTGCCTTACGAACTGTCGACCAACATCTGTTCCCTGGTCCCGCACGAGGACCGCCTGGTGCTCTCGGCGCTCTTGGAGATCGATCACCGCGGGGAAGTGGTCGGGCAGGAATTTATGGAGGGAGTGATCCGCAGCGCCGAGCGGATGACTTACACCAATGTCCACAAGCTGCTCGAAGGCGATGCCGCATTGCGCGAGCGCTACCGCCCGCTGGTGGGGCGGTTCGAGCTGATGCAGGAACTGGCGCTGGTGTTGAATCGAAAGAGGGTTCGGCGGGGATCGATCGATTTCGACCTGCCGGAGCCGCTGATCGAGTTCGACCAGTTCGGAGCGATGGTGGGGGTAACGCGGGCGCCGCGGAACATCGCCCACCGGCTGATCGAGGAGTTTATGCTGGCGGCCAACGAAGCCGTGGCATCGCACCTCGAAGAGCATTTGGAAAACTCGATTTACCGCATTCACGAGAAACCCGATCCCAAGCGGGTGCTGGATTTCGAGGAAGTGGCGGCGCATTTCGGATATTCGTTGGGCGTGGGGGCGATTCCGGTCAAGCGATTCGCCTTCACCAGCCGGCAGCGCGACGGTTCGAAGAAACGGAAGGACGTGACGCTGGCGGAGCGCGAGATCGATATTTCGTCCCGCAATTACCAGCGGCTGGTGGCGAAAGTGGAAGGAAAGCCGGAGGAGCGGATTCTCAGCTACCTGATGCTTCGATCTCTCCGGCAGGCGCGCTACAGCGTTGAAAACCAAGGCCACTTCGCCCTCGCCGCGGCCACCTATACGCACTTTACATCGCCCATCCGGCGCTATCCGGACCTGATCGTCCACCGGCTATTGCGCGGCGTGCTCCAGGGACGGGAGACGGTGCTCGGCTATCCGGACCTGAAAGCCATTGCCGAGGACTGTTCGCTTTCGGAACGGAGGGCGGCGGATGCCGAACGCGAGCTGGTGGAGTGGAAGAAAGTGAAGTTCATGGCCGATCGCATCGGTGAGGACTTTGACGCGCTGGTAATTTCCACAGCTAAGTACGGTTTATTTGTCGAGTTACAGGATTTATTCATTGAAGGTCTGGTGCCTATCGACACCTTGCCTGGGGATGAGTACACTTATCAGGAGAATATCCGGAAGGTGGTTGGCCGGCGGACGCGGCGCGAGTTCTCGATTGGCGACCGTCTGCGGGTGATCTTGGATCGGGTAGACGGCAACGAGCGGAAGCTCCAGTTTTCGGTTTGGGAAGATGAGCGCAAATCACCTGGTGGTCGGAGACCTGATTCTCATTCCCGAAGGCGGGTTTCTCATGGGTCAGGAAGACGGAAGAGATGAAGAGAAGCCGGTCCATAAGGTGCAGCTGGCCCCCTATCGGATGTGCCGGTATCCGGTAACTAACGCCCATTGGGAAGAGTTTCGTAGAGCTACCGGGCGCGAGAAACTCTCTTACACCCACGAGACGGCGCCGGTCGCCTCGGTCAATTGGTTTGACGCGGTGGCTTATTGTAACTGGCTGTCCGGCCAGTGGTTTGTCCGTGTCCGCCTGCCCACCGAGGCGGAATGGGAGTTTGCCGCGCGCGGCGGGGTCGAGCAGCAGTCGTACCCCTGGGGGCCGGAACCTCGCATTTATGGGCCTGAGCGCTGGCGGCAGGGTCCGGAGCCGGTGGCGCACAGCCAACCGAACGGCTTTGGGCTCTATGACATGTGCGAGAACGTGCACGAATGGTGTTCGGACTGGTTCGATCCGGGGTACTACGCGGTATCGCCGGCCGAGAATCCGAAGGGCCCGGAGCACGGGAAGCGCAGGGCATCGAGGGGCGGCGCCTGGCGCCATCATATTAAGTGCTCGCGCTGCGCGGCGCGTAGCAGCATACCCCCCGAATTCCGCTATGCGGACTATGGATTTCGCATCGCCGCTGACGTGTAAGTAGTTTTATCCCAAATAGTTAAAGAGCGTGTTCCGAGGCCGCTGGCCTTGCATTTCCATGGCCGCCTGGATCTGCGTCTGCGCCTGGGTAAACTGGGTGGCGGCGCTGACGATATCGGCGTCCTGCAGATTGCTGATTTGGGTTTTCAACTGGGTGTCGTACTGTTCCGCGTAGGTGCCGGCGTTCTGAATCTGGACCTGCACATTGCCGTAGAAGGACTGCATCGTGTTGAGGTGATTGGAGGCAGCCTGGAGCAGCAGGATGGAGCCGTTGATGCCGGCGGTATCGTTATTCTGAAGCGCGGTCTGCAGGCTGCTGAGGGAAGTGAAGACGTTGTCGGTCGCGGGATTTCCCGTGGCCGGATCGCGATCGTCGAAGATCTGCCGGGCGGTGAGGGAGGCGGCGAAACTGCCTCCCGACGGGCTTTCGATCCGCCGCGTGGAGGCGGCGGCGGAGGGTGCCGCCAGGACGCTGCCCGTGGCCGCGTTCCAGGTGTATTGCGGTGCGCTGTCGAAATCGCCGCTGAAAACGTACCGGCCTTCGGCGTTGGTCTGGCTGTTGGCCACCATCTGTTGCAAAATCGAGCCGACCTGTTCGGCCAGGCTGTGGCGGCTGGTGGCATCCATGGTGGCGGTGGCGCCCTGCGTTGCCAAAGCCGTGGCGGTATCCATGAGTTGGATGGAAGAGGCGAGGGCGTTGTCGGCCACTTCGGCGTCGGCCTGGGCAATTGTCAGGTTGGCCTGGATTTGGGAGTTGTGTGCCTGATTGGCTCTCAGTTGGAGAAGCGCTCCGATCCGGTCGGGGGCGTCCGATGGTACGGTGACCGCCAGGCCCGACGAGATTTGGTTGCCGGCTTTCTCCAGACGAGTCTCGAGCCGGTTGATGTCATCCACGAACATCCGGTTTTGCGGGCTGAGGTTGGTCAACATGGGCTAAGGCTGGAGCATATTGAGGGTGTCTTCGGCGAGTTGATTCAGAAGTGTGATCAGCTTTGAGTTCGCCTCATATGCCTGCTGGAATTGCATCAGAATGGTCGCTTCCTGATCGAGCGAAACGCCCGAAAGCTGCTGGCGGACGTTCTGGGCCTGTGCCACCGCGGACTGCTGGGCGCCGAGCACGCTCTCCGCATCGTTCAGGAGGGCGCCGGTGTGCGACGCCATGGCTGCGAAGTATTGGGTATAGCTCAGGCCGTTCAGCTGAGCGGCGGAAGACAATTGGGAGAGCGCCAGGGCGGTGCCGTTCGACACTTCGGGCGGCCCGGGGCTGATGGCCGCCAACTGGCTGGCCGTGATGGCTGGGTTGATCGTGAGGCTCTGGGCGGCGGCGGTCGGATTGGGGGACCCGAAGCTGAACAGCGGGATACCGGGTACCGGCGGAGGTCCGTCGCTCTGATATCCCGCAGTCAGTAAGTTGTTGATGGTACGGGCGAAAGACGTCGCCAGTAGATTCAGGCTGCCGGCCTGGTTCTGATCGCCGAGGTAGCCGGGCATGACGACGTTGGCGAGGTTCAGCAAAGAGCCGAGCTGGCCGGTAGTCGTATCGGGGGTGATGTCCGTGCCATCGGCCGCGGCGAGCTTCCAGTGAGCCGGACCGAGAGGGTTGGCGGCCGCCGGATCGTTAGCTGCCGGTTGGACCTGGAGAGCGTAAACGTGGTCTTGAATTACCAGCGGGGTTTGCCCATTTAACAGCACCATCCAGGTTCCATCCGATTGCTGGGAAACCGTGATTGCGCTGTGATTCGAGAGCTCTTCCAACGTCGAATGGATCTCGGCGTCGAGGCCGGCGTCATTCCGGGCGCCGTTCATGATCTGGTGGTTATAAGAGGCGAGCTGCCCGGCCATCTGGTTGACGGCGTCGACGGTTTGCTTCAACTGCACCCCGGTATTCTGCGCGATGGTATTAAGACCGGCGGCGGTCTGCCGGAATGCGGCGGCGGCCGAGGTGGCTCCTTCGACGACGTTCTGCTGCGCCACGGAGCTGGTGGGCGTCTGCGCCCAGGCGGAGAACGCGCTGAAGAGCTGGTTGAGCGCCGCGGAGATCCCGGAATTGCCGGTGATGTCGAACTGGGATTGCAGCGCGCTCAGGCTGTTCACATCCTGCTGAGCCTGGCCGAGGATCGTCGTCTGCTGCTGGACGGCCTGTTCCGCATATTCGTTGCGGGAGCTGATGATTCGGCCCAGCGCCACCCCTCCGGCCAGCCCTTGCCAGGGATCGAACTTCGTCGGCTCGAGAATTTGGGTTTGTTTCGCATATCCCGGTGTACTGGCGTTGGCGACGTTGTTCTGAACGACGTTCAGAACCTGGTTGTAAGCTCCGAGCGCGTTGGAGGCGACCGTGAGAGTGGCGAGGAGGTTGGACATTGGGGCGCCCTAACCGCTGCACTCGAGCCGGCCGAGCCGGGCGAGGGGAACCGGTTCGCCGTTGGCGGTGTAGCCCCCGGTCATGGTGGCGAGGATCCTGGCCCATCCAGCGGAGAATACGTGGAGGTTTTCGAGCAGACGCCGGGCCCGAAGGATCTCGGAACGGAGCGCCTGAAGCGAGGTTTCATCCACCGATTCAGCAGCTTGCGAGCGTAAGGCGCGAAGGGCGGAGAGCGCTAGTTCGAGTGGTTGCCCACAATTCGCGAGGGCGTCCGGGGTGGCTGAGACGAGCAGCTCGCAGGCACGGGCGATTTCCAGGTTGATTTTCGAAAGGGCTCCCGCGGATGGGGAGAGGGACATTAATGTGCTCCGGCCGTGAGGGCTTCGGCGACCAGGCCTTGGCTGATGGCGAGAGAGCTCGGTTCGTAGCTTCCGTCTTGAAACTGAGTGGCTAACTGCAGGACTTTGTTGGCCCGATCGGAGTTTTCCGACGCGAGCGCCCGAGATACGCTGGCCAGCCCGCTGGACAATTCCACACGGTCACCCGAAGAACCGCCGGAGAGCGCCGGAGCGGTGCCCGAGCCACGGTCCAGTTTTTGGGTGTCTGAGGACCGCCCCGATTCCGAGGGTGCCGAACCTGCTAGATCTCGCTCGTAGACTCTCATGCAGCCACCGTTTTCTGACTCGAACCTCATATCGGCAGATAACTGCCAAATGTTTAGTGGAGTCTCTAGGGAAACTGTAAACTTCCGCCCATAAAGTTTCTCCCGGATGTACCGATTCACACACTGTGTCACGGCCTCTCCCCGACCGGCGTCTGCTCTGGATCGCTCCAAAGCCCTTCGATCCCGAGAAATGGCCTTTGCTTTCAAAAGCTTACGTAGTTCAATCGGCGCATTTAACGGAAACTTGCGAGCCGGTGGTCAACGATGTCACGGCGATCGTCCTTTCGGCTCCGGCTGACGAATTGACCCGCCGGTTTGAGGATCTGCGGGCCGCCGTGGCCGGAACCCCTTTTTTTGCCGCCTGTCCCGAGATCTCTCCGGCGGAGGCTGTTCGCATATCGCGGCATGGAATCGACGGCTTCTTCTCCAGCGACCGCGAGGCGGTGGAAGTCCTGGCGGCGGTTGGCGGCGAGCGCTCCTCGCGCGGCTTAATCCGGCTCGCCGCGCAGACCGCGATGGAGGAATGGGAACGGTTGCTCATCGGGGAAAGTCCCCCGATGCGACAGGTTCGTCACATTATTCGAATGGTAGGCTGCCGCCATTCCACCGTGCTGATCAGCGGAGAAACGGGTACCGGAAAGGAGCTGGCTGCGCGGGCGCTTCACCTTGCCGGTCCGCGGCGGCTTGGGCCGTGGGTGGCGGTCAATTGCAGCGCTCTGCCCGAGAACCTCCTGGAAGCCGAACTGTTCGGGCACGTGAGAGGCGCCTTCACGGGTGCACTGCAGAACCGGACGGGCCGCTTCGAAGCAGCGCAGGGCGGCACCTTATTCCTGGACGAGGTCGGCGACCTGCCGGTAAGCCTGCAGGCCAAACTCTTGCGGGTTCTGCAGGAGCGGGAATTTCAAAGGCTGGGCAGTTCGGAGACGATTCGCCTGGATGTCCGGATCGTGGCCGCCACCAACTGCGATCTCAATCAGAGGATGGCGGACGGGCGTTTTCGCGAAGACCTGTATTACCGGTTGAATGTGGTACCCATACACATGCCTCCGCTGCGGCAGCGGCCTTCAGACATACCCTGGTTGGCGGAGCATTTTGTCCGCGAAGTCTGCCGGCAGGAGCAGCTCGCCGGCAAACGGCTTTCGGGCAACGCGATCCAACGGCTGGTGGAGCACTCCTGGCCGGGGAATGTGCGCCAGTTGCAAAACGCGGTGGAAAAAGCGGTCGTGCTGAGCGGCGACCGGGATCTGCTCGATGCGGCCGATTTCGCGGTTCCGGTGGCCCTTCGGGCGCCGCAAACGGGGAACGTCCCGCCCATCGAGGTTCCGGATCAGGGTTTCGACTACGAAGAAGTGGTGGCGGGGATCGAGCGCAGTATTCTGGCGCAGGCCCTGCGGAAGACGGGCGGGAACAAGAAAGCCGCCGCGGACATGCTTGGGCTGAAACGAACGACCCTGTCCGCCAAGGTTCGCAGCCTGGCCTGAAAACCGTGTGAACCGAACGAGGCTCACCTCCGTATTTACCTGTGGACATTCCAAAGAAGCGTGTGCTACCCTTCCTTTGGAATGTCCAAAGAAAATACGAAGAAGACCGATATTTTGCAGGGGACGCTCGATTTGATGATTCTTCAGACTCTGGACGTGCTGGGGCCGCTCCACGGATACGGCCTCGCCCGGCGCATCGAGCAGGTGAGCGAAGCGGTGCTGCAGTTGAATGAAGGAACGGTTTATACCGCGCTCCTCCGGCTTCAGCAGCAAGGCGCCATTCAGTCCGAGTGGGGTGCTTCCGAGAAGAACCGCCGGGCACGCTACTACTCCATCACGAAGACCGGAAAGAAACTGCTCGCACGCGAAGCACAGGACTGGCAGCGGATCGCGGGCGTGATCGGCCGGCTGCTTCAGTTGGCCCCTGAACGGTAATCATGCGAACGCTGCGCTCCATCCTGGCGCGATTCCGTCACCTGTGGTCGGGCCGCCGCTCCTGGCAGGAATTCGATGAGGAAATCGAAATCCACGTGGCGTCGCTGGCGGCACGGTACCGCTCGCAGGGGATGAATTCGCAGGAGGCTTGGGCGGCGGCGCGCCGGCAGTTCGGAAATCTCACCGCACTCAGGGAAACGAGGAAAGAAATGCAGACATTCGTGTGGCTGGAGACGCTGGGCCAGGATTTCCGTTATGGACTCCGCGTGCTGATCCGGAATAAAGGATTCGCGGCCGTTGCGGTGCTGACTCTGGCGCTCGGCATCGGCGCCAATACCGCCATTTTCAGTATTGTGAATGCGGCGATTTTGCGGCCGCTTCCTTATCCGGAGCCCGGAAACCTCGCTGTGCTATGGGGGAACGTGAAACGGGTGAAGGTGGAGCGTCGGGGCACTTCGTACCCCACTTACCAGGATTGGCGCGACCAGAGCCATTCCTTCACCGCGATGGCCGCGTTCGGCGACGTTACGTTTGCGCTCACCGGGATTGATACACCCGAGCAGATCTCCGGCGAGTTCGTTGCCCAGCCGTACTTCTCCCTGCTTGGAGTCGGGCCGCAGAGGGGACGATTCTTCACCCCGGAGGAGGACCGGGTGGCGCAGCGCGACGCGGTGGCGGTTTTGAGCGACGGAATGTGGAAACGGCGCTTCGGCGGCGATCCGAATATGATCGGCCGGACGATTCAACTGGACCGCCGTAGCTATACGGTCATCGGAATCGCCCCTCCGGGTTTCCAGGGGCTGTCCGACCAGGCGGAAGTGTGGGTGCCCTTCGTGATGTCCGGCAGCGCGGCCGATCTCGCAGATCGTGGAGGAGTGTGGTTTCGCGTATTGGCCCGCTTGCGTCCGGGAGTAACCCTTCTGCAGGCGCAGACCGAAATGGACGGGATTTCGAAGCGGCTGGCGCAGGCTTATCCGGCCACCAACGAGTCGCGGTCGGTGGAAGTCGCCCCGCTGGAAAGCGAAATCCGCGGAAATATTCGAGAGCCGCTATTGGTTCTCCTAGGCGCGGTGGCGTTCGTGCTGCTGATCGCCTCGACGAATGTCGCGAATCTGCTCCTGGCGCGTTCGGAAGCCCGCCAGCAGGAAGTCGCTCTGCGTACCGCGCTGGGTGCCAGCCGGGGCCGGCTGGTACGGCAGTTACTGGCGGAGAGCACGATTCTGGTGGCGCTGGGCTGTGCCGCGGGTTTGCTGCTGGCGCGCTACGGCATCGCCGCGCTGATCGCGGCTTCTCCACTGCAGTTGCCCAGCTTCGTCCATCCGGAAATCGATGTTCGAGTCGTGCTCTTCACGATGGCGGTCTGTTCCCTGGTCTCGGTAGCGCTCGGAGTCGCTCCCGGTCTGGCGGCGCGGAGCGGGCTCGCCGAATCGATACAACAGGGCGCGTCGCGCACCACCGGTGGACGCCGCAGTGCGCGTTACCGGAGTGTCCTGGTGGTGGCGGAGATTTCGGTCTCGCTCGTGCTGCTGGTGGGTGCGGGCTTGATGATGCGCAGTCTCGCGCGGCTCTCGGCGATCGACCCCGGCTATGATCCCAACCGGGTGGCGACCCTGAGAGTCACTCTTCCACCGGGCCAAGCGCCCACGGCCGATGACGTCCTGCACCGCATCTCCGGGGTGCCGTCGCTGGAATCCGCGGCGACCGCCACAGACACTCCTCTTGCCGGTTCGAGCGCCGTCTTTTACACGGCCGAAGGGCAGCCGCCGGTGAATGCGCAGAATCGTCCGCGAGCTTATATCCACGCCGTCTCGGCGGACTTTTTCCGGACCCTGGCGACACCTTTGCGCGCCGGGCGCTCCTTCTCCGAAGAGGAAGAGAAACAGCGCGGGAACGTGGCGGTGGTAACCGAGAACATGGTGAAGCGGTTTTGGCCCGGGCAGGACCCGATCGGCAAACGAATCAAAATCGGCGGGGCCGATTCCGCCCGTCCATGGTTGACGATCGTGGGGGTGGCGGCGGAGATGAAGTACCGCGCGCTTCCCCAGAATCCCACGGCCGATCCCGACTTGTTCCTGCCCTTTAACCCGCGCGCGCGCGACTTCGCGGTGCTGGTGCGGAGCCCGCGGGACCCGTCCGCGGTGGTTCCTACGGTGCGGGCGGCTTTGCGGCAGACCTTTCCGGAAGCCATCGTATACGCGGAAGGCACGCTGGCGGAGGCGGTTGGCGGGATGATGGCGCAGCCGCGGGTCACCAGCTCACTGATGGCGATTTTTGCGGCGCTGGCGCTGTTCCTGGCGGCAATCGGAATTTACGGCGTGATGTCGTACACCGTCTCGCGAAGGACCCGGGAGATCGGACTGCGGGTGGCGCTCGGCGCGAGCCGGGCGGAGGTGCTTCGACTGGTAGTGGGCCGCGGGATGACCCTGGTCCTGGCCGGCGTGATCGTCGGAACCGCGGCGGCGCTGGCGCTCACCCGGACCGTTGCGACGCTGGTGTACGGCATCAGCGCGACCGACCCGTGGTCGTTCGGTGCGGCGGCGGCGCTGCTGATGGCGATCGCGATGGTGGCCTGCCTGGTGCCGGCTTCACGGGCGAGCCGAATTGACCCTTCGGTCGCGCTGCGGAACGAGTGAAGGGGAGAGACCAGCGGGCGGGATGCGGATGCCATCCTGCCGGACAGCGTCAACGAGGCCCTAATGAGCGGGCGCGGTCGGCGGCCCGGGCGAGCATGGCGTCGAGGCTTGTACGCGGATAATACCGCCCGGCCTGGAAGACCGATTCCACTTCTTTGGTGTGGCGGATATCGCTGAGGGGGTTGGAGCGGAGGAGTACGAGGTCGGCTACCTTGCCCGGTCCGATCTCGCCCGCATCGGCGTCGCCGCGCCACTGGGCGGCGTTGACGGTGGCGAGCCGGAGCGCTTCGGCGGGCGTGAGGCCGACTTGCACCAGCGCCTCGAGTTCTTCGTGCGTCGACCAGCCGGGCATCATATGCACATTGTCGGTGCCGGAATCGGTGCCGAGAATCATCGGAACTCCGGCCTTGAAGGCGGCGAGCGCCGTCTGCTGCCAGCGTTTGGTAATGGCCTGACGCAGGGCGAGGGCGCGGCCTTCCATCGGTTTGCGTGTGCCGACGCCGGCGGCGGGATCCCAACTGTGCCAGATCGCCGGGGCGAAATAATGCTTGCGCTCGTCGGTTTCGTAATCGTGCACGCCGTGCTCCAGAATGTGGTTCTCCACCGCGAGGGTCGGAGTGACCCAGAACCGGATCTTCGCCATCTGCTGATACAGCCGCGCGTCTTCGGTAAGGTCCTCCAGGGCGAAAAAGCGAGCGGTGAATTCCGCGGGATCCAGGGTCCAGGGAGTGCTGGCGCGGCTGGCGCGCTCGCGCTGCAGAGCGTCGAATACCTCGCGAGTCGTGGCCGGCAGAAACTCGGCGTGCTGCATGCCATCGATGCCGGTTTCGATCAGCTCCTGGAGCGGCATATTGACCGGTTTGTGGCCGGTCACTTTCATGTGGAGTTTGTGCGCCTCGTCGATCACCGCGCGGAAGATTTCCGGCGTCGTGGTGCGGAAGTAAACCTTAATGAAATCGGCGCCGAGCGCTTTGTTCTGATCGACGGCCTGGCGCGCTTCTTCCGCGGTTTTGACGCCAATGGAGCCCGGCCAGGCGGGGGGATCGTTATCGATCTTGCGGCCGGCGGTCAGGATTTGGGGGCCTTCCATCCGGCCGGCGCGAATCGCATCGCGCCAGCGGATCACCTGATCGGCCAGATCGCCGCCCATTTCACAGATGCCCACCACGCCATTGGGAAGGAAAAGATCGAGCATCGCCTCGTTCTCAGCGGCGAGGCGAGTCTGCGGAACGTTGGAATCCGATCGCAGATGGACGTGGGAGTCCCAAAAGCCGGGGACAAGGTACAAGCCGGCGCCGGGAACCAGGGTGGCGTCTTGGGGAGCCGCGATGGTCGCCGCAGGTCCGGCGGCGGTGATCTTGCCGTTTGCCAGCAGGACCGTCTGGTCGGGGCGGATGACGCCGGCCACCACGTCGACCAGGTTCACATGAGTGATCGCGACCTGGTGAGCCGCCGGTTGGGCATGGAGGAGCGGCAGGGCGAGGGCGACGACGAGGGGCGTGGGGAATCGACGCAACATGGACTTATATTTTCTCCAAATGGAGGCGGCGCTCGCCAATCCAGGGAATCAGGAGGAATAGCGCGGCATTGGCGAGTTGGAGCAGCACCAGAACCGGTGTGCCGATGCGGCCCCGCAAGTAGCCCAGGAGCGACCCCAGGAGAACCGCGTGTCCGGCCGCGCCGGCGGCAACAATCACGGCCAGCGCGCGGTAGGGAATTCGGCCGGGACCGAAACAAGTCCGCGCCACCCAGAAAAAAAGCGGGATGAATAAAATGATCGCCGTCAAGGTGCCGGGACCAAAACCTTTGCCGAGCAGCAGCGGAACAACATGGGCCATTCCATTGGTGAACAGGAGTCCGTAGAACACCAGGCCGACGAGGGCGTGCTTGCGGCTGAGAAGGGCGGCTAAGGGCGCCGCGATCCAGATTAGGGTGAGATTTACCGCCAGATAAAAGACAGGAGGGATCGGGCAGGCAGGATAAACCGAGAGCCCGAAGGTTGTGCACATCGCGTCCGGAAAAGAGTGCGTGCGGCCGAGAGCGTCGATGCCGTACTCCTCGATGTTGTGAATCAGGTAGACGGCGGCGGCCAGCCAGGAGAGCCACACGCGGTCGCGCCATCGCGATGCGGCGGGCAGAGAGCGAAGCCGGTTGGTGCCGAACAACAGGATCAGGATCACGACCGCGAAGATCGCACCGATCCACGGCCAGGCCAGATCGAACCAGGTCCAGCTCAAACTGTTGCCCGCGACTCTGTCATAAGGCCAGGATTGCGGCTACGCGCCCGCGACGGAATCGAGAGCAATAGCGCTCCGATTGGCGTTCAGCCAGGTGCGGAAGTCCTGCAGCGCGGGATTGAGGCTGCGGGCGAACCGCGGGTCGCGAACACCGCAGAAATACGCTTCGAAGTCGCGCTTGAACTGGAACATGTTCCCCAGGTCGTCCGCTCCCGGAAAGCCGAAGCCGCGATACACTTCAGGCGGCACACTGTTGTAGTGCACTTCGCGTCCGAGGATTTCCGTGAAAGCCTGCGCCATTTCGGCGCCCGTCAGTTGCTCGCCGGAGATTCCGACGGTCTTGCCGACGAGTTCCGGGCCCCGTTGAAAGACTCCATAGGCGCACTTTCCGATGTCGGCGGCGGCGATGCCGGGCAGTTTCTTGTCGTCCATCGGCAAAGTAATAGAAAGGCGGCCGTCCGGCCCTTTTTGCGGGCCCATGCCGAAGTAGATGAAGTTGTCCCAATAGAAGGATGTCAGAAGAAAGGTAGTCGGAATCCCGGCATCGCGGAAGAAGTGGTCGGACTCTCCTTTTCCGTCAAAGTGGGGAACCTTATATTTTCCGTGCAGGGTGGGCATGCGGTTGTCGTCGAGCGGCACCCATTTGCGCGTGTCCTCCAAAGTGGACCAGATCACGTGTTCCAGGCCGGCGGATTTCGCGGCATCGGCCATGGCCTTGGCTTCGGCAATTTCTCTTTCCGCGGAGAAGTGCGCCCAAAAGAACGTGACGCAGAACGCCCCGTAGGCACCCTCAAAGGCACGTTCGAGGCTCTGTGGGTTATCGACGTCGGCCGCGACCACCTCCGCGCCCAGGGCAGCCAGTTCCCTGGCTTTCGGGCTGTCCACGTCCCTGGTGAGGACGCGGGCGGCGAATTCGCCGGCCGGGCCGTTTAGAATGGCGCGCGCCAGACCCCCACCCTGCGCTCCGGTGGCTCCTAAGATTGCGATCACTTTTCGAGCTGGCATCGAGTCCCCTTCGAGGAATACGTTCCCTGGAGAGTAATATACGGAGGGCGGAGAGAAGTGTCAATCTTGGCCGCGCCGCTATTCGTTGCAGGCAGCGGCTTGGCCGCTCAGCCGCGTTTTCCGGGGCTATCCACGTCGAGCCACCCCAGCCAGTCCTGCATGCCCTCGCCGGTGGTACTCGAGACCCGCAGAATCTCGATCTCCGGCTGAATCCTGCGGGCATTCGCGATCGCATCCTCCAGCCGGAACGGCACATACGGCAGCAGATCGATCTTCGTCAGCACCATCAGCTTCGATTTAAAGAAGATGCCCGGGTACTTGAGCGGCTTCTCTTCACCCTCGGGGACGCTGAGCAGAACGATCTTCGCGGCTTCACCGAGGTCGTAACTGGTCGGACAGACCAGGTTGCCGACGTTTTCAATGAACAACAAGTCGATGGTTGCGAGGTCCCAGCCTTCGAGTGCGCGGACGATCATCCGGGCGTCGAGATGGCACGCGCCGCCAGTGGTGATCTGGCGCACCGGAAAGCCGTAGCATGCCAGGCGGCGGGCGTCGGCATCGGTTTGAATGTCGCCGGTCAGAACAGCAACGCGTTTGTCCTTCGGAAAGGCAGCCAGAGTACGCTCGAGAAGGGCCGTTTTTCCCGATCCGGGACTGCTGATGAGGTTCAGGCAATGGACGGCATGGCGGCGGAACTCGGCGCGCAGTTCGGCCGCGAGCCGGTCATTCTCATTCAAGACTTTGCGTTCGAGCGGTACGGTGGTCATGGTTCTTCCAATTCCAGATAACTCAGTTCCAATTCATCGGCGGGCGATTCTTCCAGGGCGAGTACCAGTTTCTCGAAGGTGGTTCCTCTGGTAATCACTTCGAAGCAGAACGCCAGCGAATTGCAATCGACTCCCGACATGGCGCCGACCTTCACCGCCACCTTTGCAGGCCGGGCGGCGGGATAAGGCTTCATTTCGGTCCGCACGGCATCGAGGATCGCCTCGGCGATTCCGACTTCGTGCATCAGCAGATCCTCGGCAACTGGTCGCCCGCCAACATGTCGACGATACGGGAGGTGCCGAAGACGGTCCGCATCGTAACCATGCCGGGATGGGTGCTGGTGACCGTTCCAGCGACGGCAGCGTCGCGGCCCAGCGGATGACGCCGCATGGCGGCGACGATTGCTTCGGCAGCGGCCGGATCGGCGATCGCGGCGAGTTTGCCCTCATTGGCGACATATAAAGGATCGAGCCCGAGCAGTTCGCAGGCGCCGCGGACCGCCTCGTGGATCACCAGCCGGCGCTCCTCGATTTCGATCCCGACCTTCGATTGGCCGGCGATTTCGTTGAGGGTACTGGCGAGTCCGCCGCGAGTCGGATCCCGCATGCAGCGGATGGCAGTGGCACCGGCGGCGTCGAACATGGCGTCCGCCAGGGTATGGAGCGGTGCGGAGTCGCTGGTGACGGCGGTCTCGAGTTCCAGTCCCTGACGTTGGGAGAGAATGGCGATCCCATGGTCGCCGAGGCTGCCGCTGACAATGACGGCATCGCCCGGGCAGGCAGCGCCGGCGGAGAGGTGTACGCCATCGCGGAGACGGCCGATGCCGGAGGTGTTGATGTAGACGCCGTCGCCGGAGCCGCGTTCCACGACTTTGGTGTCGCCGGTCACGATGGTGACTCCGGCGGCGCGGGAGGCGGCGGCCATCGAATCGACGATGCGGTGGAGGTCGGCGAGGGGGAATCCCTCTTCCAGGAGGAAGGCGGCGCTGAGAAACTCGGGCCGGGCGCCGCCGACCGCAAGGTCGTTGACGGTGCCATGGACGGCCAGCGAGCCGATATCGCCGCCGGGGAAGAAAAGCGGTTTGACGATGAAGGAATCGGTGGTGAAAGCCAGACGCGCAGCGCCGATTTCGAGCGATGCCTGGTCTTCCAGTTGTGCCAGTACGGGGTTCGAGAAGGCCGGGAGGAAAATCTCGCGCATGAGTTCGGCGCTGAGTTTTCCGCCGCTGCCATGGCCGAGAAGGACTCGGTCGCGGGTGGCGAGGGGGGCGGGACAGACAAGGTTCATACGCGCACCTCGCCGGTCCGTCGCCGGTAAGCGTGATAGGCGGCGCAAACGCCTTCACCCGATACCATGGGCGCGCCGAGCGGCCGTTCCGGTGTGCACAGGGTGCCAAAGGCGGAGCAATCGACCGGCTTCTTCAGGCCCTGGAGCACCAGGGCGCTGATACATTCCTCGGGCTCGTGGGCGGTGATCGGCTGGGTACCGAAGACCAGTTCGGCGTCGAACTCCGCGAATTCGGACCGGAGGCGGTAGCCGCTCCTCGGGATCGTGCCGATGCCGCGCCACTGGCGGTCGGTGACTTCGAAGACTTGCTCGAGGAGGCGCTGTGCCGGTGCATTGCCCTGCCGGGCGACGGAACGGCCGTATTGATTTTCCAAGTCCGCGCGGCCGTCTTCGAGTTGCGCCACGAGCCGGCGGATGGATTCCAGGAGGTCGACGGGTTCGAATCCTCCGATGACGATGGGCAGGTGAAAATCGCGGCAGAGGTCTTCGTATTCGGGCGTTCCCATGACCGTGCAGACATGGCCGGGGGCGATCAGACCCTGAACACGATTGGCGGGCGATGCCAGAATGGCGCGCATCGCCGGGGGGACCAGGACGTGGGCCGCGAGCAGCGAGAAGTTCTTCAGGCCTTCCCGGCTGGCCTGCCAGACGGACATGGCATTGGCCGGAGCGGTGGTCTCGAACCCGATTCCGAAGAACACCACGCGGCGGGACGGGTTCTCGCGGGCCAGTTTGACGGCGTCCATGGGTGAGTAAGCGATGCGAACGTCGCCGCCGGCGGCTTTCACCTGAAAGAGGTCGGAATGCGAGCCAGGGACTCGCAGCATATCCCCGTAGGAGACAAAGATGACGTCCGGGCGGGAAGCGATGGCGAGCGCTTTATCGATGATTTCGAGCGGCGCGACGCAGACGGGACAGCCGGGACCGTGTACCAGCTCGATTTCGGGCGGAAGCATTTCGTCCAGACCATAACGCATGATGGTATGGGTCTGGCCGCCACAGATTTCCATCAGTACCCAGGGGCGGGTGACCCGGGCGCGGATAGCTTCGGCGATGCCGCGGGCTAGGGAGGCGTCGCGGTATTCGTCGATGTATTTCACGGCTGGCCCTCGGACTCCGCAAATTCGCCGAGTTCTTCGAGTAAGGCGTAGGTGCGCATGGCCTCGGCTTCGTCCACCTTGGAGATGGCGAAGCCTACGTGAACGATGACGTAGTCGCCGATGGCGGCCTCGGGGACGAAATCCAGGAATACCTGACGGGCGACGCCGCCAAAATCGACTTTGGCGACTCGGTTCAAGCCGACCTCCTCGGATTCGAGGATCTTTCCGGGTACGGCGAGGCACATGTGGTGAATTCCTGCACTCAGAATAGCAGGAATTAAAGAGTCTTTTCTGCTGATTTGGGATGATTTCACGACGGGAGCGGGGTTCGGCAGAGCCTAAAAGATAGGCAGGCAAAATTTGCACCATCCTGCAGCATTTGAGAAACTGACCTGTGATGCTGTCGCGACGGCTTCTGCTGTTGCTGATTCCTATTTCGCTGGCGTTTCCCCAGGGCCCTGCTCTCCCGGCTCACGAATCCCTTACTTACAACGTCGAATGGCGTCTCATCACCGCCGGCAAGGCCTTGGTGAAGTGGGACTTTCCCAATCGTGACAATGCTCAAATCAATGTCCGGCTGGAATCCGTGGGACTGGTGTCGAAGCTCTTCAAGGTGGAGGATACCTACACCGCCCGTCTTGGTTCGGGCCTGTGCGGGCAGTCGGTCGACCTTTCCGCGCATGAGGGCAGCCGGCAGCGCGAGACGAAGATCACGTTCGACTATGGCAAGCACCGGGCCGATTATCTGGAAAAGGACCGCATCAAGAATGCGGTGCTGCAGGCCAAGGAGACGGAGATTCCAGGGTGCGTGCACGAGATTGTCGGGGGGATGTACTTCCTGCGAACCCTGAATCTCGAGCCCGGGCAGAGTGTCCAGATCCCGCTCACCGACGGGAAAAAGAGCGTGATGGCGAAGGTGGAAGCGCAGCAGCGCGAAGAAGTGAAGGTCCCGGCAGGCACCTTCAAGGCGATCCGCTACGAGGCCTACGTCTTCGACAACGTACTCTATCGCCGTCCGGCGCACCTATATATCTGGTTGACGGACGACGCCCGCCGCTTGCCCGTGCAGATCCGGGTCCGCATGCAATTAACCATTGGAACCATCACGCTCGAGCTGGAAAAACACGAGTAGCCACTTTTTGCAACAAAACGGCGGGCTTCTTCGTATTGGCAGTTAATCGAGGTATTCATGAACCTGTGGAAAGACGTCCGCTATGGCGCCCGAATGCTGTTGAAGTCGCCTGCCTTTTCGATTGCCGCCATTCTGACCCTCGGGCTGGGGATTGGGGCCACCACCGCCACTTTCAGCTGCGCGGACGCGATGTTGTGGAAGCCGATACCCTTGCCGGATTTCGACAGCCTGGTGATGATCGGGCAGCATACCGATAATCCGTCGGACTTTAACAGTGTTTCGCCGGCGGACGTCGAAGACCTGCAGCGCCAGACCACCACCCTGGGCAGCATCGCGATGATGCAGACCGGGCTGGCCAATATCGCGGGAGGGGGCGCGGAGCCGCAGCGGGCGCAGCAGGCGCTGGTCACGGCGAACTTTTTCGATGTAATCGGAGTTCAGCCGGCGCGCGGGCGGGCCTTCCGGCCCGGCGAGGATCAAGCGGGGCAAAAGCAGGAAGTCATTTTCAGCGATAATTTCTGGCGCAACCGGTTTGGCGCCGATCCGTCGATCGTCGGAAAGACCATCCGGGTAGACGATCAGAATTATCTGGTGCTCGGAATCATGCCGCCGAAATTCGATTTTCCGCTGGCAACCGACGTCTGGACACCGCTGGCCCTGACGCCGCAGGAGCGGACCTCGCGCCGATCGACGATCGTCCAGGCGATGGCCCACCTCAAGCCGGGCGTGCCGATTACAAACGCAGTCACGGAGGGAGAAGGAATATCGGCGCGCCTGCGGACGGCCTACCCCGATACCAATAAGAACCGGCACTTCAGTATCTGGACGGCCCACCGGCACATGGTGGAGAAGGAGACGAACGACTATCTGATCATGTTGCTGTTCTCGGTCTCATTCGTGCTTTTGATTGCCTGCGCGAATGTGGCGAATCTGCAATTTGCGCGCGCCACCAGCCGGCTGCGGGAGGTGGCGGTCCGCACGGCGCTGGGTGCCGGCCGGACGCGGATCATCACGCAACTGGTCACCGAGAGCGTCCTGCTGGCGCTGGCAGGCGGGGTGCTGGGAATTGGCGTCGCGTACTGGAGCCTGGGTTTGATTCGCGGCGGAATGCCGCCGGAGGTGGAGAAGTTCATCGTCGGCTGGAAGGAAATCGGGCTGGATGGACGGACCTTGGCGTTTACCATGGCGGCGGCCCTGGCGAGCGGGGTTCTTGCCGGGTTGGCGCCGGCATGGCAGAACTCGCGTCCGAATCTGACCGATGCTTTGCGCGAGGGCGGCCGTGGGTCCTCCGGCTCGCGGCGGCACCTGCTGCGCAACATCCTGGTGGGTGCGGAGATCGCGCTGGCAGTGGTGCTGCTGGTAGGCGCCAGCCTGATGTATCGGGGATTCCATAGGCTGCTGGCGAGCGGCGAATCGCTGGAGCCGCAGACGCTGCTCACGATGCGCTTGGGTTTGACGGAATCAAAGTACAAAGAGAACTATCAGATCGCCGGGTTCTACCACGAACTGCTGCAGCGCCTCAATGCGCTGCCCGGAGTCCGGTCGGCGACAGTGGTCACCTCGATGCCGTACAGCCAGCATTCCAACTCGCGGGTGTTCGCGATCGAAGGACGGCCGGTGGATCCCGACAAGCCGTTTTTCGCGATGTACCAGGTGGCGAGCCCGGAATATTTCGCAACGGTGCACGTGCCGCTGCGCGAGGGACGGTTTCTCACCGAGGCGGACGGTCCCGATGCGCCCAAGGTGGTGCTGGTGAGCGACCGCGCGGTGCAGCAATACTGGGGCGGGAAGTCGCCGATCGGCCAGAAGATTCGTCTCGGCGACGCCAAACAGCCGTGGCGCACGATTGTGGGAGTGGTGGGGGATATGGTGCATAATCCATACGATCGGCAGCCGCGGCGGCAGATGTATATTCCCTACCAGCAGGCGCCGAATCTGTGGATGGACATCGGAATCCGCTCGGCGGGCAATCCGCTATCGGTGGCGCCGAATGTGATTGCAGCCGTGCGGGCGATCGACCCGGATCAGCCGATTTCGGATATCCGGCCGATGGATAAGGCGATTCACGACAATTCCATCGGACTGCATTACGTGGAGATCTTCATGGCCGTGTTTGGAGTGCTCGCCCTCATCCTGTCGGCGATTGGCGTGTACGGCGTAATGGCCTACATGGTGTCGGAGCAGACGCATGATATCGGCCTGCGGATGGCATTGGGAGCGCCGCGCCAGCAGGTGCTGCGGGCAGTCTTTCGGAAGGGAATGCTGACGGCCGCGGCGGGGCTGGCGGTGGGACTGCCGGCATCGTACGGGCTCGCGCTCCTGGTGCAGTCGCTGATCTTCGGGGTGAGTGCGAAGGATCCGTTCACGTTCATCGGGATCCCGGTAGTGCTGCTGCTCGCGACGGCTGTGGCGATCCTGGTGCCGGCGCGCCGTGCGATGACGATCGATCCCATCGTGGCGCTGCGTTACGAATAGCGCAGGGAGCGGATGCCGTGGTTGACGGTACTCGCATTGAGTGCGAGCCTTCTCTCGCAGCGGCGCACTTCCCTCGCCCAAAGGGCGGACGTTTTCGGTGGCCAGACTGATCTTAGTAGGGGGATGGCATGGATATCATTCCAATGCCACATAGATTTGTGCCGGAGTGCTGAACCTTTGGAATCAAGGCATTTGCGCGGCTCACTGTGAGCCACGTCGGTGGAGCAGGCGGTTTCGCCTGCTCGAAAGTCGGCGGCGCGAGTTGACGTAGCACGCGAGCGATGGCCGCGTTGGCAGGCGAAACCGCCTGCCCCACCCAAGTGCACCGGTATGAATAGCTTGCGCGGAGTTCCCTGGAGAACTGCCGGCGTGGCACACCGCGAGTCTGCGCCACGTCGCGCGCCTTCAAAAAGCTATGTGGCATTGGGAGGTCATCCTCCCCCGCAATCGCGAGGGCAGAAGGGCACCGGCCGGGGTATCCTGGGAGTTGGCTCGAATCTATCCTTTCCATCCCCTTCGATATACAGCCGCGGCAGGTCCTTTGGATGCCGTGGTGACGCAGCCGTACGACAAGATTTCGCCGGCGATGCGGGAGCGCTACCTGGCGCTGAGTCCTTACAACCTGGTGCGTGTGATTCTCGGTGAGCGGACGCCGTCGGATTCCGATTCCGACAATGTGTACACGCGGGCGGCGGCTTATCTGGATTCGTGGATCACGTCCGGAGTGCTGGCGCGCGACACCGAGCCTGGCATCTTTCCCTACTTCCAGGAATTTACCGTGCCCGACACGGGGGAGCGGCTGGTTCGCAAGGGCTTCATCGCGCTGGGAGCGGTGGAAGAGTACAGCGCCGGAATCGTCCATCGACATGAGCAGACGCTTTCCGGTCCGAAGAAGGACCGGCTGGAACTGCTGCGTCATACGCACGCGCATTTCGGACAATTGTTCATGCTGTATCCTGATCGCGAGGGTGCGATCGATGCGCTGCTCGATGAGGCCGCCGCGTCGGCGCCGGTCGCCGAGGTCACCGACGAATACGGTGCGGTCCACCGCATGTGGAAGGTCGCGGGCGCCAGCCGCATTCAGGAGTTGATGGCGGACAAAAAACTGCTGATTGCGGACGGCCATCATCGTTACGAGACCGCGCTGGCGTTCTCGAAGGAGAATCCGAGTCTGCCGGGAGCGGACCGGGTGATGATGACGTTCGTCAACATGTACTCGCCGGGACTGAAAATTCTGGCGACGCACCGTTTGGTGAATGGGCTCGATCCGGCGGGGCTTCCCGATTCATTTCTGCGGCCCCTTGGGGCGGAATTCCAGGTGAAGGAAATCGAGTCCGTGGAGCAGCTTGGCAAGGCGTGGGAAACCGCCGGTGAGCGCACGATCATCGGCGCGGCCATTGGTAACCGGCTCTTCCAACTCGAGTATTCCGTTCAGGGCCAGCTGGATGTGCGCGTGCTGCACCAGCAATTGCTGGCGGAGGCGCTGGGAATTGGGGAAGACGCGGTTCGCGACGAAAAACATCTCCGGTACATTCGTGGAATCGACGCCGCCGTCGCGGAGGCGCGCAGCGGCGCGGCACAGATCGCTTTTCTGCTCAAGCCGACCTCCATCGATCAGGTGGCGAATACCTCGTTCGGGGGCGGAGTGATGCCGCAGAAGTCCACCGATTTCTATCCGAAATTGCTTTCCGGATTGACCATCTACAAGCTGGAATCGCAATGATGCGGCACGAAACGAGCGGCCATACCGTCTGATATCTTGGTGTCTGCGATGCAATCAAGCGCTCCAGTTCGCGTGTTGGTATGCGACGACCAGCCTGACGTGCTGGAAGCGATGCGCCTGTTGCTGAAGGGAAATGGCTGCCAGGCGGTGACAGTCGACTCTCCCGGCGCGCTGTTGCGGAAGGTGCGGTCGGAATCGTTCGATCTGATCCTGGCCGACCTCAACTATACGCGCGACACCACCTCCGGCGTCGAAGGGCTCGATCTGCTTGCCAGCCTGGAAGCGCAGGGCAACGCGACTCCGGTAGTGGTGATGACCGCCTGGGGCAGCGTGGACCTGGCAGTGGAAGCGATGCGCCGCGGCGCCTGCGACTTTATCCAGAAGCCTTGGGATAACGATCGCGTGATGGCGGTGGTGCGGAAGCAAATCGAGTCGGTGCGGCGGCGGAAGTCGGAACTGGAGATCGCCGCCAACGTGCAGCAGAAACTGCTCGGCCATCAGGTCAGGAATCTAGCGACCGTAGACTACGCGGGGCAATGCGTGGCCGCCCGCCAGGTGGGCGGCGACTACTACGATTTTCTCGAAGTCAACGACCATACCGCGGGGTTCGTGCTCGGCGATGTGTCGGGTAAAGGGGTTCCGGCGGCGCTGCTGATGGCTAATCTGCAGGCCTGTTTCCGCAGCCAGGAGCCGCATGCTTTACTGCAGCCGGCGCACGTGCTCGAACTGGTGAACCGGCACTTCTACGATTCCACCACTCCGGAGCGATTCGCTACGCTCTTCTTCGGCATTTATGACGACCGCGCGCGCACGCTGCGGTACGTCAACTGCGGTCACGTGCCGCCGATGCTGCTGCGCGCCAATGGCGAGATGGAGCAACTGGACCCTACCGCCACGATGATCGGCGCGTTCCGCCGCTTTGGATGCGAGGAGAAGCAGGTACAGTTGCACGCCGGCGATACGCTGGTGGTGTATTCGGATGGGGTGACGGAGGCAGAGGCGCCTTCCGGCGAGGACTATGGCGAGGAGCGATTGATTCGCTGTATGCGGGCCAACTTCACTCAATCGGCACAGGCGCTGGTGGATTGCATTGTGGCCTCGGTGACGGAATTCAGTCACGGCGAGCGCTACGACGACGTCACTGTGGTAGTGATAAAGTCCCTTTAAGCGAACACACTTCGGGCCGGTGCGATTTCGCACAATGGCAACGGATATTTTTTCACACACCGAGAGTAACTGATAGTACTATTAAGGGAAGTTTATGCGTGTTGTTTGGGTCCTGCTTCTGCTTTCCTTCAGTTGCCCTGCAATGTCCCCTGTCGAAATCCATCTGTTGGAACAGATGCATTCCTGGCAGAAACGTCTTGGCTTAGACGACTGGACAATGCAGTTGCAAGTTGTTCGCCAATCGCAGATTGATCCTAATGCGTGGGGCTCGTCCCACTGGGATCCTCGCTCGAAGACAGCGACGATCCAGGTTCTCGATCCGCGGGATTACAACCTCAAGGGCTCCGATTTACGGATGGATATGGAATGCACGATTGTGCACGAACTGGTGCATATTCAGGTATCGCCACTGGTCTCACCCGACACGCACATACTGGAAGACGTGGTCAACCGCCTGATGGTCGCGCTGTTGAACCACCCGTGTCCGAACTAGCCCCGGTCGAAGGCTATTTCACCACCGCGTTCGCCATTCTTGCGTCGTCGAACTGCGTCCGTTCTCCGGGCTTCCGGCCGGGGGCCGGGAGAAGCCGGGCGGCCAATGGTTTGTTCCACTTAAAGGCGAGTGTCGCGACGTCGCCCAGGATACGGGCGAGGCGATCCTCGCTGCTATCGCCTGCCAGCGGGATGGTGTCGAGTCCGCCGGCACAGACGGCGGAGTAGGCCAGAAGCGAATCAATCGAGTAGGTCCCTTCGTCCCACCGTTTGGCGAGTTGTACGTCTTCCAGCACCGGGACCATCAGCCCGCTATAGCCCACGCGCTTCACCGGAACCGACTGCACCGCGCGGGTGATGATGGCGGCGGCAGTCATGGTACCGCTGGAGCCGAACGGGCCCCCGATGAAAGACTCGATGGCGCGGCCGATGGAGACGTTGCCGAGCGGCGCCGGGGTCGGGTCGACACCTGTGTAATTCCATCCATTTCCGGCAAGTCCTGCGGCAATTTTTTCCACGGCGGAAAGATGGGTGGTGAGGGCCTCGGCCAGTTTTTTCTCCGCGGCGCGGGGTTCGTGCTCCTGCGCGAAGACCTCGGCGACCACGCTGGCGCCTTCCACGCCGATAGAGAAGGAGCGGGCGCCGCCGGCATGATAGGCGCCGGGGTAGAACGGTCCGTACGGCTTGAGCATCGCGATAGCAGCAAAGTTCATATTCCCCTGACCATGATTGCTGCGCTCGGACACAGTCTTGATCAACCTGGCTGCCTGCCGCACCGCATTCCAGTGGATGCCGTCCTCAGCCGCCGTGATCAGACTGGCGTTGGTGCGCGCGGCCGTAGTGAGGAAGTCGATCAGTAAATCGACGGAGGCGGCGCTGTCATTGTCATTCGACATTGCCGGACCGATCGCGGGGGTGAATTTCAACCTGCCGCCGAGGTCGTCGATGGCGCGGAGAACGGCGAGGGCGGCGTCGTGATTCAGGCCTTTGGTGTATCGCGGAAACGGCTGGGTCGCGATACGGACGGTTTCCACCTCCCATCCCGCGGACTGGAACGTCTGGCGCGCGCTGTTCAGGAACTTTACGGTGTCTTCGATCTGCTGGGTATAGTGCTGCGAATCGATATCGATGAATGCGGTGATGGCACGAATCTTCGGCCGGGGTCCGGCAGCCACACTGGCGGCCAGGGCGAGCGCAAGCAGGACGGTTCGCATGAGACGTTTATATCACGCGAAGGTTAATTGCAAGCTGATAAACTGTTCAACCGGAGGTTGGCCATGAAGTATCGGATCTGTTTGGCTCTTTGCGCCGCCGCGGCGGCCCTTCCTTTGAGCGCAGCCGGAACCGTCCACCTGCTGCAAAAGCCCGCCATGAATAAGACGGACATCGTCTTCTCCTATGGCGGGGATTTATGGACTGTCAGCCGGAATGGCGGTATGGCCACGCGGCTGACCGCGGGGGCGGGGAGTGAGAGCGCCGCCGCGTTCTCACCGGACGGCGCGACGCTGGCGTTCTCGGGCGATTACGACGGCAACACCGACGTCTTCATAGTCCCGGCGACCGGAGGGATACCGCGGCGCATCACTTACCACCCCGATGCCGATCGGGTGGTGGGTTGGAGTCCGGACGGGAAGCAGGTCGTTTTCCGCTCGAACCGGGAGTCGTATTCGCGCTACACGCAGCTTTATACGGTGTCGACCGAAGGCGGGCTACCGCAGACGCTGCCGCTGCCGATGGCATTCTCCGGGTCGTATTCGCCCGATATGAAACGCATGGCCTACCAGCCGCTCGATGGTGGCCAGTTCGCCGCCGACGGGAACAATTTCGTGTCGTGGAAGCGGTACCGGGGCGGCCGGGCGAGCTACATCTGGATCGTGAATTTCGCCGATCTCAAGACCGAGCCCATCCCGCGCACCGACTCGAACGATTTCGCGCCGATGTGGGTCGGCGACAAGGTCTATTTCCTCTCCGACCGCAACGGCCCGGTGACGCTGTTCCGCTACGATCCGGCCAGTAAGAAGGTGGACGAACTGATCAAGAACACCTGGAAAGATATTGAATACGCCACCGCGGGACCGGGCGGAATCGTTTACGAGCAGTTCGGCCAGATCCATATCTTCGATCTGGCGACGCAGAAGGAACATCCGGTGGCGATCGAAATGGCCGCCGATCTCACCGAAGTGCGGCCGCATTTCCAGAACGTCAGCCGCGAGATTCGCGAAGCGCGGATCTCGCCCACGGGCGTGAGGGCGGTCTTCGAAGCGCACGGCGAGGTGCTCACGGTGCCGGCCGATAAAGGCGACATTCGCGACCTGACCCATACAGCGGGAGTGATGGAGCGGTCGCCTTCGTGGTCGCCCGATGGGAAATCGGTGGCGTACTTCTCGGATGAATCGGGCGAATACGCGCTGCACATCAAGTCGCAGACGGGCGAGGGAGACACGAAGAAGATCGAACTGTACGGGCACTCGGCTTATTACTCGAACCCGAAGTGGTCGCCGGACAGCAGGCATATCGCGTTCGACGACAACCAGCTTCATCTTTGGGATGTGGACGTGGCCGCGGGCAAGCTCACGAAGGTGGATACCGACTATATCAGCGAAGGCGGCATGGACTTCGCGTGGTCGGGCGATTCCAAATGGATGGCCTATTCAAAGTCGCTGTCCAACCGGCTGCATGCGATTGCGATTTACTCGCTCGAATCGGGAAAGTCGGTGCAGGTCACGGATGGGATGAGCGACGCGCGCCAGCCGGCGTTCGACCGCGACGGACAATACCTGTATTTCACCGCCAGTACGAATTACGGGCCGACGCAGAGCGGGCTCGATATGACGAGCGACGAGCACGACGTCACGCGGAACGTGTACGTCATGGTGCTGGCGAAGGACACGATGTCCCCGCTGATGACGGACAGCGATGAGGAGAAGGGCGCGGATGCGACGCCGGCGGAAGGCCGTGGGGGCCGCGGCGGCGGAGCGGCGGCGAATACGCCTCCGAAACCGGTCCGCATCGACTTCGACCGGATCCAGAAGCGGATTGTGGCGTTAAACCTGCCTGCGCGAGGGTATACAAATCTCACAGCGGGCCGGGCCGGTTACTTCTACATCATGGAGAATGCGGGTGGCGGACGCGGGGCGGGTGGCGGGGGCGCTACGCTGTCGCGATACGACCTGAAAGCGCGCAAGCTCGAGAAATTGGCCGACAACGTCGGTTCTTTCGATCTTTCGGCCAACAGCGAGAAAATGCTGCTCCGCCTGGGCGGCAACGCGGCCGGAGCACAAGCCGGTCCGCAGTACGTAATTGTTTCGGCGACGGCGCCGGTGCGAGCCGGAGAAGGCGCGCTGCGGCTCAACGATGTCGAAGTGCACGTCGATCCGATCGCCGAATGGAAGCAGATGTACCACGAAGTCTGGCGGATCGAGCGCAGCTACTTCTACGATCCGAATCTGCACGGCGTGAATGTGGCCGATTCCGAGAAGGAGTACGAAAAGTACCTCGATTCGCTCGGCTCGCGCACTGACCTGAATTACATCATTCACGACATGATCAGCGATATGACGGTAGGCCATCTGCGCGGAGGAGGCGGCAATATTCCGTCGGGCCGGACGGTGCCCGGAGGATTGCTGGGGGCCGATTACGAAATCGTCAATAATCGCTATCGCATCAAGCGGCTCTATGACGGAGAGAACTGGAATCCCAACCTGCAGGGTCCGCTCACCGTACCGGGGCTCAATGTCAACGCCGGCGATTTCATCCTGTCGGTGAATGGAGAGGAACTGACGGGCAAGGACGATATTTCGCGTTTGCTGGAGAACACCTCCGGGAAGCGCACGATCCTGAGGATCGCGCCGGATGCCTCGGGAGCGAACGGCCGCGACATCACGGTGACGCCGATCGCGAGCGAGACGCAGTTGCGTACCCAGGCGTGGATCGAAGGCAATCGGCGCAAGGTCGACGAATTGAGCGGGGGGAAACTGGCATATGTCTACATGCCGGATACGGGCCAAGGCGGATTGACCAGCTTTACCCGCTACTACTTCGCGCAGTCGGATAAGGAAGGCGTGATTCTGGACGAGCGGTTCAATAGCGGCGGCCAGGTAGCCGATTACGTGATCGACGTGATGAGCCGGCCGCTCGAAGGCTTCTGGAGCCCGCGGTATGGGGCGATTTATCGGACACCGGCAGCCTCGATCTTCGGACCGAAGGTGATGATCATCAATGAATTCGCCGGCTCCGGCGGCGACTGCATGCCGTGGATGTTCCACCACGACAAGATCGGCACCCTGGTCGGGAAGCGCACCTGGGGCGGACTGGTCGGGGTAGGAAGCTATCCGCCGCTGATGGATGGGGGCAACGTGACGGCTCCGAGCTTCGGGTTCTTCAACGCCGAAGGCCAGTGGGATGTCGAGAATAAGGGACAGGCTCCGGACGTGGTGGTGGAACTGGATCCGAAGTCGATGCGCGACGGCCATGATCCGCAACTCGAGCGGGCGGTAGCGGTCGCGATGCAGCAGATGAAGGAACATCCGGTCCCGCAGCCGAAGCGTCCGCCTTATCCGAATTACAACGGTCCGGTGCCGCCGGCGAAGAGCGGCAATCCGGGGCCGGGGAACAAATAGCCCCCGGGCCGGTATCCATCGGGGCCGCCAAACGCATGAAAATACGCCGTTTGGCGGCTCCGCTTCGGGCCGGCTGGCCTTTTTTTTGGGTGGGGTATGGTACCCTTCCCCGGGTAAATCCGTTGATTCTCGAGTAAAGATTCAGATAGACTTACCCCCAGTCCAGAAAAGGTTAATTCTGGAATTTTTCATGGGGAGGGGAAGTAACAATATGACAACCTGGCGATGTAGAGCGCTTGCCATGGCTCTGATGACTGGTGTGTGTGGGATTGCCTCGGCACAGCCTGAAGATCACGGTCAACCGGAGATTATTCTTCACAAGACGAATCCGCACTTCGATGCCGGTGCTCCGCCGGCGGGGTCCACGGGGAGCATCACCCCATTGATCCAATACCATGGCGGACCGGTGATGGGCAGTCCGACGACTTACGTGATCTGGTATGGCAATTGGGGCCAGAGCAACGGCAGCGATACGGCCGCGGGGCAGGCAATCGTCAATGACTTCCTGCACGGCCTCGGCGGATCGCCTTATTACGTGACCAATGCCTCCTACCAAGGGGTCACGGGTAATCTGTCGAATGGCGCGTCGATCACGGACAATTACTCGCAGGGCGCGAATCTGAGCGATCGAAAAGTCTCCCTGATTGTGAGCAACGCGATCAGCAGCGGCAGACTCCCGAGAGACGGAAACGGCATTTACCTGGTGCTGAGTTCGTCCGACGTATCGGAGACTTCCGGGTTCTGCAGCCGGTATTGCGGGTGGCATACGTATCAGACGATATCGGGCACAAACATCAAATATGCGTTTATCGGAAATGCCAACCGGTGCCTGAACGCCTGCTCGATGCAGACCAACAGTCCCAACGGCAACGCCGGTGTCGACGGCATGGTATCGGTGATTGCGCACGAGATCGAAGAGACCAACACCGACCCGAATTTGAACGCCTGGTATGACTCCAAGGGCGCGGAAGATGCCGACAAGTGTGCTTGGACCTTCGGACAGACTCTTTTCCAAACCTCGAGCGGGGCGTATTACAACATGACGCTTCCAACGGTTTCGGGCGGTTCCCGGCCATTCCTGATTCAGCGGGAGCTCGATTCCAACAGCCACTGCTACGTCGACTACATCTCGAAAAAACAGTAATCAGAGCGCATTGATATCGCGGCTTTCGAGGATCTTTTTGGGCGCGCCGGTGCGAACCACTTTCAGCATCGCGCGCCCGATTACCTTCGTGGTGAGGATCTGTCCGGGAAACGCCCATCGAAGCAGCGGCAACACCGGCTTGGTGAGGGCATACAGCACCCGGTAGGAGGCCGTCCGGGAGCGGATTCCGTGCAAAGGCTGGATTATGCCCGGGCGGAACACATAAGCATCGCGAAAGGGCATCCGCAGTAAGGCATTCTCGGTTTTTCCCTTGACCCGAGCCCACATCAGCCGGCCTTTTTCCGAACTGTCGGCGCCCGCTCCTGAGACGAAGACGAAGACCATTCCCGGATTCAGTCGAACCAGTGTTTCCGCGGCGGCGATCGTGATGCCGTACGTGATGCGCTGGTAGTCGTGTTCCGTCATTCCCGCCGATGTGACACCCAGGCAGAAAAAGCAGGCATCCATGCCCTTAAGTTCGGTTTCGATGGAGGAGTAGTTCCACAGATCCGGGTGCACAATATCGCCGAGCTTGGGGTGGCTTGCGCCGCTGGGACTCCGGCCGATAGCAATCACGCGTTCGACGCCCGGATCGAGCAGGCATTCCCTAAGGACGGCCTGGCCGATCATCCCGCTTGCGCCGAAAATAACCACCTGCATGTTAGGATGATAACTTCCCTTTACCAGGACATGCGCGAGCCACGATCGTTCTATCTCATCCCTATCCTTCTTCTGCTGCTGAGGCCCGCCGGCGCACAATCGCCGGCCACCGCGCACCTGAAGACCGGAAAGGAGATCTTCGAAGCCGGATGCGCCGGCTGCCATGGGCGCGATGGGACCGGCGGCGCGCAATCGACCATCGGATTCGAGAAGCCGGAGACTTTTCCCGATTTCACGCGCTGCGACCAGACTACGCCGGAGGCCGATGAGGCGTGGCGGTCGATCATACGGGACGGCGGACGCTCGCGGGCATTTTCGACGATCATGCCTTCGTTCCGCGAAGCGCTCAGTCCGGAGCAGATCGAAGCGGTAATCGGCTACCTGCGCGGCTTCTGCCGGGAAAAAGGCTGGCCGCGCGGGGAAATGAACCTTCCCCTGGCGATGGTTACCGAAAAGGCATTCCCCGAGAATGAAGAAGTGGTGATCACGGCCATCAATGCGCAGGGTGCGCCGGGCTTCGCCAGCGAATTCGTTCACGAGCAGCGTTTCGGCAGGCGCACCCAACTCGAGGTCGCGGTCCCCGTCGAGTTTCAACGGCCCGAGCCGGGGCTTTGGTTCGGCGGCTTGGGCGATATCGGCATCGGTCTGAAACGCGTGCTGTTTTCCAGCCTGGAAACCGGAAGCATTTTCAGCCTGCTGGGGGTGGCGAACATTCCCACAGGCAACAAGCAGCACGGATTGGGGACGGGAACTCCGATTTTCGAGACCAATGCGCTCTATGGCCAATTGCTGCCGGCCAGGTTCTTCCTTCAGATGCAGGGCGGCGCCGAACTCCCCGCCGATACTTCGAAAGCGCCGCAGGCGGTGTACTTGCGGGGCAATATCGGCAGGACCTTCAATCAGAACGAGGGGCTGGGAAGGCTCTGGGTGCCGATGTTCGAAGTGCTCGCCGACCGTGATCTGGTTACCGGGGCGAAGACGAATATCGATGTGATGCCGGAATTCCAGGTGACCCTCAGCCGCCGCCAGCATGTCCGGCTGGGGCTCGGTCTGCGCATACCGGCAAACAATACTGCCGACCGGTCGAAAATGGCAATGTTCTATTTGCTGTGGGATTGGGCGGACGGCGGCCTGCGGGAAGGTTGGTAACCATGCGAACTGGTGCGGTTTTACTGCTTCTTGCGGGCGTGCTGGCTGCCGCCGATAAGCCCGGGGTGGAGTTTCAAACCTCCGACCGCTGCATCGCCTGCCATAACGAGCTGACGGCCCCTTCGGGACGGGACGTATCGATCGGGTTCAATTGGCGGGCGAGCATGATGGCGAATTCGTCGCGTGATCCCTACTGGCAGGCGGGCGTGCGCCGGGAGATCATCGATCATCCGCAGCACGAAAGCCATATTCAGGATGAGTGCTCGGTCTGCCACATGCCGATTACGCGATATGAGGCGAAGCTTCGCGGCAAAGAGGGCCAGGTCTTCGCGCATCTGCCCTTCGATCAGGATAAGAAAGACGGAGCGAAAGCAGCCGACGGCGTGGATTGCTCGGTGTGCCATCAGATCAGTCCGGAGAAGCTTGGCACGCGGGAGAGTTTCAACGGCGGCTTCGTGATCGAGGCTCCCCAGGCGAACGGCGACCGGCCGGAATACGCTCCCTTCAAGATCGAACCAGGGTTGCAGCGGGTCATGCAAACCTCGACCGGCGGCTTCCGACCGACAGAGAACCACAACCAGATTCAGAAGTCGGAGCTGTGCGCCACGTGCCACACGCTGATCACGACCGCGTATGGTCCCGACGGCAAGGTGGTGGGCGCGCTGCCGGAACAGATGCCATATCAGGAATGGCTGCACAGCGATTTCTCGTCGAAGAACCTGCGCAGTTGCCAGGATTGCCACATGCCGACGGAACCCGAACCGGTTCCGGTCACCCGGGTCTTTGGCGTGCCTCGTGAAAACGTGAAGCGGCACGTATTCGTGGCGGGGAATTTCGTCATGCTGGAAATGCTGAATCGTTTCCGCCTCGAACTGCAAACGGACGCGCTACCCCAGGAATTGACTTCGGCCGTGGAATACACCAAGGAGTATTTGCAGCATCAGGCGTCGCGCCTTTCGCTTGCGAGCGTCGATGTGACGGGCGGCCGTTTGCAGGCGGACGTCGTGGTGGAGAATCTGGGCGGGCACAAACTGCCGACCGCATATCCGTCGCGGCGGGCGTGGCTGCATTTCACGGTCAAGGATCGCGACGGCAAGAGCGTTTTCGAATCCGGGGCCTTACGTGCCGACGGGTCGATTGAAGGCAACGACAACGACGCCGATAAGGGTAAATTCGAACCGCACTACGGCGAGATCACCAATGTGGGGCAGGTCCAGATTTACGAAGATATCCTGGGCGATCTGAACGGAAACGTGACCACGGGACTGCTCACGGCGGTCCGCTTCCTGAAAGACAATCGCCTGCTACCCGCGGGATTCGATAAGGCGACTGCCGAGCCGGACATCGCCGTAATAGGAGAGGCTCGCAACGACCCGAATTTCAGCGCCGGCGGCGACCGGGTCCGGTATAACGTGGATCTTGCCGGAGCCCGCGGACCATTTTCCGTCGAAGTGGAACTGCTCTACCAGCCGATTGGATTCCGCTGGGCCAACAATCTGAAGTCCTACAACCAGGCGTTCGAACCGCGGCGATTCACGAGCTACTACGATTCGATGGGGCCGGCAACCACGACCGTATTAACACGAGCCGGCGCGACCAGGTAATCAGACGGATTCCATGGGCGGCGCGCTCGGGGCGCGCAGAGCCTGCACGTCGCGCCTCGGGGGCTGGCCGAAGAAGCGGCTATACTCGCGATTGAACTGGCTGGCGCTCTCATAGCCGACTTCGAAGGCGGCGCTGGCGGCGTCCAGGCCATCCACGAGCATGCGTCCGCGGGCGGTCTGCAAACGAAGCTGTTTCTGATACTGCAGCGGACTCATCGCCGTCAGCTCGCGAAAATGGTGGTGCAGCGTGGAGACACCCATACCCGCCATCTCGGCAAGATCATCCACGCGCAGAGGCTTGGCATAATTCCCGCGGATCCACGCGATCACCTTGGCGGTCCGATGGCTCTGTTCGCCCTGGGTGGCGATCGCGCGGAGGCGCGCACCGGCCGGACCGCGCAAAATGCGATAGATGATCTCGCGCTGAATGAGCCCGCCGAGAAAGGGAATGTCCTCAGGCGTCTGTAACAGGTCGACCAGGCGGCAGCATGCGCTGAGAAATTCGACCGTGGTTTCGGCAATCGCCATCGCCGGGCTGTCGGGAGAAGCCTCGGGAACTTGCATCTCTTCGCGGCTGAGAAGATCGCGCACCATGTTCATTTCGAGCTTGAGAACCATCGCCAGGCATGGCACGGCCGCGCTGGCCTCCACCACCCGGCTGATCACCGGCAGATCGACGGATGTTAAGAGGTAGCGAGTGGCATCGTAGGCGTAGGTGTTGCGGCCGAGTTCGACGCGCTTGCGACCCTGTGCGACGACGGTGACGCCCGGCTGGTATGTAATCGAGCACGGAATGGTCGGCGATGTGCGGCGGTGCAGTGTCAATCCGACGATGCTGGTTGTCAGGTTCTCTCCCGATCCAACAAACAAGGCAATCTTGCGAGCCAGCTCCGCGCGCAGTTCTTCGGGGCGATTTTTCATGCTTATGCTCTCTTCTCAGGATAATCCCGGAGTTTGTGCGGCGATCAACACCGCGAGAGAATCAGGCAAGAAATCGGAAGGATCGGGATACCGATTCCGGAGGCCGGTTTTCTACCCTGGAGGAAAGGAAACCAGAATTACGATGCAGAAGCGCAAGTTGGGAAAAAGCGGGTTGGAAGTTTCGGCGCTCGGGCTCGGCTGCATGGGAATGAGCTTTTCCTACGGCCCGCCGAAAGATAAGCAGGAAATGACGGCGCTGCTCCGGGCTGCCGTGGAACGAGGCGTTACGTTCTTCGATACCGCCGAAGTCTATGGACCGTTTATCAACGAGGAACTGGTGGGCGAGGCGCTCGCTCCGTTCCGCGGGCAGGTGGCGATTGCCACGAAATTCGGGTTCGATATCCAGCCGAATTTCACCTCTTTTGCCGAACATGGATCTCCGGGTTTGAACAGCCGGCCGGAGCAGATCCGTCAGGCGGTGGAGGGATCGCTCAAGCGGCTCAAGACGGGCGTGATCGACCTCCTCTACCAGCACCGGGTGGACCCCAATGTTCCGATCGAAGATGTCGCCGGCACGGTGAAGGACCTGATTCGCGAGGGCAAAGTGAAGCATTTTGGGCTCTCGGAAGCGGGCGTGAAGACCATCCGCCGCGCGCACGCGGTTCAACCGGTGACGGCATTACAGAATGAATACTCGCTGTGGATGAGGTCCCCCGAGAAGGAAGTGATGCCGGTGCTCGAGGAACTCGGGATTGGGCTGGTGCCGTACAGCCCGCTGGGCCGGGGATACCTCACCGGCAAACTGGACGTGAACACCACCTTCGACAAGGCCGATTTCCGCAGCGGACTGCCGCGGTTTACGCCGGAAGCGCTGAAGGCCAACCAAACCCTGGTCCGGCTGCTCGAAGAAACCGCCAAAAGGAAGAACGCGACACCGGCGCAGATTGCGCTCGGTTGGCTGCTGGCCCAGAAGCCATGGATCGTCCCGATTCCGGGTACAACCAAGCTGACTCGTCTGGAGGAGAATATCGGCGCCGTCTCGCTGGAACTCACGCCGGAGGATTTGCGGGAGATCGATGAAGCGGCTTCCAGGATCACTCTGCAGGGCGAGCGGTATCCCGAGTCTTTGGAGAAATTGACGGGACGTTGACGAAAACGGGAGAGAACACGATGGACATCAAACGAGCCGGATCACAACCCTCGGGTAAAGGACCCGCCGAGTATTTCACCGGGACGGTAAGGATCGACCCGTTGGTTAGCGCACCCGCCCCGGCGCGAGTGGCTGCCGCGATGGTTACGTTCGAGCCGGGAGCGCGAACCGCCTGGCACTGCCATCCGCTGGGACAGAATCTGGTGGTCACCTCTGGTTTCGGCCGCGTGCAGCGCTGGGGCGGACCGATTGAGGAGATCCGGCCGGGCGATGTCGTCTGGATTCCTCCCGGGGAGAAACACTGGCACGGAGCATCGCCCACAACGGCGATGACCCATATTGCCATTCAGGAGAATCTCGACGGCAAGACGGCCGACTGGATGGAACCGGCGACCGACGAACAGTATCAGGGTTAAACGAAGGAGCACAGATTTATGTACAAGGCGAAAGCTTACGGAGCCGGCAGCCCAACATCGCCGCTGGCCTCCACGACCGTGACCCGCCGGGATCCAACCGAGCACGATGTGCAGATCGAAATCCTCTTCTGCGGGATCTGCCACTCCGATCTTCACCAGGTTCGCGATGAATGGAAAAAGGTGATGCCGACGGTCTATCCGTGTGTGCCCGGCCACGAGATTGTCGGACGGGTGACAAGGGTCGGGCCGGGCGTGACGCGGTTCCGGACGGGGGATCTGGCAGCTGTGGGGTGCATGGTGGATTCCGACCGCACCTGCCCGGAATGCAAGGCCGGATTGGAACAGTTTTGTAAGAACGTAATCCTCACCTACAATGCCACCGACAAGCATCTCGGCGGCGTCACTTACGGCGGCTATTCCGATAGCGTGGTAGTGGACGAGCGCTTCGTGCTGCATGTCCCGAAAAACCTCGATCTGGCGGGCACAGCCCCGCTGCTGTGCGCGGGCATTACGACCTATTCGCCGCTGCGCCACTGGGGCGTGACGAAAGGCAAGAAGGTGGGAGTGGTCGGGCTCGGCGGATTGGGCCACATGGGCGTCAAACTGGCGCACGCGATGGGTGCGCACGTAGTGGTGTTCTCGACGTCTCCCAATAAGAAGGACGATGCCATCCGGCTGGGCGCCGACGAAGTGGTGATCTCCCGCCATGCCGATGAAATGAAGAAGCACGAGAGCAGCTTCGACTTCATTCTCGATTGTGTTTCGGCGGATCACGATATTGCCGCTTATATTGCTCTGCTGCGGCGCGACGGCAACATCACGCTGGTGGGCGCGCCGGAGAAACCGCTATCGGTTCCGGCGTTCGATTTGATCTTCGGGCGCCGCAGCCTGTCGGGGTCGCCGATCGGAGGCATTGCGGAAACCCAGGAAATGCTGGATTTCTGCGGGGCCAACAATATTACGGCGGACGTCGAGGTGATTCCGATACAGAAGGTCAACGAGGCGTACGAACGACTGTTGAAGTCGGACGTGAAGTACCGGTTCTCCATCGATATGGCTTCGTTGAAGTCGGAATAGGACCGGTTATGAAGGTCGGCATTCTCGGATCGGGACTGATGGGCGGGAAGCTGGGAACGCTTTTCGCCCGCGCCGGCCATCAGGTGGTCTTCAGCTACTCGCGAAGCGAAAAGAAGCTGGCAAGGCTGGCGCGCGACGCCGGAAAGAACGCGTCTGCAGGGACACCGTCGGACGCCGCCCGCGACGCCGACGCCATTCTTCTGGCAGTGCATTGGTCGCGGATGAAGGATGTGTTGAAGCAGGCGGGCGGCATGCCGGGCAAGGTAGTCCTCACATGCTCTCTGCCGATGAATGCCGCGGACACGGCCCTGGTGGAGGCGCATACCTCGTCGGGCGCGGAGGAGCTGGCAAAAATGATCCCGAAGGCGCGGCTGGTGGGCGCCTTCACTACCGTGCCGAGCGAAGTGCTCCCCGGAGTATATGCGGCCCGCCGCCGCGCCCGGCGTCCGGGCTTGGTCTACTATGGCGACGACAGAAGCGCCAAAGCGATTGCGGCACAACTGATCCGCAATCTGGGGTTCGAGCCGGTGGATGCCGGGCCGCTGCGGGTCGCGCGTTACGCCGAGCCGTTCGCGCTGCTGATGGCGCAACTGGCATACGAGGGCAAAGGCGGCCCGGAACTGGCGTATCGTTTCGAGCGTTTCGCGAAGTAGGAAAATATCCGGTATGAATCCGCTCGCGGGATGGCAGAACTTCTACGTAATTGTGGGATCGTCGGCGGGGGCGTTGATCGGCCTGCAGTTCGTGACATTGAGCCTGATCAGCAGCCTGCCGGGCCGCCGTGGAAATTCGCAGACGGGAAGCGCCTTTGCGACCCCGACCATCATTCATTTCTGCGCCGTGCTCGCAATCGGCGCCTGCATTTGCGCTCCCTGGGACGGTCCCGGCACGGCCGCCATTCCGTGGGGAGGGCTGGGGTTCACGGGTCTCATTTACGCGATCGTGGTCACGCGGAAGGTGCGCGGACAGGAGCTCTACAGGCCCGAATTCGAAGACTGGCTCTTCCACTCCATCCTACCGATCGCGGCGTACGCGCTCGTCGCGGGGTCGGCGTGCCTGGCTTTGGCATACGCGCGGGAGGCTCTGTTCATTCTGGCCGCGGCGGTGTTGCTGCTACTGTTTATCGGCATCCACAACGCCTGGGACGCGGTGACCTACCACGTGTTCGTGACGTCGCGGAACGAGTGACCTATCCGCGACGCAGCACGGTGCAGACACTGGCGCAGATCGGGCCGCCGATATTGAAGGTGGCGGCGAGCTTGGGATCGCGCACCTGCAACTCCTGGGGCGCTTTACCGAGCAGTTGCAGCGCCGACCAGCCGATCATCGCGATGCCGGTCGCACCTACCGGATGGCCTTTGGCGATCAGTCCGCCGGAGGTGTTGATGGCGCATTCGCCATTCGGAGCCGCTTTGCCTTCCGCCCAATATTTCGCGCCCTTGCCAGGCTCGGCCTTACCGATCACTTCGGTGCCGATGGCGCCCATCACGGTGAAGCAGTCGTGGACTTCAGCCACGTTTACATCGGCGGGGCTGGCGCCCGCCATCTGGTACGCGGTATTCATGGCGCGGTAGGCGCCGGCGGGATGGAGAACGTCGCGGCCTTCTTTGCGGATCGGGTCGGTGGCCTGCCCCCAGCCGGCAATTTCGACCGCATCCGATTTCGGGATGCCGAGTTTCTTGAGCCCTTCTTCAGTGGCGATGATCAGGGCGGCGTACCCGTCGGTGATCTGCGAACAGTCGTACGTCTTTAACGGGAGGCCGTCCACTACGTAGCGGTTCAGGCCTTCGATCTTCAGAGCCTGGTCGAGCGTGATCTGCACCTTGTTCATCTGGGCGCACGAATTGTACCGGGCGTTGGCGTATTCCTGCACGGCGATGGCTGCCAAATCGGCCTCCGTGGCCCCGTGGGCAGCGATGTAGTCGCGCATCACCTCGGCGAAGATGTGGGGGAAAACGAAGACCTTTCCCTCGCGCTCGCCCGGATGAGAGAAATAGCCGAGCACCTCGCCGATCAGCTTCCCGTCCATTTTGCCGTCGGCATCGCGCATCTTTTCATAGCCGACCGCGATGCCGGTATCGCCCATGCCGAGCTGCAGTTTCTGGACGACCGAGAGGACGGCCTGGCCGCCGGAAGCGCAGGCATTTTCCACTGCCTCGATAGGCTTGCCTTCGAGCCCGGGAGTCATCGCCATCAGGCCGGCCAGCAACCCCTGACGGTTCAGTGAAAAATTGCAGGCGGCGCCGATGGAGCCGACGTCGAGCGCGGAGGCCGGTGCGTCGATTTCGCGGCAGGCGCCTTGGATGGCGGCATCGACAATCTGGGGCACGGTCATGCCCATCAGCTTGCCGAATTTGGATTGATGATACGCTGCGATATAAATTGGCTTCACGAGATTTCTCCGTCCAACCCGGTCAGGTCGGATTTGATGACTTTGCCGTCGGATTCCTTCGGCAACCCCTGATTAAATGGTACCGCTTCGGCGCTTTTCGGCGCGAGGCGACGCTGGCTAAGTTCCGGTCACCACTCCGCCGTCGATGCTCAGGACCGTGCCGCTCACGAAGGATGCGGCATCGGAGGCGAGCCAGACATAAGCGTTCGCGATATCTTCCGGCTGTCCCATGCGGCCGACGGGGGTATGGGCAACCATCGAGTCGAGGATCTTTTCGGGCATCCCTTTGGTCATATCGGTGGCGATGAATCCAGGCGCCACGGCGTTGACGCGAATCCTGAATTTGCCGAGTTCGCGCGCCCAGACGCGAGTCATTCCAATCACGCCGGCTTTGGAAGCGACATAATTCGTCTGGCCGAAATTCCCGTAGAGCCCGACCACGCTGGTGGCATTGAGAATCGCGCCGCCGCCGCTCTGGATCATGCGAGGCGCCACTGCCCGGGTGCAGACGAAGACACCCTTGAGGTTGACGCTGATGACCGAGTCGAACTGTTCGTCGGGCATCATGCCGGTGAGCACGCCTTCCTTGACCTTCACCAGTTGGCCGTCGCGGATGATGCCGGCATTGTTGATCAGTACGTGAATTGCTCCCCAACGGGACATCACGTCCAGCACGGCCGCGTCGACGGAGGCGGCGTCGGTGACGTCGACTTTGCGGAAGAGCCCGCCCGGCATCGATTCGCCCTCGCGAACGTCCCAGGACGCCACGCGGCAACCTTCCTGGGCGAAGCGGCGCGCAGTCGCGAGACCGATTCCGGCAGCGGCGCCGGTGACAATCACAACTTTATCCTGTAGTCCGGTTTCGATCATGAATTTAATAATCGCACCAAGTACCCTGCCGACGGGGGCTGCGGGAGAATCCTCAGGGAACCGCTCGCTCACGATCGCGACTCTGTCGCGGCGTAGGGGCACGCATCGTTTTGGCGTTGTCCCGATACGATAGCCTAACGGAATGAAGCTGTTTTTTCTGGGATTCTTGCTGGCGATTGTCCTGATTGTGGTTTGCGGCTTCGCCTACCTCGAACTGGGAGGAGCGCCTGTGGCCACAGCCGCACCTCCGCTACCTCTGGAAAAAATCATCACCCGCATTGCGCTGCATGCGCGCATCGGCAAGGAAGCGCCGAAATCGTCGCCGCTGCCGGCCTCCGAAGAGAACTACCTTGCGGGGGCCCGCATCTACCGGGAACAGTGCGCGGTGTGTCATGGACTGCCGGGGCAGGATCCGACGGCGATCGCCAACGGCGAGTTTCCGAAACCGCCACACCTTTTCAAAGGGAAGGGCGTGACCGATGATCCGCCGGGCGATACCTACTGGAAAGTAGAGAACGGAATCCGCCTTACGGGCATGCCAGGCTTCAAAGGATCGCTCTCCGGCGACCAGATGTGGCAGGTCAGCCTCCTACTGGCAAACGGCGACAAACTGCCGGCCGGCGTTCAGGATCTGCTCAAGCGGCCGCTGCCGAAAGATTGAGCCACCGGATGCTCAGGCGCTTCCATGAATCAGCCGGTAGATCTGCGCCCCATACTTCTCCACCGTACTGATCCCGATCCCGGGGATGGCCAGCAATTCCGCGGCCGTGGCGGGCCGCTTTGCGGCCATCGCTTCCAGCGCGCGGTCGCTGAAAATACGGAACGCCGGGATGCCTTTGCGCTTCGCTTCGGCGAGCCGCCAGTTGCGTAATGCGGTCTCGACTCCGGTATCCGCCGGCGCCGGAGTGGTCGCGGTTTTCGCTTTCGGAGCACGCTCCCGCCGCTCACGGCCCTTCGTCGTCGCTTTCGCCTTTGTCTTCCTCTTCCGCTTGCCTCGATGACGTTCCGGCTCGACTTCTTCCTTCATGCGGAGGTCAAACTCTTCCCGATCGTCGATCAGGCTGGCCTTGCTGTAATGAATGCTCTTGCCGTCCTTCTCGAAGACATCGCTGACGAGCCGTACGATACCGCTGCGGGCCAACGCTCCGATCACCGCCTCGAAATCGTCGCGGATCATCCCACCGTTGGGAAATAATTCGGCGTGCAATCGCCCCGTTGTCTTCGATCCGCCTTTTCGCAAAGCCTCCACCACCCCGCGGGCGGCATCCCGCTCCTGGGGGGTGGGCTGGCGGAAGTGCTGGCCGACGCACTCCGCGGGATTGCAGAAATCACAAAGGCCGCACGGCTGGCCGGCGCCGGCGAAGTCGCCGAAGTGGCGGACCATCGACGCCATGCGGCACTCGTTGCTCTCGGCGTAGCGCAGCATGAGATCGAGCTGCTGCTGCTTCTGTTTCGCTTGGGCGACGTAGGTTTCCCGCCAGTGGTCGTGTCCACGGGTGATGTTTTCGGCGAAGTCGATGATGGCGCCGCCATGAATCCAGAGCTTTTCGAGCGCCTTGTCGAAATCATCCTCGCCGATGCGCGACTGGCGCTGCACCACGGCCTTTTCGAGGGGGGCCCCGCCGAGTCGCGCAAAAATCGCCTCGAGCACGGACACGTCGGGATAGTCCCGTTCGAAGAAGAAATCATGCGTGCGCCGGTCGGCGTACGAGTGCATCAGGATGGTGCGGCTGAGCAGACCATCGCGCCCGGCGCGGCCGATTTCCTGGTAATAAGCCTCCAGGCTGCTCGGCAATGCAGTGTGGATGACCGTGCGAACATCGGGTTTGTCGATCCCCATGCCGAAGGCAATGGTCGCGACCATTACCTCGATGCGGCCGTCGAGAAACTGCTCCTGCACGCGCTTGCGATGGTCGGCGTCGAGTCCCGCGTGATAAGCGCCACAAGGGAAATGCTGCGCCATCGCCGCCGCCAGAGCGGTGGTCTGGGCGCGGGTGGGGGCATACACGATTGCCGGCCGGCGGGCCTCGTCCTGCAGAAGCTCGCTCGCGAGGCTGGAGCGGCGCGACGGTGGCACTTCGACCACCTCGACGGCCAGGTTTTCGCGGCGGAATCCGTGAATGAAGCGAGTGGCGCGGGATAGCCCGAGCTGGTCGGCGATATCGTCCTGCACGAGCGGTGTCGCGGTCGCTGTCATGGCGATTACCGGAGCCGGGCGCAGCGTAGGGAGGTACTGTCCGATCATACGGTAATCCGGCCGGAAATCATGCCCCCATTGCGATATGCAGTGCGCCTCGTCAATGGCAATGAGGTCCGGTTTCCGCTTAGCCAGCATCTCGGGGAAACCGGGCACGCGCAGGCGTTCGGGAGCAATGAAGAGGAACTGCAGATTGCCGTTCAGGTAATCGATACAGACCTGGCGTGCCGAAGCGCGGTCCCGGCCGGAGTGGATCCGCTCCACCGAAAAGCCCCGCTCGCGCAGTTTCCCCGCCTGGTCCTCCATCAGGGCAATCAGCGGACTAATCACCAGAGTGGTGCCGCCCCGGGCGATGGCGGGGAGCTGATAGCACAGAGACTTGCCCGCTCCGGTCGGCATCACCAGGAGCGCATCGTTGCCGTCGATTACCGCCTGGCAAACCTCCTCCTGGTTGGCGCGGAAGGATTCAAACCCGAAGGCATTGCGGAGCAATTCTCGCGGTGTGCCGGAGTACACGAGCGGAAGGTTGGCGCGGACTTCGCGGGCGGGCTGCGCGGAGGAGGCTGCTGTACTGTTCGAGTGCGCCGGCGGCGAAGCGGCTCCGTTCGAGTGCGCGGCCGGCGCCGCCGGCATGGGAACCGGCGTCTTCCCCACCTTGCCTACCACCTCCGTCACATAGTTCTCGATGCCTCTGAGAAACGGCGCCAGTTGCGCTGTGCCGCGGTGGATCCGATGGAGATACGCTTCCCACTGCCCGGTCATCGCCGGGCTCTTGACCTCCGGATGGACGACTTCGATCAGGCGAATGCCTTTCTCTGTCGCTGCCAGGCTCTTACCCTCGCGCACGATGTACTCGCGCTTGAGCAGCACTTCGATGATGGCCGCGCGGGTGGCGGGCGTCCCCAGGCCCGTCTCCTTCATCGCATCGGAGAGCTCCTTTTCATCGAGTGTCTTGCCGGCGGTTTCCATGGCGGTCAGCAGGGTGGCGTCCGTCAGACGCTTCGGGGCGCGCGTCTTCTTCTTCAGAACTTCGACGTCGACCACATCCTGCGGCTGGTCCTTCGCGAGTCCGGTGGGAAGCGATTGTTCCGCGCGCGTCTGCTCGCCGGGCTTCGGTTTTTTGGCCGGCGGAGCCAGGTCGAGCACCTTCCAGCCGACCTGGCGCACTTCGCTGCCCGAAGTGTGATACCGGTCGACCGCGCCGGGGCTGCGGATGGCGGTGATGACCGTGGTGACCGACCAGATATGATCGTCGTGCCAGGCGCTCAGCAGACGGCGGCAGATGAGGTCGTAAATCTTGCGCTCATCTGCCGATAACGATATTTTTTCGGGCGAGACCGCAGTCGGAATGATGGCGTGGTGGTCCGTGACTTTGGCGTCATCGACGAATCGTCGCCCCAACGGCTCTCCGGTGCCGGGCGCCAGTTTGTCGCGGTACGGTTCGGCGATCGCTTCCACGATTCGGGGTAGCGTGCCGGCAACATCCCGGGAGAGATGGCGGCTGTCGGTGCGGGGATAGCTGATCAGCTTGTGGCGCTCGTATAGCTCCTGAGCGAGATCGAGGGTCTTCTGCGCGCTGAATCCGAACAGCCGGTTGGCGTGGCGCTGCAACTCGGTCAGGTCGTACAATCCCGGCGGGCCCATGCGCTGCGTTTGCGCTTCGATCGACTCGATCGCCGCGGTTCCGGCGCGGCCGCGTCCGGCGATCCGTTCGGCCTCTTCGCCGTCGGCGGGCAAGCGCATGTCCTCGGGAGCGGGCTTGTTGCGAAACCATGTCCCCTGATACCGGTTCGCTTCGGGCGTTCCGGCGGGATGGAAGGTGGCCAGCACTTCGCGATAGTCCTCGGGTACGAAGTTGCGGACGGCGAGCTCCCGTTCCACCACCATCGCGAGGGTCGGAGTCTGAACCCGGCCCACCGAAAGATCCTTCACGTTGTATGCGAGTGCGTAGGCACGGGAGAGATTCATGCCGACGAGCCAGTCCGCGCGGCTGCGTCCGCGGGCGGCGTCCGCGAGCGAATCGTACTCGGCTCCCGGACGCAAGGTGTCGAAACCCCTGCGGATCGCGTCCGGAGTGAGCGAAGAAATCCAGAGCCGGCTGAATGGCTTCGAACAGCCGGCCGCTTCATAGATGTAGCGGAAAATGAGTTCACCCTCGCGGCCCGCGTCCGTGGCGCAGACTACGCGCGTAATCTTGGGGGAGCTGAAGATCCTCCGCACCACTTCGAACTGATCTTTGGTCCTTTCGTAGACTACCAGCGGCCAATCGGCCGGGAGCATCGGCAGAAGATCGCGCCGCCAGGTTCGCCACTCCGGCCGGATCTCGTGCGGCTGCGCCAGGGCGGCCAGGTGCCCGATGGCCCAGGTGACCACATAGCCGTTGCCGTGCAGATAACCGTCGCCGCGGTTATTCGCGCCAAGAACCCGAGCGATATCGCGGGCTACCGCGGGCTTCTCCGCCAGCACCGCGACGTTCCCGGACTCCGTATTCGCGCTCACTCATTTCAGTTTAGGATGTAGTCCCGGGAGATCGCCATGGTCGGGCCGCGACGCCTGCAGTTTCCAGACGGAGTTCCCGGAATGGAGCGGGTGCCGTGCAGCACAACCGCGCAGACCCTCGCGATGTTCCCTGGCTGCCGGTTTGCAGGAATACGGATCGGGAGTTTCCAACGATGTCGACGACTACAGTTCTAATCGTGGTCTTGATCGCTGTCCTGGCTGTGATTGCGATCCTGGCCTGGAATATGTACCGCAAGCAACGTTCGCGCAACCTGCGCAATCATTTTGGGCCCGAATACGAACGCACGATCCAGCAATACGGCACTGCGACGAAGGCCGAACGCGACCTCGAGGCACGCAGAAAGCGCATGCAGCAGATGCACATTCGCTCGCTGACTCCGGAAGAGCGCGAGAAATTTGCCGCTCTCTGGCAGAACCTGCAAACCCGCTTCGTAGACGATCCGGCGGGCACGATTCGCGATGCCGATCGCGTGGTGACCGATGTGATGAGTACGCGTGGTTATCCGATGGTCGATTTTGAGGGACGCACCGAGGATCTTTCGGTCGATCATCCGTATGTGGTCAGCAACTACCGTCAGGCGCACGAAATCGCGCTGAAGGAACAATCCGGAACCGCCACCACCGAAGAACTGCGGCGGGCCGTGGTTTGCTATCGCGAACTGTTCGATGAATTGCTGGAGCGGCAATCCGCTCCGCGGAGGTAAAAGCCATGCAGGAAGTATTAGAAGGAACGACATTAATCCCGCAGGATTCCATCAGCGATTTCCGTTCGCGTTGGGACCGCATTCAGGCGCAGTTCGTGGACGATCCCAAGACGGCTGTGAAGGAGGCAGACGAACTCGTGGCGCAGGCAATCCAACGGCTGGAGGAGTCCTTTGCATCCAACCGAAGCTCGCTGGAACAACAGTGGGATCGGGGAGAGGCGGCTTCTACCGAGGACTTGCGCCAGTCTTTGATGCGGTATCGGACGTTCTTCCAGCGCCTGCTGTCTATCTAACCAGCCCCTCGACCTGGCGGCGATGCTTTCGTAGTCCTTTGCGAGCATCGCCGCCGCTTAGCGATCAGGCTGCACGACGCTCACCGGGCAGGTATAGCTCAAGTTTGGCCATCGGAACACGGAGGCTCACCGGTACGGCCTTCGATTTCGAGTTCAAGCCTTCGGTGATGGGAAGCGGTGCGCTTTCAAATGCCTCCACGCCGGCGCGAGCCACCATCTTCCGAACCTAACAATGCTTCCGCCTTCGCCCCCGTCCACAGCACCCCCGCCAGCAGCAGCGCCATCAGAGGAATGACATACATAGCCTGGTGCAAACCGGCGGCTCGCGCGGCCTCGGTGATTACCGGCCCGCGCGCCGCCACTCGCGCCAGCCGGTCGCTCAACATCCCCGTCACCAGCGGTCCGAACGCCGCGCCGCCGAGGTACGTCACGAGCAGGTATCCCGCCATCGCCGTGCCGCGCACTTCCGGCGGCACGACATCGTTGAGGGCTGCGTATACCAGCCCGTAGTACATCTGCAAAAGCCCGTACGCCGGCATGATTAATGCCAGCGCGGCGCCCGGACTACGCGGCGGCAGCGCGATCGCCGCGAACGCCAGGGGCGAAGATACCAGGGCGGCGCTAGCGGCCAGCACCAGCCGGCCATTCGATCGCCGCGCGAACACCCGGTCGCCCCAAATTCCCGCCAGCATCGCGCCGGCCACTCCCGCCGCACCCGAGCCGATCCCGGTCCACACCCCCGCCTCCGCTACCGACAACCCGTGATACCGCTTCAGGAACGCGGGCAAAAAGGTCGAGAAGCTGTACAGCGCGAAGTTGAGAATCGCACCCGAGATCGCGATCCACCGCAGCGCCGGAATGCGGAGCAAGCCCCACACACTTCCGGCCGTCGAAACCGCCGCCGGGCGGTCCGGCTCGCGCAAGGCCAGGAGCGCCGGTGCCAGCAAGATGGCCGGGGCAGCCGCGACGGCCAGTGCGGCACGCCAGCCCCACGCCTGCGCCACCGGGCCGGTAATCGCCGCACTGAGCATTACTCCCACCGGGACCGCCATCATGAACCCGGCCATGGCGCGCGCCCGCCTTTCGGCGGGAATCATTCCGGCGATCCAACTGTTGGCCGCGGGAGCGCACACCGCCTCGCCGATCCCGACCCCCAGCCGGGTGGCCGCCAGCATTCCGTAACTGACCGCCGCGCCGCCTAGCGCCGTCAGCCCTGCCCAGGCCGCCACCCCGATCGCCATCAGTTTACGCCGGCTCCAGGTGTCGGCCAACCGGCCCAAGGGCAGCCCGGCCACCGCATAAATCAGGATAAATAACGTGCTCAGCGCACCGAACTGCGCGTCGGAGATCCCAAATTCGTGACGCAGCGGCTCAGCCAGGGCGCCGAGCGCCTGGCGGTCGTAATAATTGAGGACGTTGACAAAGAAAAGAACGGCCAGGGACACCCCGGCCGTTCTGGAGGAACTTTTTCGCAATCAGCTATTAGCTTACTGAACCGCAAGCGCCAGCGACTTGGCCGGCACCCGCAAACTCGCCTTGCCGGCGGAACCGTCATTCACCGTCGGACCTTCTTTGCGAACGGCAATCGAGCCGCGACTCGAAGTAATGTGCATCATCGGTCCGTTCCCCACCTTCCCCCGCAGAGTCGCAGTGCGGCCGTTCGAGTCCTGCTGCAGGCCTCCGCCGAAATCATTGAGCGCTTCTCCGTGCTCGGCGGTAGCGTCGAGTTGGAAGTTGGCGGCTGCCGGCAGCACCAGTTCCAGCCGTCCCGAGCCGGTGCGCGCCTCAATCGACGGCATCGGCAGTTTCCCCGGGTGCAGTTCGACGTCGCCGCGCTGGTTCTCCAACTCGAGCGATTGCGTGAACTGCTCCATCCGGATGTCGCGGGAATTGCCCACCAGCCGGATCGGACCCACCAGGTCGTTGCCGTTGAATTCGCTCAGGTTGATGCTGATGTGCCCTGGTACTGCCTGCACGCTCAGTTCGGTATTGCGGGTTCCCTCGAAGAGCAGCGGTTTTGCCAGCTTCTTGAAATCCAGACTGCCGGTGAACGAACCGTTGATCGTCACCTGCCCGCCGATATTCTCCAGTTCCACGTCGGAACCGCGGCCCTGAATGTCCATCCGGCCTTTCACATCGATGGCGCGAATCAGTTCGCTGCGCACAATATCCAGACGGACGTTCCCGTCCACCCGCGACACCCGAACGTCGCCGCGGTCGGAAGTGAGTTCCAGGTCTCCCGTCACATCGTGAACTTCGTAGTCGCCGTTGTGCCAGCGCGCTTCCACCGATACGCCGCGCGGCACCGTCACCTCGAGATCGTCCGAGATCGACTGGCTATCCGGCGCGTGGTCCTGGTTGGTGCGGATCAAGAGCCGGTCGCCTTGCGGCACCACTTCCAGAGGCGTCGCTCCGTTGGTATGGTCGGCGTCCGGGCGCGCGTAGGCGCGAATGGACTTCTGGCCGGTGATCGTCACGTCCGTCGTATCCGCGCCGCTCACTTTGATGCTTCCGCGCGGATTCTCGAAAACGATCTTCTTGGCGTTTGCCAGCGGCGCCTTGGCATCCACGGGGTAATCATAGGAAGATCCCCACCAGGCGAGTCCCCGGCTGTCGAAGCGAATTCCATGCTGCCTTGCGCTCCAGAGCATCGAACCGGCGATACAGATGATGATCACCAGGGCGACCTCGCCGCCGGTGAATCCGCTCACCCGGTCGGGCCGCCAGAGCGTCACTTCGATCAATCGCAATACGCCCCAGCCGATCAGCAGGAACGGCCAGTATTGCGAGATGATCTCGAATACCGGAGTTTCCGGGTGCAGGTTTCTCCACAAGAACAGCCCGCCGACAATCAGCAGCATCAGCGGTCCCGTCAACGATCGCTGTCTCATACCGACCCTCCTTGAGAACTACCGGAACCGGACTCCGTCGGACTGCTCGAAGGCGGCTGGGTATACGGACTCTGCGAATATCCGCTCGCGGTGTAGCGCGGCGGCGGGGGCGGCGCGGGAGGAGGCGCGGCGCCGCGTTGCATCAGGCTGAGCAGCCCGATTACGATCAGGAGCACCGGCCACGTCTGGTGAAAACCGAAGCGGGTGAAGTTCTGCATCGCAAACAGGACGCCCACGGTAATGATGATGATCGGTCCGCGAATGGCGCGGATCACGTTATAGCTATTGCCATCCATGACGCCGCTCCTTCCCTACTTCGGAGGGCTGCAGGAAACGCCCTGCCAGCATGTACACGCCCGCCACGATCAACAGCGCGGGCCAGAATCGCGCCACGTATTCGAAGTCGAGGATGTCGAGCGTCCGGAGCAGCATCAGGCCGCCGAGCACGATTAAGGCGATTCCGGCTACCGGAATGTGATTGCGCCCGCCGGTGAGATGCAGAATGCTGGAATACTCGTCCACCGGTTCGCCGACGCGCCGTTTCCGTGCCGTGTGGTAGGCTTCGAAAGCCATATAGGCCCACCAGGCGGCCACGAGCACTCCGAACAGGGGCTCCATTCCCCAGGCCGCGCGCGACTGCGCCATGCTCATCAGAATGCCCCAGATCACTGCGTGCACGATCCCCTTGGCATACTGCCCGTTGTAGATGGCTCCGACTCCTGGAATGCATCCCAGGAAGAATGCCAGTCCGGGCGAAATATTCGAATAGGCGTAGCTCCCGGCGGGGGCTGCCGTGTACACCGGCGGCGGCACTCCCGGTCCGGCAGCCGGGCCCGGAGGCACAGTCTCCGGAGCTGGCGCGGGGACGTGCTCCGCGCAGTAGACGGTGCCGGCGGCATCGCGGCGGCATTCCTGGCAAAGCGGTTTGCCGCACGACCGGCAATAGGCCGTAGCTGGTGTTTCAGGATGGTTCTGGCAGTTCATTGGCTTGTCCCCTAGTTTTTTGCACCACCTGCATCTGATGGAGCGGACTTTACCGGCAGTTTATGTTCGTCCGCCGGCCGGCTGTTTTGCCGGTTGGCGGGCCGCTGCTCTTCGTCCTGCTGCTGCCATTCATGCAGTGTGGTTTGTATCTGATAAACGAATTTCAGGTTGTCGTAAAACTTCACCGTCCGGTCCCACAGGTTCACAACCCGGTCCTCCAGGTTGTGCCATACTGCCGCGGGCCGCAGATCGGCGGGCCGGAGCGGGCGGACGGTCTGCGAAAGCAGAGAGAACGAGAGAATCGTCATCGCCGCTCCCATCACAAACTTCGGTTGCAGAATCGGGTTCAACCAGCCGCTGAAACGGCTGCGCAATCCCCGGATTTTGATTCCGTTCTTGCGCCACGGAGCGTCAAACAGAATCTTGGTCACCAGTTCCGGCGGGGGCTCCACTTCGGCGGCGCGCTCGATGAACCCGACCGCGGCGGCGGAGTCGCGCGCCAGTTCGGCGCAGGAGACACACTCCGCCAGATGACGCTCCACTGCGGCCTTTTCACCGGCCTTGAGCGTGCCGTCGACGTAATCGCAGATCAGGATTTCGATTTCTGCGCAGTTCATACCGCCAGCTTCTGCTTCCGCAGCAGCCGCCCCAGTTCGGCGCGGCCGCGATTGATTCTCGATTTCACCGTACCTTCCGGGATGCTCAATACCTCGGCGATTTCCCGGTATTCCATTTCCTGCAAATCGCGCAGAATCACCGCCTCCCGAAGATCCGGCGACAATTTCTGCAAATTCGCCTGCAAAATCTCGCTGGCTTCCCGCCCGGCCACCCCTTGATCGGGGCGAACCGACGCCGCGGCGCCGGCCTCCTCGAGCATCGGAAGCTGGTCCTCGATCGAATCGGTCACGCGCTCCTGACGGGTGCGGCGATAATGATCGATCAAAAGGTTACGGGTGACGCGGGCCAGCCAGGTACCAAAAGAGCCCTCGGCCGACCGGAAGCTCCCGATGGTCCGGAAAACCCTCAGAAACACTTCCTGCGTCAGGTCCTGGGATTCCGACCCGCTTCCCGTGAAGCGGTAGCAGAGTCCATAGACCTTTCGGGTATTGAGCCGCACCAGTTCTTCCCAGGCGGTCTCGTCTCCCCGAAGGCAGCGAGCTACGAGGCTTAGATCCGGGTCCAAAATAGTTTCTACCAGATTGCGGCCGCCGCGAACACCGGCCGGGGACGCCATTTCCGTTCCCCGATTCCCGAAAACATCGAAAGTCAGCGTCGCGGTCGCCATGAGCACTCGTTTCTTTCATATGGAGAAACGAGGCTTTTTCATGATAGGTTCAATTTTTCCGCTATGCTAGCCAATTCGGGGCTTGCCCGGCCGAATTTGATGGGTGGACCGGCCTGAATGGACGGGAAAGGTGGAAAGGGTCCCCGGCGGTTCAGGCGAGGCTGTCATGGTGACGGGGGTAAGCCTGGCTGGAAGTTGCTAAGATTCTTGTTTTTACATAAGTAGGAATTGAGAGGGAGCTGGAGACAGCGGATGAAGTGTCCTTTTTGCAATCACTTGCAGGACAAGGTGGTAGACTCCCGGGAGAGTAAGGAAGGCGATGCGATTCGGCGCCGGCGGGAGTGCCTGGCTTGCGAACGCCGCTACACTACCTACGAGCGCATCGACGAAGTTCCCTACATGGTGATCAAGAAGGACGGCCGGCGGGAGAAGTTTGACCGGCAGAAGGTATTGAACGGGCTGCTGAAGGCGTGCGAAAAACGGCCGGTCAGCATGGGAAAGCTGTCGGATCTGGTCAATCGGGTTGAGTCTAGAGTGAGTGATTCGCCTGACCGCGAGATTTCTACTACAACTATCGGAGAACTGTTGATCGAGCAGCTCCGCGAGCTCGACAAGATCGCTTACGTGCGCTTCGCGTCAGTCTATCGCGATTTTCAGGATGAAGAAGCCTTCTTCAATGAATTGAAGAACTTAATGCGACGGAAAGACAGTGAGGGAGGGTGAGGTCCGGGGGCGTTTTTTCGCTTTTGATGTAACCGAAACCGATTTAAGACATCCTTTAATTAAGGCTTTATTCGCCGGGGGAATGATGATATCATCGATCGGAAGCCGAATCCCCGAATGCAGCTATTCGTGTCGTCACTTTGCGCCAGGCAAACGAGTTGAATTTTTCAGAAATACCCCATCCCGCCAACCTTCCGATGTTCAGAGGCTTGCGTTTGCTTGGGGGAGGTGAGTCCTAGTGGACCAATTCGAAGATCAGTTTTTAGCGGATAGCCCCGAGAACCTGGGTCTTAATTTCGAAGAGGATGCGAAGTTCTTCGATCCGGAGGCCGCCCACGAAGCCGATTTCCTGGCACCGGCGCCGGTAGAAGAATCGATCTACACGGACGATCCGGTTCGAGTGTACCTGCGCGAAATGGGTGCGGTTCCGCTGCTCACGCGCGAAGGCGAAGTCGATCTCGCGCGCCGCATGGAACGTGGTAAGTTGCGGATGCAGAAGGCGATTAGCCGTTCCGCCCTGGTTCAGCAAGTAGTCGTGGAATTGGCCGAGCAACTGCGTAAGGGCGCGGTCGAACTGGAGAGCGTCGCGGATCTGGGGGATGTGGAAGAGGGGACGCCCGCCGACGTCAAGGTGCGCCAGGAAGCCGCGGCACTCTTCGCCGACGTCGAAGTACTGCAGAAAAAGATGCGGGCGCTGGAAGACAAGGTGGAAGCCACCCCGGTTGCCAACAAGAAGCCTCGCAAGCGTCTCTGCGCGAAGCTCAATCGGGCGAAAGTCGAACTTTCCCAGTCGATCCGCCGCTGCCCGTTCCGCACCATCAAGTGGAAGGAGTTTTCCCGCGAAATCGAGCGCGCGGTCGACGAAATCAGTCATCTCGACAGCGAAATCAAGAAGCTCGAGACTCGCAATAACCCCGTGCAGCAGCAGCGTTTACGGGAACTGAAGCGCGAAATCAAGAAGCGTGAAGTCACCGCCGGCGCCACTCTGCCGGAACTGCGCCACAGCATGACGGTCATCCGTCATGGCGAGGCGGAAGCCGAACGCGCCAAGAAAGACCTCGTAGAAGCGAACCTCCGCCTGGTGGTTTCGGTAGCCAAGAAGTACGTCAATCGCGGTCTGCACCTCCTGGACCTCATCCAGGAAGGCAACATCGGCCTGATGCGCGCCGCCGACAAGTTCGAATACCGCCGCGGCTACAAGTTTTCGACCTACGCCACGTGGTGGATCCGTCAGGCGATTACGCGCGCCATCGCCGACCAGTCGCGCACCATCCGTATTCCCGTCCACATGAACGAGAGCATGAACAAGTTCCTGCGGGCGACTCGCGAACTCGAGAAGGAACTGGGCCGAACTCCTACAAATGACGAAATTGGCCGACGGATGGATATTCCGGTTGAGAAAGTCCAGAAGCTGAAGACGATCTCCCGCGATCCGGTTTCTCTCGAAACCCCAGTCGGCCGCGACGGCGAATCGGCCCTCGGCGACCTGATCGAAGATCGCTGGGTGGGTTCTCCGGTCGACGCGGTGATCGAATCCAATGTGCGCGACGAGACCGCCGGCATCCTGAAGACCCTCTCTCCCAAGGAAGAAAAGGTGATTCGCATGCGCTTCGGGATCGGTTGCGAGCGCGAGCACACCCTGGAAGAGATCGGTCAGGAATTCGACGTCACCCGCGAACGAATCCGGCAAATCGAAGCCAAAGCGCTCCGCCAACTCCGTGCTCCCGAACGGGCCCGCCGCCTGCGTGCGTTGATGGCTGCCCGATAGTCACCTTGAGGGATTGCTGAAAGGGATACCCGCTTCGAGGCATTTCCAGCCCGGAGGTATTATGCGCCTGGTATTCGGCCTGGCCTTGGCTTCTGTTGCCCTCGCGCAAGCCGCTGAAACCACCACCCTTACCTTGGCCTCCACGAATGGCCGGACGCAATTCCGCCAGGGCGAGGCGATCGCACTCCGGCTGACCTTCGCGGGCGCGGGCGAGGTTCGGACCACGAACACGGAACGGCTCAGCCGCAAGCTGGAATATGAACGCTTCGCTGTGGAACCGGCGGAGGGCACGGCCGACCCCTTCGAGGGCAGCTACGCTACTTCGCAGATCGCCCTTTTCATCGGCCGCGATTCGCCTCCCGTGTCCCTCCGCGGCGGTCCTGTCGACGTCGATCTCTGCCTGAACGAGTGGATCTCCTTCCGCCGGCCGGGCCACTACCGCGTTTTGGTCGAGTCCACCCGGCTGAACGGCGGCGCCAGGGTGCAATCGAATGTCCTGGAACTGGAGATCGTCGAAGCAACGCCGGAGTGGCAGGCGCAAATGCTGAAACAGGCAGTCGCAGTATTCGAACACGCGAGCGGGGGTGATCTGGAAACGGCTGCCCGGACCCTCCGCTACCTGGAAACTCCGGACGCGGCGCGGGCGATGGTCCGGTTCCTTGGACAGGGGTTCTACGAAGCCGCACTCCGGGCCGGCATCGCAGCCACACCCTTCCGCAGGGAGGCGATCGCAGCCCTTGAAGAGGCCATGGACAGTCCGGATGTAGCGATTTACCGGAACCAGTATTCCGCGCTCCAACAGTTCGCTGCCGTGTCCGCGGCCGGTCCGCCGCCGGCGATGCCGGAAGGTGCCACGGGCGATGCTCTCCGGCAGTGGATACGCGAGGTGCAGGAGCCTTATCGCGAGCGCGCGAGGCCTGCCGAAGAGGCGGTCACCGCAAAAGTGATGGGCGCGCTCGAGCACAAAAAAGGCGAGGCGCTGGCAGTCAGCCTGTCAACGCTTGGCCTGTCAGGGCTCCACGCGCCGCCCGGAATCCTGAAAGCTCTGATCGCGAATTTCCGGCAGATGCCGCTCGATAGCCAGGGCATCTGGCTGATCTCAAACTGGCCGCGGATCGCCTCTCCGGACCTCGTCCCGCTTTTGACCCAGATTGCATCGGGGGAGCCAGTTTTACGCGAGGCCGCTCTCACCCGGCTCAACGAAATCGACCCGGCGGCGGCGCGGCCTTTAATCCTGGACTTCATCCGCCGCGGCGGCGCCGCGAATCGCGCACTGCTTTCCCTTCCGGACCCAATGCTGCCGCAACTCGACGACGCATTGGTTACCAACTTCGAACGCAGGGTGCCGGGTGCCGACCTGTTATTGGCCCGCTACGGCTCGCCGGCGGCCGCCGGCCGGGTGAAGATCTTCGTGAAGCAACAGGGCCTGTGCAACGGCGCGATCATGGCGTATCTGTTTCGCGCGGTACCGGACGATGCGGCAGCGCTGGTGCCGGGAGGATGTTCACCGGCCGACCTTCTCGGGCTGGAAGACCTGATCCTGTCGCCAGCGCTCGAGCAGGAACTCATCCGCGATCTCATGGTTCCAGGAATTCGCGAAACAGCTCTCCGAATTCTGTCGAACGCGGGATCGTGGCGCGCACGTCAACCGCTGATGGATACGCTGCTACCGGGACCCGTCGATGCCAATCGCGCGGCGATGATTACCACGGCCGCCGGGTGGCGGGTGGTGCGGTCCGACTCGGACATGATCTTCAATGCCTGTACCGACGAAGAATGCCACCGGCGCGTGGTATTCCTGCGCCAGCAGGAAGACGAACCGGTCAACATCAAAGTGGAATCAGACCTTCAGTCGTATGCAGCCGTCGGCCCGTTCCGACTGCGCAGCGCTCCACAGGTCCGCGAGAAACTCCTCCAATTCCCGAAGGGGACGAGTTTCCGCCTGTCGATACCGTTTCAGGGCACGTGGTGGGCGGAGGAGCAAAAACGCGTCTTCCGGCAATTGGTGGAAGACGCCGGGATGAAGCTCGTCCGATGACGGAATGCGGCCCATCCGACCATCCCGGCGCGGTACACTGTCCGTTGGTGTCAACTGGCCGAAGCATGGCCGATTAGTATAGATTAAAAGGTGACCATGAAAGTCAATTGGACAGGCGTATTCCCCGCCATCACCACGCAGTTTCACAATGATCAGTCTCTGAACCTGGAAGGAACGGCTCACCACCTGGAAGCCATGATCCGCGCCGGCATTCAAGGCGTCGTCTTCCTCGGGACGGTCGGCGAGAACACCGCGCTCGAATACCAGGAGAAGCTGACGATCCTCAGCGAAATGAAGAAGGTGGTCGCCGGCCGCATCCCGATTCTGACCGGCGTGGCGGAGTATACTACCGCCCTGGCGTGCCGCTTTGCACGCGATGCCGAGAAGATCGGGCTGGACGGTCTGATGGTGCTGCCGGCGATGGTTTACAAGTCGGACGAGCGCGAGACCATTACCCACTTCCGCGCGGTGGCGAAGGCGACCGGTATGCCGATTATGGTTTACAACAACCCGGTGTCGTATGCCGTCGACATTTCTCCGGAAGGGTTCGCGAAGCTGGCCGACGAGCCGACCTTGGTGGCGATTAAGGAATCGTCCGAAGACGTGCGCCGGATTACCGATATCCGGAATGCCGTGGGTAACCGCTATATCCTCTTTGGTGGCGTCGACGACCTCGCCCTGGAGAGCATCATGCTGGGCGCCGAGGGCTGGATCAGCGGGCTGGTGAATGCCTTCCCCGACGAGAATCGCGCGCTCTGGGATCTGGCGATCGCCGGCCAGTGGGAAGAGGCGCGGAAGCTTTATCAGTGGTACACCCCGCTGCTGCACCTCGATACCAAGGTGAAGCTGGTGCAATACATCAAACTGGCGATGCAGGAAGTAGGGCTCGGCACGGAAATGGTGCGGGCTCCCCGCCTGGTGCTGGAAGGCGCCGAGCGCGAAGAGATTCTCGGCATCATCCGCAAAGCCGTCGCCAGCCGGCCGGCACTCCCCGCCGCGGCGGCGAAGCGCGCCTGAAGAAATTCGAGCCCAAGGATAGTGATGAGCATTTCCCGGATTAAAGTAATCGATTCGCATACCGGCGGCGAGCCTACACGCGTGGTCATCAGCGGCGGACCCGATCTCGGCAAAGGTACGATGGCCGAGAGGGCCGCGATTTTCCGCGAGCAGTTCGACGGCTTCCGGTCCGCCACCGTGAATGAGCCGCGCGGCAACGACGCCGTGGTGGGCGCGCTCCTCTGCGAGCCGCACGACCCGGCGAACGACGCCGGTGTGATTTTCTTCAACAACGTCGGCTATCTGGGAATGTGCGGCCACGGCACCATCGGACTGGTGGTCACGCTGGCCTACATGGGCCGGGTGAAGCCGGGGACAACGATCAAGCTCGAGTCCACGGTGGGCAATGTCGATGCCCGGCTCAATCCCGATGGGACAGTGACTATCCGGAACGTGGCCAGCTATCGCACAGCGGCCCACGTCGCGGTAGAAGGGCCCGGTATCGGCCGCGTGCGCGGTGATATCGCCTGGGCCGGGAACTGGTTCTTTCTCTGCGGCGACCATGGCCAGGAACTGTCGATGGCGCGGATCGACGAACTCACCGATTTCGCCTGGCGGATCCGGCAGGGCCTGGAGAGCCAAGGCATCGCCGGCAACGACGGCGGCGTCATCGACCACATCGAACTGTTCGGCCATCCCACGGTGGAAGGCGCCGACAGCAAGAGCTTTGTCCTTTGTCCCGGCAAGGCGTACGACCGCTCCCCCTGCGGCACCGGGACGAGTGCCAAGCTGGCGTGCCTGTATGCCGACGGCAAACTGAAGCCGGGGCAGGTCTGGCGGCAGGAAAGCATCACCGGAAGCACCTTCGACGGTTCGGTCATCCTGGGGGCGGACGGCAAGCTCTATCCCCAAATCACGGGCAGCGCCTTCGTCAACGCGGAAGCCGACCTGGTGCTCGACCAACGCGATCCGTTCTGCTACGGTATTCCTCGCACATGGGCAACAGCTACGACGTAGCCATTGCCGGCGGCGGGATCGTAGGCGCCGCCTGCGCCGAAGAATGCGCGGCGTCCGGCCTCAAAGTGGTGGTGGTCGAACCCGGCCCTGTGGGCGGCGGCGCTACCGCGGCCGGAATGGGTCATATCGTGGTGATGGACGATTCGCCGGCCCAAATCGCCCTCACCAAATACTCCCGGGACTTGTGGATCGAACGCTCACGCGATCTTCCTGCCGATGTGGAGTTCGTCTCCACGGGTACGCTCTGGGTAGCGGCCGACGAGGAGGAGATGGAGGAAGTCCACCGCAAACTCGGGGTGTACCATTCCATCGGAGTCCGCGCCGAGGTACTGAACGCCGCCGACACCGCGCGCGCGGAACCCCACCTCCGGCCGGGGCTCGCCGGTGCGCTCCTGGTGCCTGACGATGCGGTGGTGTATCCGCCTTGCGCGGCGCGTTACCAGCTCGAACGGGCGCAAAAGCATGGCGCCGAGCTGCGGATCGGAGAGGCTGCGGCATCGCTCAGCGGTCAAGGAATCACGCTGAAGGACGGAACGCGGATTTCGGCCGGGATCACGGTGAACGCGACCGGCGCCTGGGCTCCCGAACTGACACCCGGCATCGAGGTACGGAGGCGCAAAGGCCACCTGGTCATCACCGATCGCTATCCCGGCTGGGTACACCACCAACTGGTCGAATTGGGTTACTTGAAGAGCGCGCATTCGATGACGTCGGAATCGGTCGCATTCAATGTACAGCCCCGAAAGACGGGGCAAATGCTGATCGGCTCCTCCCGGCAATTCGGAGTGGAATACGGCGCGGTGGATCATCACATGCTGGCCCGTATGCTGGCGCGGGCGCAGGAGTATATGCCCGGCCTCGCCGATGTGGCCGCGATCCGCACCTGGACCGGCTTCCGTGCCGCGACGCCGGACAAGCTGCCGCTCATCGGCCCGTGTCCAGGACATGAGCGCTTATTCCTGGCGACCGGGCACGAGGGTCTCGGGATCACGACTTCGATGGCCACTGGAAAATTGATTGCCGACCAGATCTTGCAGCGGAAATCGCTGATTCCGATCGAGCCGTACCTGCCCGGCCGGAAACAGGAGGCACATGCCTGACACGGTAACGGTGGTGGTCAACGGCGCGGCGGTCACGGTGCCGGCGGGCTCGATGGTTTCCACCGCCGTAGCGGCAGCCGCCGTCAGTGCCTATCGCCGCTCGGTGCTTGGGGAACCGCGCGGTCCGCTCTGCGGCATGGGGATCTGCTTCGAATGCCGCGTCACCATCGACGGGCGGGCGCATTGCCGCAGCTGCCAGGTGGTGTGCAAACCAGGGATGGAGGTGCACACCGGTGACTGACCGCACGTTCGATGTACTGGTGGTGGGCGCTGGTCCCGCGGGCTTAACCGCCGCCTGCCGGGCGGCGGAGTGCGGCCGCAAGGTGGGGCTGCTGGACGATAATCCGGCGGCGGGCGGACAGATATGGCGCGCATCGGCGGGCAAGCCGCCGGCCGAAGCGGCTCGCTGGATCGAATTGGCTCAGAAGACGGGCGTCGAGTGGCTCGCCGGTGCGCGGGTGTTCGACGCGCCCGAGCCGAAGACGCTCGCGGTGGAGACATTCGAAGGTGAATTTCACGTCGGGTATAACAGCCTGATTCTGGCGACCGGCGCGCGCGAGCGATTCCTACCCTTCCCCGGCTGGACCCTGCCGAATGTGATGGGCGCGGGCGGATTGCAGGCTCTGGCGAAGTCGGGACTGTCCGTGAAAGGCAAGCGGATCGTGGTTGCCGGCTCGGGACCGCTGTTGCTGGCGGTGGCGAGCTACATGCGCAAGCACGACGCGGATGTCTGCCTGATTGCCGAGCAGGCGGAACAGATGTCCATCCTGCGCTTCGGAATGCGGCTGGCGTTTCATCCCTCCAAGCTGGTTCAGGCAGTCACCCTGCAGGCCGGACTGCTGGGCGTGCCGTACATTTCCTCCTGCTGGCCGACGGCGGCGCACGGGAAGGAAAAACTGGACAGCGTAACGCTCCACCGGAAGAACGGAGAGAATTGGACGGAGCACTGCGATTACCTGGCGTGCGGCTTCGGCCTGATTCCCAACCTGGAACTGGCGACGCTGCTCGGGTGCAAACTCGGCACGACGGGGGTCGAGGTAGACGACAACCAACAGACTTCAGTGGCCGGAGTTTACGCCGCGGGTGAAGCGACGGGAATCGGCGGCCTGGACTTGTCATTGGTGGAAGGCGAGATCGCGGGGTACTCCGCGGGCGGCAGCGGCGATCGCGCCAAGTCGCTGCACGGAGCGCGGAACTCGGCGAGGCATTTCGCGGTGGCGCTGGAGGAGGCGTTCGCGCTTCGCAAGGAACTGCGCGATCTGGCGAAGCCGGAAACGCTCGTTTGCCGCTGTGAAGACGTGACCCTCGAACGGGTACGGGCCTGCCGTACCTGGCGGGAAGCGAAGCTGCACACGCGCTGCGGAATGGGTCCTTGCCAGGGCCGCATCTGCGGCGGCTCGGTGGAGTTTCTGCTGGGCTGGAAAGCCGAGTCCGTCCGCCCGCCCGTGCTTCCGGCGCGCGTCGGCAGCATGACGCGGTAGCTTCTTTATCGTCCCCCTAGTGTGATTGTCGATTGCACATCGAACTTCTTGAAGTGCCCCATCTTGAATACGACGCGCTCGGCAGGACGGAAAACCTTCTCTTTGCTGTCGGAGGCTTCCAGCACCATCGAGACCGGTTCCCACACTTCCGCGTCGACCTTGTCGAAGTCGAGCGTAATGGAGGAGCCGGGCCCCAGGGCGGCCCCTCGTTCGATGAAGGTATAGACCGCGCGGACCAGCATTCCATCTTTCTGGTCCACCCATATCTTCTTCCGCAAGCTGCGGACCTGCTTCTCATGGTCCTTCGCCTCGCCTTCGAGCTTCTCGGGTTCACACTCGATTACCCAGACTTTGTGGCCTCGGATCTCGTCCTCGCCGGCGATGCGGTTATTGAAGAATACCAGCAACTCACTGAGGCTTCCGAGATCGGTGGTCTTGTGGCTGAGGAAACCATTGACTCGGACCTGTCCGCCGGCCGAAACCGGCTTACGTGTGCGGCGGCGCTGTTCGGCTGTCTGGCTCATGGCCTGGTCCACCCGCTGCCGCTCTTTGGGAGAGAGCGGCCGGCCGTTGCGCGCCACCAGTTTCTCGTACCGTAAACCCTCGACGAAGATCACGTCGTGCTTCTCGGATGAGGCGAGCCGCGGCTGCCCGTCTTTCGCGAATCGATAGCGCTCGGTCTCCTGAACATAGGTGTATTGCAGCGAAGCCTGGCCGTTCTTTTGTTCCGCGGCGACGAGCCGTTTGATGATCTCGGTTGGGTCTTCGGCGCCCCATAACGGCAGGACGACGGCGAGCGTCAGGAGAACAGGTGAAGGTCCCACAGGATTAGTTGTTATTATATTCGGCGGCGGAATGCTCCAAGCCGGGCCCTTCGGATCGCGGTTCGAAGGCCTCTCTGGGGTTACCCCAGGGGAACGTGAAGAACTGGCATTTCGTCGCATGAGCGACCGTGCGCTGCACGCACCTGAGCTCACGCAGGGTGAGACTCGTTGGAGCATTCCGTCATCCAAGCGCTGGCAGCCGCCCTGGCAGGCGGCGAAGCGGCGGCCGATCCGATCGTCGAGCGCTGCACCGCCGCGCTCGGTCAGCGATGGCGCTGGCTGCGGCCGCTGGCACTGCGGTACCTGGCATTCCACGAAGAGAAGCCCTGGGCTCGCCGCCGCGAGCTGATCGTTTTCCTGCACGAGGACCGCAGGTTGCGCCACGCGCTTGCCAGGCATCGCGGCGAGATCGTGGTTGTACAGCGATTCGCGCCGCCTATGGAAATGCGGCCAAAGTGGCCGGTGCCGCCGATCGCGACGCCGGGAGACCTCGCGGACTGGCTCGGACTCACTCCCGGCGAACTGGACTGGTTCGCGGACCTCAAAGCTCTCGGCTATAAGGACCCCAATCCCAAGCTGCGGCATTACCACTTCCAGGTTTTTGAGAAGAGCGGCGGCAGCGTGCGGCTGATCGAAGCACCCAAGCGGACGCTGAAGGAGATTCAGCAGCGGATTCTCGTCGAGATTCTCGACCGTGTGCCAACGCACGCGGCCGCGCACGGATTTGTGAAGGGGCGGTCGGTAAAGACGTTCGCGGCCCCGCACGTTGGGCAACACGTGGTGCTGCGGCTCGACCTGAAGGACTTCTTCCCGTCGATCGGCGGACGGCGCGTGCAGACGCTCTTTCGGGTGATGGGATACCCGGAAGCTGTCGCCGATCTGCTCGGCGGCCTGGCGACGAATGTCGTGCCGCGCGATGTGTGGAAAGATCGCGTCTTGTACAACCGCCCTCATCTGCCGCAGGGCGCTCCGACCTCGCCTGCGCTGGCGAACATGTGCTTCTTCCGTGCCGATTGCCGGCTGGCGGGACTGGCGGAGAGCGCCGGGGCCCGGTATACGCGGTACGCCGACGACCTGGCGTTCTCGGGCGGCGGAGATTTCGAGCGGCGGGTGGAACGATTCGCGGCGCACGTGGCGGCGATCGTGCACGAGGAGGGATTCACCGTTCACCATCGCAAGACGCGGGTGATGCGCCGGGGCGTGCGGCAGCACCTGGCGGGCGTGGTAGCAAACGAGCGGCTCAATGTGCCCCGTCCGGATTTCGACCGGCTGAAGGCAATCCTCACGAATTGCGTGAGGTACGGCCCGTCGGGACAGAATCGGGAGGGGCACGACGACTTTCGAGCTCATCTCGAGGGCCGGGTGGGCTGGGTGGAGTCGATCCATCCGGCCAGAGGCAAACGGCTGCGGGAGATTCTGGCGAAGGTGGATTGGGGCTAGTTCTCCGTCGGATGCTCGGCACGATCGACCACCCAGAATTGCACTGAACCGGTGGTGGTGGTAAGTCGCAGGCCGAGCAGGCTTTCGAGGTTCGACATCATGAGGGCGATGCCTTCGGGCCCGAGTCCCGGATTCGGAGGAGGCCCGCCGGCGATTTGGACGGCGCTCCAGCGGACGTCGAAATCGTAGTGGGCCTTCAGGCCGGTGCGGTCGACTACGGGCCGCTTGAGAAATACAGTCAGGCAGCGGGAGATATCTTCCGCGGTGGCTTTCTTGCCGATCATGCGGCCGCCGTCGTCGCCCATAGCCGCGTCGGCCCGGCCGCGCTCCTCCGGCGGATCTACCGTCTTCATCTTGACGCCGCCTTTTCCAACTTCCAGTTGATAGAGGCGCTCTTCGCGACTTTCGGTGTGGACTTTGACATGGAAGCGGTCCTCGAGCATGGCGCGCAGCATCAGCCGGACCTGTTCGCGATTCTCGCCAGGCGCCAGTTGGGGGAAGCCCGCGGCAGGTTTGGCGATTATCACGTAGGACTCGGTGAGCGCCCACTTCGGTAGACCGCTGAGTTGGGTCGACGGATCCTTGACGTCGTACGCGAAGGAGATCATGCTCCTCAAGTTGGCGCGTACATCGCTGAATTGTCCGCCGGGATGGATCGGCGTCCAACCCTCTTCACGGAACGTGGGAGGGGTGTCAGGCGGCACGACCTTAATGGAGACGACCTCGAAGCGCGGTTGGGCCGCCGCAGCGGCGACCGTCAAGGCCATAAGAGCGGAGGCTTTCCAGAGCATCACGCCCATCATCACATTTCACGCAGCACAGTGATAGGCGCTGCGCGGAGGGCGTCCCAGGCGGGGCGAAGACAGGCGAGAGCGGCACAGCCGAAGAGGATCACCAAGACTACGGCAGCATTCAGCGGATCGGCGGGCGAGACTTCGTAGAGCTGGCTCTCGATCGCGCGGCTGACGAACGTGAAAGCGAGTGCTCCGAAAGCCGTACCGGCGAGAGTGAGCAGCAGGCCACGGCGGAGCACCAGCGCGGCGATCGATGCGTGGGTCGCTCCAACCGCTTGCCGGATGGCCATTTCCTTTCGGCGCTGGCCCATTTCGAGTGCCAGGACGCCGTAGAGTCCAAGAAGTGTCAGGGCCAGTCCGACGGTCGCAAACAGGCCCGTCAGGATTGCCGGCAGCCGTCGTGCTCCCAGGCTGTCGCGGACCCACGTGTCGAGCCGGCCCACGCGGATGCGCTCGAGGTTTGGATCGAGCGACGTGTAGGCCGCCTCGAGGTCGGCGGGAATGCTCGCGTCCTGGCGCGAGGTGCGAACCACGTAGTGGCCGCCATCGAGGCCGGTCTGACTGACGGGAAAATAGATCTGCGGCCGGATTGTCTGGTCGAGCCCCGCCTGGTAGATGTCGCCGGCCACGCCGACGACTTGCCAGAGGGCATTCGGCGGTGTGAGGTCGGTCCAGAAGCGGACTTGGATGCGCTTCCCGATCAGGCTCTTGCCTTGGCCGTAAGCCTTCTCGAAGGCGCGGTTGACCACGATCGCCAGCGGGTGGCCGATACGGTCGGTCTCCCAATCGAAGCGGCGGCCGGCAAGCAGGGGAATGCGCATCACGGAGAAGTACGCCGGGTCGACGATGTTGAATGCGGCCCAGGACCACTCGTTCACCGGCAGACCCGCGCCTTCGACCTGGAAGGTGGTGCCGGCCGGGCGGTCGTTCAGCGGAAGCCGCATGACAGCGCCGGCGGCTTCGACCCCGGGGATGCTTTCGAGGCGCTGGCGGAGTTGGCGATGGAACTCGGCCATCTGGCGGACGTCATAGCGGGCTTCGGGAAGTCCAAACCCGAAGTACGCGACGTGCGAACTGTCGAACCCCGGATTGCGGTTGACCAACTTCACGAAGACGCGCAGAAACGCTCCCGCGCTGAGCAGAAGGAGGAGACTGAGCGCCACCTGGCCGATGATCAGGCCTTGGCGCAGGCGGAAGGGAAAAACGCGGCGGCGCGTGGCGAGCGCCGGAGCCAGACCGCAGAGCAGCGTGAGCCCGAGAGCCACCGTGGCGGCGAAGACCACGGCGCGGGTATCGAGCGAAAGGGGCGTGGTGTGCAGAAGGAGCGGAATGGCACGGACGATCGCAGTACCAACCACGATACCCGACGCGGCGCCTCCGATGCAGAGCAGGAGCGCTTCGGTGAGCAGCAAGCGGGCGATGTCGGCAAGGTGCGCGCCGAGAGCCGTGCGGATCGCCATCTCGCGTGCCCGTGCCAGGGAGCGCGCGAGGATGAGGTTCACCACATTGGTACAGACGATGCCGAGGAGCAGGAGGGCGGCGCCAATCAGCAGCAAAAGCGGTTGGCGGAGGCTGCCCTTCCAGGCGTCGTCGAGGCTTTCGAGATTGGCGGCAGCTCGGGCGTTCTCGCGCGGATAGGCGGCGGCGAGACGGGCGTTGATGCCGCGCAACTCCTCTCGTGCGGCGGCAAGGCTCACGCCGGGCTTGAGGCGGGCGACCGCCCCGAGCGGGCGCCCCTCGCGAGCGCCGTAATCGCGGTGGCTGATCGGAATGTAGGCGTCCACTTTGACGTCGCGGACGGGATAGATGAAGTCCGGCGGAAGAATGCCGATCACCACGTAGGGCTCGTCATTCAGGGTGATGGTGCTCCCGATGGCCGGACGAGGGCGGAGGCCGTCGCTCAGGACGATCACCGCGGCGCCTTGCGACTCCTCGGCTTCGGTAAACGTGCGGCCGAGGTGCGCGCCGCTGCCGAGGACTGAGAAGAGGTCGGAGGTCACCATTCCGACGTTGATGACGGTGAAGGGCCGGCCCATCCCGAAGGTACGGGTCCGGAAACCGGCGACGCCGTCGAAGGAAGTGCCTTGAGCGCGCCAGTCGAGCAGATTGGGGAGGGAGACGGGCCCATCGAGGGCCGCTATGCGGTCGGGATCGGGGTATGGAAGGGTGCGAAGCAGCAGGTGGTCGGTGGCGCTGAAGACGGCCGTTCCGGCGCCGATTCCCAGGGCGAGGGTCAGAATGACAGTGGTCGTGAAGGCGGGCGATCGGCTGAGGGAGCGGAGGACCATTCTAGAAGGATACTGAAGGGGGATCGAGAAGGATACCGAAGGGTGATGAAGGGGCGACCGCCGAAGATCGCGGCGGCGCCCGACATTCTTTACCCTTCAGTACCCTTCCTTATCCTTCAGTATCCTTCTGACCCTACTTTTTCACCGAGAAGCGGTAGACGGTTTCCGACTTATAGGTCTGGCCGGGCTTCAGTTCGGTGGTGGGGAAACTCGGCTTGTTCGGCGAATCGGGATAGTGCTGGGTCTCGAGGCAGAGTGCCGAGCGCAGAGGATAGGCCACTCCGCCCTTGCCCTTTAGGGTGCCATCCAGGAAATTGCCGGTGTAGAACTGCAGGCCCGGCTCGGTGGTGAGCACTTCCATCACGCGCCCGCTCGCGGGGTCTTCCAGACGGGCGGCCAGGCTGAGGCCCGCGCCCGTGCGATCAAGCACGAAGTTGTGGTCGTAGCCTTTGCCGGCCTTGAGCTGCGCGTCATTCTGCTCGATCCGCGAACCGATCGTCATCGGCTTGGTGAAATCGAACGGGGTGCCGGCTACGGGCTTGAGTTCGCCGGTGGGAATGAGGTCGGCATCCACCGGGGTGAACTTCGAGGCGTGGATGGTGATGACGTGATTGAGGATCGTACCGCCGTCGGCGCCGTGGAGGTTCCAATAGGCGTGATTGGTGAGATTTACCACGGTGTCTTTGTCGGTGGTGGCGGTGTAGTTGATCTGCAGTTCGTCCTTGTCGGTGAGGTGGTAGACCACGGTCGACTTCAGAGTACCGGGGAAGCCTTCCTCGCCGTCCTTGCTGACGTAGGTGAGTTCGAGGCCGGCATCGGGAAGCTGGCGTGCCGTCCAGACCACCTTGTCGAAGCCCTTGTTGCCGCCGTGCAGGGTATTGGGACCGTTGTTGGCGGGTAGATTGTAAACCTTGCCGTCGAGGGTAAACTTCGCGTGGCCGATGCGATTGCCGTACCGGCCGATGAGGGCGCCGAAGTAGGGAACGTTGGGATTGAGGTAACCGGCGAGGTTATCGAAACCGAGGACGATATCGCCCATTTTGCCGTTCTTATCGGGGGTCTTGAAAGAGACGATGGCGCCGCCGTAAGTGGTGACGCGGAGTTCGAGACCGTGTTCGTTCGTCAGGGTAAAGATCTGGACGGGGGTACCGTCGGGCATCTTACCGAAATCGGCTTTGGTCGCCTTCGTGGCGGCATGAATGACGGTGGCGGCTCCAACGAGCAGCAGGACCGCGGTAGCGGATGGAAGCGTTATCATTCCGAACTATCTCCAGGTGAGAGTGACCATTGTATAACGGATTGACGGGCCGTTGATGAAAGCGGTTTCATCCGGCTGACCGAAGGTCAGAAGGTCCGAAGATCAATATAGGAACGGCTGCTCGCGGCGCTCGCAACTCAGGCGGCCACGAGATTTTTCTTGCGGCGCTCGATGTAGGCCGAGCGGAGCATCATGATCGCGGTGTAGATGACGACGCAGACCACCAGCCAGTTGACGATGGTGAGCGGGAGCGATTTGACGATGTAGGCGGCGAGCAGAACGCCGGGAATTCCGCCGAGCGTCAGGCCGAGTGCGGATTTGAGGTTGTATTTGCCCGCGCGTACGAACTGGGAGCTACCCACCGGCATGAGATAAGCGCAGGAGCCCATCATGATCGGGAAAGCGGTGAGGGGGTTCATACCGAGGAGCGCGATCATGATCATGCAAGGGGCGAAGAGTCCGATCCCAAGGGTCATGAGGGCACCGAGGAGCGCGTTGCCGAGGATGCCGATGATGAGTTTGGTGCCGGTGAGGCCCATGGCGGTACCGCCGCCGGGCATCCAGTTCATCTGTTTCAGGACGATGATGACGGCGGCGACGAGCAGCACGCTGCCCATCCCGATCTGCACTTTGCGGCGCGGCCAATGGCTGACGATCCCGGCGCCGAGCCAGGCGCCCGCGGTGGCGGCGGCGATGAGGGAGACCAAGGTGGTGACGTCCACCTGTACCAGGGCCATATAGATGAATGCTTCGGTAATGGTGGGGAACGTATGGCCGACGTTCATAGTGCCGGGGATCTGCTCGTCGCGAACCAGGCCGCCGAGCTTAAAGAGAGCGCTGGTGGTGGCAAAGGAGCCGACCCCGAGGGTGTCGAGGAAGTTGGTGAAGAAGCCGATACCGAGGTCGAGGGGGGAGGGACGGCTGGGACCCTGCTTGGCATGACGGGCCTGTTGAATCCAAACGATGAGATAGCCAAGCGAGAAAATCGCCAGGCCGATAAAGAGAGCGGTCAGCATAAAGGTTGCAAAGCAGTATATCTCGAAACGGTTGAGCCATGCGCGCGGATGGTATTTTCGATAGTGGCATCCGAAAACGGAAGCGCAAGCCCCCGCGGCGCCCCGGTTTCCAGAGAAGGATGTGCCGACGCATTGGCCCAGACGAGGGGCGGCGCTCAGGCCGACGGCCGAAATTCCCCCTTGTCGATGCTTTTCCGCTTGAAGAGACGGCCGACACGACTGCCGGCACAGCGCCAGCGTCGCTCTAGGGATTCACCTGCCCGCACAGGATTATGTGGGATTGGGATGCCAACGCGCTCTACCAAGAGCCACTCTCGCCACCGAAAACGTCCAAACTCCACGCCAGGCGGGAGTGCCTGCGCCACGCCCACCGGAAGGAGGATATGGCAATGGCTTCAGTTACTCGATCGTCTCGAGATCCTTGCCCAATTTCCCGCGCATCTCGACGCGGACTCGGAGAGGGCCGGGCGGCAGCGGGGCCGTCCGGCGAAAGAGCAGCGTTCCCGGGGGGCCAGGAACGGGCTGCCAGTCCGACTTTTCGACGGTGGTGCGCAGTAACTCCACATCCGGCCGGACGGAGTCTTGCTGCAGGGCGATCAAAGAGATCGGCGACTGCTTCAGGTAGGCATCCAGTTCCGCCACACCGGCAAAACGGAGACGTGGATGAAGCGGCTTCGACCAGTCGCCTTGCGCGATGGCTTTGGTGGAGCGAATCGCGAAATGGCGGGGCTGCCGTTCCGCCAGTGCCAGGCTGACGATGAAGGCGCCTTCGCGGAACTGATCGCCCGCGATCAGGTAGACCTGCTTGCCGCCGTCGGGTCCGTTGAGGATGTTCTTGATGAGACTTTCGTAATGAAGGTCCGGCTTTTTCTCGAGCGGCAGCCCTTGCAGCAGACTTACCGCCGCGGCTCCGGCGACGAGGATGGGCACCGGCACGCTCGGGAATTTCGCGGCGAGGAAGCGGAGACCGAAGCAGGACATGACCACGCACGCGGGGAGCATCGTCATAAAGTACCGGTCGTCCCAGGGGACGATCGCGATGCTGAAGAAGATCCAGTGTGCCGGCAGGGTCGCGCCAAAGAGGGCCCAGCGGGGGTCGGTCCGGTAAGGAACTGTGACCACGCCGAGAATCGTCAGGCAGAAAAAGACAGGTCCGAGACAGCCGAACGCGTGTACGGGATAGGCGGCGGCGGAGCTTGCCAGGCGGGCGACGGTCAGCGGATAGGTTTGGGCGATATAGTGCACCCACACCAGGATGACCGAGGCTCCGGCCGCGGAGACGATCCATAAGGCGCGGCTTCTCAGGAGCTTCTGTTTTCCCGCGAGGAGGATGGCGACCCAAGGTGCGACCAGCAGGATGGCGCCCCGGCCGTGTACGAGAATGGTTACCACTACCAGGAGTGAGTAAACGATCCACCCGCTCCGCGAACCTTCCAGCCCACGGCCACCGGCGAGCGCCGCAGCGACGAACAGGAGGCAGAGGAGTGCCTCGGGCATGACGGCATAAAGCGACAGTTGGGTAATGCGAAAGAGGAGAAACGCCGCCGCCATGACAAACGCCGCCAGGTTTCCGGCGATCGGTTCCATGACGCGGAATAACAGAACGGCCACGGCCGCCATCGTGATCAGCATCAGGACGATAAAGGCGAACTTGTTTCGTCCCAGCACCAACATGGCGACCGCCTGCAAGGCATAGAACAGCGGCGGCCAGCGGCCAATTGCGGCTTTGGGATAGTGCACGTAGTAGATTTCGGCGAATGACCGGGGATTCCCGGGAAGGTTCGACGATTGGGGATGCAGAAGGTGCGCCACGTAGTCGTAAACCATCAGGCCGGAGACCACGTGCGCGGGCTCGTCGGAATGGCCGGCCAGATCGGCGGACCAGGCGCCGGAACCCCACTGTAGAAGCGCGCAAATCGCGAACAGCGCCGCACAGGCTGCGATCGTGATCAGCCGGCGGCGGGATTGTGCCCGGAAGTGAAGGGCTGGTTCGTTCATCGTGGAGGAATGTGTTTGCCTGCGTTTCGTGGGTCGGTCAGCCTGCGGGTGGCTAGCAGGAGCACCAGGCTGAGGGTGGCGAGCACGAGGTCGACTTGGAAGGGTACGGTCCAATCGCGCGTGCGATCGAAGAGATGCCCAGCCAGTTCTCCGCCACTGGCGGTTCCGAGGCCGAAGAACAGGTAAAAGAGTCCGAGGGATTTCCCGATCCGATGTGTGCCGAAGCGTTCGAACACGAGGGTGGGGACGGCATTGAAGATCCCACCGTATCCAAGGCCGAACACAAAGGCCACAGAGTACATGTCGTGGGACTGCGGTTGGGTCCGCAGCAGGAGCGCGATGCCGAGAGCGACACAGAAGATGCTGGCGAGGATGGAGCTGCGCGCGGACGCTCGGTCGGCAAGAATGCCGCTGAGAATTTTGCCGGGAACGGCGGCGACAAGCGCTATGGAGAGTATGGACGCAGCGTCCTTCGGCGCCACATGCGCTCCCGTAAGCGAGGAGATCAGATTCTGCTGCACACCGAGCATGGCATGGGCGCAGAGGAAGAGCGCTAGCCCGTACAGCCAGAACATGGGCATGCGGACAAGGTCGCGCAGGCTGGGGGTGTCGGAAGCGGCGGCTGACCGGGGACGCTGCCAGTCGCGAACCAGGAGCAGCACCAGGAGGAACGGGACCGCCATGCTGGCCGCCAGTGCGAGAAACGTGCCGGGAATTCCGCGCTGGAGGATTTGCGCGGCCGTGAAACGCGGGGCTAGATAGCCGCCCAGTCCGATTCCCGCATTGATTACCCCGACTACGGTTCCGGGCCAGCGCGAGATGCTGGGGCCGATCAGGACGGAGCACGGCACGATGGAGACCGCGGAGACGCCCAGCCCCAGGAGGAAGCAGCAGGCGTAGTAGGCAGGCAGCGAGTTTACGGAAGACAGTAAAGCAAGTCCCGCTGCCACCGTGGAAATGCCGCCCAGGATGACCGCTTTCGGCGTGAAACGATCGGCCAGAATTCCGATCGCAGGGGAGAGGATGCCGATGAGGAGGAGGACGATGGAGCCGCCGAGATTGGCGCTGGCGAAATTCCAGCCAAAAGTCTTGGCGAGCGGGCGGTATAAGGCCGGCCAGCAAAAAAGGGCCGGCGCGAAGGCGAAACTGACTACAGCGAACGCGGCGACGATCGTCAGCACGGCGCGGCTTGTGGAAGTTTGCTGGATCGGGCTGGTCAGAGTGGACATAGATGCGGCCGGTTCCTCATTTCCTCGAAACGACCCGCCAAGCTCTTTGCTCCGCCTCGACGCGGCACACTCTCGGGCAGGTCATCGGACCAATCCTTGCGCCGGTCTTTTTCCCGTGAGACTGGTAGCGAGGTGCGGAACGAATTGCACTACTCGCGGGATCTTGAATTCGGCGAGTGACTCGCGGCAGTGGCGCAGGACTTCGGCGCGGGTGATCTCCACCCCTGGTTCGGGTGCAATTACAGCCGCCACGACATCCCGGCCGCCCGGGCCGGGGGCGGCTTCCACCATGCATTCGCGGACTCCGGGCATCCGGCTGATTACCTGCTGGACCTCGGCGGGATCGATCTTAACACCGCCGCTGTTGATCCAAGCGCGGGCGCGGCCGGCCAGATGTAATCGGCCGCCGTCGTCCATCCTGCCGAGGTCGCCGGTGCGGAGATAGCCGTTCCAGAAGCGGCCGGCGGGCGGTTCGCTCTCGCCGAGGTAGCGGGTCACCACACCTGGCCCCTGCAATGCGATCTCTCCGATTTCGCCCGGGGCCTGTTCTTCCTCGCCGTTGAGAATCCGGATGTCGTTCCCGGGCACGGGATGGCCGTCGATCGTGATCATGCCGGCTTCCGAACTCCCGTATGCCTGACGGATCGGATTGGCGTGGCGGCGCATCCATTCGTCCGCGACGGAGGGCGGCAGGGGGGCGCCTCCCGACAGACAAACCCGGAGAGTGCGGAGTGCGGCAGGCGGAATATTGGCGTCGATCAGCAGGGAATAGATTACCGGCGAGGCGACGAGGTAATCGACCTCACGAGCTTCGATCATCGCGGCCGCGGCGGCGGGTTCGAAACGCTCCAGGCACACCAGCGTACCGCCACTCAACAGCGGCAAAATCAGATTATTCGCCAACCCCGACCCGTGGTACGGCGGTACGGTGGCGAGCAGCCGGTGGCCATGGCCGAAGCCGATCAGCTCGGCAACCCCGGCGGCCGTACCTGTGATGCCGCCGTGAGTTTTCACGGCGATCTTCGGACGGCCCGAGGATCCGGAACTCACCACGCAAGCGGCGGGATGGCTGGGCGGCCAATCGGCACGGGAGCCGGTTTGCTCATCGCCGAGCCACTGTTCGTCATCCGAGAAGAGCGTGGCCTGGGTAGGGAAACCGGCGGCGGACCACAAATCGGCCTCGCCTCGACGGATGATCGCGGCGGCGGGACGGGTCTGTTCGAGCAGCCACGCCAGTTCCGGCACGCGCCAGCCGGGATTCACCGGCACATAGACTGCGCCGGCTTGCGCACAGGCGAGGAAAGTTGCCGCGGCCGTCAAACCAGCGGGAAGCGAGATGGCGACGAAGCCGCCGGGCCGGATGCCGCGACGTTCGAACCCACTCCGGGCGCGGGCCGCGAGTGCGGCGAGTTCCGCGTACGATGTCCCTGCGTCCGCGGTCAACAGTGCGGGGTCGCGGGGATATTGGCGCGCCACTTGATGAAAGCGGGCAGCGATCACGCGACGCCCTCGAGGTACTTCACCAGGCGAGGAAGGTTTAACAGGAAGTCGCGTTCCATGTGTTCGGAATCGAGCTCGATCGCGAATTCGCGCTCGAGGCCCATCGCGAATTCAAGCAGCGAAATGGAGTCCATGGGAACCACCTCGTCGAGCGAGGTTGCGCCCTGCAGATCGGCCTCGGTGATATTGGCCTTCAGGTCGCGCACGACGACCCGCACGATGCGGGAGAGAATCATCGCGAGATCACCCCGAGGTCCAGCCAGCGGTCCCATTGATCGGGATTGGCCCGGACCAGGCGTTCGAGTTCGGCGGCCAGCAGGGGGAGATTGGATTCAGCGCACTGGGCCGGGCTGCCTTCATAACGCAGCTCCAGCGGCGCGCCCAGTTCGACGCGCACTCCGTTGGCGGTGAACAAGGCCGAGATCGGCAGCACCGGGCAGCGGCAGAGACGGGCCAAATCGAGGGGCCCCTGGCTGATTCCACGGCGGCCATTCAGGAAAGGCATGACTCGGGCGCTGGGCGCGCGTTGGGAGTCGGCGGCGATATGCACGATTCCACCTTCTCGCAGGCGGCGGGCGAGTTTGAGGATGCAGTTCGGGTCATCCGCGGGCAGGGCTTCGCAGCCGGCCAGGGCTTCTTCGGCGATCCGCACGATGCGAGCGCCCAACCATCGCTGTCCCAGACGGCTCAATTCCTCTGGCACGCGCAGGCGGCGCACCGAGAGCACGGGACGGTGGTGGTCGCGCAGGAAGCGCGTGGCGGAGACGATGGCGAAGTTGTGGATCGATACGAGAACGACACCTTTGCCCCCTTCGAGGGCGCGCTCCAGGTGCTCCACGCCGTGGAGGGTGACCTTTTCGCTGCCGCGTTTGCCGCTGATCGTCTGGAGCCGGTGACATCCGCGGCGGGCGCAGAGGCCGGTCCAGCGCCGGGCCAGGGCGCGGGCCTCGTCCGCAGAAAGATCGAGTTGTTCCTGCATACGGCCGGCTACGAGTCTCTCGTCGGACCGGTGCAGGAGGCGGAAGAGCGGAGTGCCGAACGTCCGAACGGTCCAAATCGTGGCACGCGGGAAGCATCGCAAAAGGGCGTGCAGCGGATAGGCATAGAGGAATGCCGGCAGATCGGCGAAGGCAAATCGTGGAGGATGGGAGCGCGGGGGCGGCAGAGGGCTCGTGCGTTCTTCCACTAACATCTTGTCCATTATAGTGAGGCCGGGGCAGAAGCGACTGAAAGCGGCGCCGGCACTCTCAATTGTGTAGGGCGACTACGCTCGAGGCACCGAAGAAGCCCAGGACATTGGCGATCTGGGCCAGGAAAAGCAGGGCGGAGGTGGAAAAGGGGCGCGGAGCCCCGGCCGTCCAGGGATAGCGCAGAAGACCGGTGTAGAAGCGCAGCGGTTCGATTCGCATTCGTCCGGCGGTGCGGGTCGCGCGGACCTGGCGGTAACGGCGGGCTCCCTGACCGTAGTGAAAGTGCTGCCTCCAGAAGGATGGCAGAGTGAGCTGGTGGGAGTGGCGGACGAGCGCGTTCTCGGCATATACAATGCGGCGTCCGGAATGGGTCCAGCGGTCGCAGATCTCGCGATCTTCGGCGGCGGCGAGGGGAAAGGTCACGTCGAACCCCCCGGCGGCGAGGAAAGCCTCGCGGGCGATCGCCATGTTGTTGCTGGTGAGAAACGACGCCTGCTGCCGCGCGGCATTGTAATAGCCGTAGAGATAGGTCACCAGGAGCTGGCTGGCGGCAGAGTACAGATTGTCTTTCAAGGCGTTGACGATTCGTCCGCCCACCAGGACGTTGGGATCGTCGGCGAACTGGCGCTCGAATTCCTTAAGCCAGGCGCGGTCGGGGCAGCAATCGTCATCGGTAAAGGCGAGGTATCGGCCGTTTGCACGGGCCGCCCCTGCATTGCGCGCGGCGGCGGGCCCGGCGTTTTTCTGCCAGATGGCGGTGATGTTCAAGCGATCCTGAAATGGTGCGATTAGAACGTCCAGGGGTTTGCCGCCATCGTTGACAATGATTACCGCAAATCGCTCGCGCGGGTAATCGAGGTCGCTGAGCGCAGCCAGACAGCGCGCCAATGGTTCGGGCCGATCGCGCGTAGGGACGATGATGGAAAACGCCGGGGGCATGCGATTTTCAGACGCGCGCTGTCTGGGAGCGGCGGCCCGTCTTCGCCATAAATCCGATGGCGCGTGCTTCCTCGGCTGGGATAAAGCGCTCGCGATGAGTTTCCATGTCGGATTTCCGCCAGACGGAATTACCGGACCCGAAGGCGATGCCGACTGCCTCGCCCAATGCATGGAAGTGGAGGCCCAGCATCAGGGCCGGAAGTATACCGGGTAAGAGTTCCCGGGTGCGGCCGCATTCGCGCACGTTCTGGAGGATGGAAGGAAGGCGCATCCACGGGATCAGGGGCGCGGCAGCGACGTGTAAGAGGCGGCGTCCCAGGCTCCAGGAGGAAATCTTCGCCCGCGCGCCTCCGAACAGGCGGCCGCCGTGGTATTGCTCCAGGCAGAAAGAGCGTGGCGACGAGATGTTGACGTGGCGCGTGCAGACATCGAGGAGGACCAAGGGTCTGCCGGCGGAACGCAGCCGGTCGTGCAAGATGCCTTCATTCTCGATGAGCGAAGGCAATTCGGCGCCGAGGGACAGGAGCAGGTTCCGGTCATAGGCGCTGTTATGCCATGGCAGGCGGTTCACGGGGCCGGCCGCCCGCGGCTCCACCCAGGGGCCGAAACTCAGGAATAAATCGGCCCAGCTCATCATGCGCTGCGGGTTGGCATTGCGGATCTGGGGACCTGCAGCCGCGGCGCCACCCGCGTGTGCCGCGACGATCGCTTCGGCCCATCCAGGCTCGGGAAAAGAGTGGTCTTCCGCAAAGACGACTATCGGCGCGTGGGCTGCCCTGAGCGCCGGCACTCTGGCTTCGCAGACCGTCACGCCGGCGCCGGCCGCTTCGCAAATCTGGACGGAGTGGAAGGCGCGCAACTCCTCATCGTCGAGTTCCAGATCCTGGTTCCTTGGCGCGGAGATCACGAGTTCGATACGGCGATGAATGGTTTGGGCGGCCAGGTGGCGGATGGTCAACTGGAGCGATTCGAGGCAGTCGTTGGTGACGGCAATGACGGAGAGCGTGGGCAAGTGATGGTTCGCCGGCCGGTCGTGGTGTTCGGTGGCGGTCTCCAGTACGACAGGAGCGCCGGTCTGCATCGAGCGCTCGGCGGCGTCGATCACCGCCAGGCTGGCGAGCCCGGCGTTGAGGTCGCACTCCGGCTGCGATCCGCTCGCCACCGAAGCTACAAAAGCGGTGAGCGCGCCCTGGTAGGACTGCGGCATGGTGCCGCCGGCGAGCCGGGTCCGCAGCATCGCCATACCACTTCGGACGAAGGCAGCCGGCCCGCCGCGATCCGAAGCGTTGCGCGGCACGAAATCCACTTCCGCCGAGCGGTAGCAGTCGACCGAGAGCTTCCCACGAGTGCCGAAGACTTCCAGCCGGTTCTCGTCGACGGAGCGGAAGGACGCCAGGAGTTGGGCCGGTATGCCGCCCGTCAATTGCAGGTCCAGGGTCGCGGTATCGGCATCGCCTCGTTCCGAGAGGATGCGCGCGCTCGCGCTGACAATCTCGGCGGAGAGGAGGTGCCGCAGGAGATCGATATGGTGCGAGGCCAGGTCGAGCAGGGCTCCGCCGCCGGAATTACGCGAACGCTTCCACTCGGCGGGATGATTCTCCGCGGTGCCGAAAACGCCGCGCACAGCAACGATGTCGCCGATCCGGCCGGATTGAATCTGCCTCCGGAGTTCGATCAGCAGGGGGTGGTAGCGGTAATTGAAGCCGGTGACCGCGATCCGGCGCGAGTGCCGCCAGGCGTCGATGATGCGCTGCGCACCAGCCATCGTGGTGGCGATCGGCTTCTCGAGGTAAATGTGCTTTCCCGCACGGAGCGCCTCTACGGCGGCATCGGCATGCAGACTATTCGGCAGGGCGATGACAATGGCGTCGACTCCGGCCATGGGCAGCACTTCGCGCCAGTCGGCGAGGGCGGACGCACCGGGAACGAGGGCAGCGGCGGCCGCACGTAGATCGCCTGAGGGTTCGGCGATCGCGACGACGTCGACGTCCGCGCGCGCGCACAACATTGGCAGGTGTACCGTCTGGACGATGCGCCCGCACCCGAGAATTCCGATTCGGACCTTCGGCAAAAATGCCCCCTCCTTGTGAGACAAATGCCTCTTCGACGAGTGTACCTGAAGAGAGCGAATGTGCTCGGTCCGTAGTCTCCTCGTAATCGGCTCAGGCGGGAAGGGGGCCGTGCGTCCGACGCTATTTTGTTGGCGAGGCCGGATGGAGAGTCAGCTTCTGGACGCGCCAGTTGAGGATTTCACTGACGTACAGGGTATTTTCGTTGGGGCAGGCCATTTCGTGGATCCAGCCGAATTGGCCGGGCTTTTTGCCTGCCTTACCGAAAACTCCGAGGATGTTGCCGTTCAGGTCGAGTTTGAAGATGCGGCCGGGGCGGGAATCGGAGGTGAAGAGCACCTGGTTTGGTCCCGGGGTGATGCAAATCGCCCAGGGAGCGCCGACGTTGGTGAACTGCTTCTGAAAGACGCCATCGCCACTGAAGACCTGGATACGGTTGTTTTCACGATCGCCGACGTAAACCAGTCCTTTCGCGTCCACGGCAATGGTGTGCGGCGTGTGGAAGTCGCCGGGATCGGTGCCGCGTTTGCCCCAAGACTTCAACCAGTTGCCATCGGCATCCACCTTGGCGACACGCGAATTGTTATAGCCATCGCTGATGTAGCCGTTACCCTCGGCATCCCAGGCGATGTCGGTAGGGCGGTTGAAGGCGTCGCGGCGGGCCGGAGGGATTTCGTGCGTGGCGGCGGGAGCCTCTACCGCTTCCGGCTTGCGGCCGATCGTCATGATGACGTGGCCTTCGGGGTTGAACTCGATGACCATGTTTGAGCCTTCATCGACGCACCAGATGTTGTCGTTCTTGTCGATCTTGACCACGTGGGCGAAGGAGAAGCCGTAAAGGTCCCGGCCGATTTCGCGGATGAATTTGCCGGTCTGGTCGAACTCGAAGAGGGTGGTGTGGCCGCCGCGATTGAAGACGAACATGTGGCCCTTGGAGTTGAGGGCGATGCCGGCGGCCTCGCCGAGGTTCATGTCGCCGGGGAGTTTGAGAGGGTTGGAGAAGTCGTACGAAATCTCGGGTTGCGCGCAAACCGCCGCGGCGGACAGGATGAGGATGGCGAAGGTTTTCATGGATCTCCTGGTTAGGAGAGTATATATCAAGCCGGTGTTTCGTAAATCGGCTCGGTGGCGGATTGCAGGGTGCGGGCGCCTCCATCGAGGAGGTCGAGCACGATGACTTCGTTGGCGCCGGATTTCAACCAAGGCGCCGGAACGAAGAGCGTCTGCTGCGGTCCGATCTTCCAGTAGCGGCCGAGATTGTGACCGTTCACCCAGACCAGACCCTTGCCCCAGCCGCGGAGATCGAGGAACGTATCGCCGACCGCGGCGAGGTGAAAGGCGCCGCGGTAGAGCGCGGGGCCTTTGGGGGATTGGCGTTTGAAGGGCCATTTGACGGGGTCGGTGAGCGGGAGCGGGAAATGTTCCCATTCGCGGAGTTCCTCGCCGTTGAGGCTGACCTTGCCGAGGATGCCCTTCAGGTCGTCGACCAGTCGTGGTCCGAAATTGACGCGGCCCATGGCTTCCACCAGGATGTCGAGCGGTCTTTCCAGCACAGTGGGATCCGAAGCTTGGAATTCACGTGACTTGAAGTCGCGGC
>JADMIO010930423.1_pt1 | contig 81743 bp, 62 predicted proteins | sample 8958161 | NCBI WGS metagenome assembly JADMIO01 (sample SAMN16585339, study PRJNA669376) | soil metagenome | isolation source: Crop rotation soil | place: USA: Cullars Rotation, Alabama | collected 2011
GCCGCGACTTCAAGTCACGTGAATTCCAAGCTTCGGATCCCACTGTGCTGGAAAGAGTCAACCGAACGCTGGTCCTGATCGATGGTCAACGCGTCGTCTATGGAAGCCTGTACGGCGGCGTGGATACGAGCAACATACCCACCGCACTGATCAGCCGCGTGGACGTCGTGACCGGCGGCGCCTCTGCGATCTGGGGCTCCGATGCAGTGGCCGGTGTCGTCAACTACGTGCTCAATCACAACTTCAACGGTGTCGAGTTCAACGTCACCGACAGCAATAACTGGCACGGCGAGCACAAGCAATACCGTGCGGACCTGACCGTCGGGACAGGCTTCGCCGGGGATCGGGGACACGTCGAGGCGAGCGTCAGTTATCTGAAAGTGCCAGACCCCTTCTTCATGTACCAAATGGAAGGGGATGCTGCCCGCACCCGGTTGATGACGAATCCAGCCTGCCAGGGGGTAACGAGCGGTGTGCAAACCGACTTCGGATACTTCTGTCCGCCCGGGGTTCCGTGGGCAATACCGCAGCTGGATGTCGGCTCTCCCAGGGCTACCCCCGGGGGAATCATCACCGGCTGTCGTGACGCCGCCGGCGCTCCTATTCCTGCCTGCGCGCTCACGAACACCTATTTCACCGGCCCGAATGCGACCCCCGGCGTGTTCATCCCCGGCAACGTCACACTGGGATACCAGGCGGGCGGCACGCTCAATAATCTCACCAATTACTTTCCGATCCAGGGCGTCCCGCAGGAGAACACGACCGCCTTCGCACTAGCTTCCTTCAAGATCAATGATCACCTGGAAGCGACGGCGCAGTTCAACTGGGGGTACAACGCCTTCTATCAGGACAGCTACTTTGCGAATCAAAACGGCACGGCGCTGATCCAGACCGGCAACCCCTTCATCCCGGCAGCGACCCAGGCGCAGATGACGGCGCTCGGCGTTCAGACTCTCCAGATTGGCACGTTCAACAGCAACCCGTTGACCGGGCCGGTTGACAGGCTTCAGGACCTCGTCGGCACGGTCGGCGCCACAGCGCTGTTTGAGACCCGCCGACTGACACGCGGCGTCGTCGGCCTGAACGGCGATATCGGAGAAAACTGGAATTGGAATGCCTACTACGAGCGCAGCCAGACAAAGCAGTTCGAAGAGGGGCTCAACAACCTCCTCGTCTCCGCACGCACGAATGCGGAGAATGCGGTCCGCGTAGGGAGCTTTACCCCGACATACACAGCGGCCGCGTATCCGAACCCATTAGGGTTGCCGCTCGGAGCCATCACTTGCGCCTCGAATCTACTGCCGGTCGGCGCCCCGGGCCGGACGACCGATTGTCAGCCGCTGAATATCTTCGGGTCCGGGCCCGGCGTCGCCTCGCAGGCCGCGATCGACTACATTCAGGCGGTTGCGCATGCCGGCGGCAATGCCAACACCACGTGGCTGACCGAGGACGTTGCGGCGGCGACCCTGCAAGGGAAGTTGCCCTTCGGGACCTCAGCGGGCCAGGTCGCCATGGCGGCCGGTGTGGTGTATCGAAAGGAAAAGGGCTTGAAGGTCAACTGCGGTGTGAATTGCAGCACCGTCCAGTTTCCGCTCGGCAACTTTGCAAACTTTGATGCCGGCTACAACATCAAGGAAGGATCGATCGAGTTCAACGCACCACTCCTGAAGGATAGTTTCGTACAGGACCTGAGCCTGGATGCGGCCTATCGAGGGATCCAATACAGCACGATCGGCTTCGTCTCAACCTACAAGTTCGGTGTGCTGAGCCAGATCAACGATGCGGTTCGCCTCCGCGCCTCGTACTCACGCGACATTCGCGCGGGCAACCTGTCGGAGGTGTTCGGGCAGCCGCAGACCGACGGCACGTCGGTGATCGACCCGCGCACCGGGATAAACGTCACCGACTTTGCCATCCATGAAGGCAATCCTGACGTCAAACCCGAGACCGCCGATACCCGCACCGTGGGCCTCGTTTTCACGCCCATCCAGGGCCTGTTCGCATCGGTCGACTGGTATTCCATCAAGATCAAGGGCGTCATCAACGGCGGATTGGATGGGACGACCATCGTCAACGGCTGCCTGGCCGGCAATTCGAAATATTGCGAGGAGATCTACTACGGCAATTTCCCGAGCGCAGGCGGATGTAATGGTCCGTCAGTGAACAGCTGCCCGCTGAGCCTGCCGCTGTTCGGCGTCGTCTCTCGGGCAATCAACGCCGACGGTGAGAGCACCTCCGGTCTTGATTTCGTGGCGGACTATCGAAGGCCCTTCCTCGGCGGGACATTGAACATCAATGCCTCTGCCAACTACGTGTTCTACCTGAACTACACCACGGCCGGCGCCACCTGCGATCCGATGAACGGCCTTTCTTACAATCAATACCTGTATGGCGGCTGCAACATTGTCGGCAATCCAAAGTTCAAGGGTAACCTTGCCGTGACGTATGCGCAGGAAGGTTGGATGGGGACGCTGCAGACCCGTGTGATCGGCTCAGCGCACCAGGTCTCCCAATGGGAGTCAGGTGTGCAGGTGCCGGACAACGACATCCCGGCTTATTACTACCTCGATATGCGTCTCTCGTATTCCTTCCCCAACATCGGGGTCACGCTCTACTCAGCCATCGATAACCTAACGGGCAAGACCGTGCCGCCCACGCCGGTCAGCCCCTACATTGGCTATACCCTGTTCGATCCGGATGTTAGGGACGACATCTATGACGGCTTCGGACGGGTGTGGCGCCTTGGCTTGCGCGTGAGGTTTTAAGCGGCAAGTCTGAGGTTTCGCGAATGCAATCAACGAGGTCGGCCCAGCGCCGACCTCGGCTGCAACGCTCGCGTATGTGGCGAAGCTTGAGCTGTGGGCTAGTAGAATCGGTTCCACGCTGTGGTCGTTGATTTGAGGAGCGCGGTGTGTATGCTCGGGATATCTATGGCCAATCAATATAGAAGCGTGCACCCCAAACTACGTAGCGGCTTCTGGGCATTGGCGCTCCTCGGCGTTGCCGGGACCTGCAGTGCCGAAACGCGCGGTTACGCCATCTCGCTCGTGCACACGGCGACCTATGCCGATCCAAGCCATTGCCCGCGCGGCGGTAACGGCGCGACGACCGAGATCCATACTCGCATCCTCATGGACCAGGGACATACAAAGGAGGAGGCGATAAAGATCCTGACCGGAAACGAGCGCAAGGTGGATTTCGAGCATCGCGGAACTTTGAATAACGAGAAGGTCGACATCGGCAATTTCCCGATGTCGGTCCCGGATCCAAAGATAGAGACCGCGCAGGGCAAGTACGCCTACGGGTTCGACCTGGACGGAAAGGCGGCGCAAAGCGGTTTCATCGATCCTGAGACGCACGAGCCGGTCGAGAACCAGATGTGGCGCGTGCTCGGCTGCTTCACTTCCTATCAATATCGGCTGCCAGGCATTCCCTACAATGAAGGCATCACATGGGACACGGCGATGGACTCGATGCCCGCGTGGCTTCTCTCCATCTCGGGGAATGACCTCGATCACGACGGGGACGTCACCGTTACCTTCGACCGCGCGCTCGACGTCCTGATTCGAAATACGCGAGGCGGCGTGCTTGCGGGGTCGTCGTACACGATCGATACCGATCCGCGCTCGCACAGCGAATTCAAAGGGCACATCAAGAATCACGTCGTGACGATCGAGCCCGGCAATTTCTTCATGCAGGGCGAGTCGCAGTTCTATCCGGTGCTGCGCTTCACTCACACACACCTGCGCTTCACGCTGAACCCGGATGGCACGATTCGCGGGTTCATCGGGGGCTATCAGCCCTGGCTCGACTACTACCATTATGTGTCGGTGCGAGGTGAGGAAGATGGCCAGATTGACATCCCCGGCGTCTATTACGCGATGCGCCGCCTGGCCGACGCTGACCCGGATCCGGTGACCGGCCAGAACAGATCGATCTCCGCCGCTTATTATATGGAGGCCACGCCCGCGTACCTCCTCTCGCGCACGGGGCAGGTCGTCGCCGCGCCGCACATCCCAGGAGTGAAATGATGACAGTGGATGCCTCGAGCGCGAGGAGCGTGCAAAAGCAGATCAGCCTCGGCAGGCTCGCGCTTTGTTTGATGGCGGCACTGGCGGCCCCTGTGCTGGCGCCGGCCGATACAGCCCGTACTGCGGGCGAGCAGGCGGATCTCATCCGTCTCACGCCTGAGCAATATCAACGTTCCATTCGCGACATCTTCGGCGCAGGAATCCAGGTCGATGAGAACCAGGTGGATCGCGGGGTTCGCGACGAAGGCCTGCTCGCATTAGGGAATCGCAAGCTCACGCTGAGCGCCGCCGCGCTCGAGCGAAGTGACGTACTGGCGCAGTCGGTTGCCTCGCAGGTCACCGATCCTCGCCGGCGCGCTACGCTGATCGGCTGCAAGCCGGCATCAAACGAGGGGCCGGATGATGCCTGCGCGCGTCAATTCATCACGCGCATTGCGCTCCCGCTCTTCCGTCGGCCGACGAGCAGCCAGGTGATCGATCAGCTCGTGGCAACTCAGCATTCGGCTGCCGAAAAATTGCACAGCTTCGATGCCGGCCTCTCGGCAGCGCTGGTGCGAATGCTGGTCGCCCCTGAGTTCCTCTTTCGAGTCGAGGTCGCAACCCGCGATCCGAAGACGCCCGGAAGGCTGCAGCTCGATGCCTGGTCGCGTGCCGCGCGGCTGAGCTATTTCCTCTGGAATTCGACACCGGACGCAGAGCTCCTGGCGGCTGCGAAGTCCGGAAGCCTCATGAAGCCGGAGGGCCTCAAGCGACAGGTGCAGCGCCTTCTGGACTCGCCCCGCATCGAAGCGGGCATGCGTGCGTTCTTCATCGACATGCTCGGCTTTGGCGGCCTCGATGAGGATCCGGGATTCGACACGCTTTCAATCGACACGAGCTTCTATCCCAACTTCACGCAAAATGCCCAGAACGATGCGCAGGAGCAGACCCTGCGCACGATCGTGGATGAGTTGCTGAACAAAAATCACGACTATCGGGATCTCTTCGTCACGCGCAACACGTTTCTCACCCCGATGCTGGCCTCGCTCTACGGCGTCCCTCTGGCGCGCTCACAGGAGCTCGGCGGAGCAGTGCCCTGGGTTCCCTATCAATTCTCCGACAAGGACCCCTACGTGGGCATCCTGACGCAGGTGAGCTTCCTATCGCTGCACTCGCATCCGGGCCGCACTTCTCCTACACGGCGCGGCAAGGCCCTGCGCGAGATCTTTCTCTGCCAGAAAGTGCCCCCGCCGCCCGGCAACGTCGACTTCAGCGTGGTGCAGAACACCGCGGATCCGCGTTTCAAGACCGTACGGCAGCGCCTTCTCGCGCATCGCGATCAGGCCACCTGCGCGGGGTGCCATAAGATCATGGATCCGATCGGACTTACATTCGAGACCTTCAATACCGCCTCGGAATTCCGCACGACCGAGAATGGCGCGCCGATTGATGCCAGCGGCGAGTTGAATGGCCGTAAGTTCAACGGCGTGCGAGAGCTTGCCGAGACCATCAAGGACGATCCGGCGACCTCATCGTGTTTGATCCGGCGCGCTTATGCCTACGGCACGCAGCGGCACACGACGGCCGAGGAAAACGCATCCCTCAAACAGCTGCAAACGGAGCTGAGCGCGCGCGGTATTCGCTGGCGCGATCTCATGCGCTCGATTGCGCTCGATCCGAACTTTTTCACCAATCCGGTAGACGGGTCCAGAGGACTGGGAGCACGCAATGCGCAGTAGGAAGTGGAATCGACGCGAGGTGCTTCGCGGCACGCTCGGAGGCGCCGCAATCACGGTCGGGCTCCCCCTGCTCGAATGCATGCTGAACGACAATGGCACCGCGTATGCCGCCACCGGCAAGGCTTTGAGACCCTGCTTCGGCACGTGGTTCTTTGCGCTGGGACTCACGCCCACGCTCTGGCGGCCGAAGGAGACGGGTACGCAGTACGCGCTGCCCGAGCATCTTTCCGGCCTCGAGCCGATCAAACAGAAGATCAATCTGTTCAGCGGCATGCAGGTGCTGCTCGATGGCAAGGCCAACCAGAACCACTATTCCGGCGCGCAATGCCATATGACCGGTCTCGTGACGCGCACGGGCACGGAATACAACACGAGCCTCGACACGGTGATCGGGAACCAGATCGGGCAGCATCGTCGCTTCCGCTCGCTGGAAGTGGATTGCGCGGGCGATCGCAATGCCACGTGGAGCGCGCGCGGAAGCAACGGCATGAACTCATCCGAAGTCTCGCCGCTTGCGCTCTACAGCCGCGTATTCGGACCTGAGTTCGTCGATCCGAATGCCGCGACCTTCACGCCGGATCCCAGAGTGATGGTGCACCACAGTGTGCTGTCCGCCGTCGCAGAGGAGCGTGGCGACCTGCACCGGATCGTCTCGGCCTCCGATCGCTCACGACTGGATGAATACTATTCGTCAGTGCGGGATCTCGAGCAGCAACTCGCGGTGGATCTCGAGAAGCCGGCGCCGCTCCCTGCCTGTACCGTGCCATCGAAGCCCGACGCCGATGACGGCGGCGGCGCGCTGGTCGAGCAGGTCGGTACGCGCAACCGGCAGTTTGCACAGATCATTGCGCATGCGCTCGCGTGCGGACAAACGCAGGTGTTCAACGTCACGCTCAGCGCGCCGTTCAACCCGCTGCGCAAGGCCGGCGACACGAGCGGATATCACCAGATGACGCACGAGGAGCCGATCGATGCCACGCTCGGCTATCAACCGAAGTGCAAGTGGTACGCCGAGCAGCAGATGGGCTTCTTCCGCGAGTTCGTGCAGACGCTGGATTCGATCCGCGAAGGCGACGGGACGCTCCTCGATCGCACGATCGTCTACGCCTTTACGGACCATGGCGAAGCGCGTCTCCATTCGATGAAGGACTACCCGATCATGACGGCGGGAAGCGGTGGCGGTCGCATGCGCACCGGGTATCACCTGTCCGCGCAAGGCGATCCGGTGACCCGCGTAGGGCTCACCATTCAGCAGGCGTTTGCGATTCCGACCAGCGGCAGCTGGGGTACCGAAAGCAACCATGTCACGAAGCCCTTCAGCGAGGTGCTGGTGTGAAACAGCGATGGCATCGCGCGGCTTCGTGGGGCGCCGCAACTCTTACGGTTGCGTCGATCTGCCTATCAAACGCGCAGGCTGCGCCGCTCCGGGTGCAGCCGACGACCCCGCCCGGGGTCACGATGATCGAGGTCGTCAAGGATAAGGGCGGCGGTCAGCCTGTCTTCCTGTGGTTTCGCCCCGGCGATGCAGATGGACGGACACTCCTGTCTTACGAGGCAGATCGCGCCGGTGTCTCGAATTGCACGGGAGACTGTGCGCGCGAGCATCCGCCGCTCCTGGCCATCAAAGGCTCGAAAGCTTTCGGCGACTGGAGTCTGGTGCATCGCGCCGACGGCGCATTGCAGTGGGCATACCAAACACATCCGCTGTACACCTGGATCAAGGAAGGCGAGCCCGGCGAAGTGGCAACTCATGTAGGGGTTGCCGAGACATCGGGAATTCCGAGCATCTCCGCCGCCTTTGCCGAGAACTCGGGCCCGAAGCTGCTGATGCCCGAGCCAGGCTGGAGCGTGGTCCGCTTTACACCCGAATCAACGCTGACTCTCCCCGACGTCATCCTTGCGCGCATGGTGCCATCGGCCCAGGGACTTGCATTGACTGAAGTCCAGGGTCGCACGCTGTACGTGTTCGATGGCGATGCGAAGCGCGACGGCCAGAGCTGCACAGAGAGTGGTTGCCAGCTCCGTTGGATCCCGCTGGCCGCAGCGACCGTGGCGTTACCGGTGGGCGATTTCTCCGTCGTGACACGTGCGGACGGATCGCGTCAGTGGGCTTATCGCAAGCGACCGCTCTATGCGTATTCGGGCGACAGGCTTCCGGGCGATGCCAATGGGATCGGTGCCGATCCGAAATGGAGCGTGGCGCTGCTCACCGCGGATTTCCGTCCGCCCGGGGTCGCGGTCACTTCATTGGATGGCTACGGAGACGTCATGTCCGTGAACGGCATGACGCTTTACGGCGGATATCCCTTCGAGCATCGCATCGGGGGACGCAATCAAAGGGATGACTTCACGCACAGCGCCTACAACAAAGGCAAGAAGCTCGGACCGGCCGCATGCGATGACTCCGCATGCGTAAGGCTCTGGCAGCCCTTCGTAGCGCCGGCGGATGCACAGCCGAACGGCTTCTGGGAGACGGTGGCGCGGCGCGACGGTACGCGCCAGTGGGTCTACAAGGGCTATGCGATGTACCGCTACACGGGCGACAAGGCGCCCGGAGATCACACCGGGCAGGCCATCTACGACTTCGCAAAGAACGAAGGGGGCGAGCCTGAGATCACCCGCACGATGTTCCTCGTGCAGATATCGAAGGTCAAAGCCGGCGCCGGAATCTACTGGAACATCGCCAAGCCCTGACAAAAGTCAATCTTCGACTCTGCGCTCGCAGTCGGGGAGCGTGTGCGTGTGCAGCGCGACGCGTTAACACATTCCGCGGATCTCCCGATTGCGCGGCTCCGCCGGATAGAGGATTCAATCGAATGGCGATCTATAACGGCAGTTGCCACTGTGGCGATCTGAGAATCGAATACCGGACGGATCTGCTTCCTAGCGCCTGGCCACTGCGCGAGTGCCAGTGCAGGTTTTGTCGAAAGCATGCAATGCTCAGTACGTCGGACCCCAGCGGCGATGTCGTCGTCACTATCGCGAATGCCACAGCCCTAAACCGCTACCGCTTTGCGACCGGTGTTACGGACTTCCTCCTTTGCGCGCGATGCGGCGTATACCTAGGTGCGACAGTCGAGAGCGATGGTTGGATCGTGATTAACGGTCGCCTGATGGATTGCGCGGCGGCTCTCCTCGCTCGGATAGCAGAACCCAAGGTATTCGAGAGCCAGTCCGCTGAAGAGCGCATCGCGCGCCGCCGACAAATGTGGTCACGCTGCCGGATTGAAAATGCGTCAGCGGACCGCGCCTAGTGTGGACGGTGGCAACTTCTTGATTTATATGGTGGCCAGAGGTGGAATTGAACCACCGACACGCGGATTTTCAGTCCGCTGCTCTACCAACTGAGCTATCTGGCCCCCGAAAGAGCCGCGTATTACACCGGTTCGAGCTTGGCGGCGTCAATCCGCACTGACTTAAGCGCACCCGGGTGCATGAATTGCTCCCCTACGGTCGGGAGCAGACACGGATGGCGGACGTCGAGTCGAACGAGAATCGCGTGCTGGTGGCCGCGACGACCCATAGGGACCTCGAGTTCACGACGGCACGGCTTCAGCGCGGCCAGATCCCGGCTTATCCCTGCACGCAGCTCAGAGGCCTCCTCGAAGCGCTTCCGCGCGGCGCAGGCTGCGTCGTCATCACTGCGGAGACCCTGCGGCAGGATGGTGCCGAGCGCCTGCTGGAATGGCTGCGGCAGCAGCCGGCGTGGTCGGAGCTGCCATTCGTCGTGCTCGCGCGCACGGACGCGGACGCGACCGCGGCCGCGGGAATGCTGAGCCCCCTGACCTCAGCGGCGGTGCTCGAGCGACCGGTTCGAGCACGAACGCTCTCGAGCGCGGTGAAGGCATCTCTTCGAGCCCGTCAACGTCAGTACGAAATCCGGCGCCACTTGGAAAGCCTACAGGCGGCGTGGACGGAGCTTGCGCTCGCGAATCGGGCAAAGGATGAGTTCCTGGCGGTTCTCGCGCACGAGCTTCGAAATCCGCTCGCCCCGATTCGAAGCGCAGTGCAATTTCTGACCGCCGGCACCTCGCAGGATCCGGCGCGCCGTAAAGCGCAGGAAATGATCGGTCGGCAGCTGTCGCATCTGGTGAGACTCGTAGACGATCTGCTGGACGTCTCGCGCATCGCGCTCGGGCGCGTGCAGGTCAAGCGCTCGCTGATCGTGCTGCAGGACGTGCTCAACGATTCGATCGAGGCGGTCCGGCCGCTGATCGAGGCTGCGCAGCACAACCTGCTTCTGAAATTCCCGGATGCGCCGGTGTATATCGAAGGCGACAGCACGCGGCTGACGCAGGTCTTCCAGAATCTGCTCAACAACGCGGCTCGCTACACGCCGGGAGGCGGAACGATCGCGATCGCGGCGTCGGTAGAATCGGGCGTCGTCTCGGTGTCCGTAGTGGATAACGGGATCGGCATCCGCGCCGATCTCATGGACAAGCTGTTCCAGCCTTTCGTGCAGGGCTCGCGCAAGCTGCTCCGCTCACAGGGCGGCTTGGGTGTGGGGCTGTCGCTCGCGCAGCGGCTGGTCGAGCTCCATGAGGGTGCGTTGCACGCGGAGAGCGAAGGCGAAGGGCATGGGAGCGTGTTCAGGGTGAGACTCCCGGTCTCCGCACGCGCGCCCCAGGCCGAGCCCATACAGATCGCCGCGAGTCCGGAGCCGGCGCGAGATGCAAGCTCACCGCCGCCAAACGTCCCTCCCACCTGTTCCTGCCGGGTCCTGGTCGTCGATGACAACATCGATGCGGCCGAAAGCCTCTCGATGCTGCTCGAGCTCGAAGGCGCGAAGGTGCGGCAAGCTCACGATGGCTTCGAGGCCTTGGCTATTGCGCGTGAGTTCGCCGCGGATGTCATCGTGCTCGACATCGGCATGCCGGGAATGGATGGCTATGCGGTTTGCCGTCAGCTTCGCGCCATGCCTCGCGGCGAGGACACACGGATCCTTGCGGTCACAGGCTGGGGGCAGCAGGAAGATCGGCGCAAAACCCGCGAGGCGGGCTTTGATGCGCACCTGGTGAAGCCCGTCGACCCCGACGAGCTCACCCGCATTCTATGCGAGGTCAGCGCGGGCAAGCTGGAAGCGCGAGCGCAGAGCCTCCGCGCGAACGCGACAGACACCTGAAGCTTAAGACCCGCTTCCGCTGAGTCTACTTCGCGCGCGGCTCCGGTTGCACCGGCTCTGCTCGAGTCTTCGCGTGCTTGACTGCAGACTTGCTCATGCCTGACGGCGCGGCCGCCTTCATGCTTTGCAGCCGATCCTTGCAGGCCTTCGCCATCTGCTCGCGCGTCATCTGAGTGGTGTTGCTGGCCTGCTGCTTGTCCATGCAATCCCGCATCTCCCCGCCTTCGACATCGGCTGAGAGTGCCGCGCTGCATGCGCATAGCAGCGCGATACAACCGAGCACCGGAACGTGCGGCCGCACGCGATCAACCTTCGTGGAACAACTCGGGGAAGCGTGTCTTGAGATCCGCAACCTTCGGCCGGTCATTGAAGAAAATGTACGGCTCGTTTGGATGCAGGCGCGCGTAGTCCTGATGGTAATCCTCCGCGCGATAGAAACCCCGCAACGGCTCGACGCGGGTGACGATGGGTTGTTTGTAAGCACCGCTCGCCGATAGTTTCGCGATGAAGGCATCCACGGCCGCCTTCTGCTCGGGCGTGCTGTAGAAGATCTCCGAGCGGTATTGGGTGCCCACGTCGGGACCCTGTCGGTTGAGCTCCGTCGGGTCATGGGCGACGGTGAAGAAGACCTGGAGCAGCGTATCGAGGCTGACTTTCGCCGGGTCATAGACGACCTGTACCGATTCCGCGTGGCCCGTGCGGCCGGTGCTAACCGTCTCGTAATCGGCCGTAGAGCGCTCGCCCCCGGCATACCCCGAAATGGCCGATTTCACGCCCTTCACGTGCTGGAATACGGCCTGCACGCCCCAGAAGCAGCCGCCCGCGAAGACGATCGACTGCGGCTTGCCGATGCTCGTATCGACTGAGACGGGCACTGATACCGCATCCGAGGCTCCGGCTCCCGCAAACGCAAGTACGCCGATAAGCGACAACGCCAAAGTGGCAAAACGACGATTCATACGACCCCCAGTTGACGATCGCGCGCAAACAACCACGCGCCTGAAATCAAGACGACAGGTGCCGCTCTCGGCACCGCCAGGACACTCGCATCGGCCGCAGCCGATGCCGGCTGCGGCGTCAAAGACTTCATGCTGTCGACTCCCTCGCATTTGGGCCGGATCCGAGCCGCCGAGTTCCGCGAGCTTAAGCCGTGCCCGACGAAGCGTCACCTTCACCGCGGCTGTGGACGTCATTAAGTCCGTTAGGATCAGAATTCGCGCGATGCTCACCAGATCAATACGCGCGAGAGGGGTAAAAGGTTACGCCACTCTATGCAAGATATCTGATCGCGCGACCGGCGCGCGATTCTTGCCGTGCACGGCAGGCGTCGATAATGTGCCGGGCGCATGCCGAGCTTTGCGGAACGATTGCGTGATTTTCGACTGGGGGCCTCTACCGAGGAGCAACTGCTTGCCCAGGCCGACCAGGAGCTGCGCGAGCCCGGGGTCGACGCGGTAGGTCTCCTCGCGACGCTCTACGGAGAGCAGGCGAGCAACCCCGATCAAACGAGGCGCCTCGAGACGGTCGAGCAGCACATCCTCGGCCACATTCGCGCCGTCGATGGCGATGACACCGGCGATGTGATGGTACCCGTCCTTCCGCCGGGCGTCGGCTCGACGCTCAAGAAGCGATTCAAGTTGATCGAGCGCATTGGGCGCGGCGGTATGAGCAGCGTGTTCAAGGGGATCGATCTGCGCAAGATCGAGGCGCGCGCTGACGATCCTTTCGTCGCAGTCAAAGTACTGAACCCGCCTTTCAGCGATGAGGCGCGCGCGCTCGCACTTCTGCAGAGCGAGGCCGGGAAACTGCAGTCGCTCGCGCATCCCAACATCGTTCAGCTGATCGACTGCGATCGCGAAGGTCGCGCCGTATTCCTCGTGCAGGAATATCTCGAAGGCGAGCCGCTCGAGAAGCGGTTGCAGCGGGCGGGCGGTGCGCCGCTCCCGACCGAGGATGCAGCGCGGATCATCGAGAGCGTAGCGAGCGCGCTGGCCGTTGCACATAGAGACGGCATCATGCACGGAGACCTGAAGCCCGCGAACGTCATCGTTACGGATCGCGCGGAAGTGAAGGTGATCGATTTTGGCATCGCGCGTTTGTTGAGCCGGGAGACGGAGAGCACGGCCCTGCGCGGCGAGATCACCGCGCTGACACAAGCGTATGCGAGCCCGGAGATTCTCGAGAAGGCCGATCCTGACCCGCGGGACGATATCTATTCGCTCGCGTGCATCGCGCATGAGGTCCTCACCGGCGAGCATCCCTATGGACGGACCGATGCCGTCCATGCTCGCAATGCAGGCCTGAAGTTGATCCGCCGCGGAAATCTATCGCGGCGACGGTATCGCGCGATTGCGCATGCCCTGGCTTTTGAGCGCGACGAGCGTACACCGACCGCGTCGCAATTCATCGCCGAGCTGCGAGATGATTCGGCAGGTCGCGTGCTGCGCTTCGGCGCCTACGCGTGTCTACTGCTGGCACTGGTTGCAATCGGTTTCTTCGCCTGGCTGCGGCATGCCCGCAAGCCGCGTCTGGTCAGTGCGCCGTCCACGACCAGCGTCACTCCGGGCGAGGTATTCCGCGATTGCCCGACGTGCCCGCTCGTGAAAGCGGTGCCGGCCGGCAGCTTCGTGCAAGGGTCGCTCGATGACGACCCCGACGCCGCGCCCTCCGAGAAGCCGCGGCACTCGGTCGCGATTCCCGCAGCATTCGGCATCAGCGCCTACGAGATCACCGTGGCCGAATATCGGGAGTTTGCGGAAGACACGGGGCGCGCTGCCGAAGGCTGCGAGGTGTATGACGGCGCATGGCAGATGCGGCCCGACCGAAGCTGGCGCAATCCCGGCTTCGAGCAGACTGCCTCGCATCCTGTGGTGTGCGTGTCCTGGACCGACGCGAGAGACTATGCGGCGTGGCTTTCAGCCCGCACGCACGTTCGTTACCGACTCCCGAGCGCATCGGAATGGGAATACGCGGCACGCGCCGGTTCGGGAGGCGCCGCGCCTTGGGAGGATCCGGCATCGGCGTGCGAGCACGCCAATGTCGCGGATCAAACAGCGGTGGAGCAGTTCCCGGGGTGGCGGGCCGATGGCTGTGCTGACGGACACGTGTTTACGGCTTCCGTCGGCAGCTTTGCGCCCAATGCCTTCGGATTGTTTGATGTCATCGGAAACGCCTTCGAGTGGGTCGAGGACTGCTGGCACGACGATTATCGGGACGCCCCAGCGGACGGCGCGGCGTGGCGCGCGGACCCGTGCAGGGAGCATGAGATCCGCGGCGGCTCTTGGTTCAGCAGTCCCGAGCTCGCGCGCTCGGCTTACCGCAATCGCTTCGAGGCTGATCATCGAGCCAACAGCGTGGGATTTCGCGTGCTGCGCGAGATCAGGCCATGAAGCACCTTGCGCTCCCGGTGCTCGCATTTTTGTGCGCACCGTCCTTTGCGCAGGATGTGAAACCCGCGCGGAGCCCGGGCGCGCCCGAGCGCGCCGCGTCTGCCCCTTCTACCGCGCCGGAGCGTGCGAGCCGCTCGGGCGCAGCGCTGCGCGCCGCGCGGGCCGCAAACCCTGGCCTTCCGCCTCTCGCGACGCGCAGGGCGGCAGGACGGCATGACGCATCGACCGACCGCGCAGCCCCGCCTGCCGGCAGCGAGCCCGAAAGCGCTCCACCGAAGAGCTATTCAAACGCATTGATTGACGGCCGCGCGCATTGATTGAATGAGGAGAAGGCTTTGACCCGTGACGCAGTGGGCTTGAGCGAGTTGGCTGCGCTTCTCATTTGCGCGCTTTCCGTCCTTCGAAGCGCCCCCGCACATCCGGCTGCAGAACAAACAAAATTGAGCTCTCCTGCAAAGGCGCTGCATGCGCTCTTTCGCGAGGCCTGGGAGCGCGACCTGCGGGATGACCCGCTGGCTGCTACCTATTACGGGGATCACCACTTTGACTATGCCTGGCCGGATCTTTCACCCAACGCGATTCAAGAGCGCGAGGCAGCGGAGCGAGCGACGCTCGGGCGCGTGCGCGCCATTGATCGCTCGGCACTGACGCCGGAGGACCAGCTCAATGCCCGCCTGTTTGAGCGCGTATATCGCGACAGGGTCGCCATGCAGCCGTTCAAGCCGTGGTTGTACTCGCTGTTCTCCCGGGATGGCCTGCAGACCCTGAATGAGACCACCGAGCTCATCGCCTTCGACAAACGGGAGGATTACGACCACTGGCTTTCCCGGCTGCGATCCCTCAAGACTTATCTCGCACAAAGCACGGCGCTTCTGCAGATGGGGATCTCAGAGCACCGCATGCAGGCGCGCGCGGTGCTCGAGCGCAGCGTCAAACCGCTCGCGGCGCTGGCGCAGCCCGATGTGGATTCAAATCCGTTCTATGCGCCTTTCAAACACATGCCGGAATCCATTCCCGCAGCCGAGCGGACGCGGCTTGCAGAGGCAGCGCGCACGGCGATCAAGGACGACGTGATCCCTGCATATCAGCGCCTCAACGCCTTCTTCCTGAAACAGGTGCTGCCGGCGGCCCGCGCCCATGAGGGGATCTGGGATACGCCGGATGGCCCGGCCTTCTATCGTGAGCGCATTGCGTACTACACCACCACCGATCTCACGGCGGATCAGATTCATGCGATCGGGCTCGCCGAGGTGAAACGAATTCGAGCGGAGATGGATCGCGTGATCACGCAGATGGGCTTCAAAGGGAGCTTCGCGGCGTTTCTCACGTTCCTGCGCACCGATCCGCAATTCTATTACCGCACGCCGCAGGAGCTGCTCGACGGCTATCGCGCGGTTGCGAAGCGCATCGATCCCGAGCTGGTGAAACTATTCGGACATCTTCCTCGCACGCCCTATGGCGTGCGGCCCATCCCCGACACGAGCGCACCGAATACGACGACAGCCTACTATCAGGGGCCCGCCGCGGACGGCACGCGGCCGGGATACTTCTGCGTGAATCTGTTTCGTCCGGAAGTGCGCCCGAAGTACGAGATGGAAGTGCTCACGAGCCATGAAGCCGTGCCCGGGCACCATCTGCAGATCGCGATCGCGAGCGAGCTTACCGACCTGCCCGAGTTCAGGCGCGATGCGGACTTCACGGCGTTCGTCGAGGGCTGGGGACTGTATGCCGAGAGTCTTGGCGATGACCTCGGTCTGTACACGGATCCCTACTCGCGCTTCGGCAAGCTGACTTACGAGATGTGGCGCGCACTGCGCCTCGTCGTCGACACGGGGCTGCACGAGAAGCACTGGACGCGCGCGCAGGCGATCGACTACATCAAGGCCAACGCGGCCAAGACCGAAGCCGACATCATCAACGAGGTCGACCGTTACATTGCGTGGCCGGGTCAGGCGCTCGCCTACAAGATCGGCGAGCTCCGATTCAAGGCGCTGCGCGCGCAATCACAGCGGGCGCTGGGCGCGGAGTTCGACATGCGTGAATTCCATGACACGCTGCTCGGCAGCGGGCCGCTTCCAATGGACGTGCTCGAGGATGTCGTGCACGACTGGATCAAACAAAAGCAATCGGCTGCGGCGTCCCGTAAGTAGTTCGTTGCCGCTCGGGCGGCGAATCAAACCCTGTCCGCGCTCTCGCGCCAGCGGTCATAGCAGCGCGGATGAAAGTGGATCGTGACTTCCTGACCATCGAGCTCCGCGATGGCCTCGAACACGAGGTCCCGGGTGGAGAGAACCATGCGGCACATCGGACACGGCGCACCGGTGCCGAAATCGCCGCGCGCACGGATGGGGCGCGCGCGTCGAAGCGATGCGACGTTCCAGCGTTCCGGCTCCGACCGGGGTGGGTCGCTCATCCGGCGGCCTCGAGCCGCTCGCTGGCTTCGAGCCACTCGCTTTCGACGACTGCGATGGCCTGTGCGAGCTCCGCCTGGCGCGCGAGGAGCTTCTCCAGCTCGGCGCGCCGCGAGGACTCATAGACTTCCCCGCCGGCGAGCGATTTCGTAATCGCCTCATTCTCCTGCGTCAGCGCCTCGAGCTCGCGCTCGCATCGCGCAAGCGTGGCCTGGAGTGAGCTTGGATTGGCGCGTCGGGGACCGGGACCTTTTGACGACCCGACGGCGTTCGCCCCGGCAGGGCGCGTTGGAGCGCCCCCCGCGGAGCGCTTTGCAGTGCGGGCCGTCTTCTGCTCGGATGCCGGCTGCGACAAGGATGCCTGCGCCGCCGGCTCGCTCCGTCCACCGCGCGCGAGCCACTTTGCGTAGTCGTCGAGATCGCCATCGAAGATGCGGGCGCTTCCGCTATCCACGATGTAGAGCTCGTCCGCCACGGTGCGCAGCAGATGTCGGTCATGCGAGACGACGACAACTGCGCCGGTGTAGTCCTGCAGCGCAACCGCGAGCGCCTGCCTCATCTCGAGGTCGAGATGATTGGTCGGCTCATCGAGGAGCAGAAGATTGGGTCTGCGAAATGCCACCAGCGCGAGGGCCAGCCGGGCTTTCTCGCCGCCGGAGAAGGGCGCAACGGGCTCGAACACGCGATTGCCGCGAAAGCCGTAGCCCGCGAGATAGTCACGCAGATCCTGCTCGGCAGCGCGCGTCGACAGCTCGGCTTCCACCCGGCGCAGATTCGCGAGCGCCGAGTCGATAGGCACGATCTGCTCGAGTTGATGCTGCGCGAAGTAGCCGATGCGCAGGTCGCGAGCCTCCGTGCGCGTCCCGGAGAGCGCCTGAAGCTCGCCCGCGAGCAGCTTCATCAGCGTCGACTTCCCGGCTCCGTTGCGGCCCAGGAGTGCCACCCGATCGCCGGGCGAGAGAGTCAACTTGACGCCATCGAGGATCGCATGACCTTCGTACCCGACCGATTGATTCTCGATGGCGAGCAGCGGGCGCGGCAGTTTGGCAGGCTCCGCAAAGCTGAATTCAAAAGGGGAATCGACGTGCGCAGGCGCGATGCGCTGCATGCGCTCGAGCGCTTTCAAGCGGCTTTGCGCCTGGCGCGCCTTGCTCGCCTTGGCGCGAAAGCGCTCGACGAAGGATTCCATGTGCCGAATCTCGCGCTGCTGCCGCGCAAACAGGGCGGCCTGCTCGGCCAGCTCGGAGGCACGCTGGTCCTCGAAGGCGGAATAGTTTCCGCGATAGGCCCTCGCATGGCCGTGCTCGATGTTGACGATGCGGTTCACGACCCGGTCGAGAAACTCGCGGTCATGCGCGATCAGTAGAAGGGTGCCGGGGTAGGCGCGCAGCCACTCCTCGAGCCACAGGATCGCATCGATGTCGAGGTGATTGGTCGGCTCATCGAGCAGCAGCAGATCGGAGCGGCACATGAGCGCTTTCGCCACGTTGAGCCGCACGCGCCAACCACCGGAGAATGCGCGCACCGGGCGCTCTTCGTCGGCGGAGGTGAAGCCGAGCCCGTGCAGGAGCTTTGCGGCGCGGCTTCGCGCGTCGTAGCCGCCGATCGCGCCGTAGTCGGCGTAGAGGTTCGCGAGCCGCTCGCCCTCATCCCGGCTTTCCGCGACTGCGATGCGCGCCTCGAGCTCCCGCAGGCCCGGATCGCCGTCGAGAACGAACTCGATGGCCGGCTGATCGCTCGGCAGCAGCTCCTGCGAGACATGCGCCACCTCGAGGTTCGAGGGCATGTCGAAACTGCCGGTCTCGGGATGGACCTCTCCGCGCACGAGCGCAAGGAGCGTCGATTTCCCGCTGCCGTTCTCGCCTGTGATGCCGACCTTCTCGCCGCGAAACAGCGAGAAGGTGGCCTCCGAGACGAGCACGCGTGTGCCGCGCCGGAGCGAGACATCGGTGAAGTTCAGCATGGGCGCTCGCGCGCCGCGTTATTTGATATCGCCGAGCTGGTCGATGATGTGATCGACGATGCCGTACTCCTTGGCTTCCTCGGCAGTCAGCCAGTAGTCGCGATCGGTGTCCTTGCGGACGCGCTCGATCGGCTGCCCGGTCTCGCGCGCGATGATGGCGTTGAGGCGCTCGCGCATCTTGCGCACCTCGTTGGCGTGGATCAGCGCATCGCTTGCCTGGCCGCGAAAGGCTCCGATCGGCTGATGCAGCATGAAGCGCGTGTTCGGCAGTGCGTAGCGGTCGCCTTTCTTCGCACCGAGGTAGATCAGAACGCCGGCGCTCGCGACCCAGCCGGTGCCGATGATCTGAACGCGCGCAGGCAGAAATCGCAGCATGTCGTGAATGGTGTCGCCGGATTCGACGTGGCCGCCCGGCGAGTTGATGAACACGCGAATGGGATCGCTGTTCAGCGAGGCGAGCGCGAGGAGCTGGTTTACGGCCTCTCGCGCGAGCTTGTCGGTGACTTCCCCGAAGATCGTGACGATGCGCGAGCGGAACAGGGTCTGCGAGACCTGGCCGACGTTGGGATTCGTAACTTCCGTGACGGGACTGTCGGTGCGCGCCGGGTCATCCGGCTGCGTGGTGTCGGGCTTCTGCGGTGCGGGCTTTTCGAGAGCATGAGTGTTCATGCCCAAATTTTACCACGCCCTGGCGGGCGGCCCCGCCGAGGCAGCTCTCAGGCGAGCTCCTCGGTGCGCACCTGAACGATCATGTCGCGGCAATCGGTGCGCTTTCCCACAAAGGCGCCGGTAATGGGCATGACCCCTCGAGGGTGATTGCTGACGCCCGTCACGATGTGATGCTGGCCGCTGCGCTTGCCGGAGCTTGGATCGAAGCCGCGCCAGCCGAGGGAGGGCAGGTAGACCTCGGTCCAGGCGTGGGTCGATGCTTCCCCCGCCAGCGACGCTTCCCCGTGCAGATAGCCGCTGGCAAAGCGGGCCGCGACACCGAGCGCCCGCGCTGCGTCCATCATGAGCGTTGCGAGATCTCGGCAGGAGCCGCTCATCACCTGAAGCGTGTGTGTCGGGCTCTGCACCCCTTTTTCGCTACGACGCTGATAGCGCACGCGGCGGAACACGAGCTCGCACAGGGCGAGCATCGTGCCCTCGGCGTCGCCCGCATCGATCGCGAGCTCCCGGTCGAGCCAGCTGCGCAGCTCCTGCCCCTCATCGGTGAACGAGGGCACGAGATACGAGGCGGTGATCGTGGTCTCCAGCGGGTCGTAGACGGCCGGGAAAGGGACACGCCACGGCTCGTGCATGTCGCGGGCAGGGAAAGGTGCGAGGCGCTCGACGACGACATCGCTTTCGATGTCAAGGATCTGCGCGCCGGCATTGAAGTCTGCGATGGCGATCGAGTTGCCGAACACGTCGCGCACCCACATCAGCGTATGCGCAGGCTCGATCCGGAGCTCCATCTGCTCGATGCGCAGGTCGTGCCCTTCGCGCGGCCGGATCACGAGGCGATGCTGGCCGAACTCCACGGGACGTTTGTACAGATACTGGGTGCGATGTTGGATTCGCAGGCGCACGTGGCCGATTACCCTTGCGACGCTGCGCCCTGATGAGCCGGATCAAGACACGCAGCCACATGCGCCACTTCGGCATCGCTCCCCATGATGACGGGTGTGCGCTGGTGAATCGCGGTGGGCTGTATATCGAGAATGCGCTGCCCCGGCGCGGCGATCGCGCGTCCGCCGGCCTGCTCGATGATCATGGCCATCGGATTGGCCTCATACATCAGGCGAAGCTTCCCGCCCGGCGCTTTCTGTGTCGGGGGATAGAGGAACACGCCGCCCTTCAGAAGGATGCGGTGCAGATCCGCCACCATCGCGCCGACGTAGCGGCTCGAGTAGCCGCGCTCCTGGGCCCAGTCCAGATAGCGGATATAGCCTTCGGGAAACGAGCGGCGGTTGCCTTCATTGAGCGAATAACTTTTCCCCGCCGCCGGCATGCGCAGATTGCTCTCTACGAGGATGAAAGCGCCGATGGAGGGATCCAGCACAAACATATCGACGCCCGTTCCGAGCGTGAGAACAAAGATCGTTGACGACCCGTAGAGCACGTAGCCCGCCGCGACCTGCTCACTCCCTCGCTGGAGGAGCGAGGTTTGTGCATTCGCGCGCCGGTCGTGACGCAGGATGCTGAAGATCGTTCCCACGCCGCCGCAAACATCGAGATTCGATGAGCCGTCGAGCGGATCAAACAGCACGCAGTAGCGCCGCTCGCCATCGGTCCGGTCCCGCAGAATCACGGGCTCCTCGTTCTCCTCGGAGGCAACGATCGCTACGCCTTCACGTCCGCCGAGCGTTCGCAGCAGCACATCGTTTGCAATCACATCGAGCTTCTGCTGCGCTTCGCCCTGAACGTTCTCACTGCCGGCCGCACCCAGCACGTTTTCCAGCCGCGCGCGCCGCACCTTGGCGGCAATGACTTTGGCGGATATGGAAAGCGCGGAGAGAATCCACGACAGCGTGCCGGTGGGCTCCGGAAAGTTGGCCTGTCTTTGCAGGATATGAGCCTGAAGCGTGACGAAAGCGGGCTCGGCGCCGACGGTTTGCTGCATGGTTTCGCGGGGTTTCCTGGAGGATCGAGAGTCAGGGCCAAAAGCGTATCATGACGGCGGGGCGCAGGAGCTTAAGACGTCGGTGTGCGCCAGCCGCCGCCGAGGGATTGGATCAGCGCGATCGCCGTCGTCTGGCGGGTGAGTCTCACCTGCACGAGAGAGCGGCGCGCATTCAGCGCGGCCGTTTGAGCGGTGACGACATCCGTGTAGCTGATGAGCCCGGAGCGATATTGGTTGAGGGCGATGCGCTCCGCCTCATCCGCCGCCTCCGATGCGCGCTGGCGCAGGTCACTCTGCTGCGCGAGCACCAGGGAGGTTGCAAGCTGATTGCCCACGTCCTGAAAGGCCGTCAGCGTGGTCTGTCTGTAGCTCGCAACGTTCTGCTCATACGCGGCTCGGGCCTGCGCCGTGCGCGCGCGGGTCGCGCCAAAATCAAACAGAGTCGCTGCGACGGACGCACCCAGCGACCACGTGCGCGCGGAAGCCTCGAGCAGATCGCCGATCGCGCGTCCCGAGGAGCCGTAGGCCGCGCTGAGATCGAAGGTCGGAAAGTAGGCCGCCTTGGCGACGCCGATCTGCGCGTTTGCCGCGGCCATGCGTCGTTCGGCTGCGGCGACGTCCGGCCGGCGCTGCAGAAGCTCCGAAGGTACGCTCAGCGGAACATCGGGCACCGTGGCGATCCAATCGCCACCGCTCAGCGTGAATTGACCGGCGGGCTCGCCGACGAGCACTGCAATCGCGTTCTCCAGCACCGCGCGCTGACGTGTGAGGTCGGCAAGATCCGCCTGCGCGTTGAGAAGCTGAGTTTCCGCCTGCAGCACATCGCTCTTCGCCGCGATCTTTGCGGCGTAGCGGTTCTGTGTGATCTCGAGCGCGCGCTGAAAGGCCTCGACCGTGTCGCGCAGCAATGCCTGCTCCGCGTCAGTCTCGCGCAGCTGGAAATAATCGGAGGCGAGCTCGCCCTGCGCGGCGAGCCGCGCGGCGGCGAGATCGGCGGCGCTCGCCTGTGCCGCGTCGCCGGCGGACTCCACCGCGCGCCGGATGCGGCCGAATACATCGAGCTCCCACGAGGCAGCGACCTCTGCACGGTACAGTGTTCCGGGCGTGGTGCTGCGCGTGCCCGTACCCGTCTGCGTCGTAACGATGGATGTATTGTTGGAATGGGTCCTGTCTGCAGAGGCATCCACGGTAATGCCCGGGAAGAAAGAGGCGCGCTGCTCGCGCACCAGGGCGCGCGCCTGCGCATAGGCTGCGGCCGCGCCGGCGATCGTTTGATTGGCGCGCTCGATCCGCGACTCGAGCTCATTCAGCGTGGGATCGCCGAATACCGCCCACCAGTCACCGCGATCGAGCACGTCCGCAGGTGCTGCCGTCTTCCAGACCTGGCCGTGCAGGTAGGCCTCGGGGACGGGCGCATCCGGACGATGATAGTTTGGGCCGACCGCGCAAGCGCTCAAACAGGCAAGCGCGGCGATTGCTGCAATCGTCCTCGTACGCGGCAAAGGTGCCTCAGGCGCTTGCGGTCTCATGGCATCGAAGGCGTTAGTGTGGAATGCGCGCGCGAGAGCTCGCGCTCGTTCGGGCTGCGCCTGCGCAGCTTGTCGAGATAGACGTACACGACCGGCGTCGTGAGCAGGGTCAGAACCTGACTTGCGATGAGACCACCGATGATTGCGACGCCGAGCGGCTGGCGCATCTCGGAGCCCTCCCCAAACCCGATCGCAAGGGGCAGTGCGCCGAGCACTGCTGCTGCCGTGGTCATGAGTATCGGGCGGAATCGCAGCAGACAGGCTTCTCGCACGGCCTGCACCGCAGACAGGCCGCGTGCACGCTCCACCTCGAGCGCGAAATCGATGATCAGGATGGCGTTCTTCTTCACGATGCCGATCAGCAGGAAGACTCCGATGAGCGCGATGATGGAGAACTCCATCTTGAAGATCATCAGCGCGACCACCGCGCCGAAGCCTGCGGACGGAAGCGTCGAGAGCACTGTCACAGGATGGATCGTGCTTTCGTACAGAATGCCGAGCACGATGTAGATCACGAGGATCGCTGCGATGATCAGAAGGGGTTGCTGCGAGTTTTGCTCCTGAAAGCTCCGTGCCGTGCCCTGAAAGCTGCCGCGCACCGTGGCGGGCATGCGGATGCGATCCTCAGCGCGATGGATTGCTGCCGCGGCATCGCTGAGAGAATAGCGTTCGTTGAGATTGAAGGAGATGGTCGTAGCCAGCTCCGAGTCCTGGTGGCTGATCGAGGCGGGCGTCGAGCGCTCGCCGAATTTCGCGATCGCTGCAAGCGGCGCCATTGTCGTCGGCGCCGTGCTCAAAGGATTGCCCGTCGCGGAGTCCCGCAGTCCCGGATTGATCGGCACCGTCGCCCTCGCAGAAGACTCGCCTGAAGGCGCGGAAAGGGATGCAGAGTCGCGTGTCGAGCGGACCGCCGGCACGTACACATCCTGCAGTGCACCGGGCGTCTGCGCATACTGCGGCGCGACCTCCATGATGACGTGATACTGATTGAGCTCCTCGTAGATGGTCGCGACCTGCCTTTGTCCAAAGCTATCGTAGAGTGCGTTGTCGACCTGCAGCGCGGAGATCCCCAGCCGGGAAGCGGCATCGCGGTCCACCTCGACGAAAGTCTCGACTCCATGCTCTTCCTGGTCCGTGTCGATGTCGGTGAGCGCCGCCTCGCTCTTCATCTCGTCGGCTAGCTTCTTGGCCCAGTTGCGAAGCAGAGTCGAATTTTCGCTCTTCAGCGTGTATTGATAGGTTGAGTTCGACTGACGCCCGCCCATGCGCACGTCCTGGACCGGATTCAGAAACAGGCTTGCGCCGGTGACGCGCTGCAGTTTCGGGCGCAGCCGCGCGATCACCTGCTGACCGCTTTCCTTGCGCTCGGACCGCGGCTTGAGATTGACGAACATGAAGCCGCCGCCGGCGCGGGAGCCGCCCGTGAAACCCACGACCGTCGCGACCGCGGGATCTCGATGAATGATGTCGACGAAGTTGCGCAGCTTCTGCCGCATCGCCTGGAAGGAGATGCTCTGGTCCGCGCGCAGGCCGCCGTTCAACTGGCCCGTATCCTGGGTGGGAAAGAAGCCCTTCGGGATCGAGGCGAAAAGGTAGATGTTCAGGGCGACGACGACTGCGAGAATGAGCATCACCAGCGGCCGGGCGGCAAGCGCCCAGTCGAGACTTCGCTCATAGCCGCGCAGAATCCTCTGGAAGCCCGCTTCCGCCCAGCGGGAAAGCCTCCCGGCGCCGTGCTCTGCGGTCTGCGGAGGCTTCAGAAGAAGAGCGCACATCATGGGTGTGGTGGTGAGCGATACCACGAGCGAGATCAGTACCGCAGCGGAAAGCGTGACAGCGAATTCGCGGAACAAACGGCCGACCTGTCCGCCCATGAACAAAAGCGGAATGAACACGGCGACGAGCGAGATGCTGATCGAGAGCACCGTGAAACCGACCTCACGCGCGCCGAGGAGTGCGGCCTGCACGCGGCCCATGCCGGCCTCGATGTGACGGCTCGTGTTCTCGAGCACGACGATGGCATCGTCGACCACGAAGCCGGTCGCCACGGTCAGCGCCATCAGCGATAGATTATTGAGGCTGAAGCCGAGCAGATACATGATCCCGAACGTCCCGAGGAGCGAGACGACGGTGGCCGCGGCCGGGACGATGGTTGCACGCACGGTGCGCAGGAAAGCGCTTACGACCAGCACCACCAGGATCAGCGAGATGATCAGGGTCAGCTCGATCTCGCGCAGCGCCGAGCGGATGGACGTGGTGCTGTCCGAGGCCAGCTGCAGCTGCACGTCCGCCGGAAGCTGCGCGCGCAGCTCGGGGAGCAGGGCTTTGACGCTGTCCACTGTTTGAATGACGTTTGCGCCGGGCTGCCGGGTCACGACGGCGACGATGGCGGGCATACCGTTGAAAAGCCCGAGCGTACGGGTGTCCTCGACGCTATCGATGACGTTCGCGACATCGCCGAGCCTGACTGGAGCGTTGTTGCGCCAGGCGACGATCAATGGCCGATAGTCCGCCGCAAGCCGCCCGGGGGCTGAGGTATAGACCTGGTAGTGGCGTCCGTTTCCCTCGATCGCACCTTTGGGCCGATTGGCATGCGAGGATTGAATCGCCGCGCGCACGTCCTCCATCGACACGCCGAGCGTGTTGAGCGCGAAAGGCAGCAGCTCCACCCGGACCGCCGGCAGCGAGCCGCCGCCGATCTCGACGTCGCCCACACCTTTGGCCTGCGCAAGATGCTGCTGCACGATGTTCGCGACCGCATCGTAGATCTGTCCCGGCGTGCGCGTCTTCGACGTGAGCGCGAGGATCATGATCGGCGCATCGGCCGGATTCGCCTTGCGGTAGGTCGGGTTGCTGCGCAGCGTGGGCGGCAGATCGGCGCGCGCGGCATTGATGGCTGCCTGTACCTCGCGCGCGGCACCGTCGATGTTGCGGTTGAGATTGAATTGCAGGCTGACGCGGGCGTTGCCCGTGCCGCTGTTTGAAGTCATCTCGTTCACATCGGAGATGATCCCGAGCCGTCGCTCGAGCGGCGTCGCGACGCTCGAGGCCATCGTCTCGGGACTTGCGCCCGGAAGATTCGCGCTGACCGAGATCGCGGGGTAGTCCACCTGCGGAAGCGGCGACACCGGCAGCACGAAGAAGCCCGCGACGCCGGACAGCGCGACTCCGGCCGTCAGCAGGACGGTGGCAATAGGCCGCCGGACAAACCAGCTGGAGAAGCTCATGCCGGCGCGCGCTCCGAATCCAGTGGCTGTCGCGTCCGCCGCCGCCGACGCGCCAGCCGGTCGAACTCAAGATAGATCACGGGCGTCGTGAACAGAGTCAGGAGCTGACTCATGATGAGCCCGCCAAAGATAGAGATCCCGAGCGGGCGGCGCAGCTCCGCACCTTCGCCCCACCCGATCATGAGCGGCACGGCGGCGAAAAGCGCGGCGAGCGTCGTCATGAGAATAGGACGGAAGCGAAGAAGCGCCGCCTGATGTATCGCCTCCCGGGGAGATTTGTGCTCTTCGCGTTCTGCGGTGATGGCGAAGTCGATCATCATGATCGCGTTCTTCTTCACGATACCGATCAGAAGGATGATGCCGATGATGCCGATGACGCCGAGGTCGTTCCCCGTCACGAGCAGCGCCAGGAGCGCGCCCACACCGGCCGAGGGGAGTGTCGAGAGGATGGTCAGCGGATGAATGTAGCTCTCGTACAGCACGCCCAGCACGATGTACACGCACACGATCGCAGCCAGGATCAGCCACAACTCATTGGAGAGCGAGTTGCGATAGGCCGCCGCGGCGCCGAGGAAGGTCAGGGTGACACTGCCGGGCATGCCGATGCGGTGCGCAGTGGTCTCGATCGCCCGCACGGCACTGCCGAGGGATACGCCGGGGGCGGTATCAAAGCCGATGGTCGTCGCGGGGAACTGCGCCACGTGGGTGATCTGGAGCGGCGCGGTGCGCTCGCTGATGCGGGCGATCGCCGCAAGCGGCGTCGCCTCGCCGGCGCCGGATTGCAGATTAAGCATGCCGAGACTTGCAGGCGTTGTCAGGAGATCAGGCTTCGCCTCGAGGATGACGCGGTATTGATTCGACTCTGTGAAGATCGTCGAGATGATGCGCTGACCGAACGCGCTGTAGAGCGCATCGTCGACTGCGGAAGCGCTGATCGCTAGCCGCGCGGCCGTGTCGCGATCGATGTCGACGTAGGCTGCAAGGCCGGTCGCGCCTGCGTCGGATGCGAGATTGCGGACGCGCGAGTTTTGTTGCAGCGCTGCGACCAGCTTCAGCGCCCAGGCGTCGATCGTCTTCTGGCTCACGCCTTCGAGCGAGACACGGTACTGAGTGGGACCGGTCTCCGCATCGATCGTGAGATCCTGGGTGGGCTGCAGATAGAGTGTCAGTCCCGCGATGCTCTGCACGCGCCTCTGCAGACGATTCATGATGTCGATCTGCGAGGACGTCGTGCGGTCCGTCTTCAGATTGATCAGCATGTTGCCCGTATGCAGCATGGTGCTGTTTGCGCCATCGACGCCGATGAACGAGCTCAGGCTCTCGACGTCCGGATCCTCGAGAATGGCGCGCGCCGCCGCCTGCTGCAGATCCGCCATGCGTGCATAAGACACAGACTCCGCCGCGACGACGCGCGCCTGGAGCTGGCCCGTGTCCTGCGTCGGGAACAGGCCCTTCGGGATCACCATGTAGAGAAGGGCCGTGAGCACCAGCGTTCCAACGGCTACGAGGAGCGTTGCGCGCTCCCGCGCGAGCACCCATTGGAGCGCGCGATCGTAATGGCCGATCAATTGCTGGAAGCGCCGGTTCGGCCGCGTCTCCTCGCGCCTGAGCCAGCGCGAGGACAGCATGGGCACCAGCGTCAGCGACACGACCGCCGAGATCAGAATCGTGATGGCGAGCGTGACGGCGAACTCGCGGAACAGACGGCCGATCACATCGCCCATGAAGAGGAGCGGTATGAGAACGGCGATCAGCGACACGGTCAGCGATACGATCGTGAAGCCGATCTCGCTGGCACCTTTGAGCGCCGCCTGAAGCGGCGGATCGCCCTTCTCGATGTAGCGCGAGATGTTCTCGATCATCACGATGGCATCGTCGACCACGAAGCCGGTGGCGATCGTCAGCGCCATCAGACTCAGATTGTTGAGACTGAAGCCCAGGAGGTACATCGCGCCGAATGCGCCGACGAGGGAGATCGGTACCGAGAAGCTCGCGATCAACGTGGCGCGCGGGCTGTGCAGGAACATGAGGATCACGATCACCACGAACACGACCGCGAGGATGAGCTCGAGCTCGACGTGGTTGACGGACGAGCGAATACTCGTCGTTCGATCGCTTAAGACCTCGATGCTCACCGACGCCGGAAAGCCCGCGCGCAGGTCCGCAAGCCGCGCCTTGATGGCCGAGACCGTGGAAATGACGTTCGCGCCCGGCTGACGCTGCACATTGAGGATGATCGCGGGCTTGAGATTGGCCCAGGCCCCAAGCTTCACGTTCTCGGCGCTGTCCACCACCTGGGCGACGTCGATGAGGTGGATCGGCGCACCGTTCCGGTAGGCGACGATCAGATTCTTGTAGTCCGCGGCCGTGAGCAGCTGGTCGTTTGCATTGATCGTGTAGGCACGCGTCGGTCCGTCGAAGCTTCCTTTGGCCGTGTTGGCATTCGCATTGTTGATGGCCGTGCGCAGGCTATCGAGCGTCACCCCGTAGGAAGCGAGCGATTGAGTATCCGCCTGGATGCGCACTGCCGGACGCTGCCCGCCGCTCAGTGTCACGAGGCCCACGCCGGAGACCTGCGAGATCTTCTGCGCAAGCTGGGTGTTCACGAGGTTCTGCACCTCGGTGAGCGGCAGGGTGTCGGACGTGATTGCGAGCGTCAGGACCGGTGCGTCGGCCGGATTCACCTTCGCGTAGATCGGCGGCGCGGGAAGATCGGCGGGCAGGAGCGACCCTGCGGCATTGATCGCAGCCTGCACTTCCTGCTCCGCGACGTCGAGCGACTCGCTCAGCGTGAATTGCAGCGTGATGACGGAGGCGCCGGCGGAGCTCACCGAGCTCATCCGCTGCAAGCCGGACATCTGGCCGAACTGTCGCTCGAGCGGCGCGGTTACCGTCTGACTCATCACATCCGGGCTTGCGCCCGGATAGAGCGTCTGGGCCTGAATGGTCGGATAGTCGACCTGCGGGAGCGCCGCCAAAGGCAGGAAATGCAAGCCCACGAGGCCCGACAGCACGATCGCAATCATCAGAAGCGAGGTTGCGACGGGCCGCTGGATGAAGGGGCGGGACGGGCTCATTGCGACGGTTACTGCTGCCGCCGGCGGCGTCCGTTTCTGCGCTGCTGTGTTTGATCGCCGGCACGTGACCCCGGCGGCCCCGCGCCCGGCGGTCGCGGACGATCGGTCGCCAGCTGCACGGGTGCGCCATCGGTGAGACGGTCAGCGCCTTCGGTGATTACACGTTCGCCGGCGCGCAGACCTTTGGCGATCGAGATCCTGTCGCCATACGCCGGGCCTTGAGTGATCTGACGAACCGATGCCGTGTGATCCTGCGTCAGCACGAAGACGAAGTCGCCGCTCGAGCCATGTCGGACCGCACCCGCAGGAACCACGACTGCGTCTTTCAACGTGTCCATCTGCAGACGCACATTCACGAACTGATTCGCGAACAAAGTTCCGCGAGGATTGGCAAATCGGGCCTTCGCCCGCACGGTGCCCGTGTCGAGGTTGACGAGATTGTCGAGCGCCTCGAACTGGCCGCGTGCGAGCTCCGTCGTGCGTGAGCGGTCGAGCGCAACCACGGGCAGTGTCGCTTTATCCATCAGCTTCTGCTGAATCCGCGTGACGTTGTCCTGCGGGATGGTGAACACGATATCGATAGGATCGATTTGCGTAACGACGACGAGACCGCCCGCATCGCCGGCTGAGATGTAATTGCCGACATCGACCACTCGCAGACCCGCGCGCCCCGCGAGCGGGGACGTGACGTGCGCGTAGTCGAGATTGAGTCGGGCAGTTGCAACCGCGGCCTGATCCGACTTCACCGTGCCTTCGGTCTGCTTGACGAGCGCGGCCTGGGTATCGGCTTCCTGCTGCGCGATGGAGTCCTGTTTGACCAGCGTTTGATAGCGCGCCAGTGTGATCTTTGCGTTTGCAAGCTGCGCTTCATCGCGCGTGAGTGCCCCCTGCGCCTCCAGAAGGGCGGCCTGGAACGGTCGCGGATCGATCACAGCGAGGAGCTGGCCGCGCTCCACCATCTGTCCCTCGGTGAAGAGCACCTGCGTGATGACACCCGAGACCTGCGGCCGCACGGTCACGGTCGCAAGCGGCGTGACTGTTCCTAAGGCTTCGAGCGTGATGGGAATATCGGACTTTTCCGCCAGCGCAGTGCCGACCGTAGTGGTTGGTCGCCCCTGAAACTCCCGGCCGGCGGATCGGCCGCTGAGCCAGCGAATGAGCACAACCACGCTGATCAGGGCGAGAACCACCACGACCGCAGAGACGACGAGCTGTTTTCGTTTCAAGCAGGATTCCCGCAGTCAGCGATCGGTGCAGACAGTCGACCGACCGGCAAACCCCGAAGTTCAGCCATCGAAACGGAAAGGTGCGGGAATCCCGCAACGGTGCGACTCATGCGACCTCGCTCGTTGGGTGCGGTTGCCAGGATTCCTGACGGGGCTTGACGACGCACGGCAGCCCGACCTGGGCAATCGCGTCGCAGCGCTCCGCTTCGCTGTCCCCGAAGACATAAGATGGCGCGCAGGCGGCAGGATTCAGCATGTCGGGAACGTGGGAGCGGTGCGCGACCCGCATCGCGGGCGCATGGGCATAACGGCCGGCCGCAATCCCCTCGCAGCCAGGCCGCTGCAATTCAATAGGAACTTCCTTGCCGAGCTCGCCCGAGCCCAGCGGCAGGACGCGCGTTGCCGAGGGCGTCAGGGGCGTGCCGATCGTCGGGCCTGAAACGGTGCCGGAACCTGGTGCTGTCACAGGCGTTGACTCGATGAAGAAGCTAAGCCCATGCACATCCTAGAACATCGCAGCATGCAGGATGCAGAACGGTTCCCGGCCGCGGACCGGGTGCCGATCGAAGTGTCTGCATGGGTCGATTGTCCAAACTGCGGTCGAACAAAGCCCCGGCTCATACGCACCTCCCGCGCGGTCGACTCTTTGGGTCTACCGGAATTCAACAGTATTGCCATCGAGTGCGACCGGTGCGGCGATGACCGAGCGCGGATCGAGCTGCGTTACGGCCTCGTGCTGCATTGACCCACCTGGTGCTGCGTTGATGCGCCGCGCCGCTTTCCGCGTCTAAGTCTCTGAGCTTAAGCTGCCCCCATGTCCGAGGGGGAGAATCGCGCAAACGCCGCCATCTGGCGTTGGCTGCTGCTTGCCGCGTTCGTGCTGTCGTACTGCGCGCTTCTTGGGCTCCGGCCGCTGATGACACCGGACGAGGCACGCTACGCCGAGATCTCGCGCGAGATGCTGGTGTCTCGGGATTGGGTCACGCCGCATCTCAACGGCTATCTCTATTTCGAGAAGCCGCCGCTCCAGTACTGGGCCACCGCGGTGTGCTTCGCCCTGTTCGGCGTACATGAGTGGAGCGCGCGGCTCTGGAGCGCGCTCATGTACCTCGCCGCCGGCGGCGCCATCGGCTGGTGTGCGCTGCGCATCCACGGGCGTGAGGTCGCAATTCTTGCCATGCTCTGCTACTTCAGCATGGCCCTCCCGTTCGTGCTCGGGCAAGTGGAGACGCTCGACTCGGGCGTCGCCGCCTTTCTGACCATCGCCCTCTGCGCATTCTGCGTTGCGCAGAGCGACTCACCCTCGAGGCTCGGCGCGATGCTGCTTTGCTGGGCCGCGATGGGTGCCGCGGTGCTGAGCAAAGGGCTCATCGGCATCGTTCTGCCCGGCGCAGTTCTCGTGCTGTACGTACTCGTCACGCGGCACTGGCAGGTAATCCCGCGCATGCGCTGGGTGCCGGGGCTTGCGCTCTTCGCGGCGATCGTGACGCCCTGGTTCATCGTGGTGTCGATCCGCAATCCCGGCTTCGCGCAATTCTTTTTCGTTCACGAGCATCTGCAGCGCTATCTCACGACCGTGCACGAGCGCGTTGAGCCGTGGTGGTACTTCATCGCGGTGCTTGCGCTCGGTCTTCTGCCGTGGACGCCGCGCGCAGCTCGCGCGATGGTGGATGCCCTGTCCGGACGCGAGGCGCCGGCGCCGGAGCCGGCCAGGCAGCCGGACAGGGTGCGCACGCTGCTCCTGTTTGCGATCTGGAGCCTGTTCGTCACGTTCTTTTTCAGTCTGTCCCAGTCGAAGCTCATGCCGTACGTGCTGCCGGTTTTCCCCGCCATCGCGCTGATCATGGCGTGGCGTATCTGCGCCGAGCCGGCCAGAGGGTTCCGGCTCACGATCGTCATCGCAGCTCTGCTTTGGGTCTGCGTCCTCATCGCAAGCTTTACGTCGGGGACAAAATTGCTGACGCGTTTCGACTCCGCGGAGGCGGCCTGGATCCTGCGATGGGCGCGCGCTGCCTGCGTGGCTGCAGGCGCGCTGCTCGTCTTCTCTGCTCGAGCGTTCTCGCGCTCCGAAGCGCCATCTCACCATCTCAAGGCGTGGCAGCTCCTCGCCGCCGCGCAGATCGCGGGCATCTTCCTGCTGACGCTCGCGGCGACGCCCTATGGTGCGTCGCGCTCGGCGGTGCGCTACATCGCCGCTGCTCCGCAATCCTTTACGACTGCCTCGGAGATCTACTCGGTCGGCGAGCTGGATCAGAGCCTGGTGTTCTATCTGCGCCGGCGCGTCACGCTCGTCGAGTTCATCAATGAGTTCGAATATGGAATGAGCGTCGAGCCAGGACGCGCTTCGCTCAGCCTCGAGGCATTCCGCGAGCGCTGGCTTGCGGAGCCGCATCCTGTTGCGGTCATCGAGCGCGGTCGGATTACAGCGGTAGAGGCATTGCGCCTGCCCGCGAGGATCGTCTACCGCGATCGGCGCGGCGCGGTCATGATTCCTCGATGACGATGCTGCCTTTCACCCGGCCGACGATCGATGAGGAAACCGTAGCCGCGGTGGCCGATGTTCTGCGCTCGGGCTGGCTTACCACCGGCCCGCGTTGCGCAGAGTTCGAGGCGGCCCTGAGCCGCTACCTGGGCGGTCGCCCGGTGCGGCTCGCAGCTTCGGCGACCGCGGCCCTCGAGCTGGCATTGCGATTGATTAGCGTCGGACCGGGCGATGAGGTGATCACGACGCCGCTCACCTGGGTCGCTACATCGAACGTCATTCTCGCCGTAGGCGCACGTCCCGTATTCGTCGACGTGGATCCGCGAACGCGCAATCTCGATCCTGCCAGGCTCGAAGCCGCGATCACGGGAGCGACGCGTGCGGTGATCCCGGTCGATCTCGCGGGACTCCCCGTGGATCGAGACGCGCTGTACGCCATCGCCATGCGCCGGGGCCTGCGCGTCATCGAGGACGCAGCACAGTCTCTCGGCTCGAGTGATCGCGGGCGGCTTATCGGAAGCTTCGGCGATCTCATCGCGTTCAGCTTCCATGCAAACAAGAATCTCACGACGGGCGAGGGCGGCTGCCTGGTGCTCGAGAGCGCTGCGCAGGCGCGCGCCTTCGAGAAGCTGCGGCTGCAGGGCGTGGAGCGCTTCCCGGACGGCGGCATGGAGGTCGAGGCGTGGGGCGCCAAGGCGAATCTCACCGACATCGCCGCCGCAATCGGACTCAGACAACTTGCGCGTCTCGACGAGTTCACCGCGCGGCGGCGCGCTCTGGCGCAGATCTATCTGCAGCATTTTGATCGCTCACTGGGCCTCGAGCTGCCCGTCGGCGATCATCCGGGCTGCAACTGGCATATGTTTCAGGTCGTGCTGCCTGCGCATCTTGCACCGCGCCGTGGGGAATTCATCGCTGGCATGAAAACGCGCGGGATCGCGGTCGGGGTACACTATCCGGCCGTGCATTTGTTCACGCTCTACCAGAAGCTCGGGTTTCGCCGCGGACAATTTCCGCACAGCGAGCGCATCGGCGCAGGCATCGTGACGCTGCCGCTGTTCCCATCCATGCAGGATGAAGACGTGCTGCGCGTCTGCGCCGCCGTGTCTGAGGTGATGCGCGAGATGGCGACGAGCAAATGATGCAGCAACCGCGACTCTCCGTGGTGATTCCCGTGTACAACGAGGAGCTCGGGCTGAAGGAACTATTCGCGCGGCTCTATCCGGCGCTCGATGCGCTCGAGATCAGTTACGAGATCCTGTTCGTCAACGATGGCAGCATGGACCGCTCGCAGGCGCTCCTTGCGGAGCAGTTCGCGCGGCGACCCGACGTCACGCGGGTCATCGCTTTTGCCGGCAATTTCGGTCAGCACCGCGCGATCTTTGCGGGATTCGAGCGTGCGCGCGGTGAGCGCATCGTGACGCTGGACGCCGATCTGCAGAACCCGCCGGAAGAAGTGCGCTCGGTGCTCGCGGCCATGGATCGCGGCTTTGACTATGTCGGCACGATTCGCAAGCAACGGCACGACAGCGCCTTCCGCAAATACGCCTCCCGCCTGCTGAATCGAATGCGCGCCCGCACCACCTCAATTCGAATCACAGACCAGGGGTGCATGCTGCGCGGCTACAGCAAGTCGGTCGTAGATCTGGTGGTGCGGTGCAAGGAGAGGAGCCTCTTCATTCCGGCGCTGGCGTACGCCTTCGCGCGCGCGCCGACGGAGATCACCGTGGCGCATGAGGACCGTCATGCGGGCCGCTCGCAGTATTCGCTGTACAAGCTCCTGCGCCTGAACTTCGATCTCATGACGGGCTTCACGCTCGCGCCGCTTCAGTTGTATTCGGTGCTGGGTATCGCGGTCTCGGGGCTCTCGGGAATCCTCGTGGTCGTGCTCGCGCTGCGCCGCATCATCCTCGGTCCGGAAGAGGGCGGCTTGTTCACCCTGTTCGGACTGGCCTTCTTTATGATCGGACTTGCTTTGTTTGGCATCGGCCTGCTCGGCGAGTACATCGGCCGTATCTATCAGCAGGTTCAGGACCGCCCGCTCTATGTGGTAGCCGAAGTGCTCGAAGACCGCTCCGCGGAGCGCGAGGCCGTGTGACGCGGGTCGTCGTATTCGCCTATCACAACATCGGCGTGTGCGGACTCAAGAAGCTGGTCCACCACAAAGCCGATATCGTTCGTGTGATTACTCACGCCGATCGCCCGGACGAGAACATCTGGTTCGAGAGCGTCGCTGCGTGCGCGGAGCATTTCAAGATTCCGTGCATGTCGCCCTCCGACCCCAATACGACGGACATGGTGGACGAGTTGCGCGCGCTCGAGCCCGAATTCCTGTTCTCGTTCTACTACCGACAGATGCTCTCGCCGCAAGTGCTCGACTGTGCGAGCCGCGGTGCATACAACCTGCACGGGTCTCTCCTGCCGCGGTATCGAGGCCGCGCGCCGATCAATTGGGCGGTGATCGAAGGCGAGCGCGAGACCGGCGTGACGCTGCATCGCATGGATGCAAAGCCGGATCACGGCCCCATCGTCGATCAGGAGCGCGTGCCGATCCTGATCGATGACACGGCAAAACAGGTCTCGGACAAACTGACGCTCGCGACCGGGATCCTGCTCGACCGTGCGCTGCCGGCCTTGTTTGCCGGCAAAGCGGTCGAGACCCCGCAGGATCTGACTCAGAGCAGTTATTTCAGCGGCCGCACGCCCGCGGACGGACGCATCGACTGGCGCTGGCCGGCGCTTAAAGTCCACAACCTCGTGCGCGGCACGACGCATCCGTATCCGGGCGCTTTCAGCGCCCTCGGCACGAGTCGGCTGAATGTCTGGCGCACCACGCTGCTCGATGCGAGCGAAGCCGAACCCATCGCCTCCGGTCTCTCGACACCGCGGCTCAACGTACAGCGCGGCTGGGTGATCGCAACATGCGGCGACGGCCGAAAGCTGCGCCTGTTGGAATTCGACCTCGACGGCGCACCGTGCGACGCGGCGCAGTTTGCGCGGCTTTATCCAAAGGGCGTGGAGCTCACTCCGAGGAAGCCGCCACCGGCGAGCTAAGGTGAAGGGGCCTGGAGTGCGAGGGTTCCCGCACGGCCCGGGACCCGGCCATGGATGACGCGCGCGCGCGGCAGGCTCCGCGGATCGAGGCCTGCCGCCAGATCGCCCAGGCTGACCAGATCAGCGCCGTGCGCCTTCCAGCCTCGAAGCAGGCGCTCGAACGCTCCCGCTAGTTTTCCGCCCTCGAGCTCCGCATGCAGTGTAAACACGTGATCTGCCGTACCGGCGCTTGCACTCAGGACTGTGTCGTGAAGATTCGACTCGTTCCAGCCGTCGCGACCGAGAAGCTCATCGAATGTAGGAAGCGTCGTCGGCAATTGCGGTATGGCGACGTCCGGCGCGTGCGTGCCCGAGGCGTCATCGGCAGATGCGCGGACATCGCCGAGAAGGGGGACAAACGGTCCTGTTCCGCGCGTGTCGGAGGCATACCGAAAGCCCAGGTCCTTCTCGAGTGCGAAAGCTGCGGGATTCATCTGCCACCCGGCAGCACCGTGCACCTGCGGCGCTGAACCAAAGATCTCGGTGAAGCGCGCCACGGCGCGCTCCATGTGCCGCTGCGTCCAAAGGTTGCTCGCACGCGCGACGCGGTTATGCCAGGCCACGTGATCCCACGCGTGCACCCCCACCTCGAACTCCGATGCGATTTGCCTCAGCTGCGCAGTCGCGCGCAATCCGATATCAGGGCCTGGAAGCAGAGTGCCGTAAAGGAGCGTCCGGATACCGTAGTGCTGCACGACCGACGTCCGGCTCACCTTCGCAAGCATCTCCGGTCGAAACATGCGGAAGATCGAGCGGCCGGTGTGATCGGGGCCGAGGGAGAAAAGGAACGTCGCGCGGGCGCCGTGCCGCCTGAGGATCTGCGCAAGATGCGGCGCGCCTTCGATAGAGCCGCGCAGCGTGTCGACGTCGACCTTGAGCGCGATTCTCACGCGGCCGGATCACCTGCAATATCCGTGAGCTTCTGCGCCACGGCGATCTCGTCACGATAGGATTCGAAGATGCGTCGCAGCGCATCATGCATCGAAGTCGTGGGCTCCCAATCAAGATCGCGCTGCGTGTTTGCGATTGCGGGTACGCGGTGTTGCACGTCCTGATAGCCCGTGCCGTAGTAGCTCTGCGAGCTTGTCTCGACCAGCTTCACGCGCGAGACCTCCGAGTACTCCGGAAAATCGCGCGCACATTTCAGCATCATCTCCGCGAGCTCTCGCACTGAGATGTTGTTACGCGGATTACCGATGTTATAGATCTGGCCGGAAGCGCGGCCGCCGGGATTGCGGATGATAGCGAGGAGAGCGGAGATTCCATCGTCGATGTACGTGAAGCAGCGGTGCTGGCGCCCGCCGTCAACGAGTTGGATGCTCTCGCCGCGCGCGATGTGCCCGAGGAATTGCGTCAGCACGCGCGAGCTGCCCTCCTTGGCCGTGTGGAGCGAGTCGAGCCCCGACCCGATCCAGTTGAAGGGACGGAACAGCGTGTAGTCGAGGCCATCGCGCAACCCGTGCGCGTGAATCACCCGATCGAGGAGCTGCTTTGCAGCCGCATAGATCCAGCGATGTTTACCGATGGGGCCATAGACCAGATTGGAGGTCTCCGGATCGAACTCAGCGTCCGCGCACGCGCCGTAGACCTCGGAGGTGGACGGGAAAACCAGGCGCTTGCGATAGCGCACGCAGTGCCGAACGATCGGCAGATTGGCCTCGAAATCGAGCTCGAATACGCGCAGCGGATCCTTCACGTACGTCGCCGGCGTTGCGATCGCGACGAGAGGCAGCACCACGTCGCACTTGCGTACGTGGTACTCGACCCACTCGCGATTGATGGTGATATCGCCTTCGGAGAATTTGAAGCGCTCGTGGTCGGTCCAGTCGCTAACGCGATCCGAGTTGACGTCCATTCCGAATACGGACCAATCGGTGCGCTCGAGGATGGCGCGCGTGAGATGGTGGCCGATGAAGCCATTGACGCCGAGGATCAGGACTTTCTTTGATGACTGCGCTTTCATCGGCGGATTTTAGCAGTACACGGGCGCACTCACGACGCTGACGGGTGCGGCGCGCTAAGTGCGAGTGCCGCACCCACGTGCGCAAGATGCGTCAGCCCCTGAGGAAAATTGCCCAGGAGCTGGCGTCCGCGCGTCGCATACTCCTCGGCGAACAGGCCGAGATCGTTGGCTCCGGCTAACGCGCGGGCATAGATTCTGCGCGCAGCAGTTCTCTTGCCCTGCCGCGCGAAACATTCCGCCAGCCAGAACGTGCATGCAACGAACACCCCCTCTTCGCCCCGCAGCCCGTCCTCCGTGAGATAGCGCAAGACCAGGCCCTTGCGCGCAAGCCCTGCTTCGATGGCCGCGGCGGTCCGCACCATTCGCGGGTCATCGTAGGGAACGAAGTCGACGGCGGGAATGAGAAGAAGCGATGCGTCAAGCGCGCGGCTCCCGTAGCTCTGCACGAAGATGCCGCGGCGACGGTCATAGCCGCGTGTCTCGATGTCTTGCCGCATCGCCGCGCAAGCCTTGCGCCAGCGCGCCAGTGGGGCATCAAGCGCGAAGCGCTCAGCGAGCGCCACTCCGCGCGCCACCGCCGCCCAGCACATCACTTTCGAGTGGACGAAGTGGCGCGGTCGCGAACGGATTTCCCAGAGACCGAAATCAGGCAATTTCCAGCGCGAGAGCGCGGCTTCCACCAGGCTCTTGAGGAACAGCCAGTAGTGATCTTCGGGCGCGCGCCTGGAGAGGCACGACCAGCGCCACGCAAGCTCGAGGAGGAGGCCATACATGTCGCCCTGGTATTGCTCGGAGGCCGCATTGCCGATGCGCACGGGACGAGAGTTGCGCCATCCGGCCAGCGAGAGCTCGATCTCCGTGAGCCGACGCTTGCCATCGACGCCGTACATCACCTGGAGCTCATCCGCGTTGCCCGCGGCGCTCCGCTCGACGAAGCGGCGTAGATCGTCCGCTTCATTGGCAGCGCCGATGCTCGCGAGCACCGTGACGATGAAGATGGAATCGCGCAGCCAGCAATAGCGGTAGTCCCAATTGCGCTCCCCTCCGATCGTCTCGGGGAGTGAGGTCGTGGGCGCTGCGATGATCGCGCCCGTCGGCGCGAAGGTGAGCGCTTTGAGCACGATCGCCGAGCGCATGATCGAGACGCCGGACGCCCCATCGCCGCGCGCGGACTCGGGCACCCGGATCTTTGAGGTCCAGAACTTCCACCAGGCGACGGTTTGTTTGAAATGACGCTGCAGCTCTCGGCCGCTGCGCACGTGCACGTGCGCACGGTCCGCGCGCTCCGGATGCACGAATTGCACGACCACATAGCGACGCTGGCGAGCACGCACGCTCACGCGCCCCTCGAGATCGTGCGGTCCTTTGGCGGCGAGCCCGGGCGTGCCGTAGACCAGCAATGCTCCATTGCTTCCGACTGCGACGTACTCCCGCTTGCCGATCCGGGAGGTCCACGGCTTGACTTCACCAAAGTCCAATCGCGGAGCAATCGATACCCGGAACTCGACCTTACCCGTGAGTCCCTCGATGATCCTCACGAGCTCTCGCCTGGGGCGCTGCCTGCCGCCGCGCCGCATGGCATAGAAGTCGATCACGCGAGCGGTGCCGGTGCGGGTCGTGAATGTCGTTGCAAGGATCAGGCTGTCGCCGAGATACGCGCGACTCGTGCGGGCGCGCTGCGTGGGCCGTATCTGAAAGTTTCCGCCTCGCTTCCAATCGAGGAGCCTCCCGAAGCAACTATCGGAGTCGAAGCGCGGCATGCAGCACCAATCGATCGAGCCGGTGCGCGAGACCAGCGCCGCCGTATGGCAATCGCCAATCAACGCATAGTGCGCGATGGGGGGATACATGCTGACACCCTGCGGCACGAGATGTGCTGCGCGCAAGCTTATAGCGCGAATTCAAGGAGCAGACACATGATGAAGGATATGCGCGTTGCGATCCTGGTGGCCGACGGATTCGAGCAGGCCGAGATGGTGAAACCGCGGGCTGCGCTCCAGGAAGCCGGTGCCGCGACGAAGATCGTGTCGCCCGCAAAGGGCACAGTACAAGGCTGGAATCACTACGACAAAGCCGACCGCTTTGAAGTGGACGTGCCGCTCGATGCAGCCAGCGCGAAAGACTTCGATGCCTTGCTGCTGCCGGGCGGCGTGGCCAATCCCGATCAGCTTCGCATGCTTCCTAAGGCGGTGCAGTTCGTGCGCGAATTTCTCGAGGAGGAGAAGCCGGTCGCGGTGATCTGTCACGGACCCTGGACGCTGATCGAGGCCGGCATGGTCGATGGGCGCAAGATGACGTCGTGGCCGTCGCTCAAGACCGATCTCATCAATGCGGGCGCGGACTGGGTTGATCAGGAAGTGGTCGTGGACGGTTCGCTGATCTCGAGCCGTAAACCGGACGACATCCCGGCATTCAATCGCCAGATGCTGGAGGTCTTCGGACGGGGCCGTCAGGGCGCAGCCGCCGAGAGCCGATCAGGTGGCGAGAAGGGAAGCGCGGAGCGCCGGTTGTCCTGACGTCTCGTCCCTTAGTATTTTCTTAAGCTTCGTTTAGGCGCGTTTTAGGAATACGCCGACGCGGGATTGCGTACCGTTGATTCATTGCCGCTGCGGCGGCGTCTGAATTCGATGGGAGCAATACCGTGTCTACGCACCCGAATCTCTACCTCAGAATCCACAAGGCCTTGCGCGGCTTCATGTCCGATACCCTCGTCCGGGTAGGCCGCATGGATCCGCAGGATCCCTGCGAGATCGCGGAGACGGCCGGCGAGGTGCGCGAGCTTCTGGCCCTCTGCCGCGCTCATCTTCGGCACGAGAACGAGTTCGTGCATCCGGCGATCGAGCAGGCAATGGCCGGCGCATCCGCACATATCGCCGCGGAGCATGTAGCGCACGAGCACGAGATCGAGTCGCTGGAGTCAATGGTCGATGCGCTGGAGCGATCGGCGGATGACCGCAGCATCGCTGCCGCCCGCCTGCACGCGGCGCTTGGCGAGTTCATCGGTGAGAACTTCCTGCACATGCGGTACGAGGAGACCGCGCATCACGCGGTGCTCGCTGCGGCTTATACGCCGGCGCAACTGATCGACATCGAGCGCCGCATCGTTGCCAGCCTCACGCCGCGCGAGTCGGAGCAGTCTCTGCGTTTGTTCATGCGTTATCTCAATGCGGGCGAGCGCGCGGAACTGCTGCGCGCCATGAAGCCCGGCGTTCCGCCCCAGGTTTTTGGCGGAGTGCTCGAGCTCGGACGCGGTCTTTTGTCCGAGCGCGACTGGTTCAAGCTCCAGGCATCACTCGCGGCCTGAGCCGCTTGAGCCCTGGGCTTCGAGCAGCTTTACCGGGCGGTGCACGGCCAGCCGGAAACGGCCCCGCCCGGTTTTCTCGATTCGAAGGGCCGCACAACGCTCCGCGAGGCGCCGCTGCAGAAGAATCAAACGCGCCTCCAGATTGCTCGAGAGCTCCGGCAGCGGGATCGATGCATCGAGGCGCAGCTCGCGATTCGTAAACTGCGTCCGGCCGCGCTCGGTGTAATCGCGCAGCAGCTTCCAAAGAATGGCCCCCGCGACGCCTTTGATGAGATAGAGCTCATCGACAAAGATCGTGTCGTCGGCGGGATAGTGGCGAATCACCGAGGGCGCTCCGGAGCCGGTCTCCACGCTCGATGCGGCGGAGGCGGGCGGCTCGGCGCGCTCGCCCGCATGCTCGAGCAGTTGCGCGGCGAGCGCGAGCTGTCCGGCGATCGCGACCAGAGCGTCCTCATGATCGTGGCCGAAAGCGGAGTCGCGGCTGCTTTCGGCGCTGAGAACGCCCAGTAGCCGCGGACCTGCACTGATCGGAACGGAGATCTGGCTGCGCGGCTCGGAAAGCCCGGGAAGAGGAATCGACGCCTCGAGCCGGTCCGAAAGGCTGCTGTGCCGCACGCTGTCGCGCGCCGCGCGGCTGTAGGTATATTCGGCCGTGAAATGCGTGATGCGGATCGGAACGCGGGTGCGAGCCGCGACTCCGATGACGCCCTGTCCAAGTCCAATCTCCGATCCAACGCCCGACTGCGCATACCCGCGGCTCGCGATCAGGTAGAGACGCTCGCCGCGCTCATCCAGCCAGTGAATCATCGCGTGTCGAATCTGGAGCGAGGTCTCGAGCTCCTGCAGCGTGCCATCGAGAAGCAGGGACAGCTCGGTCCACCGCGGCACGAGCTGCGCATAGCCGCGGACCGCCGAGAGTAGATTGCGACGGGGTGGCGTCGGGAGCGCCGCACCCGGCACGGGCTCCACATCCAGCACCTGATAGATGTCGGAGCCCTTGAGTGCGAATACGCCCGCCATTCCCGTGTGCGATGCGATGCCTGCCAGCCGGGCTTTCATGCTCTCAAACACGGCGCCGGAGGTTTCGGTGCGCAGATAGCGCAGACGCAGCCGGTAGTGACGGCCGCTCACCGGATCGAGGATCATCGCCGTCGCCTGCGGATTCTCACGGACGAAGCGGTGAGTTTTGTTGAAGAACTGGAATGACAGCGCGACGTGCTGCGGATCGATATAGTGCACTTGCGAGATGAAGCTCGCATTGGGCACGCCGCTCGCGGAACACGTCGCGATTACCGCCGGAATTTGTCCTTCCAGACAATCTCGTATCGCATCCAGCATCGGATCATTTCACCGGCAGAAGCTCGCCCGCGTTACGCCCTGGTGTTTGTTCGAAGGCCTCGTCCGGCCAGAACTCGATGGCGACGGCATCATCGGCTGCGAGACTGAGTACGGTTTTGACGAACTCTGGAGAGTGTCCGTGCGCGGATACATCCTGCGCGAAAGCCTCGCATTCGCGCTCGAGTGCCGGCCAATCCTGCGGCTCGAGCCGGGCCAGCCGCGCCGAGGCGGCTTTCAACTGAAGCGAGCGGTGGGTGCTCGGGCGGGAGAACGTCGCCGCGATCGGCGCGCCTGCGCGTACATCCTCGATGAGCCGTGCCGAGGCGCGTTGAGAGCAAAAAACACGAAGACGATGGCCAGCGGAATCCACACGGCAACCACTTGCGCGCGCGAGCGAGGGCTCGAGAGTCGCGCTGCGCGATGCGATGACAATGGCGACCCCGCCTTCGATGAAGGCAATGATGTCTTCGTTCATGAGGCGGCAGGCGCGGCGGCCGCGCCCGACATTGCTGGCTCAGGCCGCCTTGAGGCAAGTCTTCATGAAGGCTTTTCGGCTATCGCCTTTCAGCGATTTCGAATTCGCATCGGCGTTGCAATGCTTCATGCGCATCTGCGGCGTCATGGCCGGCATGGCAGAGCCGCTTGCCGACAGACAGGACTTCATGAAGGCCTTGCGGGCATCGCCCGAGAGGCTCTGCGTTTTGGCCTGCGCGTTGCAGGTCGTCATTTTCTGTTGCTGGCTGTTGGCAGCGAACGAGGGTGCCGAGACGATCAGCGCCAGGGCGGAAAGCGTGGCACAGAGGCGAATACTCATCGATTGACTCCCCAGTTGTTTCGGCTGAGCCCTTCAGCGGTGCGGCAATCTTAACGCACCGCGGCGCGGTGAACGTTAGCGCAACTGCTGCCGCTCAGCGGACTCGCGTCCTGAGCCGCGCCGCTCGGCTCCGCGCGGCGTCTCCTCCCGCGACGGGCGCTGAGGGCGCTGTGCCTGCTGGGCTTGCTGCTGGCGCATCTGCTGCTCGCGTTGGACCTGGAACTGCGCCTGCTGCTGCTGGCGCATCTGCTGCTCGCGTTGGGCCTGGAATTGCGCCTGCTGCTGCTGGCGCATCTGCTGCTCGCGTTGGGCCTGGAATTGAGCCTGCTGCTCCCGTTGTGCCTGGAACTGCGCCTGCTGCTGGCGCATCTGCTGCTCGCGCTGAGCCTGGAATTGAGCCTGCTGCTCGCGCTGGGACTGGAACTGGCGCTGCTGCTCGCGAGCCTGCTGCTCTCTCGCCTCGCTTTCGCGGGCGGCCTGTTGCGCCTGGAACTCCGCTCGCTGCCGGGCCCCGAGCTCCTGACGCAGCTGCGGCTGCCGCTGGCCCTGTTGCTGTCTTTCCAGCAGCTCCTGGCGCTGCAACTGCGCTCGCTCCACTGCATCGCGCTGCGCCGCATCTCGCTGCGCTGCATCCCGCTGCGCGGCCTCGCGCTGTACCTGCGCACGCTGCCCCTCCTGCTCCCGGATCTGCAGCTGTTGACGCCGCTCCTGCTCCTGCAGGCGCTCATTGATCTGCGCTCGTTGCTGGAACTGCGGACGGGGCTGCATCGGCACCGCCTGCGCGCCGGGGCGCTCCTCGAAGCCCCTGCGATCCCGGTCCTGGCCGCCGGCACGCCCGTCGAAGCGGCGGCCATCATCCGTGCGGCTGTCGAAGCGCCGGCCGCTGTCGCCGCCGCGGCTGTCGAAGCGCCGACTATCGTCGCGGCGATCGTTTCGCAGAGCCACCACGGGCCGCGGAGGCCGCACGGCCACGGGCACGCCTTCGCGCTCAGCGACGCCGCGCGAGAAAGCGGGGCGCGGCGGGAGCGGGCGGAATTGCACGGGTGGCCGCGAGACACGCGCCAGCGTCTCGCGGGTCGTAATCGCATTCGGAGCATCCCGATTGATGTAGCGGACGTCCCGCGCACGGCCGCGATAGGCATTGGTGATCACTTCGTTATTGACGATCACGGTATTCGAGATGTTGACGTTGTGCAGATAGCGCGTGCTCGCACGATGCGCCGGCACGTACACCTCGCGAGGGCCGAGCGGGAACCAGCGCGAAGGCCGGTTGCTGATCGAGAATCCGACGCTCACGCCAACGCCCCCGCCATTCCAGGCGACAAGCGCCGGCGCGTACACAGGGCGTACGTGCCGCGGTCCGGGCACCCAGCACCAGCGCCTCCCGACGTAGGCCCAGCGGCCGTAATGGAAGGGCGCAAAGCCCCAGGGCTCATCGTCGACCCAGCTCCATCCCCAGGGGGAGACCCAGACCCAGCGGCCGTCGCGATAAGGCGCCCAATCTGCCGGGACATTGCTCGGATACCAGACGGCGCCGTATTCCGGGATCTCGTCCCAGTTGCCGTTCGCGTCCAGGTCTTCATAGCCGACCACTTCGCGCGAGACGTACTGCGTCGATCTCTGATTCTCGAAGTGGCGGTCGCGCGCCATGCTCCATTGGTCGAAATCATCGGGCGTGGTCAGCGCAATCACCTGGGCAGGCTCATCAGACCCCTCGAACACCAGTTGCTGCTGATCGCGAACGTGGATGGGACGGCCGCCCCCGTCGATCTCCGCATCGCCATGCCGCACTGCAACCCGCGTCATGCCATCGTCATTCGTGTCGATTCGATAGTCGCCCGCCTCGCGCAGCCGCACCGTTGCCGTGGGCGTGTCGATCTCAACGTTCTCGTTCCGATCGAGCTCGAAGACATGCAGGCTCAACGCGCCGCCATCGAGCTGCAGCTGCGTGATGCCTTCGTCCAGGTTCGCGACGGTCACGTCGGTGTTTTGATCCATCCGGACGGCCGCCGTGCCCAAACTGATCTCGAGCAGGCTTTGGCTGTCGGTTCGCACCCGATCGCCGATGGTGACGGGTCGATTCACCTGCACCTGCTCGGCTGGCGTATCGCCGGCCTGAAGACCGGCATGTCCCTGGACGAAGCTGATGCGGCCGACGAGAGCAGGCGGATCGGGGTCGTCCGCCAGTGCGGCCTGCGTGACCAGGGCACCCAGAATCAGCGCGCAAAGTTGGGTTTTCATGGCAGCACTCTACGCAGATCCAATGAATTACACCTGAACAAGCTTTGACGGCGCCGGGCGTTCCCTTTCCGGCGTGAAAAGCGGCGCCCGGTGAACTGCGTTATGGTGCGTGAATGCGAATCGGCAAGCCGCTCCTTCTCGTCGCGACGCCCATCGGGGTGGTCACCGGCCTCTACGAAGCCTGGCGCTTCTCGCCGGGACTTGCGTTTCTGATGATTGCGCTTCTGGCCGTCGTAAGCGCCGGCGTCGCGCTGATCGTCGGAACGATACGGGCGGAGAAGGCGCAGGAGCGCGAGCGCCTGCGTGATTCCAAGACGCCTCCGTAGCTCTCGCGATCAGGCGTCTTTTGGCGCGGGCCCCAGCAGGCGGACCTCATGCTGCGAAAAGGGAATCTCGATGCCGTAGCTGCGGAATGCTTCGGCGATGGCAAGATTGATCTCGCCGATCGCAAAGCCATAGTCATCGACCGCGACCCATGGTTTGACGGCAATGCTCACGGCCGAAGTCCCAAATAAAACGATGCGCACGGCGGGCGCCGGGTCGCGCAGGACGCGCGGATTTTGTTTGAGCACTGCGTCGATCGCCTCGAAAGCGCGCGCGAAGTCGGTCGCGTAAGCGACGCCGACGCAGAGATCGAGCTGCCGGATCGTGCCGAAGTTGTGCAGGATCTCACCGGCGATCTTGCGGTTCGGAATCACGATCAGCGAGCGGTCAATGTGACTCAGCGTGGTGCTGAAAAGCGTGATCGCCTCAACGCGCCCTTCCTCGTTTGCAATCGAGATGTACTCGCCGACCCGAAAAGGCTTGGTGAAGATGATTGAGAGCCCCGCGGCGACATTTCCAAGCACGCCCTGCATGGCAAGGGCGATGCCGGCGCCGGCGACGCCGAGACCTGCGATGAGCGGCAAAAGCTCGACGCCCAGGTTCTGAAGCGCCAGCACGAAGAAGAGGAGGAATACCGCGAGCCGCGTCGCGCGCAAGAGCAGGATCCGAACGGGCGGCTCGAGCTCGATGCGATAGAGGAGTCTTGCGAGCCACTGCGCCGCCCAGCGGCTGATGAACGAGCCCGCAAGTAGAATCAGGATGGCAGCGAAGAGGCGTGGCCCGAATCGGACCGCAAGATCGATCAGCGTAACGCGCAGTTGCTGCACAGAATCGAGCGGGGCCTGCATGAAAGGAGTCTAACGCGCATGGGGCCTAGTGGAAATCGCGCGAGGAAGTCTGAAGGCGGCCGAGCCAGGAAGAGCAGTCCCGGATGCTCTCCACGACCACGTGAATGACGTTTTGTTCGTTTTGCAGCTCGCCTTCGACGAAGACCATGCGTGCCGTATAGACGGCCTGGCGAAAGCGCGCATGCACGCTCGGCCATACGATCAGGTTGGCGATTCCGGTCTCATCCTCGATGGACATGAAGATGACACCGGAGGCGGTTTCCGGATGTTGCCGATGCGTAACGATGCCGGCGATGCGGATCCTGCGCCCGGTGCCCAGCTCTGCCAGATCTGCGGCACGACGAGCATGTCGCCGCGCAAGCTTTGCTCGCAGGAGCGCAAGAGGATGCCGTCCGAGCGTGAGGCCGAGGCTGCGGTAGTCGAGCACCAGTGTCTCGCCTTCGCTCGGCGCGGGAAGCTCGAGCGGCGTCTCCTGAGCGGATTTGCCGCGCAGCGCTCCGGGGAGCTTCTCGATGCCGAGCGCGCTCCACTGCGCCGAGCGGCGATGACCTGCGAGCGCCGTCAGCGCGCCCGCGCGCGCAAGCTGCTGCAGAGCGCGCCGGTTGAGACTTGCGCGCGACGCGAGCTCATCGACATGCCGGAAAGGCCCGTCGCGGAGCCTTGAGCTCTCGATTGCGCGACCCTGGGCCTCGTTCAAGCCTGACACCCGATTCATCCCGAGACGCACTTCGGGATGGCCGCGCGCATCGGCCTCGAGGGTGCAATCCCAATGGCTGTGCTGCACGTCGACCGGCCTGAATACGACGCCATGCCGGCGGGCATCGTTGACCAGTTGTGCGGGCGAGTAGAAGCCTATCGGCCAGCTGTTGAGAAGCCCCGCGACGAAAGCCGGATGATGATGGCAGCGCAGCCAGGATGACTTGTAGGCGAGCAGCGCGAACGACGCAGCGTGCGATTCGGGAAAGCCGTAGGAGCCGAAGCCCAGGATCTGTTGATAGATCTGCTCGGCGAATTCGCGCGTGTAGCCTTTGCCGAGCATGCCCGAGATCAGCTTGTCGTGAAACTGCTCGAGCCCGCCCCGTCGCTGCCATGCAGCCATCGAGCGGCGAACCATGTCTGCCTCGCCTGCCGTGAAGCCTGCCGCAACCATGACGATCGACATCACCTGCTCCTGGAACAAAGGTACGCCATAGGTGCGGCCAAGCACCTGTGCGAGCTCCGGACTCGGATAGGTGACCGGCTCCGCACCGCTGCGGCGGCGCAGATAGGGATGAACCATTCCGCCCTGAATCGGCCCGGGCCGGATGATCGCGATCTGCACCACGAGGTCGTAGTACTCCTTCGGCTTGAGCCGCGGCAGCATCGTCATCTGCGCGCGCGACTCCACCTGGAACACACCGACGGACTCCGCCCGCTGGAGCATTTGATAGGTTTCGGGATCCTCATCCGGAATGTCGGAGATCCCGAACGGCTTGCCGTCGAAGGCGCTTTTGAGCTCGAGGGTCCGGCGGATGGCCGAGAGCATGCCGAGCGCCAGGCAATCCACTTTCAACAAACCGAGGGATTCCAGATCCGTCTTGTCCCATTGAATGATGCTGCGGTCGGGCATGGCGGCATTCTCGACCGGGACGAGCGTCGAGAGGGGATGCTGAGAGATGACGAAGCCGCCGACGTGCTGAGACAGATGCCGCGGGAATCCGAGCAGCATGTTCGCGAGCCGCACGAGCAGCGCGATATTACGCGCGGCCGGATCGAAGCCAAGTGCGCGCAACGAGTCGCACAGCTCGCCCCCATCGCTGAACCATTGCAGCGATTTCGACAGCGCATCGACTACGTTGGGCGCAAGACCGAGCGCCTTGCCGACATCGCGCACCGCCATGCGGCGCCGGTAGGTGATCACGGTGGCGGCCAATGCCGCGCGCTGCCGGCCGTATTTCTCATAGACGTGCTGGATCACCTCCTCGCGTCGCTGATGCTCGAAGTCGACGTCGATATCAGGCGGCTCGTGCCGTTCCTTGGAGATGAAGCGCTCGAACAAAGTCTCACTGTGCTCTGGATCGACTTCGGTAATACCGAGCGCGTAACAAACGGCGGAGTTCGCCGCGCTTCCTCGTCCCTGGCAGAGGATATTGCGCTGTGGATCCCGCGCGAAATCGACCATCTCCGCGACGGTCAGAAAGAAATGCTCGTATTTGAGCTCCTCGATGAGCCGCAGCTCTTTCTCAAGCAGTGCCTGCACCTTCTGCGGAACGGCATCCGGCCAGCGCCGTCGCGCGCCCTGTGCGGTCTTTGCACGCAGATGCTCGATCGCGGTCATCCCTGCGGGAACCAGCTCCTCGGGATATTCATAGTGCAGATTCCGCAGCTCGAAGCTGCAGCGTGCCGCAATCTCGAGCGTGCGCGCGAGGAGCTCCGGCGGATACAGCCGGCGGAGCGTCGACAGGGGACGCAGATGACACTCGCCGTTGGGCAAAGCTTCATGCCCGATGCGATCAACCGTAGTTTTGAGGCGGATCGCGGTGAGCACATCGTGCAGCGGTCGACGATCACGAACGTGATAATGCGCATCACCCGCGGCAACGAGCGGCAGTCCCAATACGGAGCCGAGACGCTGCAGCCTCTCGAGTCGGCGCTCGCTGTCCTGTGCGAGGCGATGCGTGAAGATCAGATAGCGTTCCGCCATCGGCAGCTGCGAGAACCAGCGCGCCGTGGCTTCAGACAACTCGGGTGCCGGCACCCACAGCGCGATGCACGCATCGATTCCAGCTTCGAAATGCGCGCGGTCAATGGTGTAGGAGCCTTTGGCCGAATGCAGGCGCATGCGGGTGATGAGCTCACAAAGCTGCGTGTACGCTGCCTGTGTGGGAGTCAGCAGCACGATGCGATCGCCTTCCGCAAACCGGAACTGGCTGCCGACGATCAGTTTCAATTTTTCATCTCGCGCGGCATCGTCCGCGCGCACGATACCTGCCAGCGTGCATTCGTCACTGACCGCAAGCGCTGCATACCCGAGCTGTTTTGCGCGCTTCACCATCTCGAAAGGATGTGAGGCGCCGCGCTGAAAGCTGAAATTGGTGCAGGCGAGAAGCTCGGCGTAGCTCATGGGCGCGCGCTCATGCCCACAGGCCCTGCAGGAACCACTCCTGTGTGATGGCATCGCGGTACAGCCACCATCGCGCGCCTTCGCTCGTCTCGGCAATGTAGTAGTCGCGGCGCGCTTCCGCAGCGTCCCACCATCCCGTCTCGATTCGCTCGGGATGTCCGATGATCTTTGGAAGCTTGAGTATCGGCCGAGGCTCCAGAATCCACAGCGGACGGTCCGGAAAAGCTTCGGGAAGCTGCGCATCTGCATCGCCCGTCCGGATGCACCAGGCGCGCTCCGGACGATGATCGGCGTTGAGACCGAGACGCCGCACGGCGCTTTCGCCGAGGCGCGCCCGCAGCTTATCGAGGAGCGCTGCCCAGTTGGCATCGCGTTGAGCCCGATCCTCGAACAGCGGCAATTGAGTATCGCCCGGTGCGATGAATTCATCGGCCTCGAGGCGAAGCTCGCAGGTCGGCTCGGGAAGCGTCACGCGCTCGAGCTTCTCGCGCAGCAATGCAAACAAACGCAGTGCGCGGCGCTCCGGATGGGTAGTTCGCAGCTCGAGCACCGTTGGCGCGGCATCGCGATGCATAAGCTGCAGACGCAGGCTCTGCACGGCCGTATCGCGCGCCCGCAGAAAGCCCTGGAATTCGAAGAACAGGCGGCGCAACGGAAACAGAAGGCTTTCCACCGAGTCAACGGGCGCTGCAAGCTCGAAACGACGGCGATAGTTGCGCGCCGGTTTGTGAAAGACACGCGGGTCGGCGGCCGCGCCTGTGAGACGCTGCAGATAGTCGGTGATCGCAGGGCCGAAGCGGCGGGCAAGAGCCGCGCCCGGCACACCAAGGACGGCACCGATCGTGCCGAGCCCGCTGTCTATCAGGCCGGCATGCGCTTCGGGCGTCAGCGCGAGTAGCCTCGCAGGAAGTGGGGCGAGCGCGGGCAACAAAGCTTTGCGCGTGCGGACGACACGCGCTGCGATGGGAAGCTGTGGATGGGCCAGCAAGGCGGCGGCCTCGAGCGTCGGTGCGACGCCTGCGCACACCGTGAACCCGAGAGCTGCAAGACCCTGACGGAGCGTTGCGGTGAAGGCATCGAAGCCCCCGAAATAGTGCAGGCTTGCGCCAGCCTCGAGCCACAACAGAAAGCGCTGCGGATCGAGGCAGATCTGACTGCTGAATTGCTCGCTCCAGACGGCGAGGGCGCGCAGCGCACGCTTTTCCGACGCAGGCTCACGCTCGATGAGCGTCAGCTCGGGGATGCGTGCGACTGCGCTGATTGCATCGAGCCCGGCATCGACATGGCGCACGCGCGCTTCGGCATTCGCTGCAATCAGGATGCGGCGCGCACCGATACGGCCTGCGATTGCGGCCGCGCCGGGATCGGGCGGCTGGCGCAGCTCGATCGGCAGATAGGGAAAATGCAGACACAGCCACAGCATGCGGATCTCATTCCGAAGCGGCTCGCACTGAATCGAGCACCACGCTGCCCGTACGTCCGCCGCGCGCTTTGATTACCTCGATCGCAAGACCTGTGGCACAGCTCTCGAGTACCAGCCGCACGGCCGCGGTGGAGGCTTGTGTGCGACAGGCAATCGAGCGGTAGACAAAAGCCAGCGCCTGTCCCGTCTCTGCCGCCAGCTGCAGACGCCGCAGCGCGCGGCCTTCCTGCGTGTCGCTCCACAGCAGGATGGCCCCTGCGCCCCCTTCCCGCAGGATCTGCTCCGCGGCCCATCGCGCATCGCTGTCCGAGCTCGCCTCGACCCACAACAAACGACTGAGCGGAAGGCCCGCACGCTTGAGCGCAGGCGCATAGGGAATGTGCGGCGGTGAGATGAAGGCGACGGGATAATCCTGCTCGCACAGCGCGCGCAATGCCGGAAGCGGAAGACTCAGCTCGCCGATCCCTTCGCAAGCGGTGATCAGCTCGGTGAGCGCGCCGACCGGCCAGCCATGGCCGGGCAACAAACGATCGAGCGCGGGAAAGCCGGAAGAGCGCGCGATGACGGGAGCAATGTCGCGTCCGCGCCAGATCCGCGCGTTACCCTGCAACAGCGTTGCCAGTGCGCCAGGGCGGGCGGAATCGCGCAGTTGCGAGGATGAGAGCGGCATTTTCCTAGCCTATATAAACATCCAGTACTAGACAAATACACAGTACTCTTTCTGCTTTCAGGCCGGCGAGCATCAATCTGCAATGTCCTTTTAAATCATTGGTTTAAACTTAAGAGATGCCGCACCGGTACCTTGCTCCCCGCGCACTCCTGCCTTCGGGGTGGGCGGCGGACGTCCTCATCGAGGTCGGCGATGACGGCTTCCTGTCGGCTATCGAGCCGGATGCTGCGGGAGCCCTATACGGCGGGCTCGAGCGGCTTGCAGGCCCCGTGCTGCCGGGCATGGCCAATGTGCACTCGCATGCCTTTCAACGCGCCATGGCCGGGCTCACGCAGCGCAGCACGGATTCGCGCGATAACTTCTGGTCCTGGCGCGAGCGTATGTATCAATTTCTCGAGCGCCTGCAGCCGGACGATATCGAGGCGATCGCTCTACAGCTGTATATCGAGATGCTGCGCGCCGGATACACCGCGGTCGCGGAATTTCACTATCTCCACCACGACCCAGCGGGCCGTCCCTATCAAAGGATCGCGGCCACCGGCGAGCGCATCAGCGCAGCGGCGGAGCGTTGCGGCATCGCGCTCACGCTCCTTCCGGTCCTGTACGCGCATGGGGATTTCGGCGGCGCGCCGCCCACCGCGGGACAGCGCCGCTTCATCAACGATCCCATTGCGTTTCAAACGATCCTGGGTGAGCTTGCGGCGTGCGTCTCGCGCGCATCGCTCCAGAGGATCGGAATCGCGCCGCACTCGCTGCGCGCCGTGACACCGGACGAGCTGACACTTGCGATCGAGCAGTTGAATGCAATCGATCCGCACGCGCCGATCCACATACACGCCGCGGAGCAGCGGCTCGAATGTGAGCAATGCGTGAGGCGTACCGGACTTCCGCCCGTACGCTGGCTCCTCGAGAACCAACCGCTCGATGCGCGCTGGTGCCTCGTCCACGCTACGCACATGGATGATGCCGAGGCCCAGGATCTCGCAGCGAGTGGTGCGGTTGCCGGGGTGTGTCCGACCACCGAAGGCGATCTCGGCGACGGCTTCTTCAACGCCGCGGCGTTTCTGCGCGCCAACGGCGCTCTGGGTATCGGAGGCGACAGTCACGTGGGAGTCGATCCCTTCGCCGAGCTTCGTTTGTTCGAATACGTGCAGCGATTGAGAACGGAGCGGCGCAATGTGAGTGTCGGGGGCGAGAACGTGTCCTGCGGTGAATTTCTCTACGCGCGTGCCGCACTCGGAGGCGCACGTGCGCTCGGGCAGCCGATCGGGGCGCTTGCCATCGGGGCGCGCGCCGACTGGATCGTCCTGAACGTCAACGACGCGGCACTTGCCGGTCACGATGCGTCACGAGGAAGCATTCTCGATGCGGCGATTTTCGGGCCCGCGCGTCAGCCCGTGCTCGATGTCATGGTCGGCGGATGCTGGCAGGTGCGCAGCGGCCGTCATGCGTTGCAGGATGAGGCTCTTGCAGCCTATCGCCAGGTGCTGCGGCGCCTTCTTGGCTGATTGATGGAAACGGCCGAGCACATGTACGACGCGCTCTGGTTGAATGTGAAGCTCGCGACCCTGCCCGCCTGCAGCGATGGGGCAATCGCCGTGAAGGAGGGACGCATCGCCTGGCTGGGCGAGCGGCGTGCTCTGCCGAGCGAAAGGGCGGGCAGAATTCACGATTGCGACGGCGCGTGGCTCACGCCGGGGCTCATCGACTGTCATACACATCTCGTCTACGCCGGCAACCGCGCCCAGGAGTTCGCGCGGCTCCTCAATGGCGAGACGTATGCGCAGATCGCCGCGAGCGGCGGCGGCATTGCAGCGACCGTGCGCGCGACCCGCGCCGCAGGTGCCGCGGAACTGCTCAGTGCAAGTGATCGGCGTCTTGAGGCACTGTGCGCGGAAGGCGTAACCACGATCGAGATCAAATCGGGCTATGGTCTTGATCTTCCGAGCGAGCTGCGGCTGCTGCGCGTGGCGCGCGAGCTCGGTGCACGCCGCCGGCTGCGCGTACGCACGACTTTTCTCGGCGCGCACTCAGTCCCGCCGGAGTATGCCGGCCGCGCGGACGCGTACGTGAGGCATGTTTGCGATGACATGCTCCCGGCCGTCGCGGGTGAAGGCCTCGCCGACGCCGTGGATGCGTTCTGCGAGACGATCGGCTTCAGCGTCGCTCAAACCGAGCTGCTGTTCGAGCGCGCACGCGCGCTCGGCCTGCCGGTGAAGCTGCACGCCGACCAGCTCAGCGATTCGGGCGGCGGGCAGCTGGTCGCAAAGTACGGCGGCCTGTCGGCCGATCATCTCGAGTACGCATCGGAAGACTCGGTTCGTGCGATGGCGGACGCAGGCGTCGTCGCCGTTCTTCTGCCGGGCGCGTTCTATTTTCTGCGCGAGCAGTGCCTACCGCCGATCGGAGCGCTTCGCGCCCATGGGGTGCCGATGGCAATCGCGACGGACTGCAATCCCGGAACCTCGCCGTGCACCTCACTCTTGCTCATGATGAACATGGCCTGCACGCTCTTTCGAATGACACCCGATGAAGCCTTGCTCGGCGTCACTGCGCACGCCGCCCGAGCCTTGGGACTTGGGAGCGAGACGGGCTGCCTGGCGGTGGGACTGAGCGCCGACTTTGCGCTGTGGCGCGTGCAGGAGCTTTCCGAGCTCTGCTACGCCTTCGGCGCAAATCCCTGCGTGGGTCGCGTCTATCAGGGGGAGATTGTTTGATGCTCTCGTCATCGCTGTTCGAGGAGCGGCTCGGCGACAGTCCTCTCATCATCGACGTGCCCCACGCGGGCACGCAGATCCTGCCCGAGATGGACGCACAGATGACGGAGGAGGGCGCTGCGCTCGCCGATACGGACTGGCATGTCGAGAAGCTGATCGGCTTTGCGCCGGCCCTGGGAGTGACGACTCTCGTCGCGCGCTACTCGCGCTACGTAATCGACCTCAACCGGGATCCGACCGGGCTCGCGCTCTATCCGGGCGCAAACAACACCGAGCTTTGTCCGCTCACGACCTTCGATCGCGCGCCGATCTATCGGGAAGGACAAGCGCCCGATGCGGGGCAGATCGAATACCGGCGAGCCAGATTCTGGGCGCCCTATCACGCGCGTCTGCGCGAGCTCATCGAGCGCGTGCGCAAAATGCATGGCTACGCGGTCGTGCTCGATGCACACTCGATCCGATCTCACGTGCCGCGCTTCTTCGATGGCCGTCTGCCCGATCTCAATCTCGGGACCGTGGATGGCACGAGCTGCGCGCGCGAGCTCGAATTGCGTGCTTTTGAAGTCCTCCAGTCCTCAGGGATGTCCCACGTGCTCAACGGCCGCTTCAAAGGCGGCTATGTCACACGTGCATACGGGGCGCCGGCGCAGCACGTGCATACGTTGCAGCTCGAGACCGCGCAAGCCTGCTACATGAGCGAGGCATCGCCCTATCCCTGGGACGCCGATCGCGCCGAGCGCCTGATTGGAGTGCTGCGCAATCTCGTCGGCGCCCTGGTCGATGCTGCCAGCTCGCAGCGCCTCCGGTCCTAGCGTGATCAGAGCTGCGAGCGCAGCAGAATCGCCATGCTCTCGAGCAGGCGCAGGCTGAAGCGGCGTTTGGCCCACCGCCTCTTCAACATTTTTTGAGACTGGGCGAGATCCTGCTCGAAATACTGGATCTGCTCGCGCGCGAGCGAGTCGCTGAACACGTTGAGGTTTGCCTCATCGTTGAGACGAAACGAGCGATTGTCGAAATTGCCGGAGCCAACCGATACCCAGCTCGAGTCCACCACCATCAACTTACAGTGCAGCATGGTGGGCTGATACTCGAAGATCTCGATGCCGGCGCACAGCAGCACGCCATAAAGCGCGTGCGCCGCCCAGCGTCCGAGCGGCGCATCGGTATGCCGGCTCGGCACGATGATGCGCACGCGCACGCCCCGCGCACGTGCCTCGCGCAGCGCATCGATGGTGAGCTCGTCGGGCACGAAATAGGAATTCTCGATGTCGATCGAACTCTGGGCTGCCGTGATGGCAAGCAGCACCATCAGATGCATGCTCTCGGAGCCTCCGGCCGGCGAGCTGGCAAACATCTGTGCATCCATGTCGCCCGCGCGATCGAGCGTTGGGAAATAGGTCTCGCCGTGCAGCACCTCTCCCGTAGCTTTGATCCAGTTGTCGACGAACACGGCTTGCATCTGCGCCACCACCGGCCCGCGGACCTCGTAGTGCGTCTCGCGCCAATGCAAGGGATCCTGCGCATTTCCGGTCCACTCGTGACCGATGCCGACGCCGCCCGTGAAGCCGATGGTGCCGTCCACGACGAGCAGCTTTCGATGGGTGCGATTGTTGATGCGGCCGATGTGATACCAGGTGAGCTCGTGATAGATCCGTACCTCGCCGCCGGCCCGGATCGTGGGATCGAAGAGGCTCCGGTCCATCGCGCGAGAGCCGAGCCAATCCACGAGCACGTGCACTCGAACGCCGCGCTTTGCCGCCTCCGCCAGCGCAGTGCAGAACTGGGTGCCGATCTCGTCGCGGAAGATGAAAGTCTCGAACGTGACGCTCACCTCGGCGGACCGGATCGCATCGAGCATGGCCGGAAAGATCTGATCGCCGTTGAGGAGCGTGCGCACCTGGTTGCCGCCGACAATCGGCGGGCCGAGCAGCACGCCGAGCGCGCGGCGGAAATCCGCATCGCGGCTGGTATACAGCCGTTTGGGCCGCCGCAGAAGCCGCTTCTCCGCGGTAGCGAGATTCACCGCGAGCAGGATCACGAATATCGTGACCACGACGGTGAGCAGAACGATCGACAGCGTCGAGAAGGCAGCCATGGCTATTTGCTGATGAGCTCTTTGACGCCACCGGCGATCAGCACGGAGATGTCCGCGAGGATCCGTGGCAACGCCAGCCCGCCGGGCGAGCAAAGGTAACGCGGCTCCCACACCGGGTGAAACTTCGATTTGTATTTGCGCAAGCCTTCGAAGTTATAGAAATACTCGCCATGACGATAGAGGAAATTACCCAGACGATGCCAGGCCGGCGCGAGCCGTCCCGCATGCAGCCCGGAAAGCGGCGCCATGCCGAGATTGAACCAGGCGAAGCCCTGCTCCTTGCCCCATAGCATCAGCTCGATGAGGAGAAAGTCCATCGCGCCGCGCATCGCTGCCGGCCCGAAGCGCATCAGGTCGACGGAAAGCTCCTCGGCATGCGCACTGGTCCAGATGTTTGCAAAAGCGACCGGCGTGCCCTCCGCGCGCACGATCGCTACGGGGAAGTTCATCAAATAATCTTCGCTGAACCAGCCTACCGAAAAGCGCTTCTCCGCAGAATGTTTCTCCTCCAGCCACGCATCGGAGATGGCGCGCAGCTGCGGAAGCAGCGTCCGCAGCTCGTTCCCTGAGACGACCTCGAACGTTGCGCCGGCGCGCTCGGCGCGGCGGCGCTCATGCCGCAGATCTGCGGACTGGCTCCCCTGCAGGGTGAAGGAGGCGAGCGGCACCCGGGCCTCCTCGCCGACTTTCAGCGGCGTGAGGCCGAGGTCGACATAGATCGGCAGGCGCTCGCCGCGGACCTGATAGAACACGGTCCAGCCGCCTTCGCGGTCCGATAGATCCCGGAAGCGCCACACGAGCTCCTCATCCTCATCGCGCGGCCCGACGGGATCGCCAAGCGCGACCCAGCTGCGCCCGGTCACCTGATACATGAGGAATGAGTTCCCGGAGCCGCTGAAGAGAAGCCGCTTGTCGCCGGCGAGCGCGACCTGCGCGAAGGAGAAATGCGCATGTGCGATCGCCTTTCGGGCTCGCTCAAGATCCTCGCTGCTGTGTGGCTGTTGTTCGGGGTGGCGCGATTGCAGCAGATTGCGCGCGAGGAATGCGGCCAGCACGATTGCGGCGATGAGCGAGGCTCGCAGCATGCGCGGCGCATCGCCGCGCAGCGCAAACGTCCACCACAGATCGTTTGAATAGGCGACGTCGCGGTGCGCGAGGAACCCGACCCACGTTGCCACCGCAATGATCGCCACGAGACTGATCGCCCATCCGCCCGTGAATCGCTCACGCAGGAGCGAGGAGGGACGGTAGAAGGCGCGTCGGCCCGCCCAGAGCACTCCGAGGGAGATCGCAAGAAACACCGCTTCTTCGAAGTCGAGGCCTTTGAGGAGCGATGCGACGATGCCCGCGGCAAGGAGCCACGCGGTGAGCGCGTAAGCGGAGCGCACGCGCCGGAACAGGGCGCGCGCGAGCACCAGCAGGGCGACTCCGACTACGCTGTTCGCAAGGTGCGAGAGCTCGAGGATGCTCAAGGGCATGAAGTCCCTGAGGCTCTCGAGCCGCGTGTCGACCGCCGGGGTTGCGCCCGACACCAGAAGGATGGCTCCCGCGATCAGCACCAGCGTGCCGACAATCTGCGGCACGATCGGCGTGATGTATGCGGAGATCGCGCTCTCCGCAAAAGCGATCTGGCCGCGATAGGTCGCGACCTCGCGCGTCGCAAACACCAATGTCGCGAGAACCAGCGGCAGCAGGTAGTAGATGATGCGGTACGCCAGGAGAGAGCCGAGCAGCGCATCGAGCGGGACCTGCGGCAGTCCGAGCACGATGACGGACTCGAGCACGCCGAGGCCCCCGGGTACGTGGCTCAGAATGCCGGCGACGCACGCGAGGGCATAGGTACCTGCGAAGGTGACGAAACTGACGTTGGCGGAATCCGGAAGCAGGATCCACATCACCGCAGCCGCCGCCGTCAGGTCGAGCACGGAGAGCAAGAGCTGACCGACGGCGAGCCCTCCACCGGGCGCCTTCAGCTCGAACCCGCGGATCCGGATCGAGTGCTGACGGTTTCCAGCCCATCCGAGATAGAGAACGATGCCTGCGAGCGTCACGCCGCCCAGCCACCGGAGCAGGTTCGGACTTGCGTGCAGAAGCGCTGCGGCCTCGGCGGGCTCAAGGGCCAGCGATGCGCCCATCAGCACCGAAAATCCAACGCCCGTGGTCACCGAGCAGAACGTCGCGATGGTCGCAACGTCCGCCAGGGTGAGCTTGTAAGGGCTATACATGCGGTAGCGCACCGCTGCGCCCGTGAAGGCGGAGAGCCCCACGTTATGGCCCAGGGCATACGAGACGAACGATGTCATCATCACCCGTCCGTAATTGACTGCGCGTCCCAGGTAGCGCAGCGCAAGGACGTCATAAAAGCTCAGCAGCCAGTAGCTTGCGAGTGTGAGGGCGGTGGCAAGCACCAGGTCGTGCGCAGGAATGCGCCGGAAATTCCGCAGCACGTCGCCCGGATGGAGCGAGGCCAGCTCGCGGTGCATCACGTACACGACCGCCGCGAAGATCGCGGCCGGGATGGCCATGAGGAGCCATCGATGCCGATGCCGAAGCAGTGCTGCCGGATTCGTCTGGTCGTCCACGGTATGCGACAAATTCAGGGCGATCTCACCCCTCATAGGTTACTGGAACGGCCCTGCACGTGCGCGATCGTGCGGGAACGAGATGACAGCCCGCGCATTGAGGTTCCGGGGCTCATCCCCAGTATGTGTCACTCCCCTTCTCGATGGAGATCAGCAATGCTTGGCCGCAGGGTTCCTTCCGTTATCTTCAAGACACGGGTGCGCGATGAGAGCGTCGGCGGCCCGAATCCTTTCCGCTGGCAGGACGTTTCCAGCGACGAGCTTTTCGCCGGGAAGCGTGTCGCCGTTTTCTCGCTCCCCGGGGCGTTCACGCCGACGTGCTCCAACAAACAATGTCCGGCCTACGACAGCGTCTATCACGACATTCGGCAGCTCGGTGTCGATGAGGTTTACTGCATCAGCGTGAACGACGCATTCGTGATGCACCAATGGGCGAAGCAGCTCAACGTGAAGAACGTCAAGTTGATTCCGGATGGCAACGGACAATTCACGCGCCGCATGGGCATGCTCGTCAACAAGGAGCACCTGGGTTTCGGCTATCGGAGCTGGCGCTACTCGATGATCGTCAATGATGGCGTAGTGGAGGAATGGTTCGAAGAGCCGGGCATCAATGACAACGGGAGCGACGAAGATCCTTATTTCGTCACCGATCCCGACACGCTGATCCGGGCACTCAAGGCCAAGCATCCGGTCAAGCAACGCGCGTAAAACAAACTGAAATAGAGGAGCGCTGCAGCCTTGAAAGCTGCAGCTGTCCCCCTGCAAGGGCGCGACTTACCCGAGCTTACTTCTTCAGATCGTCCGCGGCGTCTTTCACGCCTTCCTTCATATGCTCGCTGGCGTCCTCGGCCCGGTCTTTTGCCGGCTCCTCGCCACCGTTCTTCATCGTGTCGACCGCGTGGTCTACCTTCATGCCGACCTTTTCTGCCGGTCCCTTTGGTTCGCAGGCCGCAAGCCCCCCAAGGAGCAGCGCGCACGTTGTGGCCGTCGCCAGTGTTTTGATCATCTCAAACCTCTGTGGAGTTCAGGCTTTCGGTATCCTGACGGCAGATCGGGCGGCGCGACATCGGCCAACTGTGCGATCGGTCGTAGGACAACGCTGACGCTCGGTTGCGGCGGGTGTTGCCATTTGGCTACTCTGCAACGGAAGTGATCCTCGCCAAACGAAGCAGCGCTTCCTCGCCTTCCGAATCGCTCGCCTTTCTGGCCGGCGGCGGCGATATGGGCGCGCAGATGCGTGGCTTCGACTGGTCCCGCACACCTCTCGGCGACGCGGCCAGCTGGCCTCAGAGTCTGAAGACGGTCGTGCGCATCGTGCTCGATTCCCGCTACGCCATGTGGATGTGCTGGGGGCCCGAGCTCACGTTTTTTTGTAACGATGCCTATCTTCCGACCCTGGGATTGAAGCGCTCGTGGGCGCTCGGATCGCCCGCCAGCAAGGTGTGGGAAGAGATCTGGCCGGATATCGGCCCGCGCATCGAGCACGTCCTGGCCGGAGGCGGCGCGACATGGGACGAAGGGCTGCTGCTCTTTCTGGAGCGAAGCGGCTACAGCGAAGAGACCTATCACACTTTCTCATACAGCCCGATTCATGATGACTCCGGCAAGATCAGCGGCATGCTTTGTGTGGTCACGGAAGCCACGGAGCAATTCATCGGCGAGCGCCGGCTCGCGACTTTGCGCGCGGCGGCCTCCACTCTCGCGGAGACACTGACCGAGCCATCGATGCTCGCCGCGCTGGCCGCCTGTCTCCGCCAGGGCGCGCGCGATCTTCCCTTTACTCTCACTTATCTCGTCAACTCGCATGGCGCGCTCGAGCTTGCGCAACAAACGGGATTCGAGGCGGTTCAGCCGGGTGAGTGGCCGCTCGATGCGGCGATGGCGCGACATGATCCGTTGCTGGTCGACGATCTCGATCGGCGCTTTCCTGAGCTGCCGACGGGCCCCTGGGATCGCCGCGCAACGCAGGCGCTGATCGTTCCAATCGGACAACAGGGTCAGTCAGGTCACGCGGGATTGTTTGTTGCGGGGCTCAATCCCTATCGGCCGCTCGATGCGGGCTATCGCGACTTCCTCAATCTTCTCGTGGGACAGATCGCATCGGGGCTTGCGAGCGCCCGGGCGCATGCCGCCACCAAGGCGCGCGCGGAAGCGCTCGCCGAGCTCGATCGCGCCAAGACCGCTTTCTTCTCCAATGTCAGTCACGAGTTCCGCACCCCGCTGACCCTCATGATGGGACCGATCGAGGAGGCACTCGCGGACCGGAGCCACCCGCTCGGAAGCCTTCAGCGCAAGCACCTGGAGACTGCACATCGCAACAGCGTCCGTCTTCTGAAGCTCGTCAATACCATGCTCGATTTCTCGCGCATCGAGGCGGGGCGTGCTCAGGCGAGCTTTGCTCCGGTGCAATTCGAGCAGTTCACGGCGGACCTCGTTTCCGTGTTCCGCTCGGTGATTGAGCGTGCCGGCATGGAGCTCGACATCGATGTACGCCCGCTCCCCGGTCCGGTCTACATCGACCGTGATCTTTGGGAGAAGGTCGTTCTGAATCTGATGTCGAACGCCTTCAAGTACACACTTGCGGGCCGTATCACCGTGATGATCTACCCCGCCGAGGATTCGGCGAAATTCGTGGTCGCGGACACGGGCACCGGCATTCCGGCATCCGCTCTGCCTCGTTTGTTCGAGCGCTTCTATCGAGTGCCGGATGCGCGGGGACGCACGCACGAGGGCACAGGTATCGGGCTTGCGCTGGTGCATGAGCTCGTGAAGCTCCACGGGGGCACGATCGCGGTCGAGAGTGAAGTAGGACTCGGCTCGCGCTTCACGGTCACCTTGCCCTTCGGCAAGTCCCACCTTTCGCCGCAGGATGTGGAAGCCGAGCGCAACGGCCGCGCGCCATCGCCGGGATCCGTGTCCTACGTGAGTGAAGCGCTGCGCTGGCTCCCGGATGGTGCCGATCATTCACTCACCTCGTCCACGGGCATCTTTCGCCCGCGCCTGCGCGCCTCCGCGAGCGGCAAAGTTCTGCTCGCCGACGACAACGCAGATATGCGCGACTACGTCCGCCGTATTCTCGAGGAGGCAGGGTACGACGTCATCGCCGCGGCCGATGGCGCGGCAGCCCTGGCACTTGCGCGCAGCGAGCAGCCCGAACTCGTGCTCTCCGATGTGATGATGCCGAATCTCGATGGCTTCGCGCTGCTTGCCACGCTTCGCAGCGAGCCTCAGACACGCGAGATGCCGGTGATTCTTCTGTCCGCCCGGGCCGGGGAAGAGGCGAAGCTCGAGGGACTGCAGCAGGGCGCGGATGACTATCTCACCAAGCCGTTCTCCACTCGCGAGTTGATCGCGCGCGTGGGCTCAACTCTGGCGTCATCGCGTAGCCGGAAAGCCATTGCCGGCGCGCTGCGCGACGAGGCGCGCACGCTCGAGACCCTGAACCGGGTCGGCAAGGTCGTCGCAGCCGAGCTCGATCTCGATCGCGTCGTGCAATTCGTGACCGACGCCGCCACCGAGCTCACAGGCGCCACGGTCGGATGTTTCTTCCATGACATCGGGAAGGATGAGCAGGGGGTCTGGCTCTACTCCGTATCGAGCAATTCCCGCGGAGAATTCGAGCGTCTGCCCGCCCGCCGCAAAAGCGAGCTGTTCCGGCTGTCTCTGGAGGGTTCCGGCATCGTCCGTCTCGATGACATCACGACCGACTCGCGTTTCGAAGGCGCGCCGCCCTATTTGGGGATGGCAAGTCAGCTCCCGGTGAGGAGCTACTTGTCCGTGCCCGTGGTGTCACGGTCCGGAACCGTGATTGGCGGGCTCTCATTCGGCCATTCTCAGGTCGGGGTGTTTACCGAGCGCTCCGAGCGCTTCGCCGCCGGCATCGCATCGCAGGCCGCGATCGCGATCGACAACGCGCGTCTCTATCAATCGGCGCAGCAGGAGCTGGCCGAGCGCGAGCGTGCACAGCATGCGCTGCGCGAGGCGGACCGGCGGAAGGACGAGTTCCTCGCGCTGCTCTCGCACGAGCTGCGAAATCCGCTCGCTCCGATTCGCAATGGTCTGCAGATCATGAGGCTGTCGGGGTTCCAGCACCCGATGCAGCTCAAAGCCTACGAGGTGCTCGACCGCCAGGTGTCGCATCTCGTGAGACTGGTCGACGATCTGATGGACGTCAGTCGCATCACGCGCGGCAAGCTCGAATTGCGCAAGAGCCGCATCCGCCTTTCGAGCGTGATCGATGCAGCCCTGGAGACCGTGCGCTCCGTCATCGAGGAAGCGCGCCACAAGCTCACGGTACGGGAGCCTCCGGATGCCATCGAGCTCGATGCCGATGCGGTGCGTCTGACCCAGGTGATGGCGAACCTTCTGAGCAACGCGGCGAAATACACGGCCCCTGGAGGGTGGATCAACGTCGACGTTGCGGCGCCGAGCGCCGAGAGCATCGAGATTCGTGTCAGCGACAACGGGATCGGGATCGCGCCTGAGAGCATCGACAATGTGTTTGAGATGTTCACTCAGTTCGATCGCGTGCAGAGCCGCTCGCCCGGAGGGCTCGGCATCGGGTTGTCGCTCGTCAAAGGCTTGATCGAGATGCATGGCGGGACGGTCCAGGCGCGCAGCGCCGGCGTCGGACAAGGCAGCACCTTCATCGTACGGCTGCCGCGGCATGCTTCCGGGGAGCTGACTCCGCGCGAGGCCGTATCGGCGCCGGCGCACCAGCCGCGGCGGCGGGTTCTGGTCGTGGACGACAACGTCGACTCGGCGGACTCCATGGCCTCGCTGCTGCGCATGATGGGCCACGAGGCGCGCATTGCCCATGATGGTGCGCAGGCGATCGACGCAGCTCGGAGCTTTGTGCCCGACGTCATCATCATGGATATCGGCATGCCTAACATGGACGGTCTCGAGGCCACGCGGCGCATCCGCAAGCTCTCCCTCGAGAAGCGCCCGACGATCGTTGCGCTCACGGGCTGGGGTCAGGAGCGCGACCGGCGCAACTCAGTCGCGGCGGGCGTCGACCGGCATCTGGTGAAGCCGGTCGATGCGGACACGATCGCGCAGGTTCTGCAGGCCTAGCGAACTGTCAGAGCAGAGCTTCCTTGTCGCCCGGAAGCATGGAGGCCCGGACGAGCGGAATGGGCGGGCCGCCGAAAGACAGGAACGCATCGTGGAATTTCCGCCATGCCGTGCGTCCGCCCCGCGACTCGGTCCAATCGGTTCGAAGCTTGCGGATCATGAGCTTGCCCATCGTGTAGTTGAGATAGGCCGGGTCATAGCTTGCGCGCGCCGCCTGCTGCCGCGCATTGCCGGGATCCTGAAACGCCTGCTCGCGGAACATCTGCTCTGACTGAGCGATGGTCATGCCCTGAGTGTGCACGCCGATGGCCGATAGAAGACGCACATTGCGCATCAACGCCTGGACGAGCTGCCCTATGTGCAGCTCCGGGCTGCGATCTCCAAACCCATACTCCCACATCATCTCCTCGGCGTAATGCGCCCAGCCCTCGCCGTAGGCATAGCCGACGAAGATCTGAGCGAAGGGATCCGCTACGCGATTCGCATGCAGGTACTGAAGGAAATGTCCGGGCCAGACTTCATGCACCGCCGTGAAGATCGTCATCGCCTGACCCGGCGTATAGGCCTGCTGCTCGGCCTTGCTCCAGGATGGATCGGGCGGCGCGATGAAGAATGTAGAGGCGAGACCTTTGTCGTACGGGCCGGGAATCTGGATGAAGGCGAAATTCTGCGCGTTGTAAGGCGGAGCCTCCGCGACTTTCGCCATCTCATCGCCCGGTATCGAGACGATGCTGTGCTTGCCGATGTAGTCGCGCAGCGTGTCCAGCTCCGTGCGCGCAAACGCAAGGGCCCCGCCCGTCGGCTTGTGCGCCATGACCTTCGCAACGCAGGCCTGCACCGTGCCGCCCGCCAGGAACTGCGCGCAGGCGTTCTTGAGCTCCGTCGTGTTTCGCTCTAGGTCGGCGCGGCCCGCGGCTTCGATATCCTTCAGGGGTGTATTGACCCGCTCGGTGTCCATGAGCATCTGCGCAAACAGCTCGGGCCCCAGGGCGAAATCGTCGGTCGCAGTGGCACGCTGCGACTTGAGCCATTCAGTAAGATCGGTCATCGCCTTGACGGCTGCCGTGTTCGCGCTCTTGAGATCTGCGGCGAGCGCCGGGTCTTTGACGGAGGCGAAGATCCGGGGCACGTTGTCGCGGAAGAATTTGGCGAAGCCGCCAAAGCTCGAGATGCCGTATTCGACGAACGTCTTCGGCATCGGTGTCTTGAGATTCTCGCGAATGTTTGCCGCCACGGCGGGCAGCGTCTTCTCATATGCAATGAAGGCCGCCTCGCGCTTCTCGAGCGGGGCGTATTCCCGATTCAAATACACATCCGGATCGAGATTGCCGAGGTACCACTGCGGGTTCTTGAAAGGCCACCGGGCCTTGTCGAGCCAGAAGATATCTTTGTCGAGCTGTGCGAGAACGTAGTCGCGCTGGAACCGATGATCCGGGTTAAGCACCTCGTCCTTGAATGCAGCCGTCTTGTCGCGGGCGGCCTTGAGCCGCGTTATTTCGTTCGCGATGCCCTGGGCGCTCAGGTCCGGCATCATCCCGTCGAACTCATGACGGCCCTGCTGCACGGCAAAAAATGGCTGGGCCTTGAAGTAATCCTCGATCAGCTGCTTCTCGTAGGCGCTCCACTCGCCGTCGCGGGATTGCGGTGCCGGCGGCGGTGGTTTGGAACAGGCTGCGAGCAGCAGCGCGCCAATGACCCCCACGGCAATGATCCCGGTGTGTTTGAGTTCTTCCAGGCTGCTCGACATCGCAGGCTCCTTTACTCGGTTGATTCGGCTCCGGCTGCCACCCAGGCGAGATCCGCAGACGACACCTTCGAAACATCGAACTTACTTGCGCTTGCCGCCATACGCGTGAGCGCCTGGCCGATCGGAAGCGCAGGTCCGGTCTCGCCCTTCTTTGCTTTGTGAAAGCGGACCGGGTTGATCCGCGCAACCACATAGTTGCGCAGATAGGGTGACTTCAGTCCGCGCGCCTGGAGCGCCTCGACGATGCGCTTCACGGAAGCGTCGATCCCGGCGAGCCGCGCACCATAGCCCTCGCGCTCGCGCAAGCTTGCGCGCAGACCGCGCTCGGAGAACCGGTCCACCTTTTTAAGGAACGGACTGTAGGCTCCGCCGCCGAAGCGGCTGTTCTTCTCGTATACCAGACCGAGCGTGAGAAGCTCCGCCGCCTCGAAGTGAGCGGCGTAATCGAGCTCCGGTTTGTTGGGCCCCGTGCGGGCGAGGCTTCGGGCCATGCGTATGACCTCGACGCTCTTGTCCTTCAGGTTGTGCGCTTTCTCAGTATTCAGCGCCAGGATCCGATACGCGAGCGACTCCTCGGGCGAGATCAGCACGGTGATCTGCTTCAGACCCAGCATCTTCGCGGCCGCCAGCCGATGCCGCCCGTTTGGCGTCCACAGCCTGCCTTCCTCCCCGCGGACCACGATCAGCGGATCCAGAAAGACGGCCGTTTCCTCGATCTTCTGCGCGAGCCTCTTGGCATGCGTCGGCGAGAGATCGCGCTGGAAAGGCGTCGGCTGGACCGCGGACAAAGGGACGGAGGCGAGGATCAGCGCGTGGGCGCCCAGCGGATCCCGATAGGCACCGATGGCCGCACCCCCGACGCTGCGAATGAGCTCGACCACGGGGGCCACACGCTCATCGTCCAGGGTGAGCACGAGCTCGGCCGACGAGAGCCCCCGGCTTTGAGCGGCAGGCGCGAGCTTTCCCCGCTTCCGCCGCGCGGGCGCCGCTTTGCGGCGGCTGGCCATCAAAGCTCTGTCCGTGGCATTGGGGGAAGAATACCCCACGGCAGCAGATTCGAGGCGGTTCACAATGGCGCCGGATCGCCCCTGTCCACAGCCTACTTTGTGCGCCAATGCACTGTCCGCCTGGGGACGATCAGTGACACTCGTCCGATGTCGAAAACGACCGTCCAGATTCCCACGTCGATGCTGAAGGTCGGGATGTACGTCTCGAGTTTGGATCGTCCGTGGATCGAGACGCCGTTTCTCTTCCAGGGCTTCTCGGTGGGTGATGAGGAGCTCGGCGAGATTCGCAAGCTCTGCAAGACCATCACGGTGGATTGCTCGGAGGCCGAAGCCGCGGAGTTGCGCCGCCAGCTGGCGCACACGCAACCCCCCAGGCGTGCCGAGACCGAGATCTCTCTGAAGCCGAAGCCCGGTCCCTCCCGCGATCCCGTGCCGCTGCGCGAGGAGCTCGCGGCGGCCAAGAGCGTGCATGCGAATGCCACGACGGTGCTGACCGACGTGATGGATCAGCTTCGCCGCGGTCGACAGCTCACAGTGCCCAAGCTCGGCGTCGTCGTGGATTCGATGGTCGACAGTGTCTGCCGCAACCGCGAAGCCATCACCTGGCTTGCGCGCATGAAAACCAAGGATGATTACGTCTACGGCCACTCGCTCGCCTCGTCCGTGTGGGCCCTCGTGTTTGGACGTCATCTCGGCCTGGATAAAGAGACGCTCAAGACCCTGAGTCTCGGCGCGATGCTGCTCGATATCGGCAAGACGCGCCTGCGCACGGATCTTCTGACGAAGGCAGGGCGCCTGAATGCCGAGGAGATGCAGGAGGCGCGTCGCCACGTCGAGCTCGGGCTCTCCGTTCTGCAGGAATCAAGCGGCATCGATTCCCGCGTGCTGCAGATGGTGGAGACGCATCACGAGCGGTTCGACGGCTCCGGCTATCCACACGGGATTGCAGGGGATTCGATTCCGCTGGTCGGCCGCATCGCGGGCATCGTCGATACCTACGATGCCATGACCTCGCTCCGCCCCTATGCGAAGGCCAAATCGACCTACGATGCGGTGCGGCAGCTGAAGGGCCTTGCCAATGTCTGGTTTCACGGGGAGCTGGTCGAGCAGTTCGTACAGGCTGTCGGCGTCTTCCCCACGGGCACCCTGGTGGAGCTCAATACCGGGGAAGTCGGCGTCGTCGTCGGCCAGAGCCGTTATCGGCGCCTGCGGCCCGAGATCATGCTGATCCTAGATGGCAACAAACAGCTGCGCTCCGACTTCACGACCATCGATCTGCAGATGCAGCAGGAAGGCGAGGGAGCCGACTCGACGCAAAAGCTTTGGATAGTTCAGGGCCTCGAGCCGGGCGCCTACGGCATAGATCCGACCGAGTACTACCTCTGAGAGGTCCGCCATGCCGCCCGCGGCATCCTCCCGACCCTCGGAATACCAGGCGCTACTGACCCGCATCGATGCGGTGCTCGCACAGGCGCATCATCCCGTCGGCCTCATTGCGTTGAGCTTCGATGAGCTCGGAGAGATCCGCGCGCGTCTCGGCTTTGCGGCGGCCGAGTCACTCGTCGCCGACGTCGCAAGCGCGGTGGGAGGCGCCGTCCGCGCCCGGGACGAAGTCGTTCAAATGGGGGATTCGAGCTTTGCGATCCTCATGCCGGGGCTCAAGAACAAGGGTCACGCAAGTCTTGCGGCCGAGAAGCTCCAGCGCGTGGCATCCGATCTGATCGCCCAGTCGGGCGCCTCCATCAGGCCCGGGATACATCTGGGCATTGCGATCTATCCGCTTCAGGCGCAGACGTCGGCCGACCTCGTGCAGCGCGCGCAACTCGCCCAGAGCACCGCGCGCCGCGCCGGCGCCCGCGTGCAGATGTTCGAGGACACCTGTATCGCCCAGGTCCATCGGGACTGGGAGCTCGAGCGGCGGTTCGCCGACGCGCTCGATGCGGGCGAGATCGAGATGCACTATCAACCCAAGGTACGCATCGGGGACCTGCAGCCCGCGGGTGCCGAGGCGCTGATGCGCTGGATCAGCAATGGCCGCCCGGTCACGAGCCCGGATGTGTTCATTCCCTTGTCCGAGGCGGCGGGGCTCGTTCTGCCGACTACCCTGTATGCCCTCAATTCCGCCACGCGTCAGGCGTCGCTCTGGCCCCAGGCGCCGGCACCGCTCTCCGTCGCGGTCAATATCTCGCCGGGCATGTTCGCCCAGCGGGACTTCCTCGAGATCGTCCGCGGCGCGCTGTCCACGTGGAATCTGGCGCCGGAGCGGTTGACGCTGGAAGTCACGGAAGGCGCCCTCGTGAAGGATTTCGCGCACGCCGCGCGTCTTCTCAATGAGCTGCGCGATATGGGCATCCGCATCTCCATCGACGATTTCGGTACCGGCTACTCATCGCTCAGCTACTTCAAGAAGATCCCGGCCGACGAGTTGAAGATCGACAAGTCCTTCGTGCTTCGCATGCTTGAGGACGACGATGATGCGAGCATCGTGCGCACGATCATCGGCCTTGCGCGCCGCTTCCGGCTCTCGATCGTCGCCGAGGGTATCGAGGACCAGCGCACCCTGGCGGCGCTGGCCGAGATGGGATGCGATTACGCCCAGGGCTACTACTTTGCCCCTGCTCTCGACCATGCGAGCTTCATCGCCTGGATCGAAGCCCGCGCGTCGTTTGTACGCGCCGACCCTGCTCCGGTAGCCCGCGAGGCGATGCGCGAGGCGTAGACTCCGGGGCATGCGCGCTGCCGTGCTCCGCAACGTTCTACTGATCCAGGCGATCGAAGAGACCGATAGGATCGGTGAGCTTCTGCCGCTCGCAGAGCGGAGCGAGGCGACCCGCGAGGCCGTGCGGGAGGCTCGCGATCTGCGTCACGCCTTCGCCGGGGGCCGTCTGTCGCGCACCGCCGAGCGCGTCATTGCCTTGAGGGCCGAGCGGCTGCGGGGAAAGCTCCTGCCGCGCGCCCCGATCATCGATGAGCTGCTGCATCCCTTACACGCCCCGGCGTGGATCGCCCAGACGTTGTTTGTCGGCGCGATCCTGCTCGGGCTCCTGTTGGCCTTTCTCGGCGGCTTCGGCTACGTGGACATTCTCGCCTGGCCCCTCCTGGTGCTGATCCTGTGGAATCTCGTGGTGTACATCCGTGCCGCGACCGGCGCGACGCGGCGCCGCTCTTTCGCGGGCGCTCTGTATACGAGTCTCACGCTCCGGCATGCACGGAGGCTCATTGCGCAGTCGGGCAGATTTCACGCGCAGCTGACGGATCCCCTGCAGCGCTTCGTGACCGAATGGGGCGGAGTGGCGGGTCCGCTCCTCGCGCAGCAGGGCAGAAGGCTCGCCCACCTCGGCGCGCTGTCCGTAGCAGTGGGGCTCGTCATCGGCTGGTGCATCCGCATTTTCGTGCTGCGCGATGAGGCCGGATGGAGCAGCAATTTCTTCGGGCCGCGGGTCGTGCTGTGGCTGGTGCATGCGCTTCACGGGCCCGCCGCAGCTCTTCTTGGAGTGAGTCTTCCCGCCGATTCCCAGCAGATGGAGGCGCTGCGCTGGCCCGGGATCAATCCGAGCCGCGACACCCCGGGCTGGCTGCACCTCATGGCCGCAACCGTGGGCCTCTATATCGTGATTCCGCGCATCGTTGCATTTCTTCTTTCCTCCGCCCGAAAGCTGCGACTCGCGCACAGCCTTCCGCCCTCGCGCACGCTGCTGCCCTACGCCCGCGGCGTTCTACTGAACGTGACCGAGCTCGGAGCGGGCGTCGCGAGTGTCACGCCCTATGCCTTCACGCCGGATCACTACACGGTCGAAGGGCTGGAGAATGTGCTCGCAGCCGCCGTGGGCAGCGCGGTGCTGCTCGACATGCGCGCCCCGATCACCTACGGCGCGAAGATCGAGGACACGCCGGGCGCGGCCGATTGGACGGTTCTTCTGTGCTCGCTTGCCTCGACGCCCGATGCGCAGGCGCACGGCGCGTTGCTCGCAGCCTGCCGGGATCGTCTTCTGGAAGGTCGCGGCCACGCGCCTCTCCTGATCGCCATCGATGAGAGCCCCATGCTCGAGAGTTTCGGCGAAGCGCCGGGTGCCGGCGGGAAGCTCGCCGCGCGTCGCCGGGAGTGGAACGAGTTCGTTGCTAACTATGGTCTTCCGGCCTGCATCCTGCCGTTCGGACGTTACCGGCGCGGGGTCGAAGTCGATCCCGCGCTCAGGGATACCGTGCGAGCGGCTTTCTGGAGTCCCACGGTGACAGCGCCGCCGCCCGCGCCAGCCCCTTCAGCAACTTAGGCGAACCTCAGGCTTCCGCGCCGGGCGCGCACACGTCGCGGGCGATCAGTGATTCGATGATCTCGATCACGCCATCTCCGTGGCTGCCGCGCGTGACGACATCCGCCTCGTCCTTCAGGCTCTGCAGGGCATTCGAGACGGCGACCGCGCACCCGCAGTAGGCCAGGAGGGCATGGTCGTTCTCGGCATCTCCAATTCCCACGGCGCGTTCCGGCGCAATGTCCAGGCGCTCGAGCGCGGTTGCGAGACCGGTGGCTTTGGAGACTCCGCTCGGCAGCACCATCACAGCGCCCTTGTTGAAGATCACCTGGAGCTCGAGACCCAGATCCCGAATCGTCTCCAGCACGACGGTCTCGTATGGTTCCCAGGTGGCGACGATCACGTGGCCGCTTGAGACCCGGTCAACCCCGCGGGCCTTCAACATCTCAACGAATCGCTCCGGCGGGCGCTCGGCGAGCGGATGCTCGAGGCCGGTCGAGGGGTGATAGAGCAGCGCGCCGTTCTCGGCGACGACATAGTCGAACAGGTCGAGCCGGGAACAGACGGATTGGAGATCGTCGAGCTCGCGTCCGGTGACCAGCACGACGCGCCGGCCCGTGGCTTTCAACCGCTCGACTGCGCTTGCGGTGCGCTCGAGGAGCTCACCATGGTGCGCGAGGGTGCCATCGTAATCGCTGCAAAGAACCTGATGTCGCATGCCCGAACGTCTCCCTTGGACGCCGGACATTTAACCATCAGCGGGTTATCGAGGCTCGTTATCCTGCCGCAGCGGGGATGCGCGCAGCGACTGCCGCTCGCGAATGAACTTTTCCCGCCGAACGCGGGCCTGCTGGCGCGCCATCGAGAGCTTCAGGCTGAGGGCGATGCCGACGAGGCCTGCAAGAAGGGCAAGCTGACCGTCGTTGGGGTGAGCGGCGCTCAGCGCGTGCGGAAGGTGCTGGATCAGCGGCAGGAAGTTCATGAGCGAGATATACACGATGACTCGCGGGTGGATTGTGGCCGATGTCGCAGATTCCCTTGCGGACCCTTAAGCCCTCGGCGCAACCTCACACTTCATGCGCGCACTCAAGCTCGCCGGCATCATCGTCGGTGCTCTCATCGCCCTCGCAGTGCTCGGCGCTATTGCGCTGATCATCTTCGTGGACCCTAACGACTACCGCAGCGACATCGAGCGCCTGGCCAAGCAGCGCACCGGTCGCGATCTCACGATCGGCGGCAAGATGGACCTGAAGCTGTTTCCGTGGATTGCGCTCGAGATTCACGACGTAACTCTGGGCAACCCGCGCGGCTACAACGCGCGGGAGCCTTTTATCACGGTGAAGGCCGCAAACATCGGCGTGAAGCTTCTGCCGCTTCTGCGCAGCCGCCTTGAAGTGCGGCAGGTGTCCCTCGACGGACTGCAGGCCAACCTCGTCAGCCGAAGCGCCGCGGACAACAATTGGAAGGACTTCGGAGAGAGTCCCGCAGAAAAGTCCGAGCCGAATGCGTCCTCGAGCTCGATGTCGATGACCGTCGCCGGCGTGGACATCACCCATTCGGTGCTGAGCTATCGCGATGAAGAGAAGCACACTCTTTCGCGATTGAGCGAGCTCGAAGCGCATCTCGGAGCCATCGGCGGCAATACGCCCGTCAAGACTCACGCGGCCATGGACTATGCGACCGAGAAGGGGCCGGTAGGTCACATCGAGCTAAATGCGCTGCTGAAGATGCCCCAGGGAGCGCCGCTCGAAGCGCACGATGTAAAGCTGGAGGCGCTTCTCAAGAAGAAAGGCAAGCCCGTGCCTGTCGCGGTGCGCATCCCGGCGCTCATCGTCGATACGAAGGCACAGACCCTCAAAGACACGCAAATCGACGTGGTCTACGACGGGATCCCGCTTCACCTCACTGCCGCCGGGACGGCGCTGTTCGATGCGCGTGAAGTCCATGGGACTTTGACGCTGCCCGACACGCGCGCCGTTCCGAAGCCGCTGTCGCATCTGGCAGCGAGCGCAAGCTACACGCTCGGCAAGAACGATGCGCACCTCAGCGCGCTCGATGTGCGGCTGGATGATTCACGCGTGACGGGGAGCGCGGCTGTCACCGATCTCGATCGGATGGCGATGACTTTCGACCTCAGCGTTGACCGCATCGACCTCGACCGCTACATGCCGCCGGCCGAGCCTGCAGCGGGGGGCGCAGGCGCCAGGGCAGCTCCGGCGACCCGCGCGCCTCCGCGGAAGGCTCCGCCTACGCGCCTGCCGATCGACATGCTACGGACGCTCAATGTGAAGGGGTCTCTTAAAGTCGCAGAGGCCAAGGTCCATGGCCTCGCACTTACGGCGCTCTCGCTCCCCGTCGACGCCGCGGCCGGGCTCGTACGTCTTCAACCGACCGCCGCGAAGTTGTATGGCGGCAGCTACGAGGGCGGCCTGCAGCTCGATGCCCGGCCTCCCGTTGCGCTCCTTTCCCTGGATCAGCACGTGCGTGGAGTCGACCTCGGCGCCGTTGCCCAGGCGCTCTTCCGGACAAACCGGATCGTCGGCCATGGCGATGCCGATGCGAAGCTGACTTCCGCCGGAAATACGGATGATGCGCTCATTGCCGGACTTACCGGAAAAGTGCAGATGAACGTGCGCGATGGAGCCTATAACGGGATCGATCTCTGGTACGAGATACGCGCGGCGCGCTCGCTTCTCAGCGCGCAAATTCCACCGGCGCGCACGGGTCCGGCACAAACGCGCTTCAAGTCGTTGGGTGCGAGCGCAACGCTCGACCACGGCGTTGCGCACAATGACGATCTTCGCGCCGACGCGGATTTCTTGAAGGTCACGGGCAAAGGCACCGTCAACCTCGTGAGCAAGGCCCTGGATTACAAACTCACGACGCAGGTGACGCAGATCCCCACTGCAAACGCGACCGCGGACCTGAAGGACCTCAAGTCCGTGCAAATCCCCGTCAGCATCACCGGGACCCTCGATGACATGAAAATCCGACCGGATCTTCAGGGCATACTGAAGTCACGGCTGCAGGATGAGGTCAAAAAGAGGCTGGGCGACAAGCTCAAGGGACTTTTCGGGCACTGAAGCCGGCCCCGGCGGGTGCATTGCTGCGACCCCACCAGTCCGAATCTTCCGAGTGATCCTGTTGCGGGGCCGCAATCAACTTAATCAGCCCGCAGAAGGTTGAACGCGGCGACCTGAAACCTCAGCCTGACAGCGTGTTTTCGTGGTGCCAGCGCTTAACGTTGTTTCTTCGCTACAGCTCTACCAAAGGTTCGTTCCTTGCTGCTAGCATTGCTCCACAGTTTTCAACCACTTATCTGGTTGACACACACAGGCTTTCCAAAATCGTTGTAACGGAGTCACAGGCGTTCTTCAGGAGGAACCTATGACGCGGATCAATTTTTTCGCCGAGCAGGCCGGCGCTGCTCCCCATTCACTTTGTACTTCAGTCCGGTTGCGGACACACGCAATCCGCCTGACCTCAGCCCTCGCAATTTCCATCGGAGGAGTCGCTTCCGCACTCGCGCAAACCGCGCCAGCAACCGATCAACCTGCTCCCGTAACGGAAGTGATCGTTACGGGATCGCGCATCGCTGCACCAAACGAGCAGAGCGCGAGCCCCATACAGGTGCTCGGAACGCAGGCCATACAGGCAACCGGTCGCGGCGACATCAGCGATGTGTTGAACCAGTTGCCACAGGTCTTCAACAATGACCTCGGGCAGGATCTGGGCAACCGCACTTCCGGTCTCACCACTGCCGGCGGTGTGGCAACAGCCGACCTCCGCGGTTTGGGACCAAACCGCACGCTGGTAATGATCGACGGAAGACGCCTCGGACAAGGCTCCCCGTACACCTTCATTCAGTCGCCCGCGCCTGACATCGATCAGATCCCGCTGTTCATGGTCGACCGTGTTGAAGTCGTTACCGGTGGCGCGTCTGCGGTTTACGGTTCGGACGCCATCGCAGGCGTCGTGAATTTCATCCTGAAGAAGAACGTTCAGGGCATCCAGCTGGACGCCCAGATCGGCGAGAACTGGCACAGCAACCATAACGATTACGCGCAGCAGGCGGTTCGTGACTTCGGCCTGACCCCGCTTACGGGGTCATCGCACGATGGCAAGAGCCGCAATTTCAGCGCGATCATGGGCACCGATTTCGCTGACGGGGCCGGCAATGTCACCGCATGGCTCGCGTACTACCACCAGGACCCGGTGTCGAGCGGTCAACGGGACTTCGGGCAATGCCAGCTGGCGGCTAACTCGAACAATGGAACGACGATCGACAGCGCAGTGTGCTCAGGCTCCTCTAACTCGAATTTCTTCAACCCACTGTCAGGACCAAATGCGAACACTGTATTCAGTGTTCTCGGCAATACCTTCGTTCCGCGCGGCTCGGCGGACACCAACCCGCCAGCGTCGTTCAATTCGCAGCCGTACATTTTCATGCAGCGTCAGGACGACCGCTACCAGGCGGGGTTCAACGCGCACATGGATATCAACGACTGGGTGAAGCCGTACGCTCAGTTCACGTTCATGGATGACCGGACGCACCAGGAAGTGGCACCTGCGGCTCTGTTCCGTGCGAGCAATCCCACGGATCCGGCCACGGGTAACTACTACGTCAACTGCGGTAATCCGTTCCTGAGCGCGCAGCAGCAGGGAATCCTCGGTTGCACGCCCGCGCAGATTACCGGCGATCAGCTCGACCCGGCAAACCAGGTGAACATCGAGATCGGCCGCCGCAATGTCGAGGGCGGCGGACGCATCTCAGAATACCAGCACACGAACTATCGAGGCGTGTTGGGTGCTCAAGGTCAGATCGTCGAGGGGTGGGACTACGACGTCTATGCCCAGTTCTACTACACGACGTTCTTCAATTCGAACGAAAAGTATCTGAACTTCCAGTCCATCGACAATGCGCTCATAGCCACGGGGACGGCCGCGAATCCGGTCTGCGCCAACGGCGCGCCGGGATGCGTTCCGTACAATATCTTCCAGGACGGAGGAGTCACGCAGGAGCAGCTGAACTATCTGTACGCGATTGGTACCGGGCAGGGAGATACGACTCTTCGTACCTACCATGCGGACGTCACGGGTGACCTCGGTCAATACGGGATCAAGTCGCCCCTGGCTCGTGATGGCTTCGCGCTGAATGCCGGTTGGGAACACCGGAACGAGAACGTCAAGTTCACTCCGGATGCACTCGAGCAAAGCGGCCTGCTCTCAGGCTTCGGCAGCGCGGCGGTGGCGATCAACAACAGCGTTACGGTGGACGAGGAGTTCATCGAGATGCGCTTGCCGCTCATTCAGGACCGCCCGGGCGCCAAGGATCTGATCATCGCGCCCGGCTTCCGTCATTCGGACTACTCGAGCAGCGGCGGCGTCAACACGTACAAGCTCGATGTGCAGTGGGCACCGATAGACGACATTCGTTTCCGCGGCTCTTATCAGCGAGCCATCCGGGCGCCGAGCATCATCGAGCTCTTCAATCCGAACCTGGTCGGGCTCATCCAGCTGGGTGATGATCCGTGCGCGCCTTCGGCCCCGGGACTTCACGATGCAGCGGCGACACTGGCCCAGTGCTTGAACAGCGTATCTGCCTCGCAAGCGGCGGCGTTTACCGCTGCCTACAACGCGGGGACGATTCCTCAAGCAACATTGGGTCAGCTTTCGCAGGAGACGGGCGGCAACACTGCGCTGAAGCCGGAGACCTCGAAGTCGATCTCTGCGGGAATCGGATTTTCTCCGTCAGCCATTCCGACCCTCACCGGAAGCATCGACTGGTGGAACGTCAAGATCGACGGCGAGGTCGGAGTTCTCCCCGCCAACGTCATCTTGAGCCGGTGCTTACAGCTCGGCGATCCGATCTACTGCAGTCAGTTGGTTCGGCAGCCGAACACCTTCAGTTTGACCGGAAACTCGACGACCACCGGTGGATTCATCATCCAGACGAACGTCAATATCGGTCAGGCGCGAGCCTCCGGTATCGATGTGCAGACGGCTTACAGGCTCAACTTGGGTGGCCTCGGCAATCTGCGCTTCAATCTGAACGGGTCTTACCTCCTCAAGCTCGATACCACGCCGCTCCCGGGCGAGCACACATACGACTGCTCGGGGCTGTTCGGTTCGACCTGTCAGACGGTGAATCCAAAGTGGCGGCACATCCTGTCAGCCACCTGGGGCTTCCCCTTCAACCTGGATGTCGGGGCCAACTGGCGCTTCATCAGCAAGGTGAGCTACGAGGGCAACTCGAACGACCCGACGCTGAACGCGGCGGGCCAGTCGGTCTTCGGCGCTTACAATGAGTTCGATGCTCGTCTGCCGAACATGAACTACCTGGACCTGTTCGCGAGCTTCGAAGTCTATAAGGGCGTTCAGCTGCGCGGGGGCATCAACAACATCCTGGATAAGGACCCTCCGCTCGCAACCTTCGAGATCACTTCCGGTGGCGCGGCGAACACGTACTCGACGTACGACTCGCTGGGCCGTCAGCTGTATCTCGCCGTGACAGCGAAATTCTGACCGGTCTGTTGTTCCCAAGCCTGGGCGGTCCCTTTGTGGGACCGCCCTTTTGGAGGGTCTTCAGATGGTGCGACTCTCGGGCCTAACTCTAATCTTGATGCTCTCGGCCTGCGTTCACGAGCGGGAAGCGGCTCCTGCGCCGTCTGATGCGCCGCGCGAGCAACACAAGGTCGACACTGCAGCGGCCGTGGGACCCGAGGGCAGTATGCCCACCACGGGTACTGTCCCCACCGGCACCGTCACCAATCCGACCGGGGCGCCTGGTACTGTCAATGGGGATCTGGTCCGACAAGGCTATCGTGCGACGCTTCGGCGCGGCCAGCTCATGTATTGTCGTGCCCAGCAGGTCACCGGGAGCCGGTTCAAAAGTCAGGTCTGCCTCAGCGAGCAGGACATCAGAGAGGACACCAAGCGGGCCCGGGATCAGTTGAGTGCCCCACGCCAAAGCCAGTGCCTCGGGCCGTGTTCCTGAGGATCACTCTACGCGACGGACCTTGATGGCGAGGCGGCGCGACTGTCCGGAAAGCCAATAGGCGCCCAGAAGGCCCTGATCGATCGCGATCGTCTGTCCCGCCGCCAGCGAAAGCTCCGGTCCGTCTTCCGTTTGCCGCCAGACCTGACCATTGTCCAGGTGGACGACCCGATGGTTCAGAGACCCTGACACGGATTCGATCCGGGCTGTGATTCGCCGGGCGAGCGCAGGGCGTTCTCCCATCGCTCTGCGCTGCCCGACCTTTCCGAATTCTTCGATCTTTTCAGCGGCGCCTGGAGGCGCAGGCGCGACCGGTAAAGAGCGTGGAGCGTGCCGAGGGTCCGTCTGCTTCAATTTCGCGATGGCTTCGTCATAGCAGTGGAGCCTTGCAGCATCGTTCCTCTCTTCCGAGCAGGCTTCGATACTCAAAAGAGGAGGATCGGAAGCAGAAAGCCCGGCGGACGTGATCAAGAACGTCACGGCCAACGCTATTCGCGCCGACTTGCGGCGGCCCGGGCGCGCAGACGTCACGGCCTCGTCCAACTGACGGCATCGCCTTGTTTGAGTCCGCGCCGCTCAACCTCTCCGCCCTTGATCTCGACGACCGCTGCGACGGGCACGTCAGGGCCGATGGTGTCCAGTGAGTGCGGCACCGCATGCTCTACGATGTAGACGATCTTGCCCCCCGGACCGACGAAGAGCATGTCCAGCTCGACGAAGGTGTTCTTCATCCACATGTGCATGACGCGCGCGGGCTGCTCGAGAAACAGCATCGCCTTGTCCGCGGGCAGGTCGTTCACGAACATCAGGCCCTGTTCCTGCTCCTGGGGCGAGCGCGCGATCCAGCTGTCAAATTGCTGCTCGCCGCGCGCACTCTTGACCCGAACCTTTGTTTTGGGAAACTTTGCGAGGTCCAGGATAGAGTCGTCGAAGCTCACACCGCCGGCGAAATCGAAGCTCGTGAGCACGATGCGCGACTTGCCGTTGAGCGAGGACGCAGGCCCGGTGCAGAAGCCTCGGGCGATCACGCGATAGCTGCGGGAATGCCCCCCAAGTGCGCCGATGCGCTCCTGGCGCAATGAGTCCGTCGTGCATTTGTCTTCGCCGCGCGTGGCAAACACGCGCTTCTCGCCCTCGACGATCACGGTCAGATTGGTCGGAAGCTCCCGCCCGTCCCCACCCTCTGCGGCTTTGGCGATCCCAAACACGAGCCTCAGCCGGTGGCCATCGGAGCCGGGCCCCGCAAAACTGACCCTCACCCCGGTACCATCCGGCCGCGGGCTGCCATCGCACTGAAGTTCCGCGTCGCGCCAGTCGATGTTCAACTCGAGTGCGCCTTGGACTTTCGCGCGCACGTAGCCATTGCCGGAACTAAGACAGCCGCGGCGGCCCGCTTGCGCGGCGGCCGGCGTATTGGACAGCAGCGAAACGGAGGAAATGAAAAGAGCAAAACCCAGCAGGCGCAGAGAACGCGCGGTGTGAATGGCGATCATGCGCCCAGTGTAACCGGTGTCCCGCCTAGGGCTTTACCAGCAGGGACTTGGCCATTGCGGCATGAAGGCGCCCGATTCCGCGCGCCAGATGCAGCATGCCCGTGACAAGCAGAACACCGAGCAGCGTGCAGAGAATCGCGGCCGCGATCAGACCGACCGTGCTGTGCGGCCAATGTCCGAACACCTGCCACTCGCTCGAGTCGCTGACCACCAGAGCACTCGAATGCCACAACCCGAAGCGCTCGCTGAGAGCGATCGGGCCCATCGCGACGAAGGCAAATCCCAACCCAAGTCCGAGGACCGCGATGAGAAAATAGAGGATGCCGAGCGGCAGCATCACGAGGAGATAGGCGAGGGTGGTCCATGTCCGCAGGTCGCCCAGCATGTCGCCGATGCGCTCGAGCCAGCCGCGCGGCGGACCCGGGTGCACCGGGCGTCGCGGCATTCGCTCGCCGGATACGGCTTCGATCAGGCGTCCTTCGCCCAGTGCAATCACGCGCGCGATCGCGATGAAGACGAGAAACACAGGCACTCCGATGATCAGGATGGAGAGCCCGAGCGACAACGAAAGCCCGGACATCGCGAAGGTGAAATACACCGTGCCCGTCACCAGCGCGAGCAACATGAAGAAGAGCGACGTGTACGCGCGCGGATCGAGATAGATCCCGAAGAAGCGCTTGAGCGGATTGGCACTTGGCTCGCGCGGCGGAGCCGGCGGCAGACCCGGGCTCATCTTGCTCTCGTTGTCCCGATATGCGGCAGCGACTTCCTCCGGGGTGCCGTAATTGCCGACGATACGATCGAGCGCCTCGGCTTCCGTCTGATCCGGATGCGCGGCCAACTCCGCTCGTAGATATTCCTCGGCGTCGTACAGGGCGTCCTGGATCAGTGCCGGGTCCGCGCCTTCGAGCGCAGCACGCAGCTGCTGCAGGTATTCCGGAATGGAGTGCGGAGTCGTGCTCATGCGGGCGATCCTGGTGAATTGAAGCGATCGACGAAGTCGCGGGTCTGGGTCCATATCGCCCGCCATTGCGCGAGCATCTCCCGACCTTCCGGGGTGATGCGGTAATAGCGGCGCGGCGGGCCGGAATAGGACGGCACGATGCGGCTCGTGAGAAACCCGCTTGCGCTGAGTGCTCGCAGCACCGGGTAGATCGTTCCTTCCTTGAAGAGCGGCGCCGCTTCTGCCGCCTTGTTCAAGCGCTTTGCAATCTCGTATCCGTAGAGGTCCTCTTCGGTGCTTTCGAGGATTGCGAGGAGCACGAGGCTCACCAGCCCTCCGTTGAGCTCTTTCTGAAATTTCTTCGCGTGGCTATCGTCCATGGGCTAGTACTGTATATCTCACAATACTAATAAGCAAGCAGCATAGTGGAATGGTCGCTTGCATTAAACATTCTCCGGGTGCTGCTAGACTCGCCGCCCTCGCTTGCGGACTGATTCTTCTATGAAAAACCCTTACCTCGAGGTCACGCCTACCTTGCCGGCGCCGATCTCGCGCCTGCCGGAGCTGGCCGCGAACCTGTTCTTCAGCTGGGATCGCTCCACCCGCATGTTGTTCGAGGACCTTGATCGGGAGCTTTGGAAGCAGTCCGGAGGCAATCCCCGACTCCTGCTGCGGTGCGTCTCGCAGCACGCGCTCGATCGAGCGGCAGCGGATGAGGAGTACGTCGGGCGCTATCACCAGGTGCTCCAGGCATTTGATACCTATCTGGCCGCTCCCGCGCCCGATCCCTTTCCAGCACATTGGGATCCTAAGCTTAGAATTCCACGTGGACAAGTTGTCGCGGCCGCTTCTATAGTGTCACCTAAATACTAGTGACTCCAGCGTAACTGGACTGGCCACAGTTAGGCCGCAAATGTAATCACACTGGCTCACCT
>JADMIO011545315.1_pt1 | contig 81727 bp, 61 predicted proteins | sample 8958161 | NCBI WGS metagenome assembly JADMIO01 (sample SAMN16585339, study PRJNA669376) | soil metagenome | isolation source: Crop rotation soil | place: USA: Cullars Rotation, Alabama | collected 2011
GCGACTTCAAGTCACGTGAATTCCAAGCTTCGGATCCCACTGTGCTGGAAAGAGCCAAACGACGACGCTGAATCCGACCCTCGATAACGGCCTGCACTTCATCGCCACAGTGGCCAATCCGTTCCCCAGTGGGTTCCTGCTGCCATCAGGCTCGGCCGGCGGATTGAGCACGAATCTGGGCCAGAGCGTCAGCTTTTTCAACCAGAACGGCAAAAATCCATACGTGCAGCGCTGGCAATTCGCTCTGCAGCGCGGCCTGCCGTGGCAGTCGGTGCTCGAGATTTCCTATGTCGGCAATCGCGGCGTGCGGCAGCGGATCGGCAGGAACTTGGATTCGTTGCCGAACCAATACCTGAGCCAGTCGATCTTCCGGGACCAGGCGACGATCAATCTGTTGAGCGCGCAAGTGGCAAACCCGTTCTACCCCTTACTGCCCGGCACGAGCCTGTCTGGGACCACCGTCGCCCGATCGCAGTTGCTGTTGCCGTATCCGCAGTTCACCGGTGTCAACGTGGATGTGAATCAAGGGTACTCGTGGTATCACTCGATGCAAACCCGATTTGAGAAGCGGTTTTCAGGAGGGATCACGTCATCCGTTTCCTGGACATGGTCGAAGCTCATGGAAGCCCGCTCTTATCTGAATGGCGGAGATGCGCTGCCGGAGAAGGTAATTTCGGACCAGGATCGGACTCATCGCATCGTCGTAACGGCCATTTATGAACTGCCCTTCGGCAAGGGCAGGCGGCTTGGACGTTCATGGAACGGCTTGGCGTCGAGAATCATCAGCGGTTGGCAAGCGTCCGGGATTTACCAGGGCCAGAGCGGCGCGCCACTGGGCTTCGGCAATGCCATCTTTCTTGGAAACCTGCACGACATTGTGATCGCGAATGGTGCGCGCACGGTGGACCGCTGGTTCAATGTCGATGCGGGATTCGAGCGGAACTCCGGGTTACAGCCAAGCCAGAACTTGCGGGTCCTGAGCTCCCGCTTCTCCGGGATTCGAGCCGATGGAGCGAACAACCTGGATCTAGCGATCATCAAAAACACCAGACTTCGCGAAGGCGTCCAGCTTCAATTACGCTTCGAAGGGATCAACGCGTTGAATCATCCGCAGTTCAATCCACCCAATACGACGCCGAGCAGCAGCGCCTTCGGCCAGGTCACAGAAACGTGGGCCTCCCCGCGAACGGTTCTATTCGCCGCAAAAATTCTTTTCTAGGACGGAGAATCAAATGAGAGCTTGCTTCGGACTTACGGCAATACTGACGACGATTTTCCTGGCAGCCGCGGCCGACGCGCCGCAAAAGGTGACCTACGTCGACCATGACAAAGTATCGGCCGCCATCCACAAAGGCGGATCACTGGTGACGGCGCCGGATCTCACCGTAACCGGCAGTCATCGTGATAAGCCGGGACAGGTGGAGGTGCACGACAAGGAGACCGACGTCATCTATATGATCGAGGGCGAAGCGACTTTCGTGACGGGAGGAACGGCGGTCGGCCTGCGCTCCACGCGACCCGGACAGTCGGTCGGCACGGAGGTCAAAGGCGGCGAGACTCACCACCTGACTAAGGGCGACGTCATCGTGGTTCCCGCAGGCATCCCGCACTGGTTCAAGGAAGTGCCGAACTCGGTCAGCTACTACGTGGTCAAAGTGATTAAGCCCTAGTCTGCTGCGATGCGGACCGCGGTGGCGGCATAACGCGCAAGCAGCCTCCGGCGCATCGGCGCGACGACGAACTTCGCCATAAAACCCGCTCCCAGGCTGCAGACGCACGCCGTTAATAGGACGCTGGTCCATGTGCCGGTAGCTGTGACCAGCAGGTTCGCCAACGGGACCGCAACTGCCGACGCGCCCTTGGCAGTATAGAGAAGGCCGTTATTCGCAGCCGCATGCTTCACCCCGAAAGTGTCGCCGCAAATGGCTGGAAAAATCGAGAAGATCTCGCCCCAGAACAGGAAGATCAAAGCCGCAAACATTACGAACGCCAGGGGATGGCGTCCGAACAGGATCATGCCGCCGAACGCGGCGCCTTCGGCCGTGAATACCAGCAGCATCGTGTTTTCGCGTCCGATCTTGTCAGACAGAAAGCCGCAAAGCGGCCGTGTGATGCCGTTGGCGAAGTTATCGACCGACGCCGCGAGCGTCAGTACGGGTAGCGACAGTCCCAGAATCGTGACGATCTGCTTCTCCACGCCGAAGTCGAGCGCCAGCGGTCCCAGTTGCGCCGTGATCACCATGCCGCCGAAACCGATCATCACGTAGACCAGGTAGATCACCCAGAACACCCCGGTCCGGAAGGTCATGGAAGGGTGAATATCGACCTGATTCGCAAGCACCGGGGATGCGAGTCGAAGCTTTTGCACGGCGGGCTTGAACAAGAACGCGCCCATGACAAAGATCGATATCCCCTGAATCAATCCGAAAACGAGAAACGCGCGGCGGTATCCGCTCGAGTGGATCATGCCCGCCAACGGAATCACCGATGCCGCTGCGCCCAAGCCGTAACCCATAGCGATCAGACCAGTCGCTAGTCCCCGGCGATCAGGGAACCACTTCAGCGCCGTCCCCATGCAGGTGCCAAAGACACACCCCATGCCGATACCACCGACGATCGCGCCAGCATAGAGAGCCCCGAGCGACTGAGCGTACGAGTTCATCGCCCACGCCGCGGCTGCACACAGACCGCCGAACATCACCACAGGACGCGGCCCGTGTCGATCCACGAGCAGCCCTTCGATCGGGGCGAGCCAGGTGTTGAGCAGAATCATGATGCTGAACGCCAACTGAATGCCCGCACGCTCCCAGTGGTTCTCCCGCTGCATGGGATTGACAAATAGCGTCCAGCCGTATTGCATATTCGAGAGCATGACGGTGCACCCGACCATCAAGCCCAGTTGCACCCACCGGTTGATCCGGGTGTCAGCGCGCAACGGCGTCATGTTTTTCGATCCTCGCCTGCTCGGTCATATACGACATGGCCGCGGTAACACCGCCTGCCCGGTGCGGCACGTCGAAAAGAGCCAATCCCATCTCCACGCCGGCGAGTGTGCCGGCCAGCATCAAATCGTTGATACTGCCGAGGTGCCCGATACGAAAAACGCGGCCTGCAACTTTACCGAGGCCCGCTCCAAGGGACATATTGAAGCGGTCGAGAATCAGCGCGCGTAGCGAAGCCTCGTCAAAGCCTTCCGGCAAGAGCACGGCCGTCACTGTTGCGCTGTATTCCGATTGCTCTAGTGCGAGCAGTTCCAGCCCCCAGGCGCGTACGGCACGGCGGGTAGCTTCCGCCAGGCGAACGTGCCGCTGAAAGACATTCTCCAGACCCTCCTCCTCGATCATGCGCAATGCTTCGCGGAGACCGAAGAGCAGGTTCGTCGCCGGCGTGAACGGGAAGAACCCAGAGGTGTTGCTCGACAGCATATCGTCCCAACGCCAGTAATTCTTCGGCAGAGCGGCAGACTTCGACATCTCGATCGCTTTGGCGCTCACCGCGTTGAAGCAGAGCCCCGGGGGCAGCATCAGCCCCTTTTGCGATGCCGCGACGGCCACATCGACACGCCAGTCGTCATGGCGATACTCCATGGATCCGAGCGATGACACGGTGTCCACCAGAAGCAGCGCAGGATGCCGCGCCTCGTCCATCGCGCGCCGTACCGCGGCCACGTCGCTGGCGATCGCAGTGGAAGTCTCGTTGTGGACCACCATCACGGCTTTAATTTCATGAGCCTGATCCCCCGCCAGCTTCGCGCCGATCGCAGCGGCATCGGCCCCGTGACGCCAGTCGCCGGGAATATAGTCGACGAGGAGTCCAAGATTGCGCGCCACTTTGGTCCAGAGAGTCGAGAAGTGGCCGGTCTCATAGGCGAGCACGCGGTCGCCCGGGCTTAACGTATTGACGAGCGCCGCCTCCCATGCGCCGGTGCCGGAACCCGGAAAAATCAGCACGTGTCCCTTCGTTTGAAAGACAGCGCGCAGGCTTTCCATGCAGCCGAGCGCGAGATCGGAAGCCTCACGGCTGCGATGATCGATCGTCGGTTGATCGATGGCGCGCAGTACGCGGTCCGGCACATTCGTGGGGCCGGGAATCTGGAGAAAGTGTCTGCCGGGTCGGTATGCCATAGGAGCTCACCAGAGAGATCGAGCTCATAGCATATCGAAACCCGCGGCTCGGACGTTATCTCATTGGTGGCGAAGACCACCGCCGAGGCAAGAGGATGAAGGGAGGAGCGGTTCTACCCCTCGCCGAGTGGATGGCCCGAGCGGCTCCCCATGGGCAGGTGGAACATCGGCGGCCGGGGCAGGTGATGGAAGTAGCCCATGGCTGGCATTCTCCATCCGCCTGGCCTGTACAATCCGACCGGCGCCTCCGGTCACCGCATACCGCCTCCGTTATAACGGCAGCGAAGCCGGTAGCGTGATCCGCTTCTGCGCACTATCCTGGATCACGATCTGCCCGTTCTCCAGCCGCACGCTCGACACCTTGCCGAAACCCGCCGGAGTGCTCGCGTAGAACAGCAGGAAATGCGAGCGGATCGTGGATTTGGCGGGCAGCCACCGGAACGTCGGCGCGTCGAATAACCCGTTCTTCGCCACCGCCAGGACCCGCGACTCGTCATACGGCTGCGTGCTGAATTCCAACCCCCGCGCGAACTTGCCGTCCGCAGGAAAGTTCCCCCAGTTTTGCACCCATGGGTACTCGCTTCGCTTAAACAGATACCCGATGACCAGGTGCTTCGCCGTGTTCACCGTGGCAATCCAGCCCAGCTCGAGACTGGGGTCAACCAGCACCGTTGCATGATCCAGGAAATGCGCGTTCTCCGGCGGTGCCGTCAAGTCGATCAGCTTTCCGTCGAGCCCCGGAGCCATCGGCCACGAGAAGTTCACCCCCGGCGCCAGCCGCCGCAATGCCGTCGGACTGCCGGTCCCCTGATATGGCCGGTTCTGCGCCCTTGTCCCCGAAATGCTCGAGACCGTCACTCCTGATTGCAGGAAAGGCGAACCGATGGTCGTGTGCTCCGCCCAACTGATCGGCCGGTCGAAGCCCAGTTCGCTCGTCAGCGCGCTCTCTACGTAGATCACGTTCTCACCGTCCACCATTCGGAACGTGCGCGTAAAATCCTCCTGCACCAGCGGCAGCCGCGCGTTTAGAGTGAGCGATCCGGTCCTCGCGTCCTTTTTGGATTCACGAATCTCGAATGTCTGCATCTGCGCTTCGCCGTGGCCCGGAAGCCCGGCGGCGCGCTCCGCCTCCGAAACTCCGCCGAACCCATCCACGCACACGAAGTGACCCATCGATCCCGTGCGCGACCGGCTCGCCTGTCCGGACTCGCGCGCCATACGGATCGGATTCCACAGCGGACTGGGTGCTTCCGGCTCCTCTCGCAGCATCAGATTCACCAGCGCTCCGCCGCGGATGCTCAACGTGAGTTCCAGCTTGTCGTTCGCGATCACGAGCGCGGGCTGCCCTTCGAACTGCGCCGCACGGTGGAACAGCGTCTGCGGAATAGCGACGGCCGCGAAAACCGCCATCAGGAAGATGGTGCGCATGGGTATTCAGTGCCTCCGGACCCGTCATCCTATCTCATTCGAGGCAACGCTGTCTTTTGTAAGGCGTTCAGCGACGGCGTTGGCCCGCCGAACGAGCCCTTGCATCGAGACCGCGGTCCTGGACTTGGTGTTGTACCGTGGGACTATGGACAAGAGACTCGCTAAACGGCACAAGCGGCAGGTTGCCAGGGCTAAGCTGCACTCGAAGAAGTCGGAGCCCGACGTACGGACGCACGAACAGATCGAAGCGGCTCGGGAGGCTAGCCGGCCCGATACTGCCGGCGGGCGGCTGGCGAACTTTGCGCGGGCGATGCGGTCGAAACTCGGCGGTTCCAAAGAAAAGGCTGTGAAGACTGAGGAGTAGGTGCGGTTCCTGATTGCTGAGGGCGCCCTGACGGATAATGGGCGCTCTGGTTCACGGTGGGCGGCACGTTGAAGTAAGCTGCCCGGGAATTTGCACGCGTCTGCACAGTGCACCGGCCGAACCGCGGTCAACGGGCCGATGCAAAAAAAATAAGTTCGGGACTAGCTACTCGGTCATCGCGACGATCCGAATCGTGCCGGAGGACAACCCCGTAGAGCCATCGCGGGCGGTCACTACAGCCCGGTAAAGCGATGAACGGCGTGCGTCACTCCGTCACGCGCGGGTGCAGCCGCCGTCACTCCGACCACGCTTCCGCGAGTCGAATCCGCCAGGTGATCGCGGGCGTTCCCCTCTGCAATCCACGTCGAAACGCGACCGTACCTCTGGAGCATGTCGTCTGGCATCCCCGCGAGCCCGCGCGCTGGGATTCGAGATCCCCGGTCTCGTTGGTGGAGCCGTAAATAGTTCAGCAAAAAAAATCGACGACCTAAATCCGTCCTCCGCTAGTCCCCGTATAGTTCAGTGAAGCGAGACGCAACGGAGACAACGCTGAAAAGAAAAAATCAGCAACGCCTCTGAACGCGACACCGCTCCCAAACAAATTCAAATTAGGAGAGACAACCATGAAAAACGACGTGCGTACCAATCAGGTCAACACCATTTCCGACGTGAACGAAGTCATCGAACTGTGGGCGGAGGAACTCCCCGATCAGCTCAACCACGCTGGCGCGCCGCTTTCCACACTGTCCACCGGCACGAGCACTTTCAGCACCTTCTCGTCGATTACGTGCAGCTAATCCCGATTCGGAGACGGACATGGAAATGACGTTACAGAGACTCGAAACGCTGATCCAACCCTCTACGGGACTCATCGATCACTTATACGAGCTACCTGCCCACCCGGGCGAACCTCAGTTCCATGTCCACACCGGACACCTCGGCAACTTCAGCCGTTTGATCAATCCTGCCGGCAGCCAGCTTCTGCCGGTCACCATGGCAGGTCCAGCCGATGGCTCGGGCAGCGGCATCACGCGTAGCGAATCCACGCTGCGCGCGCTCGCGGAGACGCTGGAACGATACTCCAGCTGCATTTATGACGACCGGCAGTTTTTGTGGGCCACTGCCGCCGATTTGGGAGGGGAGGCGCTTGATCTGGATACGCTGCCCCGTTGCAGCGATACTGAGTATGCTCATCCGCGCTGTCCCGTAGTTCCCCCTGACAAGCACGCGCCCATTCGCTGGGTGCGTGGCATCAACCTTCATGATGGCCGTGTGGCATGGATCCCCGCGGTGCTTTGCTATTTGAATATCCCCGCGCTGGCTCGCGCCGAACGTTTCTGCATGCCCATCTCGACCGGTTGCGCGGCGCACACTTCAATTGAAGACGCCCTGCTCTCGGGCTTGTGCGAAGTGCTGGAGCGCGACGCCGTGACGCTGACCTGGCTACAACGGCTGCCGCTGCCCAGAATCGACGCCGCCGCCGTCGATACCGGCAGCTTGCAAACCCATTTCTTCGATGCCACGACGGACCTTGGAATCCCGACGATCTATTGCGTGCAGCAAGCGCCCCACAACCCCAAGCTGACCACCGTGGTGGGTTGCGATACGGCGCTCGATCCCGCCCGGTCGATCGAGAAACTGCATCGCGAAGTAGCATCCTGCCGGATCGCACTGCAGGCTCCCAGGGCGACCGCCACGGAACGTGACGAGTTCCACAGCGTATACGACGGGGCGATGCACACGGGCAGTGCGGCGGGACGCGAAGCGTTTGATTTCCTGCTCAACTCCACCAGAAGCCGCCCATTGGAGAGTATGCCGCGTCTGACGCCTGGCACGCTGCGTGGCGTTCTGGGCCGTTTGAAGGAACGGGGCATGGAGGCCTATGCCGTCGACTTGAGCACCGACGAAGCCATCCGGGTAGGGATGCGAGTGGTTCGCGTGATCGTGCCCGAGGCCATGCCCCTGTCCTTCAGCTACCGGGCCCGGTTCCTCGGCAGCCCGAGGCTCTATGAGGCGCCGAAAAGGATGGGATATGCCGCAAAAAGCGAAGCCAATCTCAATCCGTGGCCGCAACCGTTTGCGTAATACGAGTGGATCGACATGACCACACATATTCTGACCGTTGGAGAATTTGGGAAAGCGGTAGCCGATTCGCTTGAGGAGTTGGTCGGCAATATCACCCGTACCGAGATCGCGGGCACGGCCGCTGCCGGCGAATGGCCTTCGGCCGATGCTTACGTGCTGGCCTCATGGCGGCCGGTTCCCGCGCTTGCGAGGCTGGTCGATTCGCTGACGCACGCGTGGCGGCGTCCCTTCCTCGAAATCGTGATGGAAGGCTCGACCCTGCGTGTCGGACCGATGACCGCCCCTGGCCAAAGCGCCTGCTACACGTGCTTCGCCAGCCGCCGTTTGCAGCACTCGCGCACGCCGGATTGGGACCTCGCGCTGGAGCGGCACTACGACGAAGACTCGCGGCGTGGCCCGGCGGGCTTCCTCAAACCCTTCGCGTCCATCGCGGCCACGCAAGCCGCGACCTTCCTCAGCGGGCCGACCCCGGGAAAAGTCTGGCGGCTCGATTTGATTCTGCGAAACGTGAGCTACACCGAGGTCGTCGGAGTTCACGGCTGTCCCAGGTGCGGGCTCGGACGCGACGAGTCGTCGCGCAGTTATCGGGATTTGCAGGCCGATGTCCTACGGCTTCGCCGGGAGGCGGCTGCCCATGCATAGTCCGAACGTTGTTCTGGCGGAGACCATGGGCCGCGCGGTTCGCCAGGACCGGCAGTTCGCGATGCCCGAACAGCCGCGCTTCTTGCCCGGATTGGTCGTGGTCCCGCTCAAAGACGGACTTCTCATCGAAGGCGCCGTGGAGCGGCAGGTGCTGCGCGGCAAGGCTGCCGTAACGCTGCTGCCGCGCCTGATTGAAGCCATGGACGGAACGCGGACGCTGGAACAGATTGCGGCGGCTCTATCCGGAACTTCGCTGAAGGCCGTCCATGATGCCGCCGCCTTGTTGTACACGCGCGGTCTGGTGGAGGAAGGAAAGGAACCCGCGCTCGTGGAATCGGGTTGCGAGCCGAACACGCTTGCGTTCTTTCATCGCTATCTTGATGCGACTCGGGTGAACGCGAATGCCCAACAGGCGGCAAGTCGTCTGGTGCGGACGCCTGTCCTGGTTGCGGCCGCTGGCGGCGAATGTGAATCCGCCATGCGGATTTTATCGGAAGCACTCGCCTCCACCGGTGTTCCGGTCTCGTCGTATTCCTTGTGCGAGCCGATCGAGCCGGGCACCGCGCGCCTGGTGGTTCTGCTGGTGTCCGGCGACGAGCCAGCGGATCGACTGTGCCAGCTCGACGACGAGTGCGCCCGCGCGGGCGTGCCGTGGCTGCGGGCGGCAATCCGGCCGGAAACGATGACCGCGGAGCTCGGTCCCTACTTTGTGCGTGGAACGACGGGATGCTATCGATGCTTCGCGAACATTCGTGATCTCAAGGAGCCTGCTGTTGCACAAGGCGACGCGGCGCTACTCACGAGGCTATGGGCGAACATGCTCGCGGTCGACGCTATTTATCTCGTAAGCCGGATCGGGCCCTTGGCCGGGACCGCACAGTTGATGCACTACGACCTCGCGACGTGGGAATCGCAGAAGATTTCGGTACCACGGATGCCGGGCTGTCCTCATTGCCGGCCAGTTGGAGCCGAGCGGCGCGGCGAGATTGAAACAGCGGTCGCTTTCGAAGATGCGGTGGCGTTTCCTTGCCGGTCACTGATCGACCCGAAGACGCACCAGACGCACTATCGGACGGCCAATATCGAACTGGCGCGCGATGGCAAGCGCTATCCGAGTGCCCCGAAAGTGGAGCTGCCCGATCGCCTACTGCTCCCGCGCCCGAGTGGCTCCCTGCTGGCTGCACTGTCAACCGCCGCCAAGCCCGTCACCCAAACGCTGGACCTTCCACGACTCACCTCGCTCCTGATGATGACAACCGGCCTTCGCCCAAACGACTCCACCCGACCGGCGCACAAACCGGTGCAGCGGTGGGCCCCGACCGGCGGGAACCTCGGCTCGCCCGAGTTGTATGTGGCGGTGTTTGCGGTTGCGGGGTTGGATCCCGGTATCTACTTCTATCAGCCGCACGAGCACGTGTTGTCGTGGATTGGCCACGCCCCGCCAACCGCGGGCGATGCGTGCGCCCTCGTATTCGGGACGGGCGCCCTCGGCCGCGTCGCAAAAAAATACGGCCCGTTCGCGTATCGGGTGGTGCAGCAGGACGCGGGCGTCGCGTTTGCGCAGCTTCACGTCGTAGCAACAGGACTGGGTCTGCGGGCCGAGATGCCAGCGCGCTGGGACGACCTCGAGATTTCGACCATGCTGGGGCTCGACACACGCTCCGAAGCGGTCACGTTTGTGGCGAGGATCTATGGAAAGTAATGTGCGCACGGTTGAGACTACGATCTCGACTCTCGAATCAATGGAGCTGATGGCGCGGCTCTACGAACAGAGTCGCCGCACCTCCAGCGATGTTCCGCGCCAAATTGAGGTGCGCGAGAGTGTCGCTGTCGCCTCCGATGTGGTGGCGCTGCCCGCGCCGCCTGAGGCGGACGGAGTAGCGGTTGCCGATGCATTGTCGTCGCGAATCGCCACCCGCTTCTGGAGGCGCGAGGACGTCCCGTTGGCCGCGATCGGCCAAATGCTTTGGGCAGCATACGCCAATGACGCGCAGGAATGGCCTGACGAGATCGCGGCGCGACTCCCGATGGAATTCACCGTGGTGGCATGGCGTGTGGAGGGGTTGGAGCGTGGCGTCTACCGGTATGTGCCTGGATGTCATGCATTGCGCCGGATCGGTAATGCTCCGCAGAGTCAAGCCGAACGCGAAGAACTAGTGTTGCAGGTGGAATTCACTGAAGCTCCTTTCGTCGTTCTGATCACGGGCAACCTCTCTGCGGCATGCGAACGTCATGGCGCATGGGGACATCGTCAACTGCTGATGAGGTCCGGAGCGGCGGGGCATCGTATGTGGTTGGCCGCGTTGGGGCTGGGGCTGGTCGGAACAGTGTTCGCTGGTTTCATCGGCACGGCCGCTCGCGACCTGGCTGGCGTCGATGGCTATTCGAATGCCAATCTGTTGGCCTTTTCCGCGGGTTATGAGGTAAGTCAATGATTCGTTTGGCTCCCGGCGTCGAATTGATCCAAGGCCAAGGCGGGGCGCCCTTGCTTTACGCGCCGAGCACTGGCATCTATTTGCGGCTCAGCCCAATTGGCGTTAAAGTTATCCGCACTTTGAGCGAGTGTGGGGGAGCTACGGAGGAAAAGATCGCCGGACTCGCGGGCGCATCGAACATGGCGGCGATCTCTCCGTTCCTCAGTACATTGCGGCAGTCCGGCGCGCTCGAAGGAGGCCCTCTCGCATCGACGCTTCTATCCCGTGCGGTCCGGCGCCCGACTCTGCGCCTTCCCTTGTGGCGTCCGGATCGGGTCTTCGGCTTCGTCCTCCCGCCGATGGTCCGTCGCGTTGCGGGGATCGCACTTACGATGTGGCTGCTGATGGCCATTGCCATCCTGCTCGTGCTCGCCGCCCCAACGCTGGCATTTCTCGGACCGCTGGAGACGATGACATCCGTTGCCGGGTTCGTTCTCGTACTTGTTCATATGCTGCTGCACGAGGGTTGTCATGTGCTGGCCGCGTCGTATTACGGCGTGAAGGTTCGGGAAGTCGGTTTCGGCCTCCTGTACTTCTGCATACCTGTCGGCTACACCGACCTCACCGATTCCTACCGGCTTCACAACGGCCGCCAGCGGGCGTGGATCGCATTGGCAGGTCCGGCATTCGACATTTCAGCCGCGGCGGCGACCACGCTATTGGCCTTGCTTGCGCCCGTCGAAGCTACATCTGTCAAGCTGCTGCTGACGGCGCAGATCACCATGACCCTGCTCGATCTGGTAATCCTGATCCCAAGCGACACCTATCGAGCTTTGGAAGCACTCCTGGGCGGCCTCAACTTCCGTGGTCGCGCGTTTCAGTTGCTATGGTCACGAGTGACTCGCCGTCCCGCGCCGGCCCATCTGAAACAATTGGGACCCGCAGCGCGCATGGGGCATCTCGCCTACGCGTCACTCGCCCTTCCGTACACCGCGCTGCAGATTGCCGGAATCATTGCGGCGGTGGCGCGATGACGGCCGCCACCAGCAATCTCTGCTTGGAAAGAGTCGGCGGCATCCCTGCCGAATCAGTTTGCGGATTGATCCTGACGGAAGCGGCTCGTTGTTTGGAAGTGGCCTTCACTCTCGAAGAGAGGCTGCACGAGCTGGCTTCGCGGCTGGAGCAAGTACTCTTTCGTCTGGTTCCTCAAACCACCGGCCAGACGGACTTGCGGCGCCGCATCCTTCGGCTGAAGCGCAATATGCACAATCTGCGTTCGTGGGCCGAAGCCGAGGCCGATGTCAACGCCACAATCTTGGCGATCCAGGACCCCGTCGAGCGCGAACAGTTGGTCGAGTGGCGCACGCTCTCGCTTCGTTACGAAGCCGCCATGGCAGACGCAGCCGCAAGATTCGAACAAGAATTGCAGCAAGCCAACACCAGCCTGCGCGACGCTTTGCAGAGGGCCGACTTGCAGCAATCGCTGGCATTGGCCAGCCCCAGCCTGCTCCGGGATCTGGTACGGGCCTCGGATGCGAACCAGATATCCGACTGGCGTCCGGGGAGCAAGCGCGCCCGCTCCGGTCTCGGCTACGTCGCTCGCGCAGCGTTGAAGACCAGCCCCTTTAGCGGCCTCACAACCGTGACGCTCGCCGGTTTCGACTCTACGCCGGCGCGTCCCACACGCCTGCGGGTCACTCGTCTTGCTCGCACCATCCCGCACGCACTTGTTCAGGCAATGGCCCAACACCCCGTGTTGTCGCGCTGCTTTGACTATGAGGCCAACGGCGGAATTCGCGCACAGGGCGACGACGGGGCGTTCGCGTTTCCAAAGATGGAATATGGCGGGGCAGACTCGTTCGCGTGGCGAAACGAGAACTGGACCAGGATTCGCCTCAATCATCAGCGAACTCCCGGCCTGTCCCAGTTCTTACTCCACCGCGGCCGCGCGAGCTATTCGAAGCTCGTCGCAATCCTTTCAGCGGATGGATTCGCTGATCCGCACACCGCGCTGACCGACCTGCTCGAGCGCCAACTCCTACGCGTCGTAGAGCCATATTCGCCGGGTGACGCCAATCCACTCGATGCATTGTCCAGCGTGATCGAGCACGAGAATGCGCCGCTCTCGACCTTGCTGCGGCGAATCCAACAACAGGCGATTGCGTGTGCCGATGCCGACGGCGCGGCGCGTCTGGCACTCCTGGCCGAAATGCGCCGGGACATCGCCTCGGCCTTCGAACTTTGCGCCAGCCCCGTTCTCGAATGGCTCGAACAGGCCTCCCTGGTCTTTGAAGACGTTGCATTCGAGGAGTCCTTACGCCTGCCGCACTCGGTACGCGACGACTTAGAGCGTCTCGCTGATCTCCTGCGGCCGCGCATGTTTCGCGTACGCATTTACGAGTACCTCTACAGGTACTTCTTGACGCGATATGGCGGCGACGGAGAAGTGACCGATGTCCTCCAATTCCTGCGCGACTTCCTCGAGAGGCCCGAAGGCGCCGAACTCTGGGGCCGCGGCCTGTTTGAAGACCGGATGGTGATGGATACAGGACATGCGCCGCAGCCGGATGCGCTCTCTGGTGAATCCGCCAGTCCGCCGACGCTTGCGATGTTCGTCCAAATCGTGGCGGATAGCCGGGAGGCGATGGAGTGCGGCGACTACCAAATCGTCCTGAATCAAGTCACGCCCGGTCAGGGTGGATTGTTGGGGCGCTTTGCGGGACTTTGGGACGATGAACCCGATGGTCTCGGCCGGCTGCTCGAAGACTGGCTAAACCATCTCTACTCCGGCAAGACCGTCCTGGAGATGCCTCTGATGGCGGACTGGAACAACCTCCAGTCACCCCAGCGGCCTGGCCTGGAGACACTGCAGTGGCATGGGGAGAATCCGTCGACGCGGAACGATCGCCATACGACCTTCACCGATCTGCGACTGCGCATCGACCAGGAGAGTGGCACGTTCCGGTTGCTGACCAAACTTGGACGCACCGTAGCGCCGGTCTATCTCGGCACTGTGCCCGTTCCCCTGATGGGCAGCCAGAACCTCCGTTTGTTTTTGCGTTTGATCGACCCGTGGTTGATGGACCCCCGCGGCGGGAGCCCGCCGGACTCGGCTGCTTCGGAAGGAATTCACGCGGTCCCCCGTCAAAGTGAAGGGCGGCTCGTGCTTCGACGCGCATCCTGGCGTGTCGAGGTCCGAGGCTTCCCTAGGAAGGAACCATCCGAGCAGCCATTCGACTACTGGACCCGCCTCGCGCGTTGGCGCCGCGAACACGGACTACCCGAGGAAGTATTCGCCACTGTGGAACGAGAGCATCTGAGCGCCGGGCACAAGAACCGTAAGCCCGTGTGGGTTCACTTCGACAGCCCGCACACGATCGAGTTGCTTTGGTCGCTGGCGGGTAGCGATGCGGTGGCGTTTGTCTTCACGGAGGCATTGCCATCCCTCGGGCAGCACTGGCTCGAGGACGCCAACGGCGATCGCAGAGTGACCGAGTTTGCCGTACTCGCCGGTTGGCCCGAGACAGTCCGACCCCGGACTGCGGCTCCTGTTCCGTCCGTCAGCGCGAGTGCAGAAGAGCCAGGGTGGATCTACTTGCGGATTTACCCGAGCGATTTGGAGCAGGTCGACAAACTGGTCGTGAACCATTTGCCGCGCGCCTTAACTCTGGCGCGATCGCTCGCGGATGTCTCGCGTTGGTTCTTTATCCGATATATCGATAGCACCGGACCTCATGTTCGCCTGCGATTACAGGTGAAGGAGAGCCTCGAACACACTCGGGAAGAGCTCGCTTCGCTTTTCCGTGAAGCGGGCGCTCTGGTCGAGACGGACCGATATCGACCCGAGTACGAGAAATACGGTTGCGGTCGCGCAATGTTACGGGCGGAACGCAATTTCGAGATCTCGAGTGAAGTGGCGGTGCAAACCCTGCAATCCGGTGTCGATCGTGAGGCAGCGGCGTTGGCCCAGATGGAACGGTTGGTCGCGCGCCAAGTCCCCAAGCTCACGGAGCGATGCCAGTTCCTCTTGAATTACGCGCGTTATTGGTCGCGTGGAAAGCAGGAGGAGAAGGAGATTCAGCCGGCTTCGCTTCTCTCCGACTGCCATTTGGATTGCATTCAGCTGGACGCGGCGGACTGCACGCTCTTCGATGTGGTTCACATGCACAATAACCGGCTCGGCATCGCCCCATCCACTGAGGCGCAGTTGGCCATCACGCTGGCAGCCTTTGAAAAGAATGGTGGGCGCGACAGGACTCGAACCTGTGACCTCCTGCGTGTGAAGCACCGCGATGAGGACGATGTCCTTTGTTTTCTTCATCGCACAACACTGGAATGATCGTATAATCCTGCCCCAATAGCCCGTTTTGCCCCAAAAACTGCCCCATAGAATTATCTTTGGGGCAAGATATTCCAGGCTGGCTTTTGTATCAGCGGTGGCCTTCGTTTGCAAAGCGGCTGTACTGCTCCCGGACGGTATCTTCACCGTAAGTGCGCTCGAGCCGCCGGACTGTGAAATGTGCGTGCGCGACGTCCTGAAAATGGTCCATGAACAGTGCATTGATGGTTGCCCCGCCGAGCGCGCCTATAACAGGGACGGCTTGGGCAGCCGCCTTCTCTGAGACCTGGATCCCAAAGCGTTGCGCGATACGCTCGATGAACCTGACGATGAAGGGTGCAGCTGCTCGGTCCGCTTGCTCCTTACCGAGGTACTGTAGGGCCGCTCGAACCTCCTGGCCCAGTCCGGCGCGAACGGTGTAATAGCCAGCATCCGCGTCCTGCTCGGAGCCGCCTTTGCCTCCGAATGCGAAAACCTCGAGACAAGCGAGCCGCCCTTCGGAGGATCGCAGGTCCTCCCCCTCTGCGCGTGCGATCTCGGCGATGGAACGCAGCATCATACACGTAGAAACCGGCAGTTCGGCCGGAAGTGCACCAAGGCCGAAGGCGCCACCGACTGCTCCCGTCCCAGCGACCAGAACCTTCATGATCTTCTCCTGCCGGAACAAACCCCAGCCGCCTTCCATACCATAGAGAGCGACGTCCAGGCCGCGCTCCAGCGCGACGCCAACGGCCTTTCGAACCACCTCCTCCGCGCCAGAAGGAAGCCGACGAAGTAGGAGGTCTACTGGCTTGCCGACAATATCGACCACACGAATGAAGAAGCCGGGATTCTCAAGCACGCGAACGGCCTCGCGTAGCGCCTCAAAGTCGTTTTTTGAAAAGGGTGATGTGTTCCCTAAATTGGTCATGGGTTCCAGCTGACCGTAGCATGCTGCAACACCCACGCATAAGTGCCGGCGTGGAGCACCTGTAACCGGCGCTGCGGTGCGTTGGCGGCGAACTCGACCAGCCACGTGTGAGCAAACAATCCTTGGTGCGCTTCCTACGTAGGAACCTCACCTGATCCGCCCCGAGCTGTCGCTCGTACTCCTGCAAGTGACCGCTAAAGAGTGCCCTGCCGGACCCTGCGTGGCGTTCCAGACCCGCCGCCCCAAAGTGTACATCCGGGTGTACACTTCAAATATGAGGGACCTGAGCATTACCGAGTTCCGACGGCAGTGCCTCGCACTGCTGGAAAACCTGCCCGACGAGGGAATCGTTATCACGAAGCGTGGGCAACCGCTTGCTCGAGTCGCTCCGGTCCGTCAACGTCGGCGTGGTCAGCGTGTAACGTTGCCACTCTTGAAGGGCAAGGGCAAGCCCGGCGCTCACTGTCCCAGCACGGAGACACCCTACGACCTCGTACTTGATTGACATTAATGTCTGGCTGGCACTCACTTGGGACCAGCACCCGCAGCACGCGCCAGCGGTGGCTTGGTTTGAGTCGCTCGACGACGCGGCGCTGCTCTTTTGCCGTTTCACGATGCTGGGCTTTTTGAGACTGCTCACCAATCAGCAGGTCATGGGCGAGAGCACCGTGAGCGTCTCAGGCGCGCTCGATCTGTACGATCGGTGGCGACGCGATCCCCGCGTAGACCTCGTTCCCGAGCCCCGGGAAACTGAACACCAACTTCGAGTGGCGCTCGGGCGGCACGCGGCAGCGCAGGCCACGAAGGTGATCGCAGACTGCTATCTCATTGCGTTTGCGGAAGCCGCTGCGGCTCATGTGGTGACATTCGATAAGGCGTTCGCGGCCGGCGCGAAGGAGCGGTGCGTCCCTGTTGTTCACCTGCGTCCCGCGGGTCGCATCGGCAGAGAACGACCGTAACAGTCCCATTCCTGATCGGAGGTTGTTTCATGCCCCGGAGCATATCCGTCCAAGCTGGCTACGCTTGCTGGAGATTAAGATGAAGAGGTCGAGTTTGCTGCCATCGCCTGCTTCTTTCCTTTCGCCGCCACCCGCTGTTCTGGGCGCAAAAGTTCCCACTGACGCAGTTGCTCGATGGCCCAGCGGAGAGCAGACAACTCGGCCTCGTCCAGGTCCAGACGCCGGCCGCGCGACTGCGCAATCGCGCAGCGCGCCTCAAGCCAGTCTGCCCGGCGTTCCAGCCGGCCTAAGCGGTCCTTTTCGTGTCCGGTGAACATATGCGGTTGTTGTGAGTCCGTCTGCCGCCCATGTGCCGTTTCAAATCTCAATCCTCTCGATTTCGCCCACACTGAGGTCGCCGTTCCGCCAGCAGTAGAGAGCGGTGGTCTTCGCATTGGCATGGCCGGCCAGGCGCTGAGCCACTTCGATCCGGCCGCCGTTCCGCAAGTACTCCGTAATGCCCGTGGCGCGGAACGTATGGCAGCCGATTGGCGTCTCGATATCTGCCTCGGCCGCCCGCCGGCGGACCAGCCGCCAAACATCTGAGCGCGTCAGGGGCGCGGTCGAGAGCCGTCCTGTCCGTCCGATCGCGGAGCGAAAGAGCGGCCCCTTCCGGTCGCCGCCAATTCGGGCGGCGTTGAGGTAGGCGTCCATGTATTCCTCGAGATGATGATGGCAGGGAACCTCGTTTACTTTGCCGTTCTTCTCGTGGAGCCGCATCCATCGGCGCTTCTTCTGGGGGTAGTAGTCCTCGACCTTGAGCGCGACCATGGCACCGACCCGGGCGAAGGCATACGTCATCGTGGCGATCGCGGCGCGATCGCGCAGTCCGAGGACGGTGGAGGCGTCGATCCCGCACAGGAGGCGCCGGGCTTCCTCGGCGGCGACCACGGGCGTGGATCCCTTGGCCACCGAATGGCGCGGTCCGCGCACCGGTTGCGCCGGGTTCATGGGAACCACTCCGCGGATCACCAGCCAATCGAACATCGTGCGGATACAGGCGAGGTGTTGCTTTACGGTAGGCACAGCGCGGTCGGGCAGCAGGTCCTCGACGTAAGCGGCGACATGCACCGGCTGTACCTGTGCCCAAGTCTGTATTTCCTGGGCGTCGCACCAACGCAGGAAGGATGCCCCCGCGCGGGAATACGCCTCCCGCGTGTTGCCGTTCCGGGTTCGAACGGCGAGGAACTCCTCGAGCAGGACCCCCGCCAGGTGCTCAAAGGCCGCTCCGCGCGAGCCGCCTCCATGCGTAACGTCAACCTTGCGCATCTGAGGCATCCGTTCCCTCTTTGAGGTCTCCGCCGTACCGAGTGAGCTCGAGAAGTTGCGCCTCCTCGTCGCTAATCCAAGCGGTTTTGTCGGGCGCGCGACAGCAGGTCATAGGGGATTTCATCCCGCGTGCCATCGGCGAACCAGGCGCTGATGGCGAGCGAACAGGAGGGCGGGTCGATGCGGCTGCGGGCGGACTCGATCGCCAAAGGCAGGCTCGGACGGACGACGAAGATGTAGTCCATCTTGTCGACGGAGTAGGCGAATGGCCGCCGCCCGATTCGCTTTTCGTTCAGCACGGCTGCTCCTCGATGGCGGCGGGATAGAGCCGTTCCTCTAGTTGCCGCGCCTCATCGGGGCTGATCCAGGCGCACCGGTCCGGCGTCCACAGCAGCTCGTGCGAGATCGCCTCCGTTTTGCCGTCCGCGAACCAGGCAGTGATCGCGAGCGTGAGCACGGGCTCGTCAAACCGGTAGTAACGGGCGGCCGAGACGGCCGACACCAATGTCGGGCGAACGGCGATCAGAGTCTCGACTCGAGTGACGGAGTAGGCGAAGGGGCGGCCCCGGCTGGCGGACATGAGCGATCCTCCGCGATCTAGAATAGCGCAACATAACGTTTTTTTTGTTGCATGTCATTTCACCGCCGCACTGAGAATGGCCTCTTGCTCATGCCGCAATCTCCTGGACGACCGCAAGCGTCCGGCCTTCCGCCAGTTCAACCACGCGCCGATGATGCGTAAACAGGATAACCTGCGTCTTCGCGGAGAGTTCGTTCAGCGCTTCGAGAGCAGCCGCCGCGCGCTGGTCGTCGAAGTTCAGCAGGATGTCGTCCACGATGAACGGCGCCGGCTCATGCGACGTGAAGTAGTGCTCCAGGCTGGCGATGCGGAGCGCGAGGTAGAGCTGGTCCAACGTCCCGTCGCTCATTCCTTCAAGGGACACGGTCCTGCCATCCGGCCGCACACCCACCAGCGTGGCAGAACCTTCATCGTTCTCAACCCGCAGCGACGCGAAGCTGCCGCAAGTAAGCCCGGCGAAGACCCGCGCCGCCCGCTCGAGAACGGGCCCTTGGTTCCGATCCCGGTAGCGGTCAATCGCCTTGCGCAGGACGAAGGTCGCAGTCCGCAGGCGGACATACTGCTCGACATCGGCTGCCAGTTTCCCCACGAGGCCGCTCATGTGCTGCTTGATGAAGGCCGCCGCATCGCCGCCCTGCATGGTATGGCCCTCGGCGTCGAGCTCGCGGCGCCTCTGTTCGACCACGGTTCGCCGCTCGCGCAGCGCCTCGATTTGAAGCCGGATCTCGTCCATGCGACCCGGAATCGAGTCTGCGTCAACCGCCGCCGCTTCCGCCAGGAACTCGTCCACCGTCTTGCCGGCTGCAACGAGCCGCAGCCTTTCGTCATATTCGGCGATCTGCGTCTCGAGCTTCAACCGCCGCACGCAAACCGCCCAGCATTCGCGCGCGGCCTCGACTGTCGCGGCCCCAGCCTCGCGGCAGAGCGCTTCCAGCTCCTTCAGGCACTGCGCGGCGGCGCGCTCGGACGCCAGCCGCTTCTTCTCGATCTCCTGCCGGCGCTCCTCGTCCTGCTGCTGGAGCTTGCGATTCTGCCTGGCTTCGAGCAGAGCCTGGTGCAATTGCGAAATCGCGGCTTCGGGCTCCAGGCTTGACGCCGACGGGTTCAGGCGGCGGCAAAGCGCGCTGACAGCCGACGCAAACGCCTCCGCATCCGCCTCCATAGCCTCGATTCTGTGCTTGTAGCTCTCGATTTCCCTCGAATCTGCGGCGATTTGGCTGGCCGTGGTGAGGTACAGTTCGGCGCCGGACGGAGTCAGGTCCGGAAGCAGTCCCGCTGCCGTGAGCGCGGCCGCCCAGTCCTTCGCCCAGATGGCGGAACGTTCGGTAACGTCGACCAGTTCCCGCTCGATCCGCGCTGTCTCCAGCTTCTGCGCGTCGCGCAATGCGAGCGCCGCCTGCCGGCGCTCCCGGACCTTTGCGGTGTTGCCCAGAATCACCTCGGCCTCGTCCACCAGTCCGGCCGCTCCGCCCGCCTGCTGTCCGGCATGCGGCCCTAGCAGCCGCCGCAAGTCGTCCGCAACTGCTGCTTCCTCGGCCTCCAGCATTTCGACCTCGCGCCGGATCGCGCCAAGGTCGCCCGCCTGTTTGATCGCGTCTTGTCGGCGACGCAGCCAGGTCTGCATCGCCGCCGGTGTCTCCGGGACGATGCCGCAGCCCAACCATAGGCGCATCCATCGCTCACGAACACTCTCGGTCTCGCGGGCGGCTGCTTCAACCGACGCCGCCGCCTCGGCCCGCTGATTCTCGAGCGCGATCAGGCCGGCATCCAGGGCCGCGAGTTGCTGCACACGCTGCGCGTTGTCTCGCAGGCGGTCCGCCAAATGATCCGCTGACGCGACCGCTCCCTCGTAAGCGCCGGCGAGATCGGACTGGCCGATGCGCCCCAGGAACCGGCGCTCCTCTTCATTGCGACCGCTTTTCCAGGCGCTCTTGACGGCCCTCCAGCCGGACTCTCTAAGCTCACGGGCGCCAACCAGTTCAGCCAGGGTCGGCACGCCTTCGAGCGCGACCATTCGCTCCCGTTCGGCGCGCGAGGCGGCGATCTGCCGTTCCACCTCAGTGAACTTCTCGCCGGCGGCGCGTTCGGCAACGGCCGCCGCCTGGAACTCCTCGCGGAACTTCTCTATGGTTTCCGTCGATGGCGCCGGAAGCGTCTCGATTTCCTCCGCGCTGCCGCTCCACGGGCGCAATAAATGCAATGCCGACGCGAGCGCCGATTCCGCGGTGGCCAGTTTCAACCGTATATCCCGCGTCCGGCGCGGGTCCAGCGTCCGGTGAGCGCGATTGACGGCTGCGGCCAGAAGCGTAGTGTCGGGAGCCTCCGGGAGATTTCCGATCTGGGCCTCGCTCTCGTCGAGCTTCCGGCGAGTCTCCTGGAGCCCACGCTCGAGCGCGCCACGGTCGGCCTGGATGCGAACTGCCACCGGCGCGAGCTCCTGCACCCGATTCCGCGCGAGCAGGCCGGGATCCATGCGAGCGGCATCGTCCAGTGTGGCGCCGGGACGCAGCTTTCCAGCCTGGCTCAACACGGACCGCTGGACCTCGCCCAGCTTGGCTGCCGTCCGCAAGCAATCCTGTTTCGACTTACGAATCTCGCCCTTCCGGTCGAAGAGCGCGCGGATCTGCTCGTCCTCTGCGATCAGTTCCTGGGGAATGACGCGGGCGTCGATAACCTCCGACAGCCGCACCAGGTCCTGCGAGTGCTCGGCTTCGGCTCCTCGCGCCACACGAAGCCGGCTCTCGGCCTCGCGCAGCCGCTCGCCGAAGTCGTCCGGGAGCGCCGGAGCGGCTGGCAGAGTGTCAAGCACGGCTCGCGCCTGCCGTCGCTGGGAGATGGTCGGGAGCGCATCCGAGATCCGCTTGAGCCGCTCGTGTTCGCGGCGCGCCGTTTCAGTCTGGGTTTCGAGTTCAAGGAGCTCCCCGGCGATGGCGTCGAGCGCCTTCCGGTTCTCCTGGAACTTCGCCAGGAGCACCTGCTTCTGCTTCAGTTCCTGTTCGGCGTCGCGGAGATCGCGAAGACACTGCTGGATGGACATCTTCTTGCCGCGCGGCGAATACAGCTCCGCCGCCCGCTCTTCGATGGCCGCGAGTCTCGCCTGCATCCCGGTCAGCCCGGCCGCGGAGACGAAGAGCAGCTTCCCGATCTCGCCCTTTCCTTCGGCCAGCGCGCGACCACCTTCGACGAGGGTGTGGTGTGCGATGCCGAACATGCCGGCGAACGTTTCGCGGCCGATGCCGTGCAACGCACCGTCGAGGACGGTGTCCTCCACCACGCGGACATCGTCGCCGGCGCGGAGCGTTTGCAGCCGGCCCTTGCGCCGGATCAACGAAATGCGCTCTCCAGCGGACGCGACCTCGAAGCCAATGCGGAGACTGTTGTACGGGTGCAGGAAATCGTCCGGGGTCTGCCCCGGGATGCCGTAAAGCGCATCGAGAAGCGCCCGTAATGCGGAGGACTTTCCCGCTTCGTTTGGCCCGTATGCGATCGTGAAGGGCGCCGTAAAATCGAGCCGCCGGCTGGTGAATGGGCCGTACGCAATCAGGTTCAGGGAGTTGAGTCTCATTCGGCGCTTTCCTCCAGCAATGGCTCCACGGACGCCAGCGCGTCCAGGAGCAGCGCGCGGTCTTGCGGGTCGATTGCGTCCTCACCGGGCGGGATGGCACCCTGGACGCGCGTTTTCAAATCGTCGAACTCGCGCGCGAGCTCGGCGATCAACGTCTCGTCGGCGGCGAATTCGCGGACCAGCGCCCGCAGTTCGGCAACGGGACCTGCCTCCGGTTCGTCGGCCCGCGCCTCCGCGACCGGCACAACTTCCAGCTTCTCGACGTGCACGGGAACCGGCGCGTCCTGCGATGCGATCCGAATGCGGTGGAGCAATCCGGGGACGTCGGCCTTGGCGTGTTTCCACGCCCGGCCGTGGCCTTCGAAGCGGATGCGCACCGCGAGTGAGCGGCCGCCGGCGGTTGCCGCGGCGCGGCCAATGGCGGCTTCTGCCAGGTCTTCCAAGTCCCCGGGCGACGTCTCGGGACCGAGCGGAATGGGCAGCACCTCCCAGCGCACCACGTCGAGCGGCTCGAACCCAAGTTCGACATTGCCGGCGTCGTCGACATCCACCAGGTAGCAGCCACGCGCGCCGCACTCGCGGACGCTCCGGCCCTGAATGTTGCCGGGAAACACCACCCACGGCGCCGTGGACAACTGCTTGCGCGTGTGCACATGACCCAGCGCCCAGTATTGATACCGGCGCGAGCCAAGGCTGTCCAGCGAGCACGGCGCATACTTCTCGTGACCCGACGCGCCCGACGCCGAAGTGTGCAGCACCCCGATGTTGAACCGTCCCGGATCTCCGAAGGGCCAGCGGGCGGTCATGTCTTCATCGACATGGCGCTCGCGGAAACTCTGGCTGTACAGGGTGGCTTCGCAGTCGGGGACCGCGACGCGCTCGGGCTTCCTGTGGTCGAAGAAGTGGACGTAGTCCGGCCACGGCAGGGAGAGCACCATTTTGTTGGCGGCGTCGTGGTTTCCGAGAGCGATGTAAGCGCGGATGCCGGCATCTCGCAGACGCTTCATCTCGGAAACGAAGTACAGGCCGGTGTTGCAGTCGCGCCAGTCGCTATCGAAAAGGTCGCCCGCGATCACCAAGAAGTCCGCCTCCCGGTCGATCGTCAGGTCGACCAGACCGGCAAGCGCCTTACGGCTGGCGGCCCGGATCTCCTCGACGGGAGCGCCCGGGTACTCATCCAGCCGTAGCAGCGGGCTGTCCAGGTGAATATCGGCGGCATGTACGAAACGGAATCCCATTCAAGCCTCCTGCCCCTGTGTCCGGCCCGTGGCATCGACCTCCCGCCACGCTCCGAGCAATGGAAAGTACAGGGCCGTCCGGACGGGACGGCCGTCGAGAGCCGCAAACAAGCGGCGATAGCGGGTCAACTGCGACGCGTAACGGTCGCACTCGGCATTGAGAAAGGCGACGAGCCCTGCGCCCTGGTGCGTGCTGGTCTTATAGTCGATGACCCAGCGGACGCCCTCGGCATCGACGAACGTGCGGTCGATGCGAGAATGGATCACCTCGCCCGCAACGATGCCGGTGATCGCCAGTTCACAGGCGGATTCCTCACCGCCGTCCAGCAGCCACTTGCCGCGCTCGTCTCGGAGCGTGCGGTCCAGCGCCGTAACGACCGCGTCCAGCGCTCCCGCCAAGTCGTTCGCCGACACCCCGAGTTCGAGTAGCGCGCCCCGAATCGTTCCGCGGCATCGTGCGAGCTGGGAACCGTCCCAACCGGCACCGCGGTCATTCGCAATCCGCCGGAGCATGTCGTGGGTGACCGTGCCGATGTGCCGCAGGGTGTCGCCCACCCACCGGAAGCTGACGCGCTCCGCATCCCGTTCGACCGCGCGAACGGCGCCGGGATAAGACGCAGTAGGGGGCGGCGCGGGCAAGGTCCACCCCAACGTAAGACGCTCGATTTCGCGCGGCGAGCGTTGGGACTCGGCCTCTTCCATTGGAGCAGGAGGAAGAGCAGGCAGCGCCTGGGCCAGTTCTTCGAATATGGTCCGTGCGGCTGTCCACATCCGTTGCAACAGCGAGCCTGCCGCCGGTTTGACGACGCCTTTGTCCGCATCGAACCTGGCATGGCCGAGCAGGTGCAGTTCCAGCTTGGCGCGCGTCGCGGCGACATAGAGCAGCCGCCCCGCTTCGTGCTGCGCCTTCAACGCGTCGATCTGCTTGAGGTAGCCGTAAATACGGTCTGAATCGTCGCCGGTGGCATGGATTGGGGCCATCAGCAGGTCGGCCGCCTCGCCGAGGCGCGGACGCTCCAGCCAGCGCAATAGGCGCGAGGCGTCGGCGCGGGGCGGGCGGCCGAGTCCCGGCACGATCACGGCGTCGAACTCCAAACCCTTTGCCTTGTGGATCGACATCACCTGGAGGCCGTCGCCGGCCTCCGGGTCGGGATTGGCATATAGCCGTTCAATTCGGCCGGCCAGAACGCTCCCGTCGGGAAAGGCCGTGGCATCCAATTCGTCCAGGAGTTCGAAAAACGCCGCCGCATTCTCGCGGTCGGCGGAACCGGCCGCACAAGCCGGCCCGCCGAGCGCGAGCCACGCGCCTTCCACCCTGGCACGTAGGCTGGAGGCGCGGTCCGCGACGGCGCCTCCGATCGCCGTCCGGAGCCTGTCCACACGAGCGCACGACGCCGGGGCCAGCCGGCCAATCCGATAGTCATCCCTTATTGCATCCCAAACTGGAAGGGAGCCGGAGTTGCCCGTCAACGTGTACAGATCTTCGAGGGTGAGTCCACACCAAGGCGCTCTGAGCACCGCCAGCCACGCGACGCGGTCCGCGGGGTGCAGCAAGGCCCGGGTGAGCGATGCCAGGTCACGGATCAGCGGCTGCGTGGCCAACGAGTCGATTTCGACGGCCTGGAAACGAAGCCCGGTGGCCCGCAGCCCCGGAATCACTGTCGCGAGGTGACGCCGCGCCCGCACCAGAATGGCCACCTTGAGACCGCGGTCGCGCGCGTCCTTCGCCAGAGCGGCGATCCGCGCCGCTTCAGCATCGTCCTCGCGCCCAATGAACGGATGGATCCGCACGGCAGCCCCGGGCAGGACGCCCTTGACCGACTCCGATGAAGCAAACGGGATTGCGCCCGTGGAGATGTCCTCCGCCGCCGGCAGGACGCCCGGGAACGTCGCGTTCACCCATGCGACCACTTGCGACGCCGAGCGAAAGTTGGCTCTCAACCGGAGTGGCTCCAACCGCACGCTCCCGATGCCCTCGCAGGCGGTCTTGAGAAAAAGCCCGACTTCGGCTTCGCGGAACCGGTAGATGGATTGCATCGGGTCGCCCACCGCGAAGATGGTGCGGCCGTCGCCAGGCTGCCAGCCCGTTGTCAGCCTCTCCAGGAGCGCGTACTGGCTGACAGAGGTGTCCTGAAACTCGTCCACCAGGATGTGCTCGATTCGCTCGTCGAGGCTGAGCGCCAGGTACGTCGGCGTGTCGCATTCCCCGAGCGCGCGCTGCGCCGCGAGTCCGATCTCTGCGTAGTCCGCCGCGGCGGATTCACGGAAGCAAACCTGGAGTTGCGCGGCCGCGACCGGCAGGAGCGTGAGCAAGGCCTGCATCGCGGCCCACTGCTGGTCGGAAAAGTACGGCTCGGGAAGCCAGCGCAAGTCGGCGAGCGCGGTCCGCAGGGATTCATGCGCGCGAGCGAGGCGATCAGTTCCTCCGCGCGGCGCTTGTCCGCGGACTTCGGAGGGAAGCCGTTCGCGATCGTGAGGCTCTTTCGCCAATCGTCATCTTTTTTGAGCAGTGTCTCTACGATGCCGAGCCAGGATTCGACCTCGTCCGCGCCCGGCAGGCGAGTCATGCCCGCGCAAGCAATGGCGGCGCCATCACGGCAGGCAGTCGAGAGATTCCGGCCGGCAGCGGCGACAACCCCGACCACTTCATCGGCAAACTCCGAGGGAACACTTCGGCGGGCCTTCGTGACACCGTCGGCAATCGCGTGGCGGAGCGCGGATTCCAGCGCCGACCGCGCGCCCGCCAGGTCGGTCACGCCAGCGATGTGACGCAGCCACTGATCACGCCGCGCGAGCAACTGCGCGAGCATCTCCTGCAAGGCCAGGAAATCGTAATCGAGGTGCGCCAGCAGCGTCTCTATCGCTTCCGGCCACGGACCGGTCTCCAGCAACTCGATCGTCCTTCGGGCCGCTTCGGTGTACAGGTCGGCGGCATCCGCATCCTCGACGATCGCCGGCGATGCGCCCATCCGTGACAGCCACGGCATGCGCTGCACCAAAGAAGCGCATAACGAGTCGATCGTGCGAATCTGAAACCGGCTCGGGTTTCTAAAAAGGTCCCAGCCAAGCACCTCGCTGCGGGCGCGCACGGCGCAGGCCAGTTGCCAGGTGAGTGCGGCGTGCTCCTCCTGCGGGCGCGGACCGGCGGAATTGCGCAAGGCAGCGATGACGCGCTGCCGCATCTCGCCGGCCGCCTTCTTCGTGAACGTGATCGCAACCACCGCCTCCGGCGCTTCGACTCGCGCCAGCAGCGTCAGGTAACGCTGGATCAGAAGCTCAGTCTTGCCGGACCCCGCGGGCGCCTGGACGATGAACGACCGCCTCGCGTCGAGAGCTCGGGCCCGTTCCGCCGAATCCGGGATGACGATCATGCGGCCTCCTCGTCGAAGATCGTGCCGCCGTCGCCGATGCGGCAGAGCCCGGCGAGCGTGCAGTAGCGGCAGGATTTGTTGAGATCCTTCGGGTCCGCGGCGGCCATGCCTGCGCGGAACTCTGCCGCCAGGCGTTCGAGTACCGCGCGCCACTCCTCTACGATGGGCGCGAGCTCCGCCTGCTCGGTCTTCGGGATTCCCGATGCGCTCTCGGCAAACCCGCGGAATCCGGCCTCGCCCGGCTTGAGGATCCCGAACGCCACCCCCGCCAGGGCTCCGTCGCCGTACACGACGCTGTATAGCGGGACTTGCGGCTCCTCCGGCCGGTCGCCTTGCCACGCGCTCGTGTTGCGATAGCCGGTCTTGTAGTCGATGATCACGTCGCCGCCGTCCTTCAGCCGGTCGACGCGGTCCATTCGTAGCCGGAAGCGGATGCCCCCCACTTCCGCCTCGCGGTTAACTTCCGGCTCGAGCACCTCAAACGGCGCCCGCGACCTCTCCACGTTCAGCCACTCCGCGGTCAGCCGCTCCAGCCTTCTCCGTTCCAACTCGGCAAAACGCTCCGGAAGCGGCGCCCCACGACGCTCTTCGAGGCGCTCCACGGCCCACGCCGCGGATGCGCGGATGACCTCCGGGATGTCCGTCCGCGTCAGCAGCGCTTCCTGGGACCGGACTTCCGTCCAGAACTTCTCGAGCGTCGAGTGCGCCAGCGTGCCGCGCTCGCCCGCGTCCAGCCCCGGTCCCGGGGATTCCAGTGGCTCGGCGCCGAGCCGCAACTCCGCGAAGGCGTGGAACGGACAAGCGGCCTGATACTGGAACACCTTCACGCCGCCGGCCTGAACCACCTCCGGCGGGACCGCCGGACCCTGCTCGTCCTCAATGCTCTCGACCGCACGCGAGTTCCGGATCGCTTCTTCATAGGTACTCACGCCGGACATGGCGATCTCCCCGGCGGAGATCTTCGGCAACTGGAGAATCAGCGGGCTCGGCCCTACTTCGAGATCGGCGTCGTGCGTGGGGTAGCTGACGATGACGTCGAGCGCGGTGCCCAGCAGCCGCTCCGTAATCAGCGTGGCGAAACCGAGCTCGCGCTCCGGGGAGCACCGCGGAACGCCAGCCTCACGCTGCAATCGGATCGGGAGAAAAGGGTCGGGGCTGCGCCCGTGGCCACGTCTCGTTGTCCAACCCGGCCACCCAGAGATGGTCGAATGTCAGCCCGGAGGCTTCGAGCGTGCCCATGATCTGAACGGGGGCGTCGCCCGCCTCCGGTTGGAAAACAGTGTTCTCGGCGATGCGGGCGAGTAGCGCCGAGGCGTCGGAAAGAGGCATCTCGCCAGCTGCGAAATCTGTCGCGGAGAACTCCGACAGCGCCGCTTTCCATGTTTCGACCGTCTGGTACTCGCCACTCTGGAGGGGCTGTTCCCCAGGCCAGCCGGCGGCCTTCAGGATGGCGACGAAGGTCCGCGCCCATGCCGCGGTGGACTGTCGCTCCGGTGTTGCCCGCCAGACGCGGATCAGCCTCGAGATCGCGCGGCGCAGTCCCGGGATCGACCCCGACCGGCCGCGAATGTCCGCCAGCGACAGCCGCGAAAGGCCCGCCTTCCGCAGGCGCGCGTCGAGGCTCGCGCGGGCGCCCTGCTCGGCGCCGGCGCATGCGACATACGGATCAAGCAGGAGCGCGCTGATTGCTTCCCATTCGTTCCCCTCGGGCCGCAGCTGCAAGAGCGCGAGGGCACTGCGCACAGCGGGGTAGGCGGACAGCGGTTGGCCCGCCGAGAGATTCACCACTGGCAGGGGCCGGGCGCTTGGAAGGAGTGCGGCCGGTTCGAGAATCCCGCGAAAGATGCGCTCCACCGCGTTGCGGCGTGCCGATAAGTCGGGAACAATAACGCCGACCGATTCGCCGGGACGATCTTCGATTATCCGCCGCGCCCAACGGGCGGCAGCGACCAGCGATTGCTGGGCGTCGGCGAACGGGACTCGGACCACGCGTCCTGGTTTTGCCAGGCGCGGCGGACGGATCGCCTCGGATTCGCAGCCGGCGCGCCGGACGGCCTCGAGAAACTCACGCTGCTGCGGCGAGAACTCGTCGAAGCCGGCCAGCAGGACGCGCGCCGGCAACCGCAGCCGGCCCGCGGACTCCAGCAGGAGGTCCGGGATCGACGCGGCGTCGATAACGCCGTCGGACCGGCACAGTGCGCGAAAGGAGTTCGCCCACCGCGCAAATGCCTTTGAGTCTTCCCCGCCATCCCGGTCGATACGCTCCACGGGCAGCCGCCACTCCACAGCGAGCGCCCAGGACTGTTGTGCCGCGGCCGCCGTTGCTGCGGGCTGGAGCAGGTCGGCGGATTCCGGTGACTCGCGGATCACGCGGTTCCAGAATGCCCACTCCTGCCACTCGCTCAGCATCACCGGCACGTCCGCGATCTGACGGTAGTCGCTCCAGAGGCTGGAGATCCAGGCCGTCCACGGAATCACGGCAGCCGAGGACCACGCCTCCACGCCACGCTCCCGCTGACCGTCGTCGTAAGCCCGCCGGATGACGCGCGCGAGCCGCACCCCGCGGGTGATCACGGGAACGCCGGCCGCAAGCGCATCGAGAATACGCTCGTCCATAGAACCTCGCTTTGGATTTCTGAAACGACCTTACGACGGGCAGTGGCTCACAGCGTGAGCCTGTTACCCGATTTCTCGCGGGGCGTAGATGGCGAGCGCCCCTCGGAGAGCGGTCGAGACGCGCTCCCGTAGCTCCGGCGGGCCAATAACTTCGACCTCCGCCCCGAACCGCATGATGTCCATCATCAGTTCGCGTTCCGCCGAATAGGGAACTTTCAACAAGTACGAGCCGTCCGGCTCGGAGCTGCCTTCCTGAAGGTGATGCCAACGCTCGCGGGAGACCCAGCGAGCCATGGTTGGCGTGAACCTGAGCACCGCCGTCTTCACGTGAGCGCCAGCGAATATGCCGTACCCCGCGCCGAGTTCCTCGTCCAGGCGCGCGTCCTCGATATCGGCCGCCGGATCTTCGAGGACGACTGCCTCGAGCACGACGTCCAGCGCGAAGCTACGGAGCCCGTTCCGCGCGTGGCACCACGCGTCCATGTACCAGTTGTCCCGGTAATGGACCAGCCGCTGTGGTGACACGTCGCGCTCCGATTGCTGGTCCCGGGATCGGCTGTAGTAAACGATGCGCAGCCGCCTCCGCCCGAGGAGCGAACGGCAAACAGTCTGGAAGTGCCGCGCGGAAACGGGCCGAGAGGCGACTTGAAGGATTCGGACCCGCCGCTCGATTCCATCTTCGCCCACGGCCGGTCCGAGCACGTCGCGCAACAGCTTCCGCAGCGGTTCGACGTGCTCGGCCAAAGACTCCGGCTGAATGCGCGCAACCAGTTGATGCAGGACCAACAACGCCTGGATCTCGGCGTCAGAAAGGTACAGAGCGGGCATCGCGAACGGCCCCTCGAGCCGGTACCCGCGCAACACGCGATCCCATACGATCGGCGCGCGAAGCCGGTCCTTCATGTAGACCAGGTCGCGCTTAATGGTCGCCTTTGACGCGGAGGTGACTTCCATCAGCGTGTCGAGCGAGGTCGCCCGCCGCGCCTTCAGGAGGCGGTCGATCTCGTAGATGCGCTCCATCTGGCTCATAGCCACGTCCGCAGCGTAAGGCGCATTGTAACAGCGTGACTAATGCTTGCTAACTACCGACAGCGCCGCCGCCGCGCCCACGGTCTCCCGGAGCGCGCCGCAAATGGCCGCCGGACGGGTCTGGTCGATCAGCTCATCTACCGCGCGCGCCAAGGGAATCCCGAGCATGTGAACCCGCGACTTCACCACGCGGCCCACATCACGAACTTCGAGCACGGTTTGTTGAATGCTGCCGGAAGTGGACGGATAGATCAAGATCGCGGCGGGAGTCGGCATCCAGGAACTGAATGTGTGGGCATACAGGAACACCTGGTACACATCGCTGCCAGCCGCCGGGATGTCAGATTTGTACTTGGCGTCGGCGACTACCGGACCGGCCGGCGTCCCGAGGAGGAAATCGGGAATTACCGTGCCGCAGGACTTCGCCTCGATGGCGTTCCACAGGATTGACCGGTTCCTGGCCTGGTACGCGACCGTGAATGTCCGGCCGGCGGCATCTTGAAGCAGGCGATGAACAAACCCTTCAAAGACGGCGTTCATGTCGATGAAGAACGCGTCACCCGTCGGCAATCCGGTGGCGAGCAGGTCCGTAACCCCCATCCCTCCAAGCAGGAGCCAGCAGAGCTCGTGCGCGTCACGGTAGTGCTCATTGAGCCGGTGGTAACGTAAACCTCGACGCACGGCGGCCGCATCGAATCCCCGCGTTTCACTGGCTGGCCCAAACTGCTCATGGACGAGCAACAGGCGCGATAGTACGGACGGGTTCCGCACTGTCGGCCGACAAGCGGCAAGCGTGTGAGCGATTACGCGGTTTTCGTCAATATCGGTTTCGTGCTCATCGAAGCGGCACTCGACGCGGTCGAACTGCCCGCAACGCTTCCGCCACTGACGATCGGCCAGAATCCGCCCGCGGACCGCAGCAAGGGCGCCCTCACGCTCGACATAGTCGTGAAGCATCCCCCGCACAAGGATCCGCTCACACTCAGCGGCCAACGACGACACGAGCAAATCGAGCAAGTCGGCGCCGCGGTGCGCCCCGAAACTACGGAGAGCCGCCGCCCGCCATCTCGCACTGAACCTCCCAGTCAGCGCCAGCATCTGAACCAGGCGGCTATAGCCGTCTGCCAGTTTTGGTATCACCCGCAGCGTGAACCCGCTGAACTGCGCCACGCCGACCCAGGACCGCGTTTCAATCTCTACTCCCGAGTCGAGTTCCCGCACAAACACGCGCTGGCTCGACGAGAGCCTGGCCGCCAGCAGCCGATCCTCGGGAGATAATCGGACCCCTTCCGCCCATTCGTTCTGCCACTCGGAAACGGTGACGGTGCGACCCGGGCGAGGCAGGCTCACTTGGTTTTCCCGTTTGCCACGAGCGCCGCCAGAGCGCCGATCAGCCCGCTGGCATCGCCGATCACCTCCTCGTTCAAACGCTGCGCTTCCCGGTCCACGATAGCGTCCCCCAGATACTGCGCCAGTGAGGCGTAGTCGTCGTAGCAGAATTCCTGCAATACCGGCAGGATCTCCTGGCGGAAGCGGCGGGCAAATTGGTCAGGATCCGTGATCGGCTGCCCACCTTCGAGGAAGTAGGAATGCCCGAGTTGCTTTTCGCGGCCGACGTGCTTCGTGATGCGGTCGTTCAACTCATCCATTAGTTCGTCGAGGGCGAGCGCTCCGATGCTCGCGCCCTGGAGCTTCTGGGAATCCGGCATGAGCTCCACGAACGCAAACCGGCGCCGCAGCGCCGCATCAATGAGCTTGATGCTCCGGTCCGCGGTGTTCATGGTGGCGACGATGTAGAGGTTCTTGGGCACGGCCAGCTGTTGCTTGCTCTGCGGCAGAACTAATGATAATCCGCGCTTGTCCTTTTCCAGCAAGGTGATCAGTTCGCCGAAGACCTTGGAAACGTTAGCCCGGTTGATCTCGTCGATGACCAGCAGGTGCTTGCGATGGGGTTGCGTCTCCGCCGCCCGGCAGATGCGTTTGAAGACGCCGTCTTCCAGCCGGAGGCCTACCTTGCCCTCGCCGGCATCGAACGGGCGGAGACCCTCGACAAAGTCCTCGTAAGCGTAGGACGGGTGAAAGGTGGTCCAGGTCAGAGTTCCACCGGCCTGCCCGTTGGTGAGCTGCCTCGCGCTCTCAGGGTCATTCTCGCCGATCAGGTCCGCCAACTCTTCGACTTCGTCCTCGGTAAGCGCGAAGAGCGTTCCTTGGTTGTTGAAGCGCATCGGCTCCGACTTCTTGAGGAGGTCCCGCTCGAGCACGTCGGAATAGCTCGGTCCGTTGACAACCTTGACCAGAGGCTTTAGTTCGAAGCCGTCGTTATCGCCCGCGAGCTGCGACTGGACCCTGGTAACTTGCGCCAGGGCCAGGATGCGCTTCTCCGGCGCTGCTTGGTATCCGATGACGAGGTCTCCGGGCCGCATGGCATCATAGTGCCTGCGGAGCTTGCGCCGGCTGAAGATCTGGCTGCCTTTAGAGAACAGGGTGACCCACTCCCATTCCTTGGCGTTGGCTACCACCCACCAGACACGTCGGCCGGTGACGATCGACGTCAGTTGTCGCTCCGCTTCCTCGAAAGCGCTTCGGTTGGCGAGCAATGCCGCGCCGTCCTCACCCGATTCACGCAGCAGCCACCATACGGCAAAGCGTCTGGCCACGAATGTCTTGCCGGTGCCCGGCGGGCCATAGAGGATGACCTGGCTGCGCCGCTCCAGCGCATCGCCGATGACCGTAAACATCGAGTCGACCGCGACGGGCTGAATGGGCGGAGGGTTTTTACCGCCCTTGAGGATCGTGGCGTATAACTCTGCGGGCACGTCGCCGGCAGTTAGGAAGGCCCACTTCTTCTGCGGCTCGACTTCCTGGGCGTAGCTCGTGTCCCATTTGACGGGAACGGTGTGGCGGAACTCGGAAAGGTCCGGTTTCCATTCGTAGCCCGGCGCGATCACTTCTCCCAATGCGAGGATCTTGGAGATTCCTTGATTGGCGACGACAATGTCGCCCTCCTCGAGCTCGGCCAGTTTCCAAAGCTCGTTCGCTTTGCGCTTGATCGTGGGGCGATGGTTATCATATTGGGTCCCGAACCGGTTGTCGAACTCCTCGTAGAACTCGTCCTTCGTGGCGAAGGCACGCAGGTCTCCAATCTCGTCCCATCCAACGCGGATGTAGCCGTGATTCAGACAGTCGTCCCAGTACTTTGCGTTCTCGCCCGGGGCGATCTTCACCACGCGTTGTGTCTCCCGGGGATCTGTCCACCAATAAAGAAACCGTTCGATCTCGTTCGTCGTCCAGCCTATAAACTCGGGCCGCCCGAGCAACGCCTTCGTCAACGCCTGGTTCAGGGCAACCCGGTTCTCGTTCTCCAACTCATGGCTATAGTTCCCGACGGCCTTCAGAAAGTGAATGATATGCTCGCGGGAGCAGACTGGAAGCACCCGGTCCGGGAAGTACAAGTGCAGACTCTTGACGACAAGCGCCGGCCCGAAGGCAATTTCTTTGATCTGGTCAATTGCCGCGAAATCGCCGGTGTGGGCGAGCTCAAACGCGCGCACGAACCCAGCGCGGACGGCGTCCCAGGCCTTCTCGACGCTTTCGTAAGCCGGGTCAAAGAACCACCCCTCCTTGTTCTTGCGCTTGAAGATCAGCATCTTCTTGGCGCTTCCTCCTCGAATGCTGCCGAGGTGTGGCGACCTGAACTCTGCCCAGACGCAGTACAGAGTGTCGACATTGGGCAGGCCCAAAGCGTACCGGTCGAGCGTCATCGCAGGCCAAGCCTCCAACGGAAACAGATTCAGCATCTGTTGGCGCTCCTGCGCGCCCTGCTCTATATGCGCTTGGTCTCGCGCGCGGTCATAGGCGGCAACGGCCTCTGCGAAGGTCAGCTTGGTTTTGTTCATTCCGATGACGATTCCCTGGAGCGGCGCCAGCATAACCCGGCGCCCGACAGGCTGTTATAGCAACTGGCTCCTCGCCGCGCCACTAGCTGCGGCTCTCGCCTGCGTTCGTGCGGCGACGAGAGGGGCGGCTCAATCGGGTACTCATCGACCGGTGACCAGCTTGGCTTCCCGAGAACCCGCAGACGTGGATGTAGCGGTCATCCGCCCAAAGTGCGGCCCCCGAGACCGCCGCGCCGCTGATCCTGACGTCCTTGCCGAGGCCGATCGCCGGTTCTGCGACTGCCACCGCCTGACCCAGGTCGGTCAGGAACTGCTCGGCAGTATCGCTGCTCGCTCCGTTGGTCGCGTGGGGGTTCTCCAGAGCATCCAACGCATAGCTCCGCACGAGCTTGGGATAGAGCTGCCTGAGCGTTTCGGCCCGGTCGAAGAGGTCGAGGCCGAGCGAACCCGCGGTCGCGAAGAGGACACCTGCCTGACCGTCGCAGTAGTCGAATGAACGCACGTACTCCTCGACGGAGTTGGCATGCCGTTCGAAGACCGCCGACATGGCCTGTGTCGGAGAGGCCGCGTTCATCCGGGTCGCCTTGGCCGCAATATCCTCCCACACCTCCGACTGGTTCGAGCGGCGCGTGCCGGTCGCGCGCAGCGATGCGGTCACCTGCCGCACCCGCGAGGCGCGCGCGGCCGAGAACATCAGATTTGCCGACGGTTGGAACTCCGCGCTGACCATCTGCCACCGACCGGCCTCCACACACGAGACCGGGATCACGATGGTCTTCCGCGCCGGGACGAGAATCGTCAAATTCACGACCCGATTCTGCTTCGCCCCGATCAGCTCCTCGCCATCGAGCAACAGCACCGGAAGTTCGGCGTGGTTCTCGAAGCGAAGCTCCGGCACCGAGCCCCCCTCCACCTCGGTGACTCGCGCCATGCCCGTGCGCATCGCGTCATCCGCCAGGAGGTAGGGAGGCGAGTCGAGCGGGCGCGTCCAAGTGAGGGGGAAAAGCGTGAGATTCCGGAAATGGCGGGGAGCGCCGATTGAGAGATTTGTGAGTTCCTGTCGAAGCGGTGTCATGCCATTTTATAGGGCAACGTGGCAGCCAAACCCGGCCGTGAATGGAATCAGCTGCTTGCGATCGAACGCCGCTGCGGGTGGGTCAACCGGTGTGGACCGCACGTCAACTCAGGTTGTCGGGTTGCCTTTCAGGAACTTGCTAATGGCTTGTTTGGTGAGGCCGAGCAAGTCGGCGGCGGCGCTCTGATTGCCCCCGCATTTGGCGACCGCGCGGAGAATCAGTTGCTTCCGGACCTGCGCCAGAAAAGCCTCGAGGCAGAAGCCCGGCGCGGGATCGGGCAGTGTTGCGAGCGCGTCGAGGGTCGGCTTCGGGTTTTCGAGAATAAGGTCCTCGGGACCGAGCACGTCCGCCTGCGAAAAGAGGATCGAGCGCTCGAGGGCGCTCGACAACTCTCGGATGTTGCCCGGCCACGAATACAACTCGAGCCTCCGGAGCGCCTCCTTTGAGAGCTGGCGCGGCTTCTGCCGGCGCAGATTGATCTTCTCGGAAAGCGTCACGGCCAGGCTTGCGATCTCGGTCTGACGGTCCCGCAGAGGCGGCAAAGCAATTTCCACTACGCCGAGCCGGTAATACAGGTCCTCGCGGAAGCGGCCGGCCCCGATGTCCTGACGTAGGTTGCGATTCGTCGCCGCCACGATGCGGATGTCCACCTTGCGGGTCTTCCCCGAGCCGACCGCCTCCACTTCGCGGTCCTGCACCGCGCGGAGGAGCTTGGCCTGCGCATCCAGCGGCAGTTCGCCGAGCTCGTCGAGAAATAGCGTGCCTCCGTGGGCCTGAACGAACTTGCCGGATTGGTCGGTAACAGCGCCCGTGAAGGCGCCCTTCACGTGACCGAACAGATGGCTCTCCACGAGCTCCTTGGGGATCGCGCCGCAGTTCACCGCGACGAAGGGCCTTTGCCTGCGCGCGCTGATCTCGTGCACGAGCTTGGCAAAGAGGTCTTTGCCCGTCCCTGTCTCGCCGGTGATCAGCACGGGGAGGTCGGAGTCCGCGGCGGCAATCGCGGCCTTTTCGGCGGCCTGCCGCATGACGGCGGATCCGATGAAGATGCCCAGGCTCTTCAACGCTTCTTCCAGCCCCGGGTAGGCTGGCGAAGCTGCGCGCGCGGCGCGGCTGTATCGAGTTGCAGCAGGCGCCGCCGCCGGCATCGAGTACATCACTTCTATCTCGGCGTCTGCCTCGGCCGGGCTCGCCGCGTCGAAGTAGGCCTGCGGCATCACGAGATCGCGGAGGCTCGACCAGTCGCCGCCGTCGAGATCCACCTCGCGGACGTTCGGCGGTCCGAACAGCGGCTCCGCGGGCGAACCCACCTGAAGCAGCGTCGCCCGGAGGACGCCGGCCGCGGCAAGCAGGAACCACGCCGCCCGGATCTCAGCCGTGCCGCTCGAGACGCATACGAAGTCGTCGGTAGGGCCGCCTCTCGCCGCGAGTTCCCGCACCTTGCGCGCGAGGAGACCCATGACTGTCGAGTAGTCCTTCGCGTCGCTGATCGGCAGCTCGTGCCGCTCAACCAGGTAGGCCGGAAACCGACGCTGGATCTCCTCCCCGGTCGCCTCCGCGTTCTCCCGCAAGTGAGGGGTATGGAGGAGATGAATTGAGTCGAGCTGGCGAGCTTCGAGAACGGAGAGAATCGCCCCGGGACAACCTTCACCCGCAACCTCTCCTCTCATGAAGGGGTCCCGATAATCAACAAATGTTAGAAGCCGCCTAGTGTGTGCTGCCACCGTTACCTTCCTAGAAGCGAAGCCGGCTGGCGGAGCACGTCGGCCTTTCCGGTGTTCGCTCTCATCGTTGGGAAGGTTCATTGAAACATACTGCGGGGGCCAGTTGATCAGGACCGCCGTTCTGGATCGCGAACAAGCCCGCGGCTTTTTCCTCGGGTTCTAGCCTTGCGATGTCCAGGCGGCAGCCGCGGGTTGAGCAGGCGCGGCAGTGTGTCCCTGGATTGGGAAAACCAGGCGCGAGAACGTTCGCTGCGACGCCGCGCATAACGTTCTCTGCAAATGTGCGGTCGGGCTGGTGTTCGGTTGCGATGTACGAGGACACCCACCAATGCAGAACCCCGATGCTGTCCCACCCAGCGTCACGACGCTGGAGGTCAAGATACCGGGCGAATGACGCGGCATCCGGAACAAGCGGCCGCGCTCGAGGTCCACCATCGCGGAGGTACACAACGATGCCGTGTCGCTTCCGCCGATCCGACCGGACCACGGCGTAGCTACCGGAGATGGTGATCCCGTCGATCTCCAGGGAGTACGGTTCGACGGGCTGCACGATCTCATAGATACAAAACAGATCGCGCAGCCGGCTGCACACGCGGCCCAGCGTCGTGGACCGCTGGTGATACAAGAGCGGACTGATTGTAGCCCTTGCCGCAAAAAATGGCGTTCGCTTCCACTCCTCCTCAAGCACCTCAAGCAGCTGGCTGTAGGTGCACCCGCGCCCGTCGAATTTTTCGCGGAAATACCACTCAGCCGCTCCCTCGGCACACGCCAGCAGAACAGGGCTGTCAGCGACCGACGTTGCCGGCCCTCGCAATCGGCATGGCAGCATTCGAAGGAGCGACGATTCGGTTATGGTAGGAGCCAAGGATTCTCCGGAGCACGAGCGAACCAGTAGTCTGCCGGCTCTGTGAAGATGAGGTTGGCGCGGCGGAGGTCGAGGCCATTTCCGTCACGATAACGAACGCGAACGCCATAGTGCTCCCCCAGTAGCTTGGCGAGGTAGAGGGTCGTTTTTCTCGAAGGTGTTCCGGGCTCCGGCACCGACGCCTTGACCCTCAGACCGGCGGCGGTCCTGATGAGGTGCCACCCTCCAGGGAGTGCTTGCGCAACGTGCAGGTCGGCGGCGTCCATGGCGACCTTGTACCACGCCCCGCGGTGACGAACATAGATAAACGCTACGTCACCCTCAATACTGAATTTGTTTGTCATTTTCAAAACTCCCGGCAGCGGCACTGCCGCGCCTGAAATAACTCCGGGGGTGGATGCAAACGCCGGACGGATACGCGCGCACCGGGTCAAAACGCGATCGGCCCCCGTCCGGCCGCGAAGTTCCAGCCGAAGCGGTCGGCGCCGGAGAGGCGGGGCTGCTTCAGGGTCCAGTGTTCCAGGTCGCTGGCGGCCAGGAGGAAGTCGATGAGGGACTGTTCCTTGCCGAGGAGCGAGAGCAGGGAGGCCATCTTCGCCTTGAAGTGGGAGGCCTCGCCCTTCATGGCTTGGTAGCGGGCGGTGAGGAGATCGAGCGGGTAGTTGAGACTCTCGGCGAGCGCGCATTCTCCGGCGGTGGCCTTGGGCAGGTTGGTGAAGTTCTCGCCCTGTTTGCGCAGGGCGGCCGCGGCCGACACGTCGAACTGCTTGCCGGCCCCGTAGTCGCCCTGAGCGATGGAGGCTTCCAACATCTTCACCAGTGCGTCGAACTGGAGGGTGTTGAGTTGCGAGCTGTAGGAGAGAGGGTTCATTGGATTTCGTTCCCTTTCCTCTGCGCGCGCGGCCCACGTGTCAGATCTGGATTTCGATGTCGCCCCACACCCAGTAGAGTGGGCAAATGACCAGCGTAGTGCCGGCAAACTCGACGCTGACGAGCGCGTGCAGGTCGTCGTTGATCCAGTAGCCAATCTCGATGGACAACTCGGGGAAGTCCTTTTTGAATTCGTCGCGAACCACGCGCACGAGTTTGTCCTTCATGGGCTGCTTCAGGTCAGGCCCATTTGCATGGGCTCCCGGCGTCATTTTCTTCCACCGCTGTAAGGCGGAGCGCAAGCGCGTCCGTAGTTCCAGTTGCGAGTCAATAATCTGGCGGAGGGCCTCGACGTTCGTGGTGGGTTCGCCAGCGGCGACTTGGAGGAACTCCCCAATCGGCCCCTTAGCGAAGGCCTTGTCGGTGAAGTAGTGGAGGTATGCGGGACCGCGCGGGACAGGCAGTGGAGCCGCTGCCGCAGCCGCTCCAGCTGCGGGTACGACCGGTGAGTTGGCGAGTAGGTAGTGAACGGAATGGGTCATGATGCCTTCGTCATCGACTGAATAGTATACGGATTTGCGGGCCCTTGTAACCATCTCAAACGGAGAGAGTTATCTTGTAGCCGGAACGGGGCGGTTGACTTCCGGGCCGTCGGTGGCCTATTCTTCTGTTGGCGAATAAAAAGCGAACATCTTTGGGGGCGGCGATCGTCCGCACCGTCCTCGCTCCCGGACAGTTTGCGTTCAGGCAGAGGAACCGATCGCCGAGGCGTGATACCTGGTTCAAATCCGGAGCGTCTGGCACGACCCGCGGGTGCGCGTCGAAGGGATGGTCATGGCCGCGGACGACCGCCGACAGGACGGCACTGATGACCCAAGATCTGACGTCTGATAAGAAGGCAATCTCGGGTGTTAGCCCCTCCACTGGTCTCGCCCTTGTCACCGCGGCGCCGGCGGCGAATGCGGCGCTGGCTCCTATCGTCATGCGCACCCGCGGCTTCATCGAGGCGGCCAAGGCCCCGAGCACGCGGCGGGCTTACCGCTCCGACTGGGCGGATTTCGTCCGGTGGTCGGACGAGCATGGGCTCGATCCCCTGCCATGCAAGCCAGAGTCCGTTGCGCTCTACCTGGCTGACCTATCCGCAACACATCGACCCAGCACTATGCGGCGGAGACTCACGGCTATCAGCAAGGCGCACCAGGCTGCCGGGTTTGACTCTCCAGCCAGCATGGACCATGCGGTCGTCAGTGAAACACTTAAAGGAATCCGTCGAACGGTCGGCTCGGCGCAGACGTACAAGACGCCGATCCTCACGGCCGACCTGAAGCGAATGCTGGCCGCGCTGGCCCCGGGTCTCCTCGGTCAACGAGATCGCGCACTACTTCTTTTAGGGTTCGCCGGCGCGTTCCGCCGGTCTGAACTCGCCGCCCTGGATCTCGCGGACGTCGCGCCCACGGACAATGGCCTAGTCGTCACTATCCGTCGTTCGAAGACGGACCAGGAAGGGGACGGCCGCAAGATCGCGGTTCCGTGGGGCAGCAGCCCGGACACGTGTCCAGTGCGAGCGTACAAGGCGTGGTTGGCCGCGGCCTCGATCGAGTTCGGGGCCGTGTTCCGCGGCGTCAACCGGCACGGGCAGGTCCGTCGTAGCCGCCTGCACAAGGATTCCATTGCGTCCATCGTCAAGCGAGCGGCTGCCGGGGCTGGACTCGACCCCGCCAGCTACGCGGGCGACAGTCTGCGGGCGGGACTGGCAACGCAGGCATTCATGAACGGCGCGAATGAGTTGTCGATCATGAAGCAAACTGGCCACCGCTCACTTGCCATGGTTCGGCGCTACATCCGTGACGCATCACTCTTCCGCGACAACCCGGCGTCGCGGCTCGGCCTGTAACAAGTCGCATTTGGCAAGAACTTCAGATCCCTTCCGGGAACTGGCGAACCCATCGGACCAGCAGGATCGCCGCGCCCACATCCAGGATCCGCAGTTGCGCCGCCAGAAGGGCTGGTCCCAGGAACGCTTAGCCGAAGAGGCGGATATCCATCGCCTAGCCGGCATCGAGACTGCCCGACTAAACCCATCGTTGCGAAACTTGATCCGGGTAGCGACGCCGCTGGGCGTGCACCCCAGAGATCTGTTCGACTGAACATTGGCTGGTCCGCAACGACGAGGAACGCGTCGGAGCGCACCAGAGCAGGAGAAGGGGGTTTGACCGCATGCTAGAATCGACCTTCCCGATTGGTTCGTCAGTCCAGGTGGTCGCGTAATCCGTTTCCTCCAGAACCGCTCGAGCGGCAGTTCGCATGCGAAGAATCGGGCAGAAACGAAGTCGATGGAATCAAAGAAAAGGATTGAGGCGGCGGTCAACAGCCGGGTCTGGATGCGTGTGGGTTCCGCTCGGTGGTCCGGCTTTCCGCTCTCAGTTAAGCGGCGATTCCTCGGCGGGCTGGAAAGAATCGCGGCTCTGCAATCCGCCATCGCAGCGGACTCATATCTCGATGAAATGCCGCCCGTCGAGATCGTTTGTGAGCTCTGGTGGCATGCGGACCACCTGATCTTTGGTCACGCCACGCCGCTGCCGTGGCGGAAGACCTACGTATTTGGGGCCCGACTGCCGGCACCGACGGCTCTATGTGAAGACGAGGCCCAGGTGAGGAGGGCGCTCGTCCATGAGTTCTCACATTGCCTTCACATGACCGGTGTAGTGGCCGCAGCACTGAGCCAGGGTTCGAAGGGGCTGTCGGACGACTTCAACGCCTTTGATGGCGCGGAGGATGACGCCAGACACGTTGACCCTCACCTCTGGTTCGGAATGCGGGACGCCAACGAGTTCCAGAGGCATAACGACGGCGAGATCCTAGTGGCAGTGGAACCCGTCTTCAGATCGCTGGAGGGTATCGTACCGGCGGGCCGACCTATCTGTGAGTATCACGTCACCCGCCTTGGCATACCGGATGATTTTGAGCGACGGCTGAGCGCGATCAAGAACAACGGCCTGTCCTGATCTTGTGGACGCAGGCCTATCAAAGCTCGCCCCGTGCCAGAACATGCTGCGAATGCTCGCTCGACCAGGTGCGCGTGCTCGTGCGAGGCGATCCAGTTCCATGCCACCCAAAGTGCCGATAGTCCGTCTCCGGAGCGGATTGGTTGACTGACATGTTTTACACTGGTTCCTTTCCTCCGGGCGGGAGCGTGCGCTTGCGGCGCTTCGTCCGGCTGAGGACCGCATGGCCGCCAACGACACCGCGCTGGAATCCGGCGCCGCTACACATCCACAGATCGGCATGGTCGCCACCGTGCGCAACCGGCGCGCCATTGTCTCGTCCGTCGAACCGGTCACTACGGACAAGGGCACGTTCCACGTCGTCAAACTGGACTACACCGACCTGGAGGGCGCGGCTGAGGAGACCATCGTCTGGGAAATTGAGCACGGCCGGAAACTGCTCCCGCCCCACTCCCTCCCGCGGGTCGGCGATGACGACCCAATGCCGGCCGCCGATTTCGACGCGCTGGTACGGGCGGCCCGATGGAGCGCTCTGGCGCCGTTCCTGAGCCCGCAGGACCCGGGCCAGCCGTCCGCTGCGCGGATCGCGGCGCCGTTCTTCGGGGCGGTGCAAGCCGACGACTTTCAACTCGTCCCGCTCATCAAAGCGCTGCGCATGCCGCGCGTCTCCCTGGGCATCTTCGACGACGTTGGAGCCGGCAAGACGATCGAGGCTGGCCTGGTGCTCACCGAGCTCCTCCTCCGCCGGCGCATCCGCCGTGTCCTCATCCTCTCGCCCGCGTCGCTGCGCCACCAGTGGCGTCAGGAAATGCGGGACAAGTTCTCCTTGGACTTCGACATCGTCGACCGCGGCGAGACCCACGCGCTCCGGAAGCGTCTTGGCCTCGAGGCGAACCCGTGGCGTGTCTTCCCGCGCGTGATCGCGTCCTACCATTACCTGCGGCAGGACGACATCCGCGAGGAATTCCTCGCCACGTGCCGGCTCGCGGATCGCGGGGACCGCCAACAGGCCCAGCTCCCGTGGGACCTACTCATCGTCGACGAAGCGCATAACCTCATGCCGAGCGCGTATGGCGAGGACAGCGAGCTCGTCCGCATGCTGCGGATCATCAGCCCGTATTTCGAGCACAAACTGTTCTTGAGCGCGACGCCGCACAACGGCCACACGCGCTCGTTCTCAGGTCTCCTCGAGCTGCTGGACCCGGTCCGCTTCACCCGCACGAGCGAGTTCCGCCCCGAGGAGAAGGAGCGGGTCAAGGAAGTCGTAATCCGCCGCCTCAAGCGGGAGATCAACGAGCTCGACGCACGCCTCGACCGGCCCCGCCGCTTCGCCGACCGCCTGACGCCGCGGTCGCTCCACCTCTTCTTCCATAAGAGTGAGAAGGCACTCGCCGCCGCCGTCGCAGCGTTCCGCGCCAAGGTGAAGTCCCTGGTCGCGAGCGCCAGCCGCACCGAGGAGGTGGCCGGCTCTTTCGCGGTCGAGGTGCTGAACAAGCGCCTGCTGTCCTGCCCGAGCACCTTCGCCGAATCCTGGTTCCGCTTCAAGCAGGGCGCGGCCGCATCCGAGGACGTCCGCGCTGCGGAAGTAAATGCCGCCCGCCGTCTGAGCGAGGAGGACATCGAGGACGACCGGGAGAAGGAGAGCCGAGTTCAGTACGCCGTGCACACCGTCGGCGCCTGGCTGAAGCCGCTCCTCCCGCAACTGCAAGCGGAAATCGCAGCCGTAGACCGTGCTCTAGACGACCTTGGCATCCGGCCGACCACCAGCGGCGCGCCAACCGCCCCGCGTCACGACGCCCGTTTCGACCGCGTCGTGCAGCTAGTCGAGGAACAGATCTACCGCAATCGCGAGTGGCGGAACGACGAGCGCCTCATCATCTTCACCGAGTACAAGACCACGCTCGACTACGTCGCAGAGCGGCTCAAGCGGCACTGCGAGGACGACGGCGCCCGTATACGCATCCTCTATGGCGGCGGCGACCTGGACCAGGCGCATCGCGATGCCGTGAAGCGCGCCTTCAACGACCCTACCGACCCGGTGCGCGTCCTGATTGCCACCGACGTGGCGTCGGAGGGCCTGAACCTCCAGGAGACCGCGCGCATGGTCCTGCACTGGGATGTGCCCTGGAACCCGGCTAAGCTCGAGCAGCGGAACGGCCGCCTCGATCGCCACGGCCAGGCGCGGGACGTCATCATCTACCACTTCACCAGCGAGGACGACGCGGACCTTCGCTTCATGGGCCACGTCGTCGCCAAGGTCGACGAGATTCGCGAAGACCTGGGCTCCGTCGGAGAGGTGTTCGACGCCGCCTTCCAACGCCGGTTCCTAGACCTCGCGGACACCGACACCGTCATCGGCGGGTTGGACCACGACGTGGCCGTCACCAAGGGTAGGGCCGCCGTGCCGCGCGAGGACTTCGAGCAGGGCATACAAGAGGCCCGTCAGATCGCCGCGCTCGGCGGCGACCTCGACCTCTCCCCCACGGCTTTGAGGGACACCTTGGAGGTGGCGCTGGGAATCGGCGTCGGCCATCCCCGGCTCGAAGGGCTGGATTCACGCGGGAGGATGAGGCTGGCCTACCCGCTGCCCCCTCGATGGGAGTCTCTGATCGACGACACGCTCGGCATGAAGGACCGCGCCGGCGCGCTGCCTGGCCTGATCTTCGACCCGCGTTTGTTCGTTGAGACGGTCGGCGAGCGCCAGGTCTTTCGGCCGTCAAAGGACACCGTCCTCCTCCACCTCGGACATCCGGTTTTCCGGCAGGCCCTCGCCATGCTGGCGCGTTCCCGCTTCCCCGGTGGCGACGAGCACTTCGTCGCGAGCCGCTGGACCATCTCCGCCGGCGAACTGCCGGCCGGCGCCGACGCTCTGGTGCTGCTCACAGTCGAGGAACTGGGCGTCAATGAGCTGCGTGAACCGATACATCACTGGATCCGCACCTGGCGCTTGCCGGTCGCGGGCGGGCATCTGCTCGACCCTGCCGCGTACGTTGCCGCCGCGGATGACCAACGCAGGCCCAGTGTCACCCCTGCCGCTGTCGATCGCGCCGTGGAACTGTGGGAAGACATTCGCCTCGACGTGTCGAAGTTCGTTCGCGGCCAGGAGACTGCCGTTACCGCCGATCTGAACCGGCAACTCGAAGCCGTATATAAGGACGAGAAGACGAACCAGGAGAATCGCTTCAAGCATCGCATCAAGGAGATCGAGCGGCTGCGGACCGAGACGAGCCTCGCCAAGTTGGAGAAGGAACTGGAAGAAATTGAGGCCGAAAACCGCCAGTACATGCTGATGCCGGAGGCGCAGCGGGCGCAGGAGGCCCGGCTGCGCGACAAACAGGAGGAGCTTGAGCGCCGCCTCGGCCAGTACAAGGACCTCCTGGTTGTGCTCGACCGTGAGCGCGCGCGGGTGCTAGAGCAATTGCTCCCGCAGCGATATGCGCTTCGCGGTAACGCCCAGGTCTTCCCCGTGACGGTCGAAATCCGTTTGGCCGAGGTGATCCAGTGAGCCAAGCCTACGAGCAGTGGTGGGCGTCGCTCCGACACGGTGGCCTGCTGATCGCCCCATCGCGGCTCGACGAGGTGGCCGAGCAGGAGCCCCCGCGTCTCTCACAGCACCTCCAGGACCGGCTCCGCCGTGAGTTGAGTGCGTTCGTCGACGCGCCAAAGGAGCAGCTCGGTTCGCTGCTCGACACCGTTCTCGAGGACATCCTCGGCCTCGCACCGGAGCAGTGGTTGAAGGCCTCCGCCGTCCCGGCGTCCTGGTCGAAGCCGCTCGTCACCGGCGACAACGAGAAGCCGCGACGGGTATGGCTTGGCCCGCACTCTGCGGCACTTCCGGTTTTCACCACACAGGAGCCTCGCATCAACGTGGGGCGCGGTCGGCGGGCGGCGGCCCGGGTGGTCGAGTGGCTTCGCCGCACCAATCAGAAGATCGCGGTACTGACGAACGGGCGGCAGTGGCGCCTCATTCATGCGGGCCCGGACTACGAGGCATGGTGCGAGTGGGACACGGACCTGTGGTTCGAACAAGGCGAACCCGGCCCGCAGTTGCTCGCGCTGCGGTTGCTGCTCGGCGCAGCGGCGCTGTCGCCGGACAAGGCGGGCGTTCCTTCGCCGCTGCTCCGCGCCATCTCCGAGACCCGCCGCGGCGAATCCGAACTCACCCAGGACATGGGCGAGCGGGTCCGTGAGGCGGTCGAGATGTTGATCTTCGGGTCTGCCGGCGTGCTGAATGAGATCGTAGGCACGGGCGAGCGCCAGGTCAGCCCGCGCGACATCTATACGGCCGCCGTCCGCCTGATCATGCGGTGCGTCGTCGTCCTCTTCGCCGAAGCCCGCGGCCTGTTACCGCGCACGGAGAAGATGTACGAAGACTCGTATGGGATCCAGAGCCTTCGCGAGCAGTTGGACCGCATCGCCGGGGGCAACGCCCGTGTCCGGTTGCGCCACACCCAGAGCGCCTGGCCGCGGCTGGTAACACTATTCCGGCTGGTCTACCACGGCTCGATCGTTTCGGATTTGCCCGTGCAGGCGTACGGCGGAACGCTGTTCGAGCCAGGCGACCCGGAGAGCCCCGACGCGGTCCTCCGCGCCATCGCCGCGTTCGAGAACCCGGAGAAGGCGCCCTACGACATCATCATCTACGAGATCCTCGATCGCCTGACGCGCGCCACCATGACGGTCCGCCAGGGCGCGTCCTCGCGCCGCGTCGCCGTCCCGGTTGATTTCTACGGGCTCGGTACGGAGTACATCGGCATTCTCTACGAGGGCCTACTCGACTACGAACTGCGCCGTCGCGACGACGACGTGACGGTGTTCCTGAAGATCGGCGAGTGCCCGGCGCTCCCGCTCCAATCCCTCCGGCAGTTGAGCGGCGACCGACTGGCCGGCTTCTTCGAGCGCTTTCAGTTAGTCGCGAAGAAGTCGGCCGAAGAGGGCGAGAACGAGGGCGCGGAAGACGAAGAAGCCACGGAGTCCGAAGAAACGGACGGTGCCGATGAAGGCGCCGTCCAGCCCGAGGCAGCAGAGGCAGCCCCAAGCGCTCCGGCAGCGGCGGCCATGGAGGACCTGTCCGACGGCGATCAGAAGCGCGCCTGGCGCGAGAAGGTGGAGGATTGGGCTCGGAACGCCGTGGCGCAAGCCAAGCTGGTAAAGGCGCCGCGCAGCAAGGCCCCGGCCGCCCAGGACCGCTACCGCGCTGAGGTGGCCGACTACGCCCGCAAGCTCGTCGGCCGCATCGTCATGCCGGGCGAGTGGTTCCTGGTCCGCTATGGCAATACTCGCAAAGGCACTGGGACGTTTTACACTCGTCCCCAACCGGCGGGCCCGATCACCCGCCGCGCGCTTCAGCCGCTCGCGTATGAGGGCGCCGAGCACGATAGCAGCGGGCGCATAACCGCCTGGCGCGTTCGCCACCCCCAGGACATTCTCGGCTTGAAGGTCTGCGACCCCGCAATGGGCTCCGGCTCCTTCCTCATAGCCGCCTTGCGCTACCTCACCGACGCGCTGCACGAGAGCCTCTACGCTCACGGCCGCATCGCCGCGAACGGTGAGAATGGGGCGATCTGCCGCCTCGCGGACGGCATGCCGGTGGAGTCCATCAAGGACGAAACGTTTCCCATGCCGCCGGACCACCCGGAGTTTGACGTCCGGTTGAAGTCCAAGCTCCGGCGGCACATAGTCGAGCGTTGCCTCTATGGGGTTGACATCGACAGGTTGGCGGTAGAGTTGGGTCGCATCTCGCTGTGGATCGAGACCATGGACCGCGAGTTGCCCTTCGGCTTCCTCGACCACAAGCTCAAGCCCGGCAATAGCCTCGTGGGCTGCTGGTTCGACCGTTTCCTCGACTACCCCGCCGCCGCCTGGCTGCGCGAAGGCGGTGACAAGGACAACGACCGCTTCGTCCATCATTTCCGGGAGACCAAGGGAAAGAAGGGCCAGACGGGGCAGAAGGGCGACCCCTGGACGGACGCCATCAACCAGAAGCGGAAGGTGGTCGCCGGGCGCATTGCGGAAATGATCCGCGCCAGCGCCGACGCGCTCGTCTTCAGCGACGAGATCCACACTGCCGACGACGTCCATGATCGTGCGCTCGGTCTCTTCGAAGAGTTGCACCGGCTCCCGGTCGAACAGGCCGACCAGCGCCGGGACCGTTATCGAGAGTTGGAAGAAGACCCTGCCTACCGCAAGCTCCGCGAGGCGTTCGACCTCTGGTGCGCCGTCTGGTTCTGGCCGGCGGACAAGCTGGCGTTTGTTCCCATGCCGGGCGAGCTTCAGGCGGCCGCCGACGACGCGCGCGCGATCGCGCGGGAACTCCGCAAGCACTTGCGCTTCTTCCACTGGGAGCTCGAGTTCCCCGACGTGTTTACGGGCGCCGCGCCCGGCTTCCACGCCGTCATCGGCAACCCTCCCTGGGAGGTCCAGAAGCCGAACTCGAAGGAGTTCTTCTCCAACTACGACCCGCTCTACCGCGGCTACGGCAAGCAGGACGCGCTCGGCCGCCAGTTGGAGTACTTCCGGGCGTCCCGCGAGGTCGAAGACTCCTGGATGGCATACCGCGCCGGCTTCAAGGCGCTTTCAAATTGGACGAAGCACGCCGGGGCGCCGTTCGGCGACCGCATCGTCGTCGAGTCCGACGGCAGCGAGACGCACGTGTTCCCACTGGCCACCCGCTTCGGCGACTCGGAGCGGCTCCACGCGGCATGGCGCGAGCGCCGCAAATCCCGGCACACCTACGCCGGCCGCGAGCACCCCTTCCTGCACCAGGGCTCGGCGGACATCAACACCTACAAGATGTTCCTGGAGACGGCGTGGGCGATCGCCAGGAAGGACGGGCGGATCGGGCTGCTGGTGCCATCGGGCGTGTACTCCGACAAGGGCTCCAGCGACCTCCGCGCGCTTTTTCGCGAGCGCAGCCGTTGGACGCACCTGTACGTCTTCCAGAATGAGCGGTTCATCTTCCCCGCGGTCGACCACCGTTTCAAGGTCGCGATGGTGGCGGTCGCGAAGGGCGGCTCGACCGACCGGCTGTTGGCGCGCTTCCGGCTGGGCCCCGGCGGCTCGCCCGAGATCGAGGAACTGGAGGACGACGTCCCGGACGAGAGCCGATACTTGGCCGTCGGGGCCGAGCAGATCCGGCGTTTCAGCCCGACCACGGGCGCGGTGTTGGAAGTCTGCCACGCCCGCGACCTGGAGATTCTGGAGAAGCTCTACGGCAATGGCGTCCTCCTCGGCGACCGCGGGCCGGACGGCTGGGGCATCGAGTACGTCCGCGAGTTCGACATGACGAACGACTCGGCGCTGTTCCCTCCGCGCGAGAAGTGGGAGGAGAAAGGCTACAGCCCCGACGAGTACGGCCATTGGCTGAAGGGCAAGTGGAAGCCTTACGACGGCCCGCAGAACATCCTCGACAGGCCCGACGCGCTTATCCTGTCGGCCGACGGCTTGAGGGCCGTTCACGTCGATGAGGTCGAAGATGTCGCGCTACCCCTCTATCAGGGCGCGATGGTGCACAACCTGGATTTCTGCGCCGCCGCGTACCGGCAGAAGGAAGGGCGGCGAGGGTTCGTCTGGGGCCCGCTCCCGTGGGACCAGAAGCGTTTCGAGCCGCGATATCTGATGAGCGCGACCGACTACCAGGCAGGCGAAAAGGCCGTCCACTCGGCCAAAGTGGCCTTCCGCGACATCGCGAGGACGACGGATGCGCGCACGCTCATCAGCGCCGTCCTGCCCAGTTTCCCGTGCGGCCACACCGTGGGCGTGCTCGGCCGTCTGGGACCAGGGCGTGATCTGCTCTTGAACAGCGTCGCGGTTGACTGGTCTCTGCGGCAGCGCATGGCGGGAACGCATCTGACGCTCTTCGTGATCGAAGAGCTTGCGGTTCCGGTGGCCGCAGCCGTTCGGAGCGTGCCCGAGCTTCACACAGTTGGCAGGCGCTTGGCATATCCCCATACCATTTTTGCCCGAGAGTGGCTGGCGTGTTCGGCGTCACGAGAGGTACCATGGCGGCGTCTCTGGGCGGTTACCAGCCACGAGCGCGCGCGACTCCGTGCCATTGCGGACGCGCTCGCGGCGCACATCATGGGGCTATCGCCCGAGGAGTTCGCCTGGATCCTCCGGGATTGCGACCGACCTACGGCGTGGGTCAGCGACAAGTCGAACGCCCGCTCACTTGACCCGAGGGGATTTTGGCGAGTCGAGAAGGGCAACGACCCCGAACTGCGGCAATTGGTGCTCGCGCAGGTTGCGTTCCACGACCTGAACACCGTCGGGCTGAAGTCCTTCCTCTCCCCGAACGAAGGAGACGGCTGGATGGTGCCTGAGACCCTCCGCCTCGCGGACTACGACCTTGGTCATGACGACCGCGCTCGCAAGCCCCAGCCTGTCGCTGCCGCCCTCGGGCCGCGCTTCTACCCGTGGCAGTGCGAGCGCTCCGCTGAGGAAAGCTGGCGGGAGTGCGAACTTCACGCGGACCTGCTCCGCCAGATCGACGGTATAACGGACGAGCAGGAACCAGAACGGCACGCCGAATCTGATGCCAAAGACGTCCCCACGGACCTTTTCGGGAACCCCTTGGAAACGGACCTGTTTGGTAATGTGGTGCATAGCAGAAAGAGATAATGCTCACCAACCTGCGCATCCGCAACTTCAAATCCTGGCGTGATACCGGCGAGATCCGATTAGCCCCAATTACCGTGGTTTTTGGAAGCAATAGCGCCGGAAAGAGCAGCCTCATCCAGTTCCTGCTGATGCTCAAGCAGACCATCGAGTCACCAGATCGCCGGCGAGTTGTGCACCCTGGCGACGAGCATACCCCTGTAGATCTGGGCACTTTTCGCGATCTGGTGTTCGCTCACGACGAGAACAATCGGATCTCCTTCAAGATCGAGTGGGCTTTGCCGAACCCACTGATTTTCAGCGATGCGAAGGCGGATGAATCCTACCATGTTTCCGATATCCGTTTTCAGGCATCGGTCGGCGAGGACCAAAAGACATCCCAGGTTTTTGTGGATAGCATGGAATACCATCTTGATCCCCGGGATGATGACCCACTTCGGGTTGGGATGGTTCCATCGAAACCTGGGGTTTCAACCACTTATAAGCTGACGACTCATGGTTACAAACTCGTCCGGAGCATGGGCCGACCCTGGCAACCGCCGCCCCCTGTCCGATTCTACGGGTTCCCAGACGAGGTCTTCTCCTATTACCAGAACGCGGATTTCCTGGCGGGTCTGACACTCGCACTCGAAAAGCAGTTCCGGGGACTCCAATACCTTGGGCCACTTCGGAACCGGGCAAAAAGAGCCTATACCTGGGCTGGCGAGTTGCCAGAACACGTCGGGTGGTACGGTGAGCGGGCGGTCGAGGCGCTCCTCGCTGCGCGTGATCGGAAGATCAACCCTGGCTACAGAAAGCCGGCTCGGAAGCTACCTCAGCTTGTGGCGGCTTGGTTGAAGCAGATGGACCTCCTCGCTTCGTTTGAGGCTCGCAGTATAGCCGAGCACCGAAAGGAATACGAGGTAATCGTCAGGACCAAAGGCAGCCAGGAGGAGGTGAATCTAACGGATGTTGGATTCGGCATCTCCCAGGTTCTCCCGGTGGTAGTCAGCTGCTTTTACGCGGCCCCGAACAGCACGATATTGATGGAGCAACCGGAATTGCACCTGCATCCAGCTGTTCAGTCGGAGTTGGCCGACCTCTTCATTGAGGCGATCCATGCACGAGAGAACGGTCAGGATCGGAGAATGCAGTTCATCATCGAGAGCCACTCTGAGCACTTTTTACACCGACTACAGCGGCGAATCGCCGAAGAGCACCTCCGCCAAGACGAAGTGGCTCTGTACTTCTGTGAGGCGGGTATGGATGGCTCGGTGCTGCACCCGCTCGAGGTAGATCTGCTAGGGAACATCCGAAACTGGCCGGAAGACTTTTTTGGGGACGTGACCAGCGACTTAGTCGCCATGACCGAAGCAGGTGCTCGTAGGGTCGGCGAGCTGACAGAATGAGAAGGCGGTCGGGGCCTTGCGTCGTCGACACGAACGTCCCCGTTGCGGCGAACGGGAAGAGCAGCGCCGGCGTAGCGTGTGCGGCGGCATGTGCTCGCGAGTTGAACGCGGTCATGCGATCAGGGCATGTAGTCATCGACGACGGGAATCCCTCTGCTGTTCTGAAGGAGTATCGGGCGAATTTGAGTCCGGCTGGACAGCCTGGAGTTGGCGACCAGTTTCTTCTCTGGCTTCTGCTGAACCAATACAATCCATCCCGCTGCTCCCGCATCACGATCACGCCGACCGAGGACGGCAGCTACGCCGAGTTCCCGGACCACGGCGGCCTTCGGAAATTCGACCCGAGTGACCGTAAATTTGTCGCGATCGCTTCTGCCCACCCGGACAAGCCCTGCATCCTCCAGGCAAACGACAGCAAGTGGTGGGGTTTCCGGGAGATCTTCCCGGAATGCGGCATGAACGTCACGTTCTTGTGCCCGGCGGAGATCGAGGCACAACATAAGAAAAAGTTCGGCCGTTAATGTTTTTCAAATACCCTCATACGCCCCATCTCGCGTGGCTCGGCCCCGGCCAGCCCAGGGGCGACAAGGTGCTGCTGCCGCCGGACCGTGAGGTTTTCTTGCGCGACTCCATCGTCGTCGAGGAGAAGGTCGACGGTGCGAACGTCGGCCTCTCGGTCGTGGATGAGAAGGTCGTCGCGCAGAATAGGGGCGAATACCTCCGGCGGCCCGCGCACGAACAGTTCTCACCGTTGTGGCCGTGGATCGACACGCACTCGGAAGCGCTGAAGACCGCATTGGGCGCCACTCTCATCCTCTTCGGGGAGTGGTGTTATGCCGTCCACAGTGTCCGTTATGACGCTCTGCCGGACTGGTTTCTTGGCCTCGACGTTTACGACCGGGGCGAGGCGCGCTTCTGGTCCTCAGAGCGTCGCGACCGGCTGTTGCGGGAGGTCGGAATCTCTTTCGTCGCCCGCATCGCGACCGGTAAGTTCCGCTTGGATCAACTTACGGACATGCTCCTGGGTTCGCGATCTCGTTATAGTCAGGCCCCGCTTGAAGGGCTCTACTTGCGCCGCGAGTCGGACGACTGGCTCGATCGGCGGGCGAAGCTCGTCCGGCCGGAGTTCACGCAGTCAATTCAGGAGCACTGGTCCGCGAGGGCGGTCGAACGCAACGGCCTGCGCCGGCAACCTTGAGAGTCTCGCATTTTGTAGGTGCAACTCGGTCCCTTTGGAGGCTGCGTATCCATGAACGGCGTCCCAAGTTGCACCGCTTTACCGGCCGTCGCACAGGCCGCCCTGCCTGAAGGAGTTTTCAAAGCGCTCCTGCAACTCCTCCTGGCTGAACCGCTCCTTGGCCTTCGAGCGAGTCACCGCCCCGCCGGTCTTTGGTGGGCCGATATTGACGGGCCCCACCGGTGTATCGGAGGCGCGCCGGCGCAGCGCAGGACACCTTTCACTCTGGTGTCTGGCCATCTTCTTGACGCCGACGAAGGCGCCGCACTTCCAACACCGCGCGGTCGTTCGGGGCGATTCAGGTGCGGGAACCGGCGGTCCTGGTGACCGTGACGCCTGCGGCTCAGCGGCCACGTTGCAAGGTTGCGGCCCCGCAGCCGGTCGGGCAATGCCCCGGAGTTCCTTTAGGAATGCCGCGCGACCCTGTCTCTTGAATTTCAGCGAGCCGCCCGAACCGCCGCATCGTGCGCAGGCGGGATTCATGCCACGACAAACGCAATCGGCCACGCAGGTACCATATCGCATGGCACGCTTCGGCGCCACCGGTAAGTCACGGAATCTGGATCAGGGCGTTATCCTATACGATTCCCGGGCCGAAACGGGGCAGATAACGATGTTGAACCCGATTCACTACGCCGAGCGCGTCGTCAGCGACTTCCTGCGGTATCAACTTACGACTTACCCCTTTGCCGACGCTGGTCTGCATGCGCGAATGCGCCGCCTGCTCAGCCTGGAAGCTACCCGCGCCACTCCACTCCTGAAAGGCCCTTACGTCAGCCTCTCCCCTGCGTTCCGCGAGGGGCCCTCCGTATTCGATCTCGTCGCCGCCGATGTTCTCCACCCGCACCTGCCCAACATCGCCCTGTTCGATCGCGTGTACGGCCACCAGGAGACGGCCATCCGCGCCATCGCAGGCGGCCGGACCACGGTCGTGTCCACCGGAACCGGTTCCGGGAAAACGGAGTGTTTCCTCTACCCGATCATCAGCAAATGCCTGACGCTTCGCGACGAGGGCGCCGCGCCGGGAATCTGTGCCGTAATTGTCTACCCGATGAATGCGCTGGCCGAGGACCAGCTCGGCCGCCTGCGTGACCTGCTCGCCGGCACCGGGATCACATTCGGCATGTACATCGGCAAGACCCCAGAAAAGGAGGCGGACGTCACCGGGGTGCGGCTCGATCCGGGCGCCTCGCGCGCGGACTACCGGGCCAAGGTCGAGCAGTTCCGGCAACAGAATCAGAACCTCGCCGTTCATCCGGCCGAAGAACGAGTGACCCGCTTTGAAATGCGGACGCCAGGGCAGCAGCCGCGAGTCCTTCTTACGAACGTGAAGCAGCTCGAACTGCTGCTCACTCGGCACCAGGACGTGGAGCTCTTCCAGGGTGCCCGCCTCGATTACCTGGTCTTCGACGAGGCCCACACGTTCAGCGGCGCTGGCGGGGCAGAGACGGCATGCCTGATCCGGAGGCTGCGCACCTACTGCGGCCGTAGCGCCGAGGACACCGTCTGCGTTGCGACCTCGGCCACGATCGCAGGTCGTGACGGCAGTGCGGATCCAGCCCGCCGATTCGCGTCCCGTTTCTTCGGCGTGCGCCCCGACCTGGTCGAGGTGGTCCGCGAAGAATACCAGCCGGATCTCTGGGCGCATAACCGGACCGCCAGCGCGCCTCTGCCGGGCGCCCCCGCCGTGCAACTGGAGACCGTGCTGACCGCCGTGGAAGCCGTCCAGCAGGAAACTCCAGCTCCAGCTGAACTGCGGCTGCTCAAGAACACGTTCCAGGCGATGACGGGCGAGGTCCTGGACGTCAGCCGCTGGCAGGAGAGCCTGTACGAGCGACTTGCGGCCAACGAGGTGCTGTACCAGTTGGCGGAGTCCCTCCGCTCGCCAAAGCCACTCGCGGGACTCGTGCAGGATCTCGCGCGGCGTATCGGTCGTCCCGTGCCCGAAGAAGAGGTTCTCGCCTGGCTCGCACTCGGCGCCGCGTCCCGGAAGAATAGCCGGCCGCTGCTACGGCCCGTGGTCCATGCCTTCGTGCGCGGCGTCGGGGGAGCGGTCGCAACCTTCCCGCCCGACGCTGACGGCCCCCGCTTGTGGCTGTCCGCCGAGGATGTCGCCGGGCATGCCGGCGATGGGTACTTTCGGCTGCCGATCATGACGTGCACGACCTGCGGCCAGCACTACTTCAGCTATTCGGTCCGCGACTTTCGGTTTACTGACCGCGTCCCCGGTGGTGGTGAGGCGTGTGGCAACAGCGTAGTGTGGCGAACCTTGGACGAGGCGCTGGGCGGTTCCAGGGTCGTGCTCCTTGACAAGCTCGTCCTGGACGATGACCACAACGCTGCTGGAACCGCCCCGCCGCCGCGGAATACGGCGCCGGTCTGGTTCTGCCGCCATTGCGGCGCGCTCCACGCCGCCGACCAGGGGCGTTGCGGCGCGTGCGGCCAGGACGGACCCTTCGTCCGTCTCCTCGCGGTCCGCCAGAAAGGAAACCACCCCGGCTCATTGACGTCTTGCCTGGGTTGCGGCGCGATCGGTCACGCCCAACTCGGGCGATATCGCGAACCCGCCCGCCCGGTTCGCGCGGTTGCCGTCGCGGACGTCCACGTCCTCGCCCAGAGCATGCTCCACCATGCCGATCGCAAGCGGCTGCTGGTCTTCGCCGACAACCGGCAGGACGCCGCTTTCCAGGCCGGTTGGATGCAGGACCATGCCCGGCGCTTCCGGCTCCGGGCTCTCATGTTCGAGAAACTCGCCGCCGGGCCCATCTCCATCGGCGACCTGGTCGCGTGGCTGGACGCCGCCCTCGACGCAGACGACGACCTGTCACGGTCCCTGGCTCCGGAAGTATGGCGCGCCGCCCGGAAGCAGTCGTCGGGACAGCAGCACGCGGAGCAGCGGCGGCACTTTCTACGGATTCACGTCCTCCGCGAAGCGGCGACCGGCATCCGTCAGCGCCTTGGCCTCGAGCCTTGGGGGCGGATGCGAACCGAGTATGACGGCCTGGTGGCAACGCAGTCGTTCTTTGGAACGTGGTCCGCCGCGGCGGGCTGCACGGCCGCGGAACTGCGTGACGGCGTGGCTTGTCTCCTGGATGTCGCGCGCCGCAACCGCATTTTGCTCGACCGAGACGGCAAGATCTTCTCCCGGTTCTGGCACGAAAGCGACCGCGAGATCCAGCGTGGGTACATGCCATTGATCCGCGGCGGGCCCAAGGCCTTGAAGCTCCGGCGGAGTCAAAACGATGACGCCAGCCGCCTCACACAGTGGCTGAGCGCCCGCGCCCAAACCGCAGCCCGCCAGTCGGTAGCGAGATGGGGGGTTCCCGCAAACGATCTGGACCGCTTCTTCGACGAGCTCTGGACGATGTTGACCGACGAACTCCATCTGCTCGAACCGGTCACACTCACGGGTCATCGCAATCGGCCTTTGCCTGGGTGTCTCGGCGGCCGCCAGATCGACGCGGACAAGCTGGTGCTCGTCCCGGCGCGGGGCCTTTACCGCTGCGGCGTCTGCCGCCGCTCGCACGCCCGTCCGACACCCTCTATGGCGTGCACCGGCTTCCGTTGCCAGGGCACGCTCGTTTTCGAACCGGAGGACCCCGACAACTTCGATTTGATGCTGCTGGACCAGAAGTACGCGATGATCCGGCCGCGGGAGCATTCCGCACAGATCCCCGCGGCGGACCGGGAGCAGATCGAACGGCAGTTCAAAGGCGCCGGCGAGCGCCTCAACACCCTCGTGGCCACGCCGACCCTGGAGTTGGGTGTGGACATCGGCAGCCTCGACTCGGTCCTGATGCGGAACGTTCCGCCGCGCGCCTCCAATTACTGGCAGCGCGCCGGTCGCGCCGGCCGACGCCATCGCATGGCCGTGGACATAACCTATGCCCGCCCCGCCAGCCATGATCGCGCTTACTTCGGCGACCCTCTCAAAATGCTGAATGGCGCCATCCTGCCGCCCAGCTTCAATCTGAAGAATGACGTGATGGTGCGAAAGCACGTTCACGCGACGGTCCTCACGGTCCTTCACCGGCTGGCCCATGACCAGCGGTTGTCCAGATCCGAGCGCGCCGAGATCTCGATCGCGCTGAAGACGGTGTTCCCGGGGCAGGTACGGGCGTACCTCTTCGACGTCGCCGGGAACGTTCGGTCCACAATTTTTGACCTCACGCCTCTATCCAACCTGATCGCCCGGTACGAGCAGAGGATTGCCGCCCATGTCGAGAACGTATTCACGAAAAGCTGGCCTGTGGAGGACGCGGACGTTGTCGATGTGGGCCAGCTACGGGAATACATCGACGGTGTCGCCGAACAGCTTGCCGAGGTGATCGACAGGCTGCGGCGGCGGCTGCAATGGGCGCTGGACCAGATGGACCGCCTGGATCGCGTCCGAGCTCAGCAGGGCACCCTCGGACCGGAGGAGGACGCTCTGCGGCAGCGCTGCGACCGCCTCGTGAAGCGTCTCAAGGGTTTGGCCCAGCGTCGCCGGCAGGAAGCCGAGGGCTACGACGACACGAACACCTACGCCGTTTTGGCGGCCGAGGGTTTCTTGCCGGGTTACGGCCTCGACACGGGCTGGGTCGTGGGCTATCACCAGGCACCGCTTTTTACCACAGACCTTCGGGATTGGGAGTTGCGCCGGAACCCGTCGCTGGCGCTGCGCGAATACATACCGGGCAACCTGATCTACGCCAACGGTCACCGTTTTATCCCTCGTTTCTTTCACCTTGAACCGGTTGAGCCGGCGCTGTTTCAGCTCGACGTCGCGAACGGAGCAGTCGTGGAGGCCGCTGGCGGCCCGTCAGCTACCTCGGGGTCGCTCGGCACGGCGGCAATCCGCGCGGTGCCCGTCTGTGACGTGGACCTGCCCCACAACTCCCAAATTTCGGATGACGAGGACTATCGATTCCAACTGAGCGTGGCCGTCTTCGGTTACGAATTGCCGCGCCACGGCGGCGGCAAGGCCTACAGTTGGGGACCGAGCACGGTTGCCCATCGCGCAGGTGTTCACCTACGCCTGGTGAACGTCGGCCCGGCGGCGCTGGCCAATACTGGGCAACTCGGATATCCCGTCTGCCTGGTGTGCGGCCAGAGCCGGTCGCCGCTCGCTTCGCAGGCCGATCTCGCGAACTTCGTGCAGGAGCACCAGGGCCGGTGTGGTCGAGTCGTGGACAACGTGGGCTTCTACGCGACCGTGGTGGCGGACTCCCTCAGCATCGCCGCGGAGAACCGCGAGGAGGCGTACAGCGTGGCAGAGGCCCTGCGGAGAGGAGCGGCGGAGGTCCTGGAGATGGAAGTCGAAGATCTTCAGGTACTGGCGATGGGGCGTGCCGGGGATCAGCGCGTCGATATCCTGCTGTACGACCCGATGCCGGGGGGCTCTGGTCTGCTCGACCAAATGATCGCTCGGTGGGGAGAGGTCGTCGCGGCGGCGTTGAACCTGGTCGCGAACTGCGAGTCGCAGTGCCAGACGGCGTGTGTGGACTGCCTGCTCCATTTCCGGAACGCCTACTACCACCGCCACCTCAACCGCCACACGGCTCTCAATCGGCTCCGAGGGTGGGGCGACGCGTTGGCAGTAAGCCACGACATCCCGCCGCGGTTGCCTGCCCAGCCGCTTGCGGCCCTGCCGGTCAATGACGCCGAGGAAACGCTTCGGCTGATGCTGGAGCGCGCCGGGTTCCATGGCTTCCGCTGCCAGCACCGAATCGAACTGGGACGGCCGCTCGGCGCGACGGCGCCGGACTTCTATTTCGACGATCCGAGTGCCCACTTCGACGGGGTCTGCATTTACCTGGACGGCATGAGCGGTCAGTTGCACGGCAACGAGGACACCCGCCGCCGCGACCGTCAGATCCGGGAGGAGTTGCGCTCCCGGTTTTATGAAGTAATCGAGATCCCGTTCGGGAACCTTACGGATCGAGAGGCGATGCGCCGCCACTTCTTTCGGCTCGGTCGGATCCTGCTCGGGCGCGACAGCGCGAACCGTCTGCGCGACGATGCGAGCTGGTTTGAGGCGCGGCCGGGATCAGCCGAGTCGCCCACTGCCGACCCGTGGCAGGAGTGCATCGAGCTGCTCTCACCCGAGTGGCTACCACTCGCTGAGGGCCTTCGCGCCGCCGGCGTTCCAGCGCCCACCGATGTGGACTGGGACGTGCCCGCCGGCGACCTGGTGGGGGATACCCGCGCCGTAATGGTTTGGCTGATGGGCGATGACTTCATCGCATTGGCGGCGCCCCAGGGTGCCGCCGAGGACGATCGGATCGTCCGAGTGACCCCGCAGAGTCCACCGGCCGAGGTGGCCGCGGTCCTCTTCGAGAAGATCGGAGGACAGGTGTGAGCTTCCTGATCGCCGAGACGTTCACCAACTCCCTTGCGAAACTGACTGTGGCCGAGCAGGGTCTGGTCAAGCAGGCAGCGTTCGAGTTTCAAATGAACCCGGCGGCGCCCGGTTTCAACTTCGAGTCGCTCGAGCGCCCGAAGGACCCCCGGTTTCGGTCGTTTCGGGTCAACCGGGACCTGCGGATCATAGTCCACCAGATTCCGCCGTCGCTGATGCTCTGCTACGTGGACCACCACAATAAGGCGTACGAATGGGCAGAACGGCGCCGGATTGAGGTACACCCGGCTACGGGCGCGGCGCAGATCGTGGAGGTGGTGGAGCGCGAGGTCGTGAAGACCATCGTCAGGGAGGAGCAGAAAGACCCGCCTCTCTTCGCCGGGCAGGATCCCGACTACCTGATGGCCCTCGGTGTTCCCGCGGAGTGGCTGGACGCGGTCCGTCAGGTCGACCAGACCGGCCTCGACAAGCTCATCGGCCGCCTACCGGAGGAGGCGATGGAGAGGCTGATGGAGTTGGCCGTCGGTAATCCGGTGCCCCGGCCCGTCGTGCCGGTTATTGCCTCCCCGTTCCACCACCCGGACGCCCAGCGCCGCTTCCGAGTGATCGACCACCACGACGAGCTCAGGCAGGCATTGGACTTTCCCTGGGAGAAGTGGATCGTGTTCCTCCACCCCAGCCAGCGCCAGATCGTCGAGCGAACGATGAAGCGACCAGGAGCCGTTACCGGGTCGGCAGGGACAGGTAAATCCGTCGTGGCGTTGCACAGGGCCGCGTGGCTGGCGAAGGACAATGCGCCGGCGTCGATTCTGTTGACCACGTTCTCCCGGACGTTGGCCGTCCGTCTCAGTCAAGGCTTGGACGTCTTGCTCGGGAATGGCTCGCCAGTGCGAGGCCGGATCAGGGTCGACCACCTGCACAAGGTCGCCGCCGATCTCTGGACGGGGGCGAACAGGCGCAGACTGAATGTGATTGCGGGGAAGGCGCTCGTCGGCCTCGTCGAGGAGGCAAATGCGGCCGTCGGTGGCGGCGCTTTCTCCACGCCGTTCCTGCGGTCGGAGTGGGTCAGCATCATCGACCCACTAAGAGTCCGGACTTGGGACGACTACCGTGCCGCGCCTCGGGCGCGTCGGGGAAAGCCGCTCGGCGCTCGTCAGAAGTTAGCCGCCTGGAGGGTGTTCGAGAAGATGGTCGAGCTCATGCGCGTCCGCGACCAGCACACGTGGGACTCCGTCTGCCACGAGGTGGCGGCACGCTTGAGCGACGGCGCGGCGCGACCCTTCCGGCACGTCATCGTAGACGAGTCGCAAGACTTCGGGCCGGCCGAACTGCGGCTGCTGCGGGCACTCTGCCCGGCTGCCGAGAACGATCTGTTCCTCTGCGGGGATGCCGGGCAACGGATCTACCGTGGCCGGTGCTCGTGGGCGTCGCTGGGGATCGACATCCGTGGGCGGTCGGCGAGGTTGAAGTTGAACTATAGGACCACGGAGACCATCCGCCGGTTCGCGGACAGGCTATTGCCGGGCGCGGTCCAGGGCGGGGCGGATGAAGGAGAAGGAGAGAAGCGCGACTCCGTCTCCCTACTCCAAGGGCCGGACCCTACCATCGTCGGTTTCGCTTCGGCCGCCGGGGAGACCGCAGGACTCGCCGAGTGGCTCAGGGCTACGGTGAAGGAGGGTTTCCGCCCCAACGAGATCGCCATCTTCGCCCGGACGGAAGTCCTCGTGACCGAGATCGGCAACGGCGCCGTAAGCCAGGCCGGGCTGACCGCCCACAAGCTCGTGGATGATGAACCGCCGTCTGGCGAGGACGTCTTCACCGGGACTATGCACCGGGCCAAGGGCCTGGAGTTTAAGGCTGTCGCCGTGGTCGGCGTTAGCCAGGAGAATGTTCCCTTGCGGGTCGCGGTGGAGTCTCTCGAAGACCCGGGCGATCGCGCCGACCAGATCGAGCAGGAGCGGCAGTTGCTGTACGTGGCCGCTTCGCGTGCCCGCGAGCGGCTGTACGTCTCCTACACAGGGCATCCGAGCCCGTTTCTGACAGGCACTCAGCCTCGCTCCATGCCGGCCGTGCAGGGCGGGCGAGGCTGATCGCCCGCCCCCGTTCGGGAGGCCCTAGCGGGCCTCCTACCACCAGGGAAATTAGCAGGCCGGTATACCGCGTATCGCTCGTTTCAGGTTATGCTTCAGATGTTCTGCAAAATGAGCCCGGCAAAAATCGGGTGAAACAGATTTGGGCCATGATGTTCCTGAGAAGTCAAAGACGCTCCCTGGCAGGGGAGTGGAAGGAGCAACATGACCCAAAAGCAGAATACCGCGAAAGAGATGGATTGGAAGGAGATCTTCCGGAGCGATAAGGACGGGATGCGTGCGCTCGTGCAGCAGGTCGTGCAGGACGTGCTGGAGGCGGAGATGGACGAAGCGATGGGCGCCGAAAAGAGCGAGCGGACGGAGACACGAGTGGGCTATCGATCTGGATACTACACGCGGACGCTGGTGACGCGGGTAGGGAAGCTGGTGCTGCGGGTGCCGCAAGACCGGCAGGGACGGTTTCGAACCGAGGTGTTCGAGCGATACCAGCGGAGCGAGAAAGCGCTGGTGTCGGCATTGACGGAGATGTACATACAAGGCGTTTCGACGCGGAAGGTGAAAGAGATCACCGAGGAGCTGTGCGGGCACGATTTCTCAGCGTCGACGATCAGCCGGGTAACGGGGAAGCTGGATGAGGAGTTGGAGCGGTTCGCGCGGCGGCCGCTGGAAGAGGAATACCCGTACCTGGTGCTGGATGCGAGGTACGAGAAGATCCGCGAGCACGGGGTGATCAGCAGCCGCGCGGTGCAGGTGGCGATCGGGATCAACTGGGAAGGGCGGCGGTGCGTGCTCGGGGTCGAGCTGGCCAACCGGGAAAGCGAGAGCAGTTGGAAAGAGTTTCTGCTGGGGTTGAAACAGCGCGGGTTGCGGGGCGTGGTGTGCGTGATCAGTGATGACCATGCGGGGCTGCGGAAATCGATACCGGAAGTGTTGCCGGAAGCCAGCTGGCAGCGGTGTTACGTGCATTTCCTGCGCAACACGCTCGATCATTTACCGCGGAAGAAGGACGACGACTGCCTGACGGAGCTGCGGTGGATTTATGAGCGGCGGAACGTGGAGGAGGCCCGGCGCGACCTGGCCGCCTGGCTGATGAAGTGGGAAGGTCGGTACGCAAAGCTGTGCGACTGGGCCGAGGCGAACATTGAAGAAACACTCACGTTTTACCGGCTGCCGCAGGAACATCACAAGCATCTGAAATCGACGAACATGCTGGAGCGGATCAACCAGGAACTGAAGCGCCGAACGCTGGTAGTCCGGATTTTCCCCAACGCCGAGAGCTGTTTGCGGCTGATCCGGGCGCTGGCGGTGGAGATTCATGAAGACTGGGTGGAAGCGACCCGATATCTGAATATGGAGGTGCTCCGGGAACAACTGAAAGAGCAACGTCGCGAATTGGCGTCGGCGGCGTGATGCAACGGCAAAGGGCGAGGGAGCCTAAGGGGAACGAAACCTACGGTTTCTTTCCCCTTAGGAATCCCTATTCTTCCCTTCGCCTCGCAGACGGTGTGAGCACGGTTGAAGAGCGAGGCAGGCAAAGGCCCGCTCTGAGCTCACCAGCAGGAATCACGCTGATCGTGTTCCCGCTCCGCCGCCCGTCGATGATTGCGGATGCCAGAACGGTGCTCGCCGGCAAGGGTTCGCTGCGCCGCGCCAAAAGCAGGCGCGCCCTTGCCGGCTGTGCGCCGTTCCGGCCCATCGGTCATCGCGACGGGCGGCTCCGGCGGGAACACGATCAGCGAGATCTCCGTCACGGACCCTGACCGTCGCCGACAAAACCGAATTCGGGAACCCTGGCCCATTCGTTTTTGCAGAACTTGACAGACACAACTTCGTTTCATGTTACCCGGGTTATTCCGCCCGCTTGCCGTCGGTTGCACCGCCGTCCGCGCGGGCTGGCAGAGGATAGGAACACGGCTGGTGGACACACGTATGACTAACCCAATCACGCTGCTATTCTCCCCGCCGGAAGTCCAACCGCCGGGCGCCCGAAGGCGCCCAGGCTGGCGTCGGATGAGGTCTCCGTATGGAGTTGCCGGACCGTTGAATTTGCTCGATCCGGATAGCAGTGGCCCCGTGCTTAACCCGAAGGGTCTGATCCCGCGGCTTGCGCCGGTGGGGACTTGGTCCCTGATTGCTGGTGTCGGGTGAGTCTCGGTATCCGCGATGAAGTCCAGCTGGAACGTTCCGAGGCGGCTCTACGTGCGGCCGCGTGTCCTGGATCTGCGGGCCCAGTGAAGGATCCCGGTTGTATGTCTCGCGTTAGGCCTGGCTGTTCGGCTCCAGGCCGGATAGTCTCGCAACGGCTACTCCTAACCCACCATGACAGGTTTCCCCGCCATTTTTGAGGGGATAGGTTCCCCCTTCGAGGACTGAATAGTATACGGATTCAGGTTCCCCCGAACCCGGATTTCCACAGGTTTCTTGCCGCCACTGCTGCCCCCCAAGGCGGAGGGAAAGCGACTTTTTTTGGCCATTCTCTAGCCTTACCCCGCGCAGGACAAGTAGGATCGAAGCAGAGAGCTCTGCCAAGGCACGGCCTCAAGGAGAAAATGACCGAACGCCCCCTCGATACCGCCTTCCAACCGACGGTATCCGACCCATCCGCCTCGAAGTATGCGCCTCAATCGCCGCTTCATTCCTGCCTACTCACCGCGCCCCAAGTTGCCAAAATCCTGAACGTCTCACTTTCCTGGGTCCGCGAGCATTCGACCACCAAGAACCCGCGGTTGCCGGCGATGAAGTTCGGCACCGGCAAAACGGCCTCCGTCCGTTATCACTATGCCGACATCATGGAGTTCGTGGACGAGATGCGCCGCTCCGCCCGCCAGAACGCTGCCGGAAAAAAGTGGAGGTCGTAGCCGATGCCGAAGAAGACCGACCGCACCGGTTGGAAACTTCTGCCCGACGGGCAACTCCAGGACGGCTGGCTTGAGGAATCCAGTGGCAGCACCTGGGGCGTTTTCCGAACCTATTGGCGCCTTCCGGATGGTACCGAGCGCGAGCGCAAGGAGAAGGTGAAACTTGGCCTCGCCACGATGGGCAAGAAGAAGGCGCAGGCCGACCTGCGCGCCGCGATTGCCAAGTTCTATGAGGAGGGCCTCCGCCCTCCTTCCCTCCCTCCGAAAGCCACGCCGCAGTCGACCTTCTCCGCGTTCGCGGATCGCTTCTGGTCGAAGCGGTCCGGCGATTGGGCGCCAAACACCCTGGACGTCAACAAGATGTACTTCGACGTGTTGAAGGGGCGGTACGGCGATCGGCCGATTGTGGAGTGCGCCTCGGAGGTGTTCGAGAACGACTTCCGCGACTGGCTGGGCTCCTTGGCCAGGGAGGGAAAGTCCAAGACCTACATCCAGCACCTGCTGATCTACGCCAGATCGGCCCTCAATCTCGGGGTGAAGGATCAAGTCATCCACTACAATTACCTGCGGGATGTGAAAGCCCCGAAGGGGATTAAGGACGTGGACGAATCCGTCTTATCTGCGGCCGAGATCGCGGCCATTATCAAACACCTGAAGGAGCAGGGCCAGCACCGCGACGCGCTCATTCTCGAGATGCTTTACCTCGACGCGTTCCGTCCCGGCGAACTGTTTGGGCTGAGGTGGAATGACTGGGATCCACAGCATCCGGAGCGGATGCGCGTGGACGAGGCGTATGGGAAGCACGGGCTGGGGAACGTCAAGACGAAAAAAAGCAGGGGTGTGGTCTACCTCCCGCCCGAACTCCAGGCCGAACTTTGGGAGTGGCGCAAGTGGTGCGGCGACGCGCGCCCCGAGGCGTTCATCTTCACCTCGAAGCAGAAGACGCCGATCCGCTACGAGAACTTCCTGAAGCGCGTGCTGCGCCCCGCGGCAGAGGCCGTCGGGGTTGCCAGGATCACCCACCAGATGCTCCGCCGGAGCTTCTCCACGGAGGCCCTGGACAACGGAGCCTCTCCGAAGGACGTGCAGGGCCAGATGCGTCACAGCCAAGTGTCGATGTCGTTGGCTTACGGCAAGGTCATCCCGAAGAGCGTGGCGGAGGAAGTGAACAAAATGTCGGCGAACTTGGCGGCCATGATCGACCCGACGCCGGCCGAGCCGGAACCCATTGGGGCACGCGAACAGGACGGTCAGGCGGTCACCGAGGCCGAAATTTGCCCCAAAGATGCCCCAAACGCCCCAAAGGTATACAAGGATAACTTGTTGGAAATAGATGGTGGGCGCGACAGGACTCGAACCTGTGACCTCCTGCGTGTGAAGCAGGCGCTCTAACCAACTGAGCTACGCGCCCGGACGGGAAACTACTCCCACAAGTCTACCGAAATTCCCACCGCCCCGCTACTGCGCCCGGCCTCTCTTGAACCACCCCGCCACCTTCTCCTTCACCCTGTGCCCGAAGCTCTCCTTCACCGGCACGGGCTCGTCCACCGCGACCGCGCTGGTACCGCCCGCGTTCGCGACGTACAACGGCGGCGGCAATTGGCACGGGCGCTCGCCGGCGTACCGCAGCACATTCCCCAGCAGCGCGTACTCGCGCCGGACCCGCTCGCCGTCCTGCTTCTCCACACACACCGAAAATCCCGGGTACTTTGCGGGCGCGCCCTTCGCCGCCGCATACTCGACACTCGTCAAGAGCACCGGCAAAAATCCCCGGACATTGCGGTCGATAAACGCCGTCTCGTAGCGGTGGCGGCGCAGGCTCCAGATGAACACCCGGATTGTGTCGAAATCGAACGGCTCGCGCGCGCGGATCGTCGTCCAGAGCCAGATCGGCTTCTTCTGGTCGCCATCCTGAATATCCCCCAGTGGCAGGTACGAGACAATGCGATGCCCTTCCGCGTATTGGGCGACCTCATCCGGGATCGCCATCCAGATCAGCCTTGTCAGCACCCATCCCGATTGTCCCGACGACACGCGAACCAAGCTCCAGTAATCCGTCGGCTGTGACTTCACCTCCGGCGGCGGCGGTGGATCGTCGTCGGCGTCCAAATCCGTCTTGGAAAGGTCGAGCCAATTCGGAGGGGGCGCCGGCGGCAGCGGCATCGGCGGCGGCGGGACCTTGGGCTCCTTCTTCGGCTTCTTCGCGACGGCCTTCTTTTTCGGCGGTGGCGGAATCAGCTCTTTGCGCGGGACGTCCGTCCGCTGAACCAGCAACTGCGCCAGGACGTCGAACTTCTCGCCCTCTTTGAGCCGCAGGAAACTCGGCGCTCCACTCGCCGGTTGGGTGTGCACGTTCAGCTCGCGATAGGTCGTCGCGACGCCCTGCGATGGCAATTTCGCGGCCCGGGCGGCGAGGTCCCGCAACTCGACCATATCGCTCTCTCCCAGCAATTGGCGCTCGTGCGTCCATCCCTCCGCGCCCGACGAAGTGCGCACGCGCAGAAATCTTCGCCGGCGCTGGATGATTTCGAGCCGCTCGCCGTGCTTCGCCGTGGCGACGGCCGCCGAGTCCAGTGGAATGTCGCTGCGGAGCTTCAGCACTGCCGGCCCGACATAGGCTTCCCCAATGGCCGGCGCCCGCTTCGGCTCGGTCCGGCAACCGCAAGCGATCCCCAGCAATGCGATCGTCCAGCTAACCTTCGTTATGAAGCGCCCTGACACTCCCAATCCCCAGTTTACCAGTGCGTGAAAAACCGCCTGTATTTAGGATGGAAAGGTGAACCTGCCCAAGCGCTATCCAGCCCTGCTGTTCACGGCGATCCTATGCCTATCCGCTGGACTGGCTGCGCTGGCGCTCTGGGTCTTCTCGAATGCGCGCACACCCTTCGATTACATGGTGGTCGGCACGCTCGCCGCGACCGCGTGCCTCGTCGCCCTCTTCGTCTTTGTGGTGAAGCGCAGGTTGATCTAACGCGACGCGCCGTACTGCTCGAAGAAATGCGCGATCGTCATGATCCCCAGATAATAGTTCTCGACCTTGTACTTCTCGTTGGGCGAGTGCAGTCCGTCATCCGGCAGGCCGAAGCCCATCAGGATCGTCGGAATGCCCAGGTGATTCGCGAAGTCGCCGACGATCGGAATCGACCCACCTGAGCGAATGAACACCGTCTGCTTCCCGAATACGTCGCCGAACGCGAGGGCCGCTATATCGATCGCGGGATGCTCGGGATTGACCACCAGCCCAGGCGATGCGCTCAGTACGCGCATTTGTGTCCGAATTCCGCGCGGTGTGTTCCGCGCGACCCACTCCTTGAATGCCGCGACCACCTTCTCCGGATCCTGCCGCGGCACCAGGCGAATGCTCACCTTCGCCGTGGCCGTCGCGGGGATCACCGTTTTCGCCCCAGCCCCGGTGAAGCCCCCGGCGATCCCGTGGACCTCCAGCGTCGGCCGCGACCACACGCGCTCCAACACGGAGCGGTCCGGCTCTCCCGTCAACTCAGTCGCGCCGACCTCTTTTTCGAGAAACTCCTTCTCCGAGAACGGCAGCCCTTTCCAACTCTTCAGTTCCGCCGGCGCAGGCTCCTCGACATCGTCATAAATGCCCGTGACCCGCAACGCGCCATTCTCGTCCTTCGCCTTCGCCAGCAGTTCGATCAGGCCGTACACAGCATTCGGCGCAGCCCCGCCGTACAGGCCCGAGTGCAGGTCGCGCGCGGGTCCGCTGGCCTCCACCTCCATATACACCAGGCCGCGCAGCCCGATACAGAGCGTCGGCATCCCCTCGGCATACATCGCCGTGTCCGACACCAGCGCCACGTCCGCGCGCAACTTCTCCGGATTCTCGGCGACATACTTCGCGATCGACGCGCCACCGACCTCCTCCTCGCCTTCGACCAGAAATTTCACGTTGAGGGGCAGCGTCCCGTTCACCGCGCGCAAGGCCTCGATGGCCTTGATATGCATGTACATCTGACCCTTGTCGTCCACCGCACCGCGGGCATAGAGATTGCCGTTGCGCTCCGTTGGTTCGAAGGGCGGGGTCACCCAGAGCTCCAGCGGGTCGGCCGGCTGGACGTCGTAGTGCCCGTAGCAAAGCACCGTCGGCTTACCGGGCGCATGCATCCAGTCCGCATAGACCAGAGGATGCTTCCCGGTGGGAATGATCTCCACGTTCTCCATTCCGGCGCTTCGCAGGCTCTCGGCCACAAACCCGGCGGCGCGCTCGATATCGGGCGTGTGCTCCGGTAAAGTGCTGATGCTCGGAATTCGCACGAATTCCTTCAGCTCGGCGAGCAGACGGTCGCGGTTCTCGTTTACGAAAGCGTCGGTTGCGGATGACATGGTCTTGAAAAGACCATTATACGGCTGCCATTGGAGCGACTTGGCCCGAACGGCGCGAGCATGCGTTATACAAGATGCGCCGCACCTCGGGCTCGTAGAACGGCTGGGCGATCAGGTCGTACGCGCCCAGATTGAGGGCCTCGGCCCAGAGGCGGGCATCGGCATGCAGATCGGTGACAATGACTTCCAAATCCTGCGGGCATTCGCGGGCCAGACGCAGGGCATCGTGCCAGCTTCCATCGGGGAGGGCGGCTTCGGTCAGGATGACATCGTATTCATCCCGCCGGAGCTGGGCGCGCGCGTGTTGCAAGGATCCGGCATGGTCTACCTTCACCGGAAGGGCGTGCAGCATTTGCGTGATCTGACGGGCATCATCACAATGCCCGGAAAGGAACAAAATCCGGGATCTCATAATGCGCGCTCACGTTGTCTGAACCTTTTTTAATTTTACGCCCGTCTGATGAAAATCGGGTGACAATATCCAAAAGATTTGGTGAGGTCACGCGCTTACGGCTTCATGACCGCGACGTAGCCGAGATTCCGGTAAAGCTGCTGATAGTCCAGTCCGAAGCCCACCACAAAGCGGTCGGGGATCTCAAAGCACCGGTAGTCGAGCCGCACCTGCACGATGCGCCGTGAATTGCGGTCGAGGAACGTGCAGACGGCCAGCGAATTGGGAGCGCGCCCGGCCAGCGTTTGTAGCAGATAGCGCAGCGTGAATCCGGTGTCCACGATGTCTTCGACCAGCAGCACGTCTTCCCCTTCGATGCTCTCGTCGAGATCCTTGGCGATGCGCACCACCCCCGGAGCGCCGCTCTTGTTCGAAAAGCTCGAGATGCCCAGGAAGTCGATTTTCACCGGCACTTCCAGATGGCGAGCCAATTCCGTCAGGAAGAACACCGAGCCCTTCAGCACTCCGATGAGCTTCAGTGTCCGGCCCTCGTAATCCTTCGAGATCTTCACGGCGAGCTCGCGAATTCTCGCGTCAATCTGCTCCTCCGTGAAGAGTACGCGCTCCACGCCCGGCGCCAGTGGGGTCATGCCTCCACCGGCCGTCCGGCGAGCCCGTATTTGAAGATCAGATTCTCAAAATCCTTTTGGTAGAACACCTGAATGTTGATGTGCGGATACAGCTCTCGCAGGAGCCGTACTTTGCGATTCTTGCGCGTGACGTGCGACTGCTTCATGGTGGTGAGCTCGATGTATACGTCGAATTCGGGCAGGTAGAAATCGGGCGTAAAAGCCTCAAGCGCGTTGCCGTCGGGGCCGTACTGGATCGGAAAACTGCGCGGCTCGTACTCCCACGCGATGCGATAGAAATCCAGCAGGTTGGCGAACATCTCCTCGCTGGGATGTGCGAAGTTCTTGTTCCGAAGCGACACCTTGTCGGGCGGCACGATCCCGTAACGGGCCAGCCGCAGGCGCATTTGAAACTGGAGCTGCGCCTCGGCCGCCGCCGAGAGGTAGCCGCGCTCGCGCAGCCCCGCCGCGCCGACCGCTCCTTCCACCAGCTCGGCCATCTGCTCCGAACTCAAGGACTCCGCATTCAGCACGATATCGAATAGCTCCGCCGAAACCTTGGTCTTGCCGAACTTGGCTTTGCGATCGGCGCGGTCGGCCGCCTCGAGCTCGAGCAGAAGTTGCCGTGCGGCGGCTCGCTCCAGGTGACCGTCCAGCATCAGGTTGCCGATTCGCACGGTCTCCGGCGCCACAACGTGCACCCGCAGCATGCCTGGAAAATTCTTCGCCTGCAGCTCGCCGCCCAGCGCGCAGTAGACAAGGTGGTGCCCCGTCGCGAGCCGCGCGAGGATGGACGTCACCAGACTTGGAAACGCCTTATCCGGCACCCCTGTGTCGGCGCCGAACTCCTCGCCGGTCAGGAACTGGATGCGGGCCTGCGTCAGCAACTCGAACTTGAGCCGTTGCGCAACGATGCGCGCGACCTCCTCGAAACGGCATCCGGGATGGCCGGAGACGGCGATCAGCGCCATGGCACAAGCTCATCATATCGCGCGCCGTCGCTCACCGGACCAGCGGTGTCAGTCCGCCCGCAGAGCCTGAATCACGTCGATGCGCGCCGCCCGCAGCGCCGGCCACGCCGACGCCACCACGGCGGCCGCCAGCAATACTCCCGCCGCGCCCGCGACCACCCACACTCCCGGCATACTGGCCCCTTCGAAATAGCTGCCGGCGAGCCGCTGGAGCGCGAACCCGCACCCGAGCCCGGCGCCGATCCCCAGCCCCGTGATCACCGCCCCCTCCGCGATCACCCGCCCCAACAAATGCCGAGGCTGCGACCCGATCGCCAGCCGGATGCCGAACTCGCGCGTACGGGCGCTCACCGAGAATGCCAGCACACCCGCCACACCCACCACCGCGATCGTCAGCGCCACCATCGCGAAGCCGCCGAATACCGTCGCGTTCAGGCGGTCGGGTGTCAGCACCTCGGCGCGAACATCTTCGAGCGTCGCCGCGCGCTCCACCGGCTGGTCCACCGAGAGATCGCGGATCGTCCGGGTGATCGGGCTCACCAGTGCGTATGGGTTGGAGCGGACGTGGACAAACACGCGTCCGCCGAAGAGCGGTCCCTGCCCGAACGGCTGATACACCGTAAGCGTCGGGCCGGGGACCAGGTGCTCGTCGTCGATATCCGCGGCGATTCCGATAATGCGCATCGGCGCGGGTTTCATACTGATGAACTTGATCAGCGGATCCGTCCACACAAGCCGGCGGTTCAGCGCGTCCCGGTTCGGAAACATTCGCTGCGCCACGCTCTGGCTGATGATCGCGACCGGCTCGGCGTCCTTCCGGTCGAGCTCATTGAAGTCGCGGCCGGCGATCAACGGAACACCCAGTGCGCCGAAGAACCCCGGCGACACAATTCGGAACTGCCCGCGCGGATCGTCTTCCGCCGTCCCCCGAACGTAGCCCTCCGCCGTGAATTGCAGGCCGGGTCCGAGGTTGCCTCCCTCGCGCCATGGCGTGACGATTCCGACCGCCGCGCCATCCACCCCGGGCAACTGTTGGATGCGCCGCAGCGCTTCCTTATAGAAATCGACCACCTGGCCGTCCGTCTTCCCGTAGGACATTACCGGGACATTGATCGCGAGCACGCGCCGCGTATCGATCCCGGTGTCCACCGCCTGCAGCGCCATCAGCGTCTTCAGCAGCACGGCGGCTCCAGCCAGCAACACGAATGACGCCGCGATTTGCGTGATCGCGAACGCCCGCAACCGTCTCGACGAGCCGCCCGTCATGCGCGCGCTCCCGTTGGAAAGGCTGATTCCGTTCGACCGGTCGGCCGAGGGCAGCCGCGGCACAAACGCCAGCAGCATCGCCGCGACCAGCGCCAGACCGGCCCCGACCCACAGCATGCTGGAATCGACCGTCAACTCCAGTGCGCGGACCGAGAACCGCGACGCGTACCGTGCCAGCACCGCGACCATCGGGCGCGCGCTCAACACACCCAATGCCGCTCCCGCGCCACACAGCAGGATGCTCTCCGCGAGCAGCACGCGCCGTAAGGCAGCCGTGCTCGCGCCCAGGGCCGCCCTGATCGCCAACTCGCCTTCGCGCCGAATGGTCCGCGCCAGAATCAGGTTGGCGACGTTGGAACACGCGATGATGAAAACTAGTCCCGAGGCGGCCAGCAGCACCCAAAGCACCGTTCGAGCCTTGGATGTAAGCTGGTCCCGCAGCAGCATCGCGTCGATCCGGAAGTCCGCCTTCGCGGGATACGCCTCGGGATGCTCTTTCAAGATGGCGCCATGTGCGGCCTTCAGTTCGGCGCGAGCCTGTTCGAGTGTGGCGCCCGGCGCGAGGCGGCCGAACAGCTCCGTCATGCGATGCACCCGTCCCGTCGCCATGGTTGCGGAGAGGTGGTGCGGACTCGTCACGACATTCGCAATAATCTCGGTCTCGGCGGGGTAGGGGATCGAGGGCTCCAGCACCCCGACGATGGTCGCGCTCCGCGTCCCCAGCCGGACTACTTTCCCCAGCACCGCGGGATCCCGCTTCAGGGCAGTGTTCCAGAACTGATAGGTGAGCACCATTGCCCCGGCAGCCGTAGGACCGTCGTCCCGCATATCGAGCAGCCGCCCCAATACCGGATGCAGCCCCATCACGTCGAAGTAGGTGCCCCCGACCACTCCCGCCCGCACCTCCCGCGGCTCGCCCAGACCGATCATAGTGAAGCCGATTACCGAAAAATCGCCAATGGAGCTCAGCGTTTTGACGCGCTGCCGCAGGTCCTGGATCTCCGGCACGGAGAACACGGCATTGTCCATGCCCAAGCCCTTTGCACTGTGGCGGATATAAATCAGGCGGTTCTCGTCGCGATTCACCAGCGGCCGCAGCAGAACCCCGCGGACCAGCGTGAAAATAGCGGCATTCGCCCCGATCCCGAGCGCCAACGTGAGCACCACCGTCAGGGTAAACCCCTTCGCAGTGGATAACGCGCGGAACGCATACTTCAAATCACGTCCAAAAACGCCGGCCGCTTTAGCAAAATGCTGAATCATGCCCGAACCCCCTTCTCGATTCCGTCACAGTCATATCGTCCGGCGCGGGACGTTTTCGACACCGGGCGCCAAAAAACTTCGGGCGCTCCCGAAAGCCGCTTGCCGAAGATACGAACGCCGGCCGCGAATGTTCCATCGCGCGGCTTTGTTAAGGCCCGCTACGCGCCGCCGGAACTCGATCGGTTCGGGTCCCATAGGGTCTCCGCCGCCGCGGTCGCGTGACTGGCCCATCGGCTCCAAACGAACAACGCATCGCTCAATCGATTCAGATAGCGCACCGCTTCCGGCGGGACGCTCTCGGCCCTCGAAAGCGCCACACACACCCGCTCGGCGCGGCGGCAGACGGTCCGGCAAACGTGCAGCTCCGCATTCAGCCGGCTGCCACCGGGAAGCACGAATGATCGCAGCGGCGCCAGGTCCTCGTTCATGCGATCCATCTCCGCTTCGAGCTGCGCCACGTCCGCGTCGGCAATGCGCGCCTGCTTCGGATGCACGTCTTCGGGCAGCGTCGCCAGAATCGATCCGAGATTGAAGAGCTCATGCTGCACTCGCAGGAGAATCCCGGCTAGGGGCTCGGGAGCGCCGGCGCGTGCCACCCCAATGAACGCGTTGAGCTCGTCCACCGTGCCGTACGCGTCGATCCGCAGGCTATCCTTGGCGACACGCTGTCCACCCGCGAGGGCCGTGTCGCCGGCATCGCCCTGCCGGGTATACACGCGATTGATGGCCATGCGAGGTGCTTCGAAAGGCTCGTTACTCATGCGCTCGCCCTGTGTTTTCCGAAGTGTACACTAGATGCCGCGTATGCGGAGGCAGGATGCTCGCCTGTACTTGCGGGATGGCAGGTTACTCGCGGGGGTCCGAACGGCGGGAAGGGAGAATGCCACGGCGTGATTACCGACCCGGAAAACTGAGTTTCCGGAGCCGGCAAAGCCTGTACGGCCATTCGGCTCCGGAAACGACGCGGAGACTATCAGCGGGTCAACTCTTCCACAAACAACTGATCAGAAATCCAGCCGCGCGCCGAGTTCAATCGACCGGTTGCCTCCGGGATTTCCGGTCACCTGCCCGAACTGCGGGTTCGTAATATTCGTCTGGATTCCGCCCATGCTATGCCTGTTGAGCGCGTTCAGGAACTGGGCGCGGATCTGTCCACGATATTTCTCGTTGAATTTGAAGTCCTTCTGCAAGCCGAGGTCTTCGTTGTGGCTTGCAAAACTGCGGAACTGCGCAAAGCGGGTCGCCGCCGTGCCGAAAGTTCCCGCCGCCGGCGCAGTGACCAGCGAGGTGTTGAGGAACTTGTTGGCTCCAACCGTGTTTCGGTTCGCGTAGTCGAACTGCGACCGATCGAACGTGCCCAGCACCAGTTGGCCCGGCGCGACGTTCACCCGGTTGGTCCCGCCGTTCCAGCCTGTAATTCCGACCGCGCCGCTAAATCCCTGCGGCGTGCCGGAGCTGTAAGTGCCGATGTAAGACACCACCCAGTTGCCGAACAGCGCATTCAGTCCCCGTGGCATGGAACTGCCCAGATGCTTACCTTTCCCGAATGGCAGTTCGTACTGGGCAAAGGCCTTCACGATGTGCGGAGAGTCGCTCGAGTCAATCGACTTGACCAGATCCCGGTTGTAATAATCCAGCATGCTGCCGCAGTTGCACATCGTCTTCGACCAGACCCAATTGGCGTACACCGCGAGGCCGCGGCTAAACTGGCGGTTGACAATGAGCGTCATCGAATCGTAGCGGCTGAAGCCTTCGGGCGCCCCGGCTGTGCCCCAAGTGTCATTGGAGCGAATCTGAGGGAATTGCCGCAGTGCGCTATTCACCGTCCCCCGGAAGCCGGGATACGGATAGGGCACGCCGAGTGCGGCGGCGTCGGCCGCGCTCGTAATCGACCGGTTCAGCACCGATCCGTACTTGCTGAAGATCGACGTGGGGGTCTGGTTGATCCGCACCAAATCGCTGTTCAATGTCTTGACGGAATGGTTGCCCATGTACCCCAGGTCGACGACCACCTTACCGGGAAGCGCCTTCTGCAAGTTGATGTTCCATTGCGTCACGTAAGGGGTGGTCCCGTATCTCGGATCGAAACTCGTCCCCACACCGAACGCATTCGCGTACGACCGGTTATAGGTTGGCGGGACAAAACGATCCTGCGGAAACCCATTATCCCAGTTGAATATGGGCTGCCAGGGAAATACGCCATCGGCCGTCAGGTTATAGGAGCCGTTCCCCACGATATCGTTTCCAAGGCCCTGGCGATCGCCGAGGTATGTGACCGTAAAGGCGCCGCGGATTGTGAAATCCTTCGTTGCCTGGTAGGCGAATCCGATGCGAGGTCCGAAGTTGTTGAAGTCACGAATGCCGAAATAGCGCTTGCCGGTGCAGACATTGCACTTTCCGGCGAAGGTGTACGCTCCGGGAAGGCCCGTTTCCGGGTCGGTGACCGTCGGGTTCCAACTTGCTTGCCGATCCCAGGACTCGAAGACCGGGGGGTTGTACTCCCACCGCACACCCAGGTTCAAAGTAAGATTCCTTCTCACTTTGAAATCGTCCTGCACAAACGTGCCGATGTAATTGTTATGCGGCGTCCTCGGGTTCGGGACATTCAGCGAGGCGCTGGTCACACCGCCCAGTAGATAGGACGCGAACGAATAACCAGTAAAACTCGTGATGGCGTTCGACTCCTGTGGAATACTCGTGGCCAGGTTGCTGAAGTTGAAACTCGCCTGGGCGTCGAATCGGCTGGCGGAGATCAGGTTCCGGACATCGACACCCGCCTTGAAGAAGTGCTTGCCTCTCGAGTAGCTGACCGTGTCGGAGTAGCCGTAGGTCGTCGCCGACGACTTGGTCGCCGGTTGAGCGGCATTCGAGCTCAAACTGTAGTTGGGACCGCTGCCCCAATTTACGAGCGGATAGCCCCGGGTGCTCAATCCCTTGATCCCGTATACCGCTGCTCCATCGACGTCGTTGTTGTAATCGTAGTAGGGATTCCCCAGGCGATTATGGAAAACCTGGATCCGGTTGAACAGGACCGGCGTGATCGTCCAGTCGTAGGAAATCCGGTATCGTTTCGTGGTTAAGGGCTGAATGAAGACCACCGCCCACGGCCCGCCGGTGGGGTCGTTCCAATCCCACAAGCCGCCGCGCGGGTCGTACTTCGGCCGCCCGGTGTAGTCGTGGGTGAAGGACAGCTTGTGTTTGTCCGAAATGCTGTGATCCAGCTTGAGAGAAAACTGGTGCTGATCGAATTTCTGGTACAAGGCATTGGTCGCCGTTTCGGCATTGTTCTGCAGTGGGACTAACCCATCGGCGCCGACGACGGTTGGAAGGTATCGTTCCTTTCCGATCTTGTTGATGTTCTGGGACACCCGGCTGATGCGGCTCACCGGGATCTTGTTTCCAGGGAACATGTCGGCCACGTACCTGCCGTTGGGCAGTTGCTGGATGGTGAGTGGATCGAAAATGGCGCCTCGCGCTACGTCACGCCCCAAGGCGTCCTTCGTGCTCAAAATACCGCCAATCAACAAGCGGCTGAAATCTCCGTCGTAAAACTCCTTCAACGGATACGTGGAGTTCGGCCCCGGACGCCCCGTCTGGTTCTGGCGATAGCGCTCGTAGGCGGTATAGAAGAACGTCTTGTTTCTGCCGTTGTAGACCTTGGGAACGATGATCGGCCCGCCGAAGCTGACGGCCGCATTCTGCTTCCGGTCGAAGTTGCGCGGCAGTCCGGCAAACTTGTTGGTGAACGTATTGGCGTTCAGCGCCTCGTTGCGCAACGCGCCATAAGCGGATCCGTGGGGCTCGTTGGCGCCGGACTTCAGCGAATAATTGAAAACGCCGGCGGCGAGGCGGCCATATTCAGCCGAGTAGCCGCTGGTCATGATATTGACCTCGCCCACTGCCTCGATGGAAACGCTGGACTCCGCCACCACGCCCGAAATGTTGGCCCCGGCTGGGACTCCGTCGAAGAACGTCTCCCGCTGCCCCTGCACCGACATTCCATTAATGCGGCTCGACCATGACGATCCCCCGATGCCCGGCACCAGCTTGAAAGCCCAATCTTCCGAGCTGCGGCCGAGGCTCCCGCCATTCATCGAAATCGGCAGGTCGCGCAGTTGCGTGTTGGGCATATTCGTCGACACCCGTGGCGTGTCCGTCTCGATACCCGATGCGACGGCGTTGACTTCGACCGTCTCGGTCACCGCGCCGACCTCCAAGGTGATATCGGTTCGAAGGACTTGGCCCTGCGTCAGTTGGATATTGCTCCGCTCGAGCTTCTTGAAACCCGGAGCCACGAACTCGAGCTTGTAGGTCCCCACCGGAAGGTTCGGCGCCGTGTATGCGCCGGCAGCCGTTGTAGCCGCGCGGTAAATAGAGTTGTTCAGCGTATTCGTGACGGTAATCGTGACCACCGGGACCACCGCGCCACTATTGTCGGTGACGATACCGGTCAGGGTTCCGCGATCTCCCTGCGCCATGCAAGCAGCCACGCATAGCGTGACCGCCAAAAACATCCTGCAATAACTTTTCATGTCGGGACCTCTCCTCCAGCCCACGGGCTTTGCGCGATTCTTTCAGAAAGGTATGATGTTGTCAAGGCGGACAAAACCTGAGGACAAACCTGAGCCGCCGGCGCCTCCCCTAGCGGAGCTGGTTCAGGAGCCTCCGCATCTCTGTCGCCCCGGGGTTGAGGTCAAGACCATCCTTAAGCACTTGTGCCGCGCCTTTGGAGTCACCGGCCAGGTGTCGCGCCAAAGCGAGGTTCATTCGCGCGATTTCCAGGCCCGGGCTTCGCACTAGAACGTCCGACCAAAGCCGCACCGCCTCATCCGCGCGTCCCTTCTTGATCAGGTACGTGGCCAGATTCGTTGCGGCGACGACCTGGCTCGGGTCCGCGCGCACAACCATTTCGTAGAGCGCGATAGCCTGGTCCTCCTGCCCGCGATAGCCGTACAAAATCGCGAGTTGCACCGCGGCCGGAATGTCATTGGGCTGCCGCGCGACGGCCGCCCTTAACAACTCGAACGCGCGCGCCTCGTCCGCCGGGTTGCGTTCGCCTTCCACGACAAAGGCATATGCCATCCCGAGATCGCGGTCGGAAGCCGCGCTGCTCCCAAAGGGCTTCAGCACCCGCTGCGAGGAAACGGCCTCGCGAGCCGTCCCCGGCGCGCGGCGCGGAATCGAGTGGTCGGTATATACAGCATGCGCGACATCGACCACGGGATTCTTCGGCATGTGGCAATCCACACACCGATTTCCACTGCGCGCCCGCAATTGTGCGGAGGCCTTGCACTGCACGGCGCCGGAATGACATTCGAGGCACTTGCTCCGGAAAAAGCTCGCCTTCTCGTCAACGGTCGGAACGGAGTGCGGATCGTGGCACGAGCCGCACCACAACCGGTCGCCGCTCTCGATCTTGCAACGGCTCTCCTCCAGCTTTTCGAAGTGGCTGGTCACCTTCATTTCCGCGGGAGCCCCCGACCAGACGAAGACCGACAGATAGTCGGACAGCCGTTCGCCCGGCCGGAAAGATCCCGCGTCGCGCCCGGCCTTGTCGATGCGTGCGACACCCGTCAGATGGCACTGCGCGCAGACGCTATCGCGGCGTTCCGGCGACAATCTCCGAGGGTTTACGATGCCGGACCCGCCCTCGGTTTTGCCGGACTTCATTTTCGCGATGTGCTCCTCCCCGAAACCGTGGCACCGCTCGCAGCCGATGCCGCCTTCGAGAAAGGCCGGATCTGCATATCCATTCAGCGTGCTCGCGAGCGGCTGTAACCGGCTGGCATGACAGCGCAGGCAGGCCGGCTCGACCGGACGCGTCAATTGAACATGATCGTAGTTCTGAAATCCGGGCGAAAGGTCCCACCCATTCTTGGCGGCGTAGTAGGACACCGGCGCTTGGTAGAGAAACCCGCCGATCGAGAAGAGGTAGCTGCGGCCAACCGTTCCCGATCCGATGAAGTATTCCAGCGGCCTGGAGCCATGGATTCGGAGACCGGCATCCGTCAGATCGAAATCGAACGATAGCTTGTTTACGCCTCGATAGACCCGATAACGAACTCCGGTTGCAGCGTGAGAGAATTCGTCGCGGTCGAAACGCTCGACAGCCCGGCCACTGACGGTTCTGCCGCTGCTCAATGCCATCGGGGTCCGCATATATCGCTCGAAAATGCCGGCGTGGCATGGGGCACAGGCGGCGCTGCCCGTCTCTGCCGCGACGGGGCTGCCCGCGATAGCCACCAGGAGAAGCAGCGACACACTGGAGTGGATCAATCCGGAGGGTGTGAGGCTCGTTGGCAAGTAAGCCACCGATTTCTCATGTGGCAAGTCATCACTATACACGCGCCGTCCAGTGCAGGCAATCGCCCGAGGATCCTCGGCAATCAATGGCGGCAGCGGCGCCGTTCGAACCCCGGAACTCGCGGACCTGAATATCTGATACATTCGTCAGGACGGCTCGCGCACGCGAGGAGCTGCCGCGGGCGGCCAGTCATCAAGGGAGAAAGACGATGGCATCGCAACGATGGACGGCATCGATTCTGACCGGAGCCTGCGCACTGGCGATGTGCGCCGGCATCTTCACATCTGTGAGCGCGCAGCAGCCGCCGGCTGGACAGGCGCAGGGCGGCCGCGGCCCCGGCCGGGGAGGCGCCGGGGCGAACGTGTTCACCGCCGCCGACGAGAATAGGGACGGCTTCGTCACGAAGGAGGAGTTGCGCGCGACATTCGCCAAGTGGGTTGGCGCGTCCGCTACGCAGGAGCAACTCGGGTCGGCCATCGGCGCGGCATTCCCGCAACCCACGGCGCCGCCGCGCTCCGCCCAGAATCAAACGCCCAATCCCGCCGACGTCGAGAAGATGAGGGCCGCCCTGCCGGACCATGCGCCGGCGAAGCCGAAGCGGCCGCGCAAGGTCCTGGTGCTGAGCAAGGCCGCCGGCTTCGTGCATTCCTGCATCCCGCTGGTCGCGACCACCATGGAGGAGCTGGGCACGAAAACGGGAGCCTGGACCGCGACTGTCACGTACGACCCCGCCACGATCACCGCGGAGAATCTGAAGCAGTACGATCTGTTGTTCCTGAACAACACGACCGGCGCGTTCCTTGACGATCCAAACGACGAGGCGGCGACGGCGGCGCGGAAGAAGGCGTTGCTAGAGTTCATCCGGGGAGGCAAGGGACTCGCCGGCATTCACGCCGCGGGCGACTCGTATCACGAGGCGAAGGCCGCGATGCCGGCGCCTGGGGCGCCGACCGCTAGTGGCCGCGGACCGGGACCGCAACTCGCTGGCCAATTGATGAGAGCGGGGGACGCCAATCAGGACCAGAAACTGACCCGCGAAGAAGCCATCGCCCTCGCGGACTCCTGGTTCGGCAAACTGGACACCGCCAATGCGGGGAAGGTCAGCCAGGCGGATTTCACCGCACGCTTTGCCTCGGTGCTGCCGCCCAACCCGGCTCCGGCGGGCGGAAGAGGTCCCGGCGCCCCGCAGACCGGACGTCCCGGCAAAGACCCGCAAGTCGGAACGTGGCCCGAGTTCAACAGAATCATCGGGGGATTTTTCAAGTATCACTGGCTCGATCCGCAGTTGATCACGGTTAAGATCGACGACCCGAAGAGCCCGCTCACGGCGATGTTCCACGGTCAGGAATTCGAAATCCACGACGAGACGTACACCTTCGGCCAGGAGGTCTGGTCACGGACGAATCTGCACGTGCTGACCAGCATCGACTACGACAAGATGAGCCAGGCGGACAAAGCCAAAGAAGATTACCCGCGCGCGGATCACGACTACGGCTTGAGTTGGATCCGGCGCGAGGGCAAGGGCCGGATGTTCTACGAAGCCCACGGTCATAGCGAGCGGGTCTATCTTTCCAGCACATTGGGATCCTAAGCTTAGAATTCCACGTGGACAAGTTGTCGCG